>Ga0207930_1000116_pt1 | contig 21039 bp, 18 predicted proteins | sample NGESurshal092012_7_FD_184477 | JGI IMG/M metagenome (GOLD analysis project Ga0207930, IMG submission 184477) | Arctic peat soil microbial communities from Barrow, Alaska - NGEE Surface sample 210-3 shallow-092012 (SPAdes) | ecosystem: Environmental > Terrestrial > Soil > Wetlands > Peat ... | reverse complement strand
CGCCTTCGGGGACCTAGGGCGTGAACCCCATAAATTCAGAGTGGTCGGCGGACGTCCGCTTTATTTCGGACTCAAGTCGGGCATCACAGCACTTCGGAAAAGTGCTATAAGCACACCACCGAGTTCGCACCTGTCAATGTCCACTTACCTCTAAATTGCTGACGTGCTGGCGCGTTCGTCATTCGCGTCGCGGTGGAGTCTGGGGTCATGCGGTGGTGGCAAGATTTGAACTTGCGACCTTCAGTTATGAGCCTGACGAGCTACCGGGCTGCTCCACCTCGCGATACCCGTTGCGCGCCTTTAAGCGGAAGCCGCTTTCCGCGAAACGGGATGAGTGACCCAACGCACATTCCGCGCCGTAGCTTTGTGACAAAAGCTTATCCGTGAGCCCCCCGCTGTCAGAACGATAACTGGCACGAAACACGATGGTGGGGGGAAGCGCACTCGACGTCGTTCAGCGCGCGTTTCGATCCTGACTCTCTGAATCAGGGTTGTCGTCACATCGACCGTCGATCATAATCTCCTGGTCCCAGCAACGGATAAGTGCGCGAAACATGAGTGAATCAGACGGACAACACGACATTTCCGGGGGCGCGCCCGGCGGGCAGGATCGGCCTCCAGGTCAGGAGCCCCCCAGGGGCAAGAAGCCTGGCTCCTCGCGGGGCACCTGGATTGGAATTGCCGGCGGGCTCGCGATCGCTGGAATAGCCGCCATCGTCGTATTGCCCGGCCTCCGCGGCGATAAACCGGCTAGCCTTGGCGAGGAATCCACTCTGGAAGTGCTTATCCCAGCCGACATCAATGCAGCCCTTCCTACCCTCGATCCCGGCACTTCGAAGGCAGCAGTGGATGACGCGAAGAACTGCAAGGCGCCGCTGGCATGGGTGACGTTGACGCAACGACCGAGCGGGCATGGCGGCATGGTGCGCGTCCGTTCGGGGTCATATCTGTCGCCGCCGATCAAGCTCACCCCCATCCCTCAGCGCATCGCCATTCCCTATCCCGCCCCTTATCCGACGGGCCGTGGCGTTCTCACATTGGTCGGCGAGGCGGACCAGGTGGGGTTCTACCTGACGCCCGGGGGCGTTCACGACGTGAACGGCACGTATTCCGTCAACGTACATTGGCAGGTTCGCAACCCTTGCCCATGAACTTGCCCAAGAACTTGCCCAAGAACTTGCCCATGAATGCGCAAATGGGCGAACGCGACGCCGTGATCGGGAATCACCGGCAATGAAAACCTTCTTCCGCAACCATCCGATGGTCGCCATGTGCATCGCCATGCTCGTGGCCGCGGTCGCTACCCAGTGGATCCTCAATCCGAAATCCGGTCCCTTCAGCGCATTGACATGGGCGAACGCGCTCACGATCGGTGCCGTGCTTCTGATCATGGTGGCCGGGGTCGCGATGACCTACGTGGCGATGCGGCTCGCCAGCGATCCCACCGGATTCGGATTGGTCCCTGACGGCGAGGGCTATACGCCCGGGCGTCGGCTTAGCGTGGATTCTTCGGTCGGGTCCGTTCGCAGCGCCGACGAGGTGCTTAACGAACTCGACGAGATGATAGGGCTCAGTTCCGTCAAGGGCGAGGTCAACAAGCTGCTGGCCGGCATCGAAGTCGAGCGCAAGCGCCGTGAACAGGGCTTGCCCGTGGCGAAGGTGAACCGGCACATGGTGTTCACCGGGCCGCCCGGCGTCGGCAAGACCGAAATCGCGCGCGCCCTGGGGGAGATTTATCGCTCGCTCAAGGTGCTGCGCAAAGGACATGTCGTGGAGGTGCAGCGCGCCGATCTGGTCGCAGGTTATATCGGGCAGACGGCCATGAAGACGCTGGACAAGTGCAAGGAGGCACTCGACGGCGTCCTCTTCGTCGACGAAGCCTACTCGCTCGCGGGCGAGGGCAAGGATTTCGGCCACGAGGCAATCGCAACGTTGATCAAGTTCATGGAAGACAACCGCGACCGCATCATGGTGATCGCCGCCGGATACCCCAATGAAATGCGGCGTTTCATCGCCACGAATCCGGGCCTGGCAAGCCGCTTCAACAGGACCATCGAGTTCCCGGCCTATGAGCCGAAAGAGCTGGCTGCGATCTTGCGATTGATGGCCAAACGACAAGGCGCGGAGTTGCCCGACGCACTCGAGCAGAGCCTCGTCCCCTGGATCGAATCCCAGTCGAGAAGTGATGGCTGGGGCAACGCTCGCGAGATGCGCAACCTTCTTGACAAGGCGTCCGAAGCCCAGTCCTTGCGCGTGGCCGTCGACCCGACCGCCGACATCAGCAGGATCGAGCTGGCCGATTTCGAAAGCGTAGGCGTGTCTTTGGTGCGATCGCACGTCCCACCGCCGCCGGCGCCTCCGCCTGTGCCGACCATCCCAACTCCGGCTTCGATCGTCGTTGAGCACTCGCTGGTGCCTGCTTCTTCTTCGCCTGACCATTTGGCACCGCGCCCCGGGCGCAGGCTGAAGGTTGAGGCCACCATCCCCCCTGAACGCACGCTCGATCAGGCACTGGACCGGCTCGAAGAGATGGTCGGGCTGGAGTCGGTCAAGGAGGAGGTGAACAAGCTCATGTCGGCGCTTGAAGTCGAGCGCTTGCGCCGCGAACAGGGGCTCGTCGTCGCGCCCATCAGCCGGCACATGGTATTTACCGGCCCGCCCGGAGTGGGTAAGACCGAGGTCGCGCGCGCACTCGGCGAGATCTATCGCTCACTCAACGTGCTGCGAAAAGGTCATCTGGTTGAGACCGACCGCTCGGGTCTCGTCGCGGGCTATATCGGCCAAACCGCTCCCAAGACGCTCGACAAATGCAAGGAAGCGCTCGACGGCATCCTGTTCATCGATGAAGCGTATTCGCTTGCCCGACCAGGTAACGATTTCGGCCAGGAGGCAATCGATACACTGCTCAAGTTCATGGAGGACAACCGCGACCGCATCGTCGTCATTGTCGCGGGTTACCCGACTGAGATGCAGCGCTTCATCAATAGCAATCCCGGCCTTTCCAGCCGCTTTACCAAGACGATCGAGTTTCCGCCCTATGCCGCAAGCGAGCTCGCTGCGATCCTGCAGGTGATGGCAAAACGGCAAAACTTCGTATTGCCGGATGATCTCGAGTCCAACCTCGATCCGTGGCTCAAGGTGGGCATGCGCAACAAGTCCTGGGGTCATGCGCGCGAGATGCGAACGCTGCTCGAGCGCGCGCGCGAGGCCCAGGCCACGCGCATTGCGCACGACCCCACCGGGGACCTGCGCAAGCTCGTCATGGCGGATATTGACGCGGCCATCAAGATTTCCGGATATCGCGAGACGGCGCCGGAGAAGATCAGCGACGCCCTCGTCAAGGTTCCCGCGCTCCCCCGCTCGGTCACCCCGCTGTCAGAGGGGACATCCGTCCTGCAGGCCGCCGTTGTCACGGTCAAAATTGAAGGTGCGCACGGCAGCGGCTTTTTCATCTCCAAGGATGGATATCTTCTGACCAACCACCACGTGGTAACCGAGAACAAATTCGTGACGGTCAAGCTTACGACCGGCCGTCAGCTGCCCGGCGAAGTCATACGAGTGAACAAGACGAGAGACATCGCCCTGGTCAAGGTGAATGAATCGGGAATGACAGCGCTGCCCCTGCGGCTTGACGCGCCCGAGGTCGCCGCCGAGGTTTATGCGGTGGGGACGCCGCGAGAGGAGAAATACTCGACGACCATCACCAAGGGCATCGTCAGCGCCTATCGCACGGAGAACGATCTTACGCTCCTGCAAAGCGACGCTGCTATTCATCCCGGCAACAGCGGTGGACCGATGGTGGACCGGTTCGGCAATGTCGTCGCTGTAAGCGTTTCCGGACTCAGCCTCTCGGGGGTGACCACAAGCATCAATTTCTTCATTCCCATCGCCGATGCGCTCAAGTTCCTCGCCGTTGAGCTGGTCAAGCAGGAGCCGGCATAGCCGTAAACGAAGCAATCGGCCCCGGCATGGAGTTGGAACGGACACACCTGATGACAGCGATCGTCGGCCGAGCAGCGGCCTTGCATATCGCCTTCTGGCAGTACGACCCCTTGTACCGTCGCGCGTGGCTTGTCTGGCCGCAGGCGATAGTAATCCTTCTCTCGGGCTGGCTTCTTGTGGGTCCTGAAGCAGTTCCAGTGGGCAACTGGGCGAAGCCTGCCGATTGCACCAACGCGTCGACCCCAGGCTGCGCAGCAACCCGGCGCGCCGTGTATTCCTGGGACGATGAGGTCGGCAGACCCACGATTGCCAATCAGATCACGGTCAACGTTGACCGGTCGACCTTTCGAAGTTCTGCCGCCGACGACCAGCCGAAACTCGCGGCAGCGCTCGGCGCCTATTATCGCTATGATTGGGCGAAGGCGATCGATATCCTGAAATCGGCGACCGCAAGCGACCCGAACGTCCAGTACGTCACGGCACTCGCCCTGCTGATACCAAATTCGACCGATCAGGCGCGCAACGCGCAAGCGTTGCTGGGCGAGGCGGCGGCTGGGGGACATCGTCAGGCCGGCAGTGTGCTCGGGCGCATCCTCTTCGCAGGCTCGGGCGGCTTGCCGAAGGATGAGACGGCGGGACGGAAGTTGATCGATGACGCGGTGGCGGCGGGCGAACCGTACGCGATGCGGCTTGCTGCCGCCGGATACGTCAGCGGCGAGTTTGGCGGCACGTACGATACTGTCAAAGCGGTCGATCTCTTGCGCAAGGCGGCGGACAGTGGCGAACTTATCGCCATGGCGCAACTTGCATACTGCATCAGTACCGGGCGTGGCGGGCTCACCCGCGACGGCGCGAAGACGATCGACTATTTGCGACGCGCAGCAGAAGCAGGGTTCGAAGGGGCACAGATCACGCTCGCGCGGTGGCTCAGGGACCGATATCTCTATCGAGAAAGCGAGGAACTGCCGGAAGCAATCAAGTGGTACGAGCGGTCCTATCAGCAAGGGCACTCGGTCTTCGCGCTCGCGGAGCTCGCCTATCTCCACAGATACGCGCGGGCGGCGCCGTGGTTCGACACAAAGCGCTCATTTGAATTGCTCCAGCTTTGCGCTCCTTTTAGAAATGGCTATTGCCATTATTGGCTTGCGCGGGCCTACCAAGAGGGTGCCGGAACAGCGCGAGACAACACCAAGGCCTACGCATATTACACGGTTGCGAAAGAGCTCGGGCGGCAAGATGCAGCCACCGAGTTGCAGAAACTCGACGTTTTCCTCCAACCTGCCATCAAGACCAGCGCTGCCGAGCTTGCCAAGACCATTTCGGCGGGCCTCAAACCGGTACCACGCGTGATCCGGCTACAAACGGCGGAGACTGAGACCGCAGGCCCATCTCCGTGGCTGGACCCCACCCCGCGACCGGCATCACCTTGATCCGCTAACTAATAGTCTTGCTGGCTCGTAACTATTCAAGCGCGTGCGAAGCATGGGATGGGTCTAGTCCATCGTCCGGTAGCCGAGCCCGCGGAGCATGATGCGTCATTGTCTCCAGACGGTAGAGCCCGGACTGATGATAGAAGATCTCGCGGCACGCTACTACCACTCGTACGTCGAAGTAATCGGGGGGCGGCGATGCACGAGCTCGGCATTGCCGAGGCATCGTGCGGCCAAGGTAGCGCCAACGACAGCGAAGGGACTTGGCTTTCAGTGCCTTTAAGGTCCGGTTTGGGTCGATGCTGTCGAAAAAGTCGGTTTTTCGATTTGGCGGCCTTTTCCGGGGCTAGTTGATCAGGTTGCGATGGGTGTCGCTCGCCTTGATCCTATTTGCAGTTCACGCGAGCGGCACATGTCGTAGTACGGCAGGCGGCCCGATGGTTCGGAGCGCCAGGGTTTTGAGGTTTTGTACGATTGCTGCCAGGTGGAATTCGTCTCGGACGCCGGAAAGGCCTCGGAGCCGCATTCGTTCGAACCCGTGGTGGACCTTCAAGTGAGCAAAACGCATCTCAACACGTTTGCGCTCGTCACGTGACTTCATGAAGGCTTTAGTCCGCATCAACCTGCGCGCCACGTCCCGGGCATATTCGTTGATATCGCGCGGAACCTGGCGCGCCGGCGTGTTGGGGCAGCACTTCATTTTGAGCGAACATGTATCGCAGTCGAATTTTGAAGCCCGATAGCGAAGCATGTGGCCGTCATGCACCGTTCCGGTGGTATGCAGCACCTTGTCATTCGGGCAGATGTAAACGCCTCGTCGTCTGTCCCAACGAAAGTCGCTGCGTGAGAATGTGCCATCAGCACGATCGCTGGCGTCGCGAACCGGGATATGCGGCGTAATCCTGTGGCCGACCAGCCAGCCCAGGAAACGGCCAGTCCCGTAAGCGGTATCGGCGGCCAGCCGCTTCGGCTTCAAATCAAAACGTCGCTCGGTACGATCGAGCATCTTCTTCGTGGCCTCGACCTCGTCGTAGGTACGGGCAGGCGTCGGCTCGACGTCAACGATTACCGCGTTCTCGATATCGATCAGGTAATTGAGTCCGTATCCGAACTGCACCCGCTTATTGGCTTTCGCCGTCCATGCTGATTGAGGGTCGCTCGGCGAGATGACTTTTGGGGGTTTGCGATCAGGATTGGGCTCGACCTCGGCTTCGAGAGCAGCAAGATACTCCTTCACCGCGCGTGTCTGCCGTTCTGGCTCGGCCCACTCAATCTCGTCCGGCGCCTTGCCATGGTAGCGGCTGGCATTGGCTTCCATCACGCTCGCATCGACAGCAAATCCTTCGCCCTTGACCAGACCGGCGGCCATGCAGGCAGCGACGACGCGTTCGAATATCCGGCGAAAGACATCGCCCTGCCGAAACCGATGCAGCCGGTTCTCCGAAAATGTCGAGTGGTGTGGAACCTTGTCATCAAGGTCGAGCCTGCAGAACCAACGGTAAGCCAGGTGCAGCTCAACTTCCTGGGTAAGCTTCCGCTCCGAGCGAAGGCCGTAGCAGTACCCAACGATCAGCATCCGGACCATCAGCTCGGGATCTATCGAGGGTCGACCGATCTCACTGTAATAGGGGGCCAGTTGCTCATGCATGCTGGCCAAAACAGGCGTCAAAAAGACGTTTATCCGCCTGAGCAGGTGTCCCTTCGGGATACGATCATCGAGCCGAAACTCATAGAATAGGCTCGTTTGATCACCGATCTGCCGACCCATCATCGCCGCCTCCGACGCTTGACCCCATGAATCACCGGAATCACTGTTCGGAGATATTCTCAAGCTTTTTTCGACAGCATCGGTCAATCGCGTCGATTTTGGCATGTCGGTAGCACGTCCGGCTAGCGGTTAATCTCGGAAGTGGGCGATGTCCGGGTTTGCCGGTCGATCTCATGCGGCCTGCGACCCTTTGTTTCCGTCACGAACGGCGACGCGGATGCGGTCCGGCATGTTGCTTCGCCACCGACGTCATGGCGGGATGTTGCGAGGCCGGTAGCGAAAAACGGTTCTGCAGATTTTCAAGCAACCATCGTGCGGCGGGCCGGGGTGGACGGCTGCGTTCATGGACGGCGAAGATCGGCAACAAGCCCGGCGCGACAGCGGGATCCTTGATGATCAATTCGACCAGCCTGCCATTCGCCAAATATGGTTTGACGATATGCGCCGGGATTGTCGCCCAGCCCGATCCGGCGAGCAGGAAGTCCAGCCGCGATCCCATCTCGACAAAGCGCCAGATCCGCGAACTGACGACGCCATAACTGGGGCCGCTCGAATCGTAGGGATCGGTCAGGATGAGCTGCACATGCTCCTGAAGAACATCGCGGGTGATGGGACGCGTCTCGGTCGCCAGCGGATGCGAGGAGGATGCGACCGGGATCAGCTCGATCGACATCAAGGGATAGGTCTGCATCTCCTGCTGCGCCGTTGGAAACATCGCGCATAGCGCCAGCGCAGCCGATCGATTGCGCAGCCGCCGCTCGGCGGCCCCAAGTCCCTCGGTGTACAGCGTGACCGGAAGATTTGGATAGGTCATTCGCAGGGCCTGCAGGCTGTCGATGACGGGCCCGGTCGGCAGAAAGCTGTCCATGGCGAGGGTCAATTCAGGCTCAAGTCCGGCGGCAATCTCGGTGGCAATGCTCTCGAACAATTCGGCTTGGCGCTGCACCTGCCTCGCCTGTGCCACCAGCACGCGCCCGGCTTCGGTCAGCACCGGCGTCTTGCTGGATCGATCGAACAGCGCCACGCCCTGCGCGGTCTCAAGCGTTCGAACCGATTGGCTGATCGCCGACTGCACCCGCCGCAATTTGCGGCCGGCCGCGGAGAAGCTCCCGGAATCGGCAATCGTCGTCAGCACCCGGAGCTGGTCGAGGGTCAGCGCACCCAGCATAATGTATCTCCATTTGAGATGGAAGGTATCACAATTTGATCGGTTTTACTATGGGTCCGTCGCGCGTAAGACCGGCCGGCAACATCAATTGGGACCACGGCGAGATGACCAGGCCTTCGCGATTGCCAACACTGTTTATCCCGCACGGGGGCGGACCATGCTTCTTCATGGACGTGCCGCCGCCGCTTCCGCGCGATCTATGGGACAACATGGCGGCGTATCTGCGCGGCATTGCCCCGTCCCTCGCACAGCGTCCCAAAGCCATTCTGATCATCTCGGGCCACTGGGAAACCGAGGTGCCGACGGTCAACGCCGCGCCGGAGTACTCGCTTTATTATGACTATTACGGATTCCCCGAACATACCTACCGGCTGACCTATCCCGCCAAGGGCTCCCCCGACCTTGCTGCGCGAGTCCGGGATTTGCTGGGGCACGCCGGTATCGATTCCGCCACGGAGACGAGCCGGGGATTAGACCACGGCGTCTTCGTTCCCTTGAAGCTGGTCTATCCCGATGCCGATATTCCGCTGGTGCAATTATCGTTGCGACGCGATTTGGACGCCGCGGCCCATTTGCAGATCGGTCAGGCTTTGCAGCCGCTCCGCGACGAAGGCGTGCTGATCGTCGGCTCCGGCATGAGCTATCACAATATGCGGAACATCCGCGTTCCGGGACGCGGGGATGCCGAATCCAGCAAGTTCGACGCGTGGCTGACCGACGCCGTCACCGACCCCGATGCGCGGACGCGCCATGAAAAGTTGTCGGCTTGGCGAAGCGCGCCGTGTGCTGTGGAGTGCCATCCCGAGGCCGAACATCTCTTGCCCTTGCACGTCGCCATCGGCGCTGCCGGCGACGACATCGGACGTCGCGTGTTCGGCGATCGCATCCTTGGAAAAGAAATCTCCGCCTATCAATTCGGCTGATCGCCGGCCGAAGCAAGCATCAACGTCATCAAGGGCCATGCCATGACCACCGCAGCGCTACCCGCTTCCCGCAGCAAGACCATCGTGCTCTGGATGCTTCGTATCCTGATGGCCGCGCTGTTTCTGTTCGCCAGCTATATGAAGTTGACGGACAATCCGATGATGGTGGACGAATTCAACACCATCGGTCTGGGCCAGTGGTTCCGCTACTTTACGGGCGCACTCGAACTCGCAGGTGGCATTGCGATCCTGGTGCCATCGGTCTCGGTCTTCGCCGCGCTTGTTCTATTGGCCGTCGATGCCGGCGCTTTCATTACCCAGATCGCGGTGCTTCACGGCGACTGGATCCACACCGTGGTGATCGGAGCCATTCTCGCAAGCGTGATTTATCTGCAGCGTCATCATTTCGGAAGCAGGGGCTGAAGCGAGCCCGATGAACACACGACTCCCGGCAAGGCGCTTCTGCCCGCTACCACCAAAGGCGTCATCCTGAGGTGCGCGCTCTTGCGCGCCTCGAAGGATGGGCCGCAAGCACCATCTTGTCATCCTTCGAGGCTCGCCGAAGTCGGCTCGCACCTCAGGATGACGGCTCGCTCTGACGCGCTCTAGCCGGTGCCGAACGCCTTGAAGGTAATGATGGTGTGGGTGTCCTGAATGCCGGGAATGACCTGCACCTTCTCATTGACGAAATGGCCGATGTCGGTGTCGTTGTCGACGTAGAACTTCACCAGGAGGTCGTAGTCGCCCGCGGTCGAATAGATCTCGGAGGCGATCTCGGCCTCGGCAAGCGCGTTGGCGACGGCATAGGACTGGCCGAGCTTGCATTTGAATTGTACGAAAAAAGGAACCATCGCTGTGATCTCCGAAGCCGTCGCAGGGGGCCAATAGAGCAAAAAACCGGGCGCCGTGGCAAGCGAACTTGCTGCCAATAGCAGGTCGCGCTACCACAGAACATCCAGCCTTTTCGGGATCGCTGAAACTCCTGCGAGCAGAATGATGACGACGCCCATCGCGCTCACCATCGCCGGCTCGGATTCATCGGGCGGCGCAGGCATCCAGGCGGACCTGAAGACGTTTGCGGCGTTCGGCGTCTATGGCGCGTCCGTAATCACGGCCCTGACCGCGCAGAACACCTGTGGGGTTGCCGGCATTCATCACGTGCCCGCCGATTTCGTCACCGCGCAAATGGACGCGGTTTTCAGCGATCTCGACGTTAATGCCGTCAAGATCGGGATGGTGTCGCAACCGGCGACGATCGCGGCCATCGCAACGGCGCTTGAGCGATGGTCACCAAAGCATGTGGTGCTCGATCCGGTCATGGTGGCAACTTCCGGGGATCGGCTGCTCGATCAAGGCGCGGTTGAGGGCTTGCGAACCGGGCTCATTCCGCGCGCCTCGCTGATCACGCCGAACCTGCCGGAGGCCGCCGCGCTGCTCGACGAACCACTTGCCGTGAGCCGGGCTGCTATCGAGAGCCAGGGCCAGCGGTTGCTGGCGATGGGGTGCCGGATGGTGCTGATCAAGGGCGGGCACGGGCAGGGCGCCGAGAGCATTGATTATCTGATTGGCGGCGAGGGCGTCCTCGTGCTGGCCGCGCCGCGCGTCGCGACTAAAAACACCCACGGCACCGGATGCTCGTTGTCTTCGGCCATCGCAGCCGGCCTTGCCAAGGGCGAGGAACTGGAAACCGCGGTCCGTCATGCCAAGACCTGGATCAGTGCCGCGATCGCGGCCGCCGATCGCCTCGATGTCGGTCGCGGCCATGGGCCGATCCATCATTTTCACCGGCTGGATTGAGATGGCCGCGGCACTGCCTCACCGCGAGTCGTCCCGGCGGAAGGCCGGGACCCATAACCCCTGACGGTTTTGATTTCAGCCAAGGCGTCTCAACGCCGTTTTCCAATTGTAGCGACACGGCGCCGCGATGAGCGCAATTGCGCTCACGCTGGGGTCCCGGCTTCGCCGGGACGACTTGCAGCGAACGCATCTGTCGCTTGGCTGTCGCAGTGCACTGCTATTTGCGAGTCAACAAAATGAACGTCTGATTCGTGTTGGACTGACGGGCGACGACGAACACGGCCGATCTCGAGCGAGCGGCGCAGGGTGGCGCCGTCCGGAATGTACACGCTGGTCAGTTCGAGCGACTGGTTCGCGCGGCGGCGTGAATCGTCATCGCCCTGTCATGGGATTCTGCTAGCTGCTCGCGCATGGGAAGTGACGTGATGAGTGAAGAGTGTCCTGAACGGCGCTTTCGCACTTTGTTTATCTCCGACGTCCACCTCGGAGCACGCGGCTCGCAGGCCGATCGATTGCTCGACTTTCTCCGCTGCCATGATGCCGATACCATCTATCTCGTCGGCGATATCGTCGATGGCTGGGCGCTGCGATCCAGCTGGTACTGGCCGCAATCGCACAACGACTTCGTGCAGAAAATACTGCGCAAGGCGCGCAAGGGCGCCAAGGTTGTCTATGTGCCGGGCAATCACGACGAATTCCTGAGGAACTATTACGGTACGCATTTTGGCGGCATCGACGTCGTGGAAAACACCATCCATGAGGGCGTCGACGGGCGGCGCTATCTGGTCATTCACGGCGATATTTTCGACCTTGTGGTGCAGAATGCGCGCTGGCTCGCGCATCTCGGCGACACCGCCTACGATTTCGCGATCCGGATGAATCGGATCGTCAATATGTTCCGGCGCTGGTTCGGCGTGCCGTACTGGTCGCTGTCGCAATGGGCCAAGCTGAAGGTCAAGAACGCCGTGAATTACATCGGCGCCTTCGAGCAGACGCTGGCGGCCGAGGCGCGGCGTCACGGCGCCGACGGGGTGATCTGCGGACATATCCACTACGCCACCATCCGCGACGAACACGGCATTCGCTACATGAACTGCGGCGACTGGGTGGAAAGCTGCACCGCCCTTGCCGAACACGAAGACGGCCGGTTCGAAATCATCACCTGGACCGAGCCGCTGCGCCGGGCAGCGCCGGTAGCCTCGGTGGCGGCGCGCGCCGCCTGATGCGTATTCTGATCGCGACCGATGCATGGCATCCTCAGGTCAATGGTGTGGTACGTACGCTCACCACGATGGCCGATGCCGCACGGGCGCTCGGCGTCGAGGTCTCCTTTCTGACCCCACAATCGTTCCGCACCTTTGCGATGCCGAGTTATCCGGATTTGCGGCTCGCGCTGCCGTATCGGGCGAAGATAGCCCGGCTGATCGCCGACGCGCGGCCTGACAGCATCCACATTGCGACCGAAGGGCCGATCGGACTGCTGGTGCGCCGTCATTGCCGCAAGCACCGGTTGCCGTTCACGACCAGCTTTCATACCCGCTTCCCGGAATACATTTCCGCGCGCCTGCCGGTGCCTGAATCGTGGATTTGGGCGGCGCTGCGCCGGTTCCACGGAACCAGCCAGGCGGTGATGGCCGCGACGCCGGCGCTGGCAGGTGAATTGCGCGCGCGCGGCTTTCGCAACGTGGTGCTGTGGCCGCGCGGTGTCGATACCGGGCTTTTTCATCCCCGCGCCGCCGACCTTGGGCTGCCACGCCCGATCTTTCTGTGCGTCGGCCGGGTTGCGGTGGAAAAGAACCTGGAGGCGTTTCTCGACCTCGATCTGCCCGGCACCAAGGTGGTGGTCGGCGACGGGCCGGCGCGAGGCGCGCTAGCGCGAAAATATCCGAAAGCGGTGTTTCCGGGTGCGAGGCAGGGCGAAGAATTGGCGAAGGTCTATGCCGCCGCCGATGTCTTTGTGTTTCCGAGCAGGACCGACACCTTTGGGCTCGTTCTGCTGGAGGCGCTTGCAAGCGGGCTGCCTGTTGCGGCGTTTCCAGTCACCGGCCCCCGCGACGTGATCGGTGCGGCGCCGGTCGGCGCGTTGAACGATGATTTGCGCGCTGCGTGCCTGTCCGCGATGACAATTTCGCCGCAAGCTTGCCGCGAGTTTGCCGCAAGGCATTCCTGGGAAGCATCAGCCCGCGCTTTTATCGACAATATTACCGATATCGGTAGCGTTGATCGGAAAGACGACGCGGTACCATTCATTGAGCACCATCCGCGGTTCGTGGCCTGATCAAGCTTTAAGCGCCTTGCCGGTATGTCAGGGTACGCGATACAAGTCGCGCATGGCAGAATCGTCCCTGATATCGACTGTCAGTTCCGCGGATATCGATGCGGCGGCGCGCGTGCTCGCAGACTTTGCGGTGCGAACGCCGTTATTGTCGTCGCCTGCGCTCAACGAACGCGCCGGAACCAGGATCTTCCTGAAGCCGGAAATGCTGCAGCGGACCGGTTCGTTCAAGTTTCGCGGCGCCTTCAACAAGATGTCGTCGATCCCCAAGGCCGCACGCGGCGGCGGCGTGGTCGCCTTCTCCTCCGGCAACCACGCCCAGGGCGTGGCGGCGGCGGCCAGGATCCTGAATATGCCGGCGACCATCGTGATGCCGGCGGACGCGCCGCTCACCAAGCGCGAACGCACCAAGGCCTATGGCGCCCGAGTGGTGCTGTACGATCGCGCCAGCGAGAATCGTGAAGCGATCGCCCGCGACATCGCCGACAAACAGGGTGCTACGCTGGTGCCGCCCTATGACGATCCGATGGTGATCGCGGGCCAGGGCACGGTGGGTCGGGAAATCGCCGAGGACATGGCGGCGCTCGGCCTGACGCCGGATATCGTGATTGCGCCGGTGTCGGGCGGCGGCCTGATCGCCGGTGTCGCCACCGCGATCAAGGCGCGCTATCCGCAGGCAATGCTGATGTCCGCCGAACCGCAAGGTTTTGACGATCATGCGCGCTCGCTGCGATCGGGCAAACGCGAACCGCATCGCGCCGAGGGCCGCACCATCTGCGATGCGCTGATGGCGTCGATCCCCGGCGAAATCACTTTCGCGATCAATTCCCGGCTGCTCACGCAGGGCGTTACCGCTTCCGATGCGGAAGTAACGGTGGCGGTCGGATTTGCATTTCGAGAATTGAAACTCGTGGTCGAGCCGGGCGGCTCGGTTGGCCTCGCAGCCCTTCTGGCCGGTCACATCGATGCGCGCGACAAGAATGTCGTCATCGTGCTGTCGGGCGGCAATGTCGACGCGGACATGTTTGCGAAACTGATCGGCTGACCGCAACGTTTTCCGTTCCGATAGGGTCAGAAGGTAAGTTCACGAGAACAGCGCGATCTTCTCGGCCTGGCTCATGCGCCGGATCGGCGCAAACGGATCGGGCGCCGACTGATTGCGCCTTCGCACGATTCCGTTCGCGATCAGCGTAGCGCCAAGAGACGGTTCAAACGAGGGTTCAAGGGAAGGTTCGGGCCAAGGCTCAACCGGCCAAGGCTCAACCGGCCGTTCGAACGAAGGTCGCGAGAGCGAAGGTTCGAGGGACGGTTGAACCACCGACGCCATCGCCGATACGGCGGCTGGTTCGGGCGCTTGCGCGATCGTTGGCGGTTTGGCCGACGGCGGCTCGGCGCTGAGAATGTCGCCATCATCGGCATCGGCGGGATCAGCATAGGCGGCATCGTCGGCATCCCAAGGGTCGGATGCCGCCATTTCAAACGCGACCATGTCCAGCACCGCGTCGTCATGGGCGTCGGCGGCTTCTGGTGGCACGTCCGCGACCTCGAGCGCTGCAACAACCGCTTCGTCGGGCAATGCCGAAATATTCGTCGCGGCCTCCGGGTCGCTTGCCGCGCTCGCCGCGGACGCTGTCACGACAGCGGCGGCAGGTGTTTCATCGGGCGGGGCGGGCGAGGGTGACGGGACAGCGTCTTCCGCGCGCTGCTCTTCTTTATTTGACGCGTTTTCTTCACGCGAACCGGTATCCACTTCGCTGGAAAACGCTCTTGTGGTGTCGCTGTCGTCAAGCGCTCCGATCCGCTGCTCGATGAGATCGAATGCCGCGCTCAGTCCGGATCGGCCGTCCGCCGAGGCGATCTGTCCGCAACCTGCTTCAATGGCGCTGAGCTGGGAATCGATCAGATCGCAAATCCGGCCGTCGGCGCCGATTTCCCGCAACCGCCACGAGATTTCCCGGATCACCCTGGCGCCCTTGCGGACCGGCGCCAGGGATTCTTGCAGCGCGAGACCATCGAGCGTTGCTAAAGCCGCGACTCTGGCTTCGTCGATCGCGCTTCTGATAGCGACCAGCGCCTCCGCGAGTCCATTGTCAGGGGCCGGCTGCTTTTGCGCGGCAAGATTTTCTTCGATCCGCGCCACGGCGTCGAGCACCATGCGGGTGTCCGCGTTGCGGTTGCGCCGGGCATATTCGCCGAGAAACCAGCGGCCCCGCGAGGTCTCCATGAACGCTGCACTGATCGCCTCATAATCCTCCTCGCGCGGCTGGCTCGCGCGAGCGGAAATCGGCGATAGGGCGAATGCTTCGTCGGCCATGCTAAACTCGTCGCGCAAATCACCGCGCGTTACGCTAACGATCATCACGATATCGGGCGAATCGCAATTGAATTGATGATGGTCGAATCAACAATCCCCATCGCATCTCGGAACGAGCCCAGGCGATTCGCGGCGCGGCTGGCGCTGTTTTACGGCACGCTGTTCGGACTTGGGGGCACTTATCTGCCGTTCTTTCCGGTGTGGCTGAAGGCGGTCGGGATCGACGCCTCGTGGATCGGGATCATCACGGCGGTCCCGTCCGTCACCCGATTCACGATTCTGCCTGTCGTGACCGGCCTCTCCGAACGGCGTCAATCGGTGCGCGGCGCGATGATCGTCACCGCCTTTGCGACCGTGTTCGGATTCGCTGTCGTCGGCACCCAGCACCAGCCGCTGCTGGTACTCCTCGCCTTCGCCGTCACCGCCTGCGTGTGGACGCCGATGGTGCCGCTGACGGACGGCTATGCCTTGCGCGGCGTGGCGCGGTACGGCCTCGATTACGGGCCGCTGCGGCTGTGGGGCTCGGCGGCCTTCATCGCCGGCGCATTGGCATGCGGGCTGCTGGTCGATTTCATCGCGGCCCGGCACCTGATCTGGGTCATTGCCGGGGTGGCCGGGCTCGGCGCTGTCGCCAGCCTCGGACTTCGGCCGCTCGATCATCCGAAGGCGACCCCGGCGGCGGTCGCAGGCTCAGGCGCCTTGCTGCGCGAACCCGGTTTGCTAGGCGAACCCGGTTTGCTGTGCGAACCCGGCTTTCTCGCCATCATCCTGGCGTCGGCGCTGATCCAGGGTAGCCACGCCGCTTATTATAGTTTTTCCTCCATCACCTGGCAGGCATCCGGCTTGGACGGACTGACGATCGCCGGGCTGTGGGCGCTCGGGGTGCTGGCCGAGATCGTGGTGTTCGCGCTGTCGCCGCGATTCAACTGGCCGCCCACGGTGCTGGTGGCGATCGGCGCGCTTGCGGCTGTGGCCCGCTGGCTGATCACGGCGCAGGAGCCTTCAGCGCCGGTGCTCGCCGTGGTCCAACTGGCGCACGGGTTGACCTTTGGGCTGACCCAGCTCGGCATCATGGGATTGCTGGTGCGCCATGTGCCGGGCCATGAAATGGTTAGGGGGCAGGGCTATCTCGCCGCCTGCGGCGGCATCGTCGCCAGCAGCGCTTCGATTTTGTCCGGTGCGGTCTACGCCCGGCACGGGCAGGGGGTCTATTACGTGATGGCCGCGATGGCGCTGTCGGGCGCAATCGTGATCTGGCTGGCGCGGCACCGGCTGGCGGATCACCCCCAGAGTGCGGCATCCGGCGGATAGACCAGGCTGCCGTCGTAGCGCAATCCGCCCTCGCGGTCGCGCGCCAGCAATAACGGTCCGTCGAGATCGACGAAACGAGCCTGCTCAGCGAGCAGCATCGCCGGCGCCATCGCCAGCGAGGTCGCGACCATGCAGCCGATCATGATTTCAAATCCCAGCGCCTGCGCGGCGTCGGCCATCGCCAGCGCCTCGGTCAGTCCGCCGGTTTTGTCGAGCTTGATATTGACGGCATCGTAGCGCTCGCGCAGTCCCGCCAGGGAGCTCCGATCATGCACGCTTTCGTCGGCACAGACCGCAAGCGGCCTGCGGATCCGCGCCAGCGCCTCGTCCTGGCCGGCGGGCAGCGGCTGCTCCACCAAGGTGACGCCGGCCTCGGCGCATTCGGCGAGCCGTTGCGCGAGATTATCTGACGTCCATGCCTCGTTGGCATCGACAATAAGTTCGGATTCGGGAGCAGCTGTGCGCACTGCGGCGATCCGGGCGCCATCGCCGTGGCCGCCGAGCTTGATCTTGAGCAGCGGCCGCTGTGCCGCCTTGGCGGTCGCTGCCGCCATCGCCTCCGGCGTTCCCAGCGAGATCGTGTAGGCGGTGGTGCAGGCCCGCGGGGCGGGACGTCCGAGCAGGTTCCAGACACGCTGGCCAGCGATCTTGGCCTCCAGGTCCAGAAGTGCGCAATCCAGCGCATTGCGGGCGGCGCCCGCGGGCATCGCGGCTTGCAGAGCCTGTCGGTCCAGTCCCCGCGCCACGGGTTCCTGCATCGACTTCAGGGCGGCAAGGGTCTCCTCCGGCGTCTCGCCATAGCGCGGGTAGGGGACGCATTCGCCGCGCCCGGTGCGGTCACCGCGGCTCACTTCCGCCACAACCGTCACCGCCTCGGTCTTGGCACCGCGGCTGATCGTGAAGCTGCCGGCGATCGGCCAGCGTTCGATTCGCGCGTCAAGCATTGGGAACTTGCTGGAAGTCATTTTAAAATCTGGCAATTTCTGAACCGTATGCTTGCTCGAAGCAACCAAGTATGGCTGGTTAGGGGCGTGCTCTACAAGGCAATGCGCTCGACATGACATTGTGGTCGACAGGACATTATTCGACAAAGACATGGGACGGCGTGCTGGAACTTTTCCTTTTATGACGAGCGTGGATCAGGCACCGGAGTTGGCATCGTGAGTGGCGCCCCGACATTGGAGCGCATCGCGCAGGGCAATGGACTTGCGTTGTGCGCCGCGGGCTCGTGGACCGCGCGCTTTGCGCCGGTGCTCGAGAAGCTGGTAGCCGATGCCGAGAAGCTGACCGGCAGCCGGCCCAACATCTTCATCGATGTCTCGCAGGTCTCCAAGCTCGATACTTTCGGGGCCTGGCTGATCGAGCGGCTGCGCCGCAGCCTGACCCAGGGCGACCGTGAGGCGAAGATAGCCGGGCTTTCGGCCAATTATTCCAGCCTGGTCGACGAGGTCCGCCGGGTGAAGGCGTCGGCCGCCATCGACACGAATTCGGTCACGATTACCGGGATCCTGGATCAGGTCGGCCGCAGCATGGTCGGGGTCGCCTCGACCATGGCCGGCCTGGTCGATATGCTCGGCGCGGTCCTTGCCGCGAGCGCAAGGGTCATGATTCACCCCTCGGGCTTCCGCCTGACATCGACCGTGCATCATCTTGAGCAGGTCTGCTGGCGCGCGGTGCCGATCGTGGTGCTGATCACCTTTCTGATCGGCTGCATCATCTCCCAGCAGGGCATTTTTCATTTCCGAAAATTCGGCGCCGATATCTTCGTGGTCGACATGCTGGGCGTGCTGGTGCTGCGTGAAATCGGCGTGCTGCTGGTGGCGATCATGGTGGCGGGCCGCTCCGGCAGCGCCTACACCGCCGAACTCGGCTCGATGAAGATGCGCGAGGAGATCGACGCCCTGCGCACCATGGGATTCGATCCGATCGAGGTTCTGATCCTGCCCCGGATGCTGGCGCTGATCATTGCGCTGCCGATTCTTGCCTTCCTCGGCGCGATCGCGGCGCTGTATGGCGGCGGGCTGGTGGCGTGGCTGTATGGCGGCGTCGATCCCGAGGCCTTCCTGCTGCGGCTGCGCGACGCCATTTCGATCGATCATTTCACCGTCGGCATCATCAAGGCGCCGGTGATGGCGGCGGTGATCGGCATCGTCGCCTGCGTCGAGGGACTCGCGGTGCAGGGCAGCGCCGAATCGCTCGGCCAGCACACCACCTCGTCGGTGGTGAAGGGCATCTTCTTCGTCATCGTCATGGACGGTGTATTTGCGATCTTCTTCGCCTCGATCGGAATGTGACGATGGCGCCTGAAATATCCGACGCCATCATCCGGGTTCGCGATATCTCGGTGCAGTTCGGCGCCACCAAGGTGCTGGACGGCCTCGATCTCGACGTCAAGCGCGGCGAAATCCTCGGCTTCGTCGGTCCTTCCGGCGCCGGCAAGTCGGTGCTGACGCGTACCATCATCGGGCTCGTGCCCAAGACCAGCGGCCGCATCGAGGTTTTCGGCATCGATCTCGACGCCGCCGACGCGCGGGCGCGGCGCGGCGTCGAGCGGCGCTGGGGCATCCTGTTCCAGCAGGGCGCGCTGTTTTCGTCGCTGACGGTGCGGCAGAACATCCAGTTCCCGGTGCGCGAATATCTCAACGTCTCGCAGCGCCTGCTGGACGAGATCACGGTCGCCAAGCTCGGCATGGTTGGATTGAAGCCGGAGGTCGCCGACCGCTTTCCGTCGGAGCTTTCCGGCGGCATGATCAAGCGCGTGGCGCTGGCCCGTGCGCTGGCGCTCGATCCCGAACTGGTTTTCCTCGACGAGCCGACCTCGGGCCTCGATCCGATTGGCGCCGGCGACTTCGACGAACTGGTCCGGACCCTGCAGCGCACTTTGGGCCTGACCGTTTTCATGGTAACCCACGACTTGGACAGCCTTTATACGGCTTGTGACCGCATTGCTGTTTTAGGGAACGGTAAGATCATTGCGGCAGGATCGATGGCCGACATGCAGGCCTCGCAGCATCCCTGGCTAAGGGCTTACTTCCACGGCAAGCGCGCCCGCGCCGTCATGGGTTAAGCCGCCTTTGGGCTAGGCAGTCTTGAGCGAGGCAGTCTTGAGCGAGGCAGTCTTGGGCTAGAACGTTTTCCGGCGAAGCGGATACCGCTTGGCGAGAAGAAAACGCGCAAAAATAAGCAAATGGCGCCTCGGTTCCAGTTGAAGCGGAACGGAGGTTCTGGTGCCATGTCGTTAGTATCGGAGTTGGTTTGATGGAAACGCGGGCGAATTTCGTCCTGATCGGATCGTTCACATTGGCGGTGATTGCCGCGGCTTTCGGCTTTGTGCTCTGGTTCCAGAGCCTCCACACTACCAAGGCGCGCAGCCCGATCCGCATCATCTTTGAGGGCCCGGCATCGGGCCTGCGTAACGGCGGCAGTGTGAATTTCAACGGTATCCGGGTAGGCGAGGTAATCTCGGTCAAGCTCGACAACCCGCGGCGCGTGGTCGCACTGGCCATGATCGAGAACAACGCCCCGATCCGGAAAGACACCTTGGTCGGGCTCGAATTCCAGGGGCTGACCGGGGTGGCCGCGATATCGCTGAAGGGCGGCGAGGAGGCCGCCCCCAGCGTTCCCCTCGACGAAGATGGCGTCCCGGTGCTGACGGCCGATCCGAACGCGCTGCAGGACGTGACCGAGGCGATTCGGGGAACGCTGCAGAACATCAACAAGGTGGTCGCCGACAACCAGATCGCGGTGAAGAACTCGCTGCATAATCTCGAGACGTTCACCGCGTCGCTGGCGCGCAATTCCGAGAAGATCGACAACGTCATGCTCAAGGTCGACGGCGTGATGGGCAAGGCCGACGATCTGATGCTCGGCCTCGATACGCTCGCCGGCGGCAAGGACGGCGGCGAATTGTTCTTGACCGTGAAATCGATCCGCGAACTGGCCGAGGATTTCGACAAGCGATCGGGCGCCTTGATTTCCGACGGCCGCCGCACGCTGGGCGACATCAGCCGCGCGGTGAACAACCTCGACCGCAACCCGACCCGCCTGCTGTTCGGTCCGGCAACCACCGCCACGCCGCAGGCCTCGGTGCCCGCGCCCGCGCCCGTGACGG
>Ga0207930_1000114_pt1 | contig 21219 bp, 22 predicted proteins | sample NGESurshal092012_7_FD_184477 | JGI IMG/M metagenome (GOLD analysis project Ga0207930, IMG submission 184477) | Arctic peat soil microbial communities from Barrow, Alaska - NGEE Surface sample 210-3 shallow-092012 (SPAdes) | ecosystem: Environmental > Terrestrial > Soil > Wetlands > Peat ... | reverse complement strand
CGAGCGCTTCGCCGACGCCACGAGCTTGCCCGACGCGTCGAAGACGTCGGCCGCGACGCTGTAATCGCCGGGGGGCACGGTGAAGAAGCGGCTGGAGAGGTATCCCCCGCGGGTCGTGTCGAAGCCCGTGACCTCCTCGAGGCGCACCGCGTCGCCACCGGCCTTGTTCTTCACGAGGATCGCGAGCTTGGTGTCGGGGCCCGGCGCCCCGGCCGGAGCCGGCACGAAGAGTTGGACCTCGAGGCGAACCTCTCCCTCCCTGAGGGTGATCGGGAAGAGGGTCAGAGCTCCCGCATCCTCCTTGGACAGCGTTTCCTCGAGCGCCTGGCGCACCGGAGCCGAGAGCGTCGGGCCTTTCAGGGCCTCGGCGGCGGCGGCCTCGGCCGCCTTCATCTCGGCCTCGACTTCGGCGGCGGTCTTGTAGTGCGGCGGAGCCTTGAGGTCGGGGCTCTTGAGCGCGGCAGTGCGCGCCTTGACCTCCAGCGAGTTCACGTCGCCGCCATTCTTGCCGGCGACGAAATCTCTCGCCAGCTCGACGACGAACTGTGCCGTGAACGACTTCACTTTCGCCCAGGCGGGAAGCTGCTCGGCTTCGTACGTGAACGTCACGATGCTCTCGCCGATCGACGTGCCGGGATCGTTCGGAGGCAGCATCTGCCCGGGAGACACTCCCGAAGCCGCATCGGCGCCCGTCGCGGCGAACGGCTGCAGCTTGGTGCCCGCCAGCCGGGTCAGCGTCTTCGGCGGCCCGAGGAGGATGTAGAGCTTTCCCCGCTCGGTGAGGGCGCCCCGAACCCGCGCCATCGTGAAGTACTGATCCGCCTCCTTGACGCGCTGGTCGAAGACGACCTTGAACTCGTTGACCGGCGTCTTGAGGTCCGGATCGCGCTTCGCCCAGAAGAGCTGGATGAAGTGGTCGGCCTCCTCGTCGGACGTGATCTTCTTCCAGGCCATCTGCTCGGCGTCCGTCGCGAGCAACGTGTACTCAGGAGACTTGTTCCAGTCCTTGTAGCTCTGAAGGCCGGCTCCCCAGACCCCGGTGGCGAGGAGAAGCGCAGCAAGCGAGTGGCGGAACTTCATCGGGAACTCCCTTCGATCGGAGCAATCAACCTCCGGATCTTAATCCGGCTCAGCGCCCGGGAAGCTTCCTGCCCTCTTCCAGCCAGCCTCTCAGATCCGCGAGCATGCGCTCCCAGCCGGGTCCGAGCCGGTCGCGGTATGCGCTCCACGCCGCGGTCTCCTCGAAGCCCGACTGCGTCACCGTGATGCGCGTGCCTTCGGGGATCCTTTCGAACTCCACGATGAGGCGCATCCCGCCGAAAGACTCACCCTCCGGTGTCGAGAACACGAGATTCGAGACCACGAAGCGGCGGCCTGGGTCGAAAACCTCGAACTGGCCGATCGAGCTGTAGCCGGCGTCGGAATCCGGGTCGGCATACCAGCCAAGCACCCAGTTTCCGCCGGCCCTCGGTCCGATCACGGCGCCGTCCGCGAGCCACGCGAGCACGTCGGACAGGTCCACGAAGGCGGAAAACGCACGCTCGGGAGTCACGTTGACGAGGACCTCCCGAACGACCGAAGCCTCTTCCGCCACGGGAGAATCTTACGACGTGCGAGAATCCGCGCCGCCATGTGCGCAAGGAGAGCTCGAGCCGCCCGGAGGGGCGGCGCCGCGTGATTCCCGGTCTCAAACGCGAGCTCGAGAGCGCCGTCTCGGAGGCCTGCCGCCGCGTCTTCGGCGTGGAAGCGCCGCACATCGTCCTCGAAACGCCCCCGAAGGTCGAGCTGGGCGATCTCGCCTGCCCCGTGGCCTTCGAGCTCGCGAAGGTCCTGAAGCGGCCTCCGCGGAAGATCGCCGAGGAGCTGGCGCGCGCCCTCACGTTGCCCGCTCTCGTCGTCAAGCGGTCGGTCGAGGGGGGCGGCTACCTCAACTTCTTCCTCGACCGCCCGCGCACCCTCCGGGCGATGCTCGTCGCGGGAAATGCGGCGCCGGCCGTGCCCGCGGGGGCCGGCAAGCTCATCGTCGAGCACACGAACATCAATCCGAACAAGGCCGCGCACATCGGCCACCTGAGGAACGCCGTTCTCGGCGACGTCCTCGTGAGCACGTTCAAGCGGCTCGGCCGGCCGGTCGAGATCCAGAACTATCTCGACGACACGGGCGTGCAGGTGGCCGACGTCATCGTCGCGCTCCAGAACGCCGCGGACCTCGTCGAGAGCTCTCGCGCGAAGCGCCTCGGCGAGGAGATCCGCGAGATTCTGGACGCCTTCCCCGGCCACGCGCCAGGCGTCGCGCCGCGCCGGCTGGGCGACCTCGCGTGGGACCTCTACGCGCTCGCGGTGAGAAGCTACGCGGCCGACCCATCCCTCGAAGAGAAGCGGCGTGCCACGCTTCACGCCATCGAGGGCGCCGCCACGGGCGATGACCTTGACGAAGAAGCAGCCGCGACGGCCGCGCTCGCGGGGCGCCTCGCCGACGCCGTCGTGCGCTGCCACCTCCTCACGATGGAGCGCGTGGGCGTGAACTACGACCTCTTGCCCCGCGAGAGCGACATCCTCGCGCGCCGTTTCTGGGTGAAGGCCTTCGAGCTCCTGAAAAAAGCCGGCGCCACGCGGCTCGAGACGGAGGGCAAGAACCTGGGCTGCTGGGTCATGCCGCTCGAAGGCGCGCCGGAGTTCGAGGGGATGGAGGACGCCGACAAGATCCTCGTGCGCTCGAACGGAACGGTCACGTACACCGGAAAGGACGTCGCCTACCAGCTCTGGAAGCTCGGCGTTCTCGGGATCGACTTCGAGTACGAGGAGGTGCCGTACCGCGACGTCGACGGCTCGCCCGAGTTCCATGCCTCGGACGGCGTCTCGCCGCTTTACCGGACCCGGCACGACGAAGTGGGTGCCGACGTCTCGGCCCGCGGACGCTTCGGCCATGGCTCACACGTGATCAACGTCATCGACGTACGCCAGTCCTATCCGCAGAAGGTCGTCCGCGAAGCGGTCCGGCGCGCCGGCTTCCCCGAGGCCGCCGACCGGTCCGTCCACTTCGCGTACGAGATGGTCGCGCTGACGCCGGCCTCCGCGGAGGCGCTTGGCGTCGAGCTCACGGACGAGGATCGCGCACGCCCCTTCGTCGAGATGTCGGGCCGGCGCGGGCTCGGCGTGAAAGCCGACGATCTCCTCGACCGGCTCGTCGAAAAGGCGAACGACCAGATTCGCGCGCGCGCGAGCGAGCCTCCCGAAGCCGGCCGGGCCGAGGCGATCGCGGTCGGCGCGCTGCGCGTCTACATGACGCGATTCTCGCGGAACAAGGTCATCGCCTTCGATCTCGACGAGGCGCTCGCCTTCGAGGGCGACACGGGGCCCTACCTTCAATACGCCGCCGTGCGAGCCGCGAACATCTTCCGCAAGCTCGAAGAGATCGGGCTCAAAGGCCACCTCGACGCCGCGGAGATCGACGGCCTCGGGGCCCTTCCCGCGTCGGCGCTCGACGACGGACTCTGGGACGTCGTGAGGACGTGCTCCCGCACGCTCGACACGCTCGAGAAAGTTGCCGAGTCGCTCGAGGTGTCGCTCCTCGTCCGGCACGCGCTCGCGGTCGCGGCGGGCTTTCATCACCTGTACCACACGCACCCGATCGCGCAGGAGAAGGACGAGACGACGCGTCGGGCGCGGCGCGCCGCGCTCCAGGTCGTCTCCGTCCATCTCGCGGACGTTCTCGGCGTTCTCGGCGTGCCGGTGCCGGGCAGGATGTGAGCGTGCCGGGAGACGTCGTCTACCGCAACCGTGGGACTGACGGGCTCGTCGCCGCTCGGGCCTTCGTCGAACGCGCCGGCGCGGAGGAGTACGAGCCGGCCGTCAGCGCGGTCGTCCGGGCCGATGCGGCGGCTCACGCGGCCGCGTTCGACCCGGAGCACGACGTCCTGCTGACCGCCGAGCGCGACGGGCGGCCCGTGGGCGTGCTGCTCGTCACCCGGGACGCCGTGGATCCGGACGCCGCGCGCTTCAACTGGCTCATGGTCGACGCGTCCGAGCGGAACGGAGGAGTCGGCCGCGAGCTGCTCTTCCGCGGCATCGAGGCGTGCCGCGAGCGGCGGCGGCTCGTCCTCCGCGCGCGCTCGTTCGCCGCGTCACCGGCCGGCCCGCACCTCTTCTGGCTCTACGGATTCCGCGTCGTGGACCTCGTTCCGGTCATGGTCGGGGAAGGCACGCGCGAGTCGATCCTCTTCGAGAAGCGCTTGAGCCCGCTCGCGTCTCCCGAAGCATAGCGCCGACTCTCTTCCACGCTTTTGCGCCTTTTCAGCGCGCGACGGCCGGAGAAACGGAAGACACGGAAGCCGCCGACGTCGCCGCGTCAGGCTCGGGAAAAACGTCCACGACGTCGGCCAGGCCGCTCGAATCGTCGAGACGGGCCATGACGGAGACGTGCCGGCGCAACGGGCCGTCCGCCTCGAGGCGGCCGCTCGCCAGGCTTTGGGCGCGCACGAGGAAGAGCCGTCCATCCGACGTGAGGAGGAGCGGCCGATGAGGTGTTCCATCCAGCCGCGAGCCGGGAAAGGCACGGCCCATCGCGCAGCGCAGGCACACGAGCTCTCCCTCCACCCGCTGGACCGCGCTCGCGAGCGCGAGGCCGTGCACCGCCGGCGTCCGGAATCGCACCGCCGCCCATCCCACGGCGATTCCGCAGCCCGCGGCGAAGACGATCGTGACGGATCGCGGAAAGGTCCGCCGCCGCTTCGCACCAACGTCGAGGCGCCGGGCGAGGCGCCGGGCGAGCTCCTCCGGGCACCGGTCCACGGGCCGGCAGGTCTTCAACGTCTCCCGGAGCTTTCCCGCCTCCTCGCAACGCTCGCGGCACGCCGGGCACTCTTCCAAGTGCGCAAGGAGGTGTGCCGCGTCCACGAGCTCCAGCTCGTCATCGTGGTAAGCCTCGATCAGAAGGCTCGCCGTCCGGCAATCCATCATCATCTCGCCCGGAGCGTCTAACGTTCGCGGCGGCGCCGGTATTCCGACAGGGTGACCGGATCCCAGCCGCCGGGGGCCCGGGGCGCTCGCGGCCCTCCCGCGGCGAGCCGCGTCCTCGTGGGCTCGTCAGGGCCGAAGTAATGGCGGCGGCGGCCATATTCGAGGAGCGCCGACTCGAGCAGGCGGCGACCCCGATAGAGACGGGACATCACCGTGCCGAGCGGCACCTCCAGGATGTCGGCCACCTCGCGGTAGGAAAAATCCTGCAGGTCGACGAGCTCGACGACGAGGCGGAAGTCCTCGGGCAGCGCCGCGAGCGCGTCGGCCACGCCCCGATCGAGCGCCGCGGCCAGAAGGCCCTCCTCCGGAGTCGAGCTCGTTCCGGCGTCTCGCGCCTTCGAGCCCGCGGCATCGAGAGCTTCATCCCCGCCCGCGCCGAGATCGACCTCTTTCGGGCCGGCCTTCGTGTGGCGGTAGCCGTTGATGAAGGCGTTCTTGAGGATGCGAAAGAGCCACGCCTTGAGATTCGTTCCCTCGGTGAACCCGTCGTAGTGCGCAAACGCCTTGAGATACGTCTCCTGCAGGAGATCCTCGGCGTCCTGCCGGTTTCGCGTCAGCCGGAGGGCGGACCCGTACAGGGCGTCCGCGTAGGGAAGCTCACCGCTCCTGAAGTTCCAGGACGACGGGGACGAGGAGGGCTTCTTAGGTGCGGAAACGGCCATTTCGGGCTCCAGATTCTCCCCATGCAATACGTAAACCGCCCTCTTTTGGCTTCGACTGCATGAAAAAGAGCCCCGGAATCCGGGGCCTAGAGACATCATTCTGAAGGAAAGGGACTTACTTGCCGTTGATGACGAAGGCGATGACGAGGGCGTAAATGACCAGCGACTCGATGAGGACGAGCGCAAGAAACGCCATGGCTCGGATCGAGCCACCCGCGCCCGGATTCCGAGCGATGCCCTCGCAGGCGGCGACCGCCGTGCGGCCCTGGGAGATCGCACCGCCAAACGCCGCGAGGCCGATCGCGATCGCGGCCGAGAGGTGGCCCCAACCCGCGCCGCCGCCGGCCTTCACGGCTTCCTGGGCGAAGGCGAGATTCGGGAGGAGGAGGGCCAGAGCCGTGAGGGCGCCGGCCGGGAGGATTCGCTTAGACATGTCGGGGGCTCCTTTCGTGATCGAAACAGTCGACTCAGTGAGCTCAATGTTCATGGGCGGTGGCTCCGCCCAGGTAGACGGTGGTGAGAAGCGTGAAGACGTACGCCTGCAGCAGCGCCGTGAAGATGCCCAGCGCCATCATCGGCCACGGCACGACGATCGGAACGAGGCTCGAAAAAATGCTGCTGGCCGTGTGCTCGCCGAAGACGTTCCCGTAAAGACGCATGGAAAGCGAAAGAGCGCGCGCGAAGTTGCCGATCATCTCGATCAGGAACATGAGCGGCGCCAGCACCAGCATCGGGCCGAGGAAGTGCTTGAGGTAGCCGAAGAGCCCGTGCGCCCTGATCCCGGCGGCGTTGAAGAAGAGGAAGCACGTGATCGAGAGCGCGAACGTGACGTTCAGGTTCGCCGTCGGCGGCTGCAGGAAGAAGAAGAGCCCGCAGAAGTTGCACAGGAAGATGAAGAAGAAGAACGTGCCGGCGATCGGCAGGTATTTCTCGCCGTGATGCGGAATGTTCTCCTTGATGACATCGCGCAGAAAGTCCACGAGGACCTCGAGCACGTTCTGCGCTGAGCCGGGTGCGTCCTTGCGGTAGCTCCGGGACGCGACGAAGAAGAACACCGTGCAGAAGAGGAAGACGACGATCGCCATGGCGATGTGGTCCGGAATCCAGCCGAGCAGCTCACCGTGCTCTCCGCGGGGCGCGATCCCGCCGACATGGAAGCCGCCGGGCGCGATCCCGTCGCGCCACCAGGACGGCGCGCTCTCGACGGGGCCGAGGAGGCGGGTCAGGAGGGCGTTGAAGAGCCCGAAGAATATCGAATGCTCGTGGTGCACGTCGTCCCCGCCCTCACTGGGCCGCGCCCGTCCCGCTCCGGCGCCCGGTCAGGAGCTCGCGGAGCCCGTCGATCACCACCGCGGCGACCACCGTCGAGAGGCCCACGACAACCCACCGGACGTCGGCCGGCAGCGCCCGCACTGTCCCCCAAAGGACGAGACCGACGAAGGCGTACCGGAGAACGGCCTTGAGCCCGAATTTCCAGTCGAATCGGGCTGGCGCACCCGGTGCGGGCGCCTTGAAGCGACCGACGAGATCCGACAGCCAGAGCGCCGAGACGATAGCCATGGCCGCCCCGAGAGTCAAGGCGAGGGCGGCCTGAAACCTGCCGAGCGCCGCGAGCGCCGTGGCCCCGAGAAGCCCGAGGATCGCCGCCAGGCGGAAAAAGCCCGGGTTCGGCCAGGGGGCGGCCGGAACGGCCGCGCCAGTCACTCCCGAGGTCCCTTGCCGCCGCCCGCAAGCGTCCCCGACTCCCGATAGATTTGCCGCAGACCCGCGGCGAAGCCGAGCACGCCGAACGTCGCCGTCAGCACCGGATAGATGCCCAGGACGCGATCCCCGAGATAGCCGAGACCCGCTCCCGCCGCGATCGCCGCCGGCAGCACCCAGCCGAACGTCAGCACGTCGCCGAAGAATCGGCGAGAGTCCGGGCCGCCGGGGGGCTCGTCTTCGCTCACGGCCCGAACGGCAGGAGACACGTCCGGGCGAACTGCACGAACGGTCCGGGCAGAATGCCCATTGCGAGCGTACCCGCCGCGCAGAGCGCGATCGCCGCGGACACCGCAGGCTCCTCGCGCCAATGGAGCGTGCCCTCGCCCTCGACGAGATACATCGCGCGGGCGATCCGGAAATAGTAGAAGAGCGAGACGGCGGACATGAGCACCGCGAGGAGCGAGAGCCAGAACCAGCCTGCCTTCATCGCCGCCGAGAACAGGAAATATTTGCCCACGAATCCCGCCGTGGGCGGGATCCCGGCGAGAGAGAGCAGGAAGACGAGCATCGCGGCGGCCAGCCACGGATTCTTGGCGGCGAGGCCGTTGAAGTCGTCCACGCTCTCCCCGGCATAACCCTTCGACTCGAGGAGGATCACGAGGCCGAAGGCACCGAGGTTCATGAACGCATACGCGAGGAGATACACGAGGATCGACCAGAGTCCGATTCCGCTCGCGTCCCCGTAGGCCAGGAGGCCGAGGAGCGCGTAGCCGGCGTGTCCGATGGACGAATAGCCGAGGAGCCGTTTCACGTTCGTCTGCATGAGCGCGCCGACGTTCCCGACGACCATCGTGAGGGCGGCCGAGGCCGCGATGATCGCCGACCAGTCGCCGGCACGCGGACCGAATCCCACGAAGAAAATGCGGGCGAAAATCGCGTACGCCGCGAGCTTCGGTCCGACTGCGAAGAACGCCGAGATCGGCGTGGGCGCGCCCTCGTACACGTCCGGGGCCCACACGTGGAAGGGCGCCGACGCGATCTTGAAGAACATGCCGCAGCCGACGAATATGATTCCGATAACCAGGAACGCCGGCGGCTTCGCCGTCGTGAAGGCCGTCGCGATCCCCGCGAGAGAGAGCGTCCCCGCCGCGCCGTAGACGAGAGAGATCCCGTAAATGAGGACGCCCGACGAAAACGCTCCGAGCACGAAGTATTTCGCGGACGCCTCGAGGGACTTCGTCTCGCGCTTGAAATAGCCTGCGAGGACGTACTGCGAGAGCGCCATCAGCTCGAGCGCGACCACGATCGAGGCGAGGTGCGTTCCGGAGGCCATGAAGAGCATCCCGACCGTCGAAAAGAGGATCAGGCCGTAATACTCGCCGCCCGGGTAGGGCGACACGCTGATGAAACGCAGCGAGAACAGGATCGTCACGATCCCGACGAGAAGCAGGATTCCCTTGAAGTACAGCCCGAAGCGGTCCATCGCGAACATGCCGCCAAACGCGCTTCGGGGAAGCGTTCCCGCCATCCGCGCGGACACGAACAGCAGGAGGCCCGTGGCGGCGAGGGCGCCGATCGAAAAAAAGGCGAGACCGCGCTCGCGCGGGCGGCTCACGAACGTCGCCCAGAGGAGGACGAACGACGCAGCCGCCGTCAGGAAGAGCTCCGGCAAGATGAGAAGCGTGTCGCCCGCGGGAAACGGCACGGCTTACTTGACCTCTGCCACGGCGGCGGGCGCGGCGGCTGCAGCCGCTGCGGCCGCCGCGGGAATGCCGGTCGAGGTCGCGCTCGGAGACGTCGCGCCCGCCAGGCGCGGCGCGGCCTCCCGGGCCGCGCGGCGCAGGCCCGGCGCCGAGACGGTCGCCACGATCTTCTCGGCCGACTTCGCCGTCATCTCGAAGAACGGCTTCGGATAGACGCCGATCCAGAAGCACATGACGATGAGGGGCGCGAGCGTGAGGATCTCGCGCAGATTCACGTCCTCGAGGCCCTTGTTCTCCTCGTGCGTCATCTCCCCGAAGAACACGCGCTGGTAAAGCCACAGCATGTATGCGGCCCCGAGGATGACCCCGAGGCTCGCCCAAGCGGCCCACCGCCAGTCGGCGAGGAAGGCCCCCGTGAGGATCGTGAACTCGCCCACGAACCCGTTCAGCAGCGGAAGCCCGATCGAGGCGAGAAGGATGACCATGAAGAGCATCGCGTAAACGGGCATGACACCCGAGAGACCGCCGTAGTCCGCGATCATGCGCGTGTGCCGCCGCTCGTAGATGATGCCGACGAGAAGGAAGAGGCCGCCGGTCGACAGGCCGTGATTGATGGATTGCAGGATCCCCCCCTGGATGCCGGCGTTGTTCAGCGCGAAGAGGCCGAGCATGACGAAGCCGAGGTGCGCGACCGACGAATACGCGACGAGCTTCTTCATGTCCTTCTGGACCATCGCGACCATCGAGCCGTAGACGATGCCGACGATCGACAGCGCCGCGACCCAGCCCACGGTCGTGAGCCCGAGGAAGCGCGCGTTTGAAAAGAGGGCGTCGGGGCAGAGCGGCAGCGAGAAGCGGAGGAACCCGTATGTTCCCATCTTCAGGAGGACGCCCGCGAGGATGACCGAGCCTGCCGTCGGCGCCTCGACGTGCGCGTCCGGCAGCCAGGTGTGGAACGGGAACATCGGCACCTTGATCGCGAAGCCGATGAAGAAGGCCCAGAAGAGCCAGAGCTGCAGGTCCGGTGGAATCGAGGAGGCGATCGTCTGGAAGTGGACGATGTCGAACGTCGGTGGATTCCCGAGGCCCTTCCACCAAAGGAAGCCGGACGTGTTGAAGAAGTAGAGCGCGATGATCGCGAGCAGCATGACGACCGAGCCCGCGAGCGTGTACAGGAAGAACTTGATCGCGGCGTAGAGCTTCCGCGGGCCGCCCCAGATGCCGATGAGGAAGTACATCGGCACGAGCATCACTTCCCAGAACACGTAGAACAGGAAGAAGTCGAGCGCACAGAACACGCCCACCATCCCCGTTTCGAGCAGGAGGAGGAACGCGTAGTACTCCTTTTCGCGCTTCGTGATCGCCGAGAAGGACGCATAGACGGAGATGAAGGAGAGGAGCGTCGTGAGGAGGATCAGGAGCGCCGCGATGCCGTCCACGCCGAGCGAATACTTCGCGCCGAGAGAGGGGATCCAGTCGTGAGTCTCGCGGAAGAAAAAGTCCCCGGACTTGCGGAAGCCCGCGAACGTCCAGAGGGGGACCGACAGCAGGAACTCGGCTCCCGCAAAGAGCGTCGTGACCCACCGGATGACCGAGGGTTTCTCCCGCGGCACGAAGAGCACGACGAGCGTGCCGACGACCGGCAGGAATATGAGGAGCGACAGGAGTCCGTTCATTCGCCGTCCTTCACTTCAACAGGAGATAGAGGCACACGAAACCGAAAATGCCGAAGGCCATCGTCAGCGCATAGTTCTGGGTCCGGCCGGTCTGGACCCTATGCATCCCGCGGAACGCGGCCTGAAAAACGTTTCCCACGCCGTTCACGGCGCCATCCACGAACGTCCGGTCGAACCAGGAGGAGACGTTCGACAGCCCGACCGCGAGGCCGGCCGCTCCGTTCGGGATGAGGTCGACGACCCTCGCGTCGATCTCCCAGAGGAGGCGCCCGCCCTTCTTGATGAGGCCGTTCACGAAGACGGCCTCGTAGAACTCGTCCACTCGGTACTTGTCGCGCACGAGCCGGTACAGCCCGCCGAGCGAGGATGCGATCCGGGACGGAATCGCGAACGGGAACGCGCCCGAGTAAAAGCTCCAAGCGAGCGCGATCCCGAGCACGGCGACGAGAACCGACGTGCCCATGAGCAGCCACTCGGTCGCGTGCGGGAGCTCGTGCGGCTCGAGGGCGAAAGTAGCCGGCAGTTTCACGAAGACCGGCTCCAGGAACCTCTCGAAAGTGCCGTCGCCCCCGAGAATGAACTTCGGGATGCCGAGGAGGCCCGTGAAAGCGGCTCCGGCCGCGAGGACGTAGAGCGGCACCGTCATCGAAGCGGGGGATTCGTGGACGTGCTGGAGCTGTTCGGGCGTCCCCCGGAACGTTCCGAAGAACGTCATCCGGATGAGGCGAAACATGTAGAACGCCGTGAGTCCCGCCGTGAGGATCGCGAAGCCCCACAGGACCGGATGCCCGGCCGCGTACGTCTCGCCGAGGATCGCGTCCTTCGAGAAGAAGCCCGCGAGGCCGGGAACGCCCGCGATCGCGAGCGTCGCGACGAACATCGTGAGGAAGGTGTGCGGGACGAGCTTCCTCAGGCCCCCCATCTTCGTCATGTCCTGCTCGCCCCCCAGCGCGTGGATGACGGAGCCGGAGCCGAGGAACAGGCACGCTTTGAACCACGCGTGCGTGAAGACGTGGAACATGCCCGCGGAAAACGCGAGGACGCCGCACCCGAGGAACATGTAGCCGAGCTGCGAGACCGTGGAATAGGCCAGGACCTTCTTGATGTCGTTCTGGGCGAGGCCCATCGTCGCGGCGAAGAAAGCGGTCGCGCACCCGATGACGGCGACGACGAAGGAGGCGTCGTGCGTGAGGAGCCAGCCGGTCGTCGGGTGTCCATTCGCACTCTCCACCGCCCAGGCGTGCGAGATGCGGAAGAAGAGGTTGCAGCGCGCGACCATGTAAACGCCGGCCGTGACCATCGTGGCCGCGTGGATGAGCGCCGAGACGGGTGTCGGGCCGGCCATCGCGTCCGGAAGCCACACGTAGAGCGGAATCTGGGCGCTCTTGCCGCACGCCCCCACGAACAGGCACAGGCACACGGCCGTCAGGAGCCCCCCGGCCGCGTAGCGGCCCGGATCGGCCGCAGCCATCGCGAACATCCTGTCGAAGTCCACGGTGCCGAAGAGCGCGAAGCACCCGAAGATGCCCAGGACGAACCCGAAGTCTCCGATGCGGTTGACGACGAACGCCTTCTTGCCGGCGTCCGCCGCCCAAGTCTTCGTCCAGTAGAACCCGATGAGGAGGTAAGAGCACAGCCCGACGCCTTCCCAGCCCACGAACAGGATCGGCAGGTTCGCTCCGAGGACGAGCGTGAGCATCGCGAACATGAAGAGATTCAGGTACGAGAAATAGCGGCCGTAACCGGGATCGTGACCCATGTACCCGACCGAGTAGACGTGAATGAGCGTTCCGATGAACGTCACGAAGAAGAGCATGACCGCCGAGAGCGCGTCGATGCGGAACGCGACGTCGATCGAGAGCACCTTCGTGCCGAACCACGTCGCGGTCTCCCCCATCGGCATCCACGTCCAGAGCGTCGCGACGACGCCCTCGTGGCCGTGGGTTTCGCCCCACCACGCGAAGATCGCGAGCAGCGCCGCGAGGAACGACAGCGCGCAGGCCACAGGACCGATGACCGTGTGCGCGCCCGCGAACGGGATCTCGAGGCGCGCGTGCGTGTCGGCGCCGGGGGTGACGACGTGATGGGGATCGTGCGTGAGGCCGTGGCCTCCCGCTTCTTCGGGGTGCGGATGGTGCCCGGGAGCTTTTGAAGCCTCGTCGTGGCCGGGCCCGTGCGGGCCCTTCGGCGCGTCTCTTCCGCCGAGTTTCGAGTGCGAGGCGAGATAGAGCAGCCCGTTCACGAGGAACCCGAGCAGCGGGAAGACGAGAATCCAGGGCAGGATCGCGGCTGAATTCACGCGCTATCCCTTCAGCTCGGAGGCGTCGTCGAGGTTCACGGAGCCTTTGAGGCGGTACATGGAGATGATGATCGCGAGGCCGATCGCGGCCTCGCCGGCGGCGAGCGTGATGACGAAGACCGCGAAGAGCTGCCCGTTGAGGTCGCCGAGCTGCCGGGAGAAGGCGATGAGGTTCAGGTTCGCCGCGTTCAGGATGAGCTCGATCGACATGAGGACGGTCAGGAGGTTCCGGCGGATCAGGACGCCCGTGACGCCGATCGCAAACAGCAGGAACGAGAGCGCGACGTAATGCGTGACGCCGATCATCAGTCGACGTACTCCATAGTCCGCTTGCCGAGCACGACCGCCCCGATCATGGCGACGAGGAGGAACACCGAGGCGACCTCGAACGGCAGGAGGTAGTCGCGGTAGAGGCCCCACGCGACGGCCTGGCTGTTCCCGGCGACCTGCTCCGTCACGGGGGTCTTCACCGTCTTCCCGTCGACGGTCTCCGTCATCATGCGCGAGATCGTCGTCGTCGAGAGCTTCGCGGGGTCGGCCGGCGCGTCCGCGAGGCTGCTCGTGCGCGACGAGGCGACGATCGTTCCGCCGACGACGGCGAGGAGGAAAAACGCGACGAGGAGCGCCGCGCCCGCCTGCCGGTGCACGTAGGGTTGTCCCGCCGTGCGCCGGATGTTCACGAGCATAATCGTGAAGAGGAACAGGACCATGATCCCGCCCGCGTAGACGAGGACCTGGACCGCGGCGAGGAATTCGGCGTTGAGCGTGATGAAGAGAGCCGCGACGCCGAAGAAAGAGAGGAGGAGGAACAGCGCGGAATGGACCGGCTGGCGCATCGCGACGACGCCGACGGCGCCAAACACGACGATCGCCGCGAAGAACCAGAAGAAGAACGGCGCCGTCACCGCCCCTCCCCCGGCTCGACGACGGTGAATGGCTTGACGTTCTCGTCCCATTTCGTGAGCTTCCGGATGTCGAGGTAGAGCGCCTCGTTCCGTTCGTACGTGCCCAGCTCGTACGTCTTCGTCCGGAGCCAGATCGACTTCGGGTTCGTCGGGCACGCCTCTTCGCAGAGGCCGCAGAACATGCAGCGCTTGAGGTCCACGTCGAACCGGTCGAGGACCTTCTCGTTCTTGCCTGCCTCGTTTTTCTCGTTGTGCCAGTCGATGAAGATGATGTCGATCGGGCACTCGATCGCGCAGAGCGTGCACTTGATGCAACGTTCCTCGTCGAGCCGGAACATCCCGCGGAAGCGGTCGCTCGGTTCGCGCGCCGCCTCGGGGTACTCGACCGTGTCGGCCTTTCGTAAGAGGTGCCTCCCGGTCATCTTGAGGCCGCCGAAGATGTCGAGGAGGAGGATGTCGTCCCAGAAGCTCATGTCAGGCCTCCGCCGCCCGGGCGCGCACGGACGCCGGAGCCGTCTTCGCCGCGGGCGGCTTCGCCGCCCGGAGCCGGGTCACGATGAGAAAGGCGCCGATCGCCGCGCCCCAGAGCACGATCCCGAGGATCCTCAGGCCGCGGAAGCCGCCGAGCGCCGCGAGCGCGACGAGGACCAGGTTCGTGAGGGAGATCGGGATGAGGGTCTTCCACCCGAGCGCCATGAGCTGGTCGAACCGGTAGCGCGGGAACGTCCCTCGGAACCAGATGTAGACGAAGAGGAAGCAGGAGACCTTCAGGACGTACCACAGGACGCCCGGGATCACGTCGAGGAACGCGAGCGCCGCGACGTTCGGGAACGGGCGCAGCCAGCCGCCGAAGAACAGCGCGGTCGCGACCGCCGAGATCGTGATCATGTTCGCGTACTCGGTCAGGAAGAAGATCGCCCAGCGGAAGCCGGAATACTCCGTGTGGAAGCCCGCGACGAGCTCGCTCTCGGCCTCGGGCAGGTCGAACGGGATGCGGTTCGTCTCGGCGACGCCGGACACGAAGTAGAGAAAGAACGAGACGAGCCCGGGCAGGATGAACCACATGTGGTGCGTCCGCTGGGCCTCGACGATCTCGACGAGGGACAGCGAGCGCGCCATGAGGATCGCGCTCACGACCGCGAAGCCCATCGGGACCTCGTAGCTGATGAGCTGCGCCGCCGAACGGAGGCCGCCGATGAGCGCGTACTTCGAATTCGACGCCCAGCCGCCGAGGATGATCCCGTAGATTCCGACCGTCGTGATCGCGAGGAGGAGCAGGAGCGAGACGTTCAAATCCGTCGCGTACCACGCCGTCGTGATCTTTCCGAGGCCCGGGATCCGCATCGTGAACTCGGGGCCCCACGGGAGGACCGCGAAGACCGCGAGGCCGGGAACCATCACGAGGACGGGCGCGAGGAAGTGGATGAAGTGCTGGGCCTTCGCTGGGACGACGTCTTCCTTCGTGAGGAGCTTCACGACGTCCGCCACGAACTGCAGGATCCCTTCCGGGCCCACGCGGTTCGGTCCCTTGCGTACCTGGAGGAATGCGAGGGTCCGGCGCTCGATGTAGGTGAGGACCCCCGCCGCCGTCGCGACGAGGATCACGACGACGACGGCCTTGACGGCCGGGATCAGGAAGTACGTCAGGACGCTTGCGGAGATGTCCATGTCTATCGGTCGACCTCGCCCAACACGATGTCGATGGTCCCGATGATCGCGACGAGGTCGGAAACCATGTGGCCCCGCGCCATCTCCGGCAGCGCCTGCAGGTTGATGAAGCTCGGCGGCCTGACGCGCAGCCGGTAGGGCTTGTTGCCGCCGTTCGAGACGAGGTAGAAGCCGAGCTCTCCCTTCGGGGACTCGACGCTCGCGTAGGCGTCCCCGGCGGGCGGCTTGATGACGCGCGGGACCTTCCCGCGGATCTCGCCGGTCGGGTTCGCGGCGAGCCAGTCGCAGCACTGGAGGAGGATCCGGCGGCTTTGGCGAAGCTCGGCGATCCGCACCAGGTAGCGGTCGTACGTGTCCGCGTTCTTCCCCGTCGGGATCTCGAAGTCGAGCTCCGGGTAGCACTCGTACGGGAGCGCGCGGCGGACGTCCCACGCGAGGCCCGCGGCGCGCAGCGGCGGGCCCGTGACGCCCCAGGCGATGCAGCGCTCGGTCGTGAGGATCCCGACGCCGACCGTCCGCATCTTCCAGATGCGGTTCTCGGTCAGGAGGTCCTCGTACTCGTCGATCTTCGAGCCGAGGTCTTCCGTGAACGCGCGGAGCTTCTCGAGCCAGCCGGGCGTCAGGTCCTCCTGGAGACCCCCGACGCGCATGCAGTTCAGCGTGAGGCGCGCCCCGCAGTAGTCCTCGAAGAGGTCGAGGATGACCTCGCGCTCGCGGAACGTGTAGAAGAAGGGCGTGATGGCGCCGAGGTCGATCGCGGCCGTTGCGAGCCAGAGGAGGTGCGAGGAGATGCGCTGCATCTCGTCGAGGACGATGCGGATGTACTGCGCGCGCTTCGGGATCTCGAGGCCGAGCAGCTTCTCAACCGTGAGGCAGTAGGCGTGGTTGTTCGTCGCCGCCGCGACGTAGTCGAGGCGGTCCGTGTGCGGGATCACCATCGGGTACGTCTCGGTCTCGAAGAGCTTCTCGGTGCCGCGGTGCAGGTAGCCGATGTCCGGGCGGGCCGAGACGATGCGCTCGCCGTCCACCTTGAGGACGATCCGGAGGACGCCGTGCGTCGACGGGTGCTGCGGCCCGAAGTTGAGCTCCATCTCGCGGAGCCCGAGCATCGTGTCCCTCGTTTCGGGGACGGAGCCGGCGGTGCCGACGGTTTCGCTCACGACACGGTCTTCCTGTTCTTGTCGTCGGGCGCGGGGCCGCCGCCCTCCGGGTAGCGGTCCGGGTAGATGGCTGCGCCCGTGTCGATGCCCTCGACCGGGAAGTCCTTCCTGAGCGGATGGCCCTGGAAGCCGTCCCACGTGAGGATCCGGCGCAGGTCGGGGTGCCCCTCGAACGAGACGCCGAAGAGGTCGAACACCTCGCGCTCCATCCAGTTCGCGGTCTCCCAGACGCCGGACACCGTCGGGCAAAGGGCGCCGTCCCTGACGCCGACCTTCAGGCGGATGCGCGTGTTGCCGCGGGCGAAGGAGTGCAGCCAGTAGACGAGGTCGAAGCGCGGGTCGCGCGCCTTCCAGTCCACGGCGGTGAGGTCCACGAGGAATGTGAACGTCTCGGCATCGCGCAGGTGGCGGCAGGCCTCGACGAGCTTGCCGGGCGCGAGCTCGACCGTCGTCTGGCCGACCATCCTCTTCGCGCCGAGGACCGCGCCCGGCACGGCCGCGGCGAGCGCGGCGACGAGGGGCTCGCCCATCGCGTCGACGGGCGCCGGCACCGGAGCCTTCGGCGGCGCCGCAGGCTTCGGGGCGGCAGGCTTCGCCCCGGCTGGAGCAGCCGCGGCGGGAGCGGGCGCGGCCGGCTCCGCGGGCTTCGCGGGCTCCCCGGCGGCAGGTGCGGCGGGAGTGTCCTTGGGATCTTCAGCCAACGGCGAGCTCCTCGGGGGCGCGCCGGATCACGCGCATCTTCTGGATCTTCTTCTGGAGCTCCATGAGGCCGTAGAGAAGGGCCTCGGGCCGTGGCGGGCAGCCGGGCACGTAGACGTCCACCGGAATGATCCGGTCGACGCCCTGCGTGACCGCGTAGCTCCGGTAGGGGCCGCCGCACGTCGCGCACGAGCCCATCGCGATGACCCATTTCGGGTCGGCCATCTGGTCGTAGAGGCGCTTGATGATCGGCGCCATCTTCTCCGTGACGGTGCCGGCGACGATCATCATGTCGCACTGGCGCGGCGAGCCGCGGAAGACCTCGGCGCCGAAGCGCGCCATGTCGTGGCGGCTGTCGACGACCGCCATCATCTCGATCGCGCAGCACGCGAGGCCGAACTGCATCGGCCAGAGCGAGTTCTTGCGGCCCCATCCGATCAGGGCGTCGACGGTGGTCGTGAGGACGTTGTCCGGGAACGCGTTCTCGATCAGGCCCACGAAAGCGCTCCCCTCCGCCACGCGTAGACGTACCCGACGACGAGGATCGCGAGGAAGACGAGCATCTCGACGAGGCCGAAGAGCTTCAGCCTGTGGTACATGACCGCCCACGGGAAGAGAAATATCGTCTCCACGTCGAACACGACGAAGAGGACCGCGATCAGGTAGTACCGCACGGAGAACCGGTGGTCGAAGGCCTCCGTGGGCGACGCGACGCCGCACTCGTAGGGCGCGAGCTTCGTCGGCGTCGGTTTCGAGGGCCTCAGGAGCGACATCGCCGCAAGGCCCGCGACCGGGATGATCGCCGCCATGATCGCGAAGTAGAGGATGGGCAGATAGGACGCCATGGACGGATTCATGAGGACACCCCCCGCGGTCCGCCCGCACCCGCACCCCACCCGGCTTCGCTCAAGACGAGGAATTCTCTGTGCCGACCCCGGCGAAGTCAAACGATGCATCGGCATCACGGCACGAACGATGCAATGTAATTACATTCAGCGCGGCCACTGCGCGAGCGTGGCGCCCGTCGCGGTGCCGCGTGACGCGACGAGGACGCGGATTGACTCGCCCATGCCGCCCGGCTGGACGAGTGCAGCCGCGGCACGCCGGTCCGCCTCGCGCGCCGGATCGGGCGGCGCGGCGGCGTCGACCGCGAGCTCCTCGAAGATCCCCGCGGACGCGAGGACACGCGATTGGCTCACGGGCCCAGTAACCTCGAGACCCGCCGCCGCAAACGCGTCCGCGAGCTCCGAAAAGTCGACCCACGCCGTCAGGTCCCGACTGCCGGGCTCCGTCAAGACATCGCGCGTGACGCCATGGGAGATGAAGGCCTCGAGCGTCCCGTTCGCGCGCGCGGAAGAGTAGAGCGCCTTCGCGGGCGCGCCGTAATCGAAGGCGAGGAGGAGGCCGGAAGAGAGACGCGAGGCGAGGGCCGAAGCGAAACCTGCGGCGCCGGATCGAATCTCGAGCTGTTGTTTTCTTAGAAGGTGAATTCCCCTGGCTCGGAGCCGATCGAGCAGATCGGCGCTGTCGGGGCATTCGGCGAGGCCCCACGCGAATCCCTCGCCGCCCGGCCCCAGCGTCACGACGCGCTCCAGCAGCTTTTCACCTTCAAAGAAAAGCGCCCTCACCGGCAGCGCATCGAACAGCTCGTAGGCGACAAGGAGCCCACGGAAAGAGGGGATTTCTTCGAATGATGAGACCCACTCCGCACCCCGACATCTCTCCGCTGCGAGATGGCGGCGCGTCGCCGAGCGTTCAATGCCGACGAGGCGGAACCGGTCGCGGATGCCCCAGGCTCGAAGCGCTTCGTCGGCCGCCGAAAGCAGCTCCCCTTCGCCGGCTCCGACGTCCACGACATCCGTCGGCGTGCGCAGCCCGCGCGGCGAGCCCTCTTCCCCATTCGCAGAGATCTTCTCTTCTCTCTTCCCTTCCTCCTCCGCGAGCCTCCTCGCGATCCGCGCCATCGTCCGCCCGAACGCCGGGTGCCACGAGGGGCCCGTCACGAAGTCGCCTTCACGCCCGACTCGCCCCGGACGCTCGTAGTACCCCCCCTCGGGGTCGTAAAGGGCGGCTTCCTGAAACGCGTCGAAGCGCAGCGGACCTTCCGCGCGTATCCGCGCGGCGAGGCGCTGGGCAAGGGGCATCATCGCCGCGAGACTAGCAGCCGGTTAAGATCCGGCGCCGACTCGAGAAGGAGCCACACTTGTCATACGGGATCTCCCAGACTCCCTCCTCTCTCACGATCACGCTCGCCGCGAAGACGCGCGACGAGCTCTACCGCGACGCCGCAACTGCCGCCCTCGAGGCCGCCTACGGCGGCGCGCCGCCGGCGGGCTCATCCGACGGCCAGACCTGTCCCGTCCAGGGCGCCGGGCTCGGCGAAGGGGACATCCTCCGGACGTTCGTCACGAAGTGCATCGAGGCCGCGCGCCAGGCGCCGGGGACGCTCCACGCTCCGCGCTGGTTCGCCTTCGACGAAGGCCGCGTGACCGCAAACCTCGCGCTCTCGACGCCGAAGACGCCCGCGCGCTCTCTCGACCCCGCGCTCCACGGCGCCTTCGAAACCGCGGGCGCCTTCCCGGACTTCCGCGCGACCCTCGCGTTCAGCTTCCCGTCACACTGACGGGACGGCCGCTCCGGCTTCCTTCCGCGCCTTCTCGAGGTCGGCGTCCACCATCATGTTCACGAGGACCTCGAACGTCACCTTCGGCTTCCAGCCCAGCTCGCGCCGCGCCTTGGACGCGTCTCCGAGAAGGACGTCCACCTCGGCCAGGCGGAGGTAGCGCTCGTCGACGCGCACACGCGCGTCGCCCGATTTCTTCTCGACGCCCGTCTCGTCGGCTCCGGAGCCCGTCCAGCGGAGCGGGCAGCCGGCGCGGGCGAAAGCGCGATCGCAGAACTCGCGCACCGTGTGCGTCTCCCCGGTCGCGACGACGTAGTCGCCCGGCTCGTCCTTCTGGAGCATGAGCCACATCGCTTCGACGAAGTCTCCCGCGAATCCCCAGTCGCGCCGCGCGTCGAGATTGCCGAGATACAGCACGTCCTGGAGGCCGGTCGCGATGCGTCCTGCCGCGCGCGTGATCTTCCGCGTGACGAACGTCTCGCCGCGGCGCGGCGATTCGTGGTTGAAGAGGATGCCGTTCGAGGCGTGAAGCCCGTAGGCCTCGCGGTAATTCACCGTGATGGCATAGGCGTACGCCTTCGCCACGCCATACGGCGATCGGGGGTGGAAGCGCGTCGTCTCGGTCTGAGGCGACTCGGCCACTTTTCCGAACATCTCGGACGAGGACGCCTGATAGAAGCGCGGACGGAGCCCGAGCTCGCGGATGGCTTCGAGGATGCGGGTGGCACCGACGGCCGTGACCTCCGCCGTGTACTCCGGAACGTCGAACGAGACCTTCACGTGGCTCTGCGCGCCGAGGTTGTAGATCTCGTGCGGTGTGGCGACGCGCAGGATGCGGTTCAGGGAGGACGCGTCGTTCAGGTCGCCGTAGTGGAGCACAAGGTTCCGCTTCGGCACGTGCGGATCCTGATAGAGGTGGTCGAGGCGTTCCGTGTTGAACGAGGACGAGCGCCGGATGATCCCGTGGACGTCGTAGCCTTTCGCGAGAAGGAGCTCGGCGAGATAGCTACCGTCCTGACCCGTGATCCCGGTGAGAAGGGCGCGCTTCGGCGTCATCGCGCGAATGCTCTCATGGGATCGCTGGCGGACGAAGTTGGAGCG
>Ga0207930_1000109_pt1 | contig 21379 bp, 17 predicted proteins | sample NGESurshal092012_7_FD_184477 | JGI IMG/M metagenome (GOLD analysis project Ga0207930, IMG submission 184477) | Arctic peat soil microbial communities from Barrow, Alaska - NGEE Surface sample 210-3 shallow-092012 (SPAdes) | ecosystem: Environmental > Terrestrial > Soil > Wetlands > Peat ... | reverse complement strand
CGCGACACCTGATGGATGTGCTGCGCCACGGCCGCGGCATGACACTGACCAACGGTAATGCGCTCGCCGGACGGCTCGCGAAATCCGCTTTCGACTTGAACGTTCCGCTGTGGCTGTCCTCGCCGGTGCGTGAGTTGATCGTCGAGGACGGCGCGGTGCGCGGCGCCATCGTCGAACGCGACGGCCGTAGCATTCGCGTTCACGCGCGGCGTGGCGTCGTACTCGCTTGCGGCGGTTTCCCGCACGACGTTGCGCGGCGCAAGGCGATGTTCCGCCACGCGCCGACCGGCGTCGAGCACTTCTCGCCTGGGCCGGTGGGCAACACGGGTGATGGATTGCGGCTGGCGGAAGCCGCGGGCGGGCGCGTGGAAGACCGTCTGCCGAACGCTGCCGCCTGGGTGCCGGTGTCGCTTACGCGCCGCAAGGACGGCTCGCGCGGCGTGATGCCGCATTTCATCGACCGCGCGAAGCCCGGCGTGATTGCAGTGACGCGCGCGGGCAAGCGGTTCGCCAATGAAGGCGATTCCTATCACGATTTCGTGCAGGCGATGATGAAGGTAGCCAAACCGGACGAGGAGATCGCAACCTTCCTGATCTGCGACCACAAGACCTTGCGCAAATACGGGCTCGGCTGCGTGCCGCCGTTTCCGATGCCGCTCGGCCATCATTTGCGCTCCGGTTACCTCATGGGCGGCGCGACCATCGAGGCGCTTGCAGCGCAGGCCGGGATCGATCCGAAGGGGCTCGCCGATACCGTTGCGCGCTTCAATACAACCGCAGCCGAGGGACGCGATCCCGATTTCGGCAAGGGCTCGCGCGCCTACAACCGCTATCAGGGCGACGCTTTGCACGGGCCGAACCCGTGTGTGGCGCCGATTGCAGGCGGCCCGTTCTATGCGATCAAGATGGTGATCGGCGATCTCGGTACCTATGCGGGCATCGTCACCGACGCCGACGCGCGCGCACTCGACGCCGACGGTCGTGTGATTCCTGGGCTTTATGCCGCCGGCAATGACATGGCGAGCATCATGGGCGGCAATTATCCAGGTGCCGGCATAACGCTAGGCCCCGCGCTGACGTTTGGCTATATCGCGGGTCGGCACCTCGCGGAGAGCGCGGCATGAGCGCCAGCCTCAAGGATCTTCTTGCCGGTAAACGTGCGCTCGTCACTGGTGCGGGGCAGGGCAACGGCCGCGCTATCGCGCTTGGGCTTGCAGCGCACGGCGCCGACATCGTGGCGTCCGATATCGATCTCGCCGGCGCAGAGCGCACGGCGGCGGACCTGCGTGGCAGCGGCAGCAAAGCTCTTGCCTTCCGGCTCGATGTGACGGATGCGGCCGCGTGCCACGCGCTTGCGCAGACGGTTGCGCGGGACATCGGCGAGGTCTCCATTCTGATCAATAATGCCGGCATCATCATCCGCGAGGGGCTGGACTCGCCGCGCGCTGCGGAGAACTGGCGGCGGGTGCTGGACGTCAATCTGACGGGCGTTTTCAATGTTACCCACGCCTTTCTTCCAATGCTGCGCAAAACCCGCGGGACGATCGTCAATCTCGGCTCCATCGCCTCCTTCGTCGGCGTCGGCGATACACTCGGCTACGCACCGTCCAAGGGCGGCGTGAAACTCCTGACCCAGGCGCTGGCCCGTGACCTCGCGCGCGACGGTATCCGCGTCAATGCGATTGCGCCGGGCGTGATCGAGACGGCGATGACCGAGGTAACGCGCAACGATCCGGCGAGGCTCGCAGGATTCGTGGGCCGCACGCCGCTCGGCCGGGTCGGACAGCCCGAGGAGTTGGTCGGGCCGGTGGTTTTTCTTGTCTCGGAAATGGCCTCTTATGTGAGTGGCGTTACGCTGCCGGTCGACGGCGGGTTCCTCGCAGTGTAAGTGCCGCCCGCGGCTCGGGACGAGAGTATGCAGGGAAGTGAACGCGCATCAAGGAATCGCATGGCCAAGAAGAGCCGCGGCATCCAGTCGATCGAGGTGGGTGGCGAACTGCTGAGGGCGCTGGCGCGAAGCGGCGAGCCGATGATGTTGCGCGACCTCGCGCGCGATGCGGGCATGGCACCGGCCAAGGCGCATCCCTATCTCGTGAGCTTTTCCCGGATCGGGCTGATCGAACAGGATGAAACCAACGGGCGCTATGAGATCGGCGCACTGGCACTGGAATTAGGGCTGATCAGCCTGCGCCGGCTTTCGGCGGTGCGGATCGCAGCACCCCGAATTGCGGCGCTCGCAAGCGAGATCGACCACGCAGTGTCGCTTGCGGTGTGGGGCACCCATGGGCCCACGGTGGTACGGCTCGAGGAGCCGAGCCATCCGGTGCATATCGTCATGCGGGTCGGCTCGGTGATGGCGATGCTGGAAACGGCGACAGGCCGCGCCTTCGCGGCATTTCTGCCGCCGAAGACCGTGAACGCCGCGCTTGAAACCAAACTCGACCATCTTGGCGTCGGTTATGATCCCGGTCGCGACCCGAAGCACCAGAAGGCCGCCGAGATGCTCGCGGAGGTACGCCGCAACGGTCTTGCGCGTGCCATGGGCGATCCGTTGCCGGGCGTCAACGCCTTCGCCGCCCCCGTATTCGACCACGCCGGCCACGTTGCGCTCGTCATCACTGCCATGGGACCCGCCGGAACCTTTGACCCGCGCTGGGGCAGCCCGATCGCGAAGGCGTTGCAGGCCTGCGCGGCAGATGTGTCGAAGCGGTTGGGATTCGGGACGGTGAGGGCAACCTGACAAGGTCGCCTTACGATGTCCAATAATCTCCGGATTTTGTCCAAAAGAGAAATCGCTTTGCCTATGAGAGAAATATCCGCCGTGAGGCCTGGTCCGCAGCTGTGCGCGACCAGATCTTCCGCACTTGCGCGATGCTGAGCGTGGTCCTAGGCTCAGCTCTGGCGCGGAGTTCGCGCCAAATTTCATGGGAGAATGGAATGACCTGGAAGGCTCCTAAAATTGTCGAAGTGTCGGTTGGCATGGAAATCAACATGTACGCCTGCGCAGCGCGTAAATAAACCGCGTCAAAGCGATCGGCCCGGCTCGACCGGCAATTCTCGCGTCGAGCCGTGGCAGGCGTCCCGTCAATGACTTTAAAGCATGGGACCGCCCTTGAGGGCGTCAAGCGAATCGAAATTACCGAAAAGCTAGTGTCTGCCCATCGCTCCGAAACGTAAGTTCTATTCGCAAGGAAAGTCCGCGGATAGGTCACCGTGCTGCGCCTTGTGAATTGCAGACGGAACCATGCCGAAATACTGCCGGAACACGCGGCTGAAATGCGATGAGCTCGAAAAGCCCCACGAAAATGCGACGTCTGTGATGGATTTTCCGGCCTGGGCCTCCAGCTCCTGGCGGCAGTGCTGCAACCGCGCGTGCCGGATATAATCGCTGATGGTGGTACCCCTGTCGCTGAACAGCATGTGCAGATAGCGCTTGGTGCAGCTTAGTGCTGCCGAGATCTGGTCAATCGAAAGATCCGGGTCGCGCAGATGTTCGCGGATGAAGAACTGCGCGCGGACATACATCGCTTCGGGCCCGACGCGATTGAACGTTGCGTCGGACTCGCGGAGCGGCAGTAACAGAAGATCGATCAGCGAATCAGCCACCCCGATCGCGTTGTTCGGCGACAGCTTGGTCGCTTCGTCGAAGGCGGCATGGACAAAATTATAGGCGATCCGGCCGGTACCGGTGCGTGCCGAGAGTTTGCATGCCGGCATTTTCGCCGCGCGGAAGCCGCGTTCCAGCAGTAGCTCTTTCGGTACGATGACGACCTCGTGCCGCGTCAGCGTCGGGCTGACGATCGTGTGGGGACAGGATACATCGTAGGTGAGACAGTCGCCGGGCATCAACTCGATGCGGCGGCCAGCCTGCTCGAAATGCGAAATCCCGTGAGTCTGAAACAGTATTTTGACGAACGGATGGGCGTCCAGTTTGGCGCGCGCGGCGGTATGTGCGAGCCGATGCTGGCTCGCCTCGATCTGACAGAGCTTTAGCTTCGAGACCGTGGTGTAGTTGATCCGGCCTTCGAATGACGAAGCCTCGAGCGGATCGATGTCGAATTGGCCGCAAAGATCGGTCAGTGCATCTGACCAACATTGGAGCTGCTTCTTCGGCGCCAATCCGGAAGTGTTAAGGGAGCGGACCGTGTCTGACATTATCCAGCCACCGATTCGAGATCAAAAACATGACCGCTTGCCGCAAGAGGCTTCGAGTCATGATGAAGCGACTTCTACCTCAATTAAGGCGATCATGGGATTTGAACAGCATCCCTCCTGATAGCCCTTTGATAATCCTCCGACTTAGTTTCAGCGCCGTCAAGGGGAACCTCAACCAGCGGGTCGTTAAGGGGCGTCGGAGTGGGACAAGACGGCTGACGCATGCGCAGCATGGAGGCTCCAGCAACGAAAGTAGCAGGCCCCCAGATAAAAAGTGCGCCGCGTTTCGCTTTCGCGCAAATGCGGTTCTCTCTTGGGCAAGCTTCTCATTTCCGGACCGGGTAGGGATAGCAACGAACAAAACTGAAAAGTGGAACCGTTTTTACGGAAGCCCTTCGTTAACAATTGGGAGGATTAGCTATGCGCAAGGTGCTACTCGCTACCGGTATGAGTCTCATTGCGATGCAAGTATCGGCATCGCGCGCCGACGAGGCGTTGGAGAAACTGGCCAAGGATCCGAAGCAATGGGTGATGCAGCAGGGCGACGACGCCAATACGCGTTACTCGAAGCTCAATCAAATCAACGCGTCGAACGTCAAGAAGCTGCAGGTGGCCTGGACATTCTCGACCGGCGTGCTGCGCGGCCACGAAGGCGGCCCGCTGGTGGTGGGCGATACCATGTACGTTCATACGCCGTTTCCGAATACGGTCTATGCGCTCGACCTGAACAATGAAGGCAAGATCCTCTGGAAGTATGAACCCAGACAGGATCCCAACGTCATCCCGATCATGTGCTGCGATACCGTCAACCGTGGCGTCGCTTATGCGGACGGCAAGATATTCCTGCACCAGGCCGACACGACGCTGATCGCGCTCGACGCCAAGACCGGAGCCAAGGTCTGGTCGGTGATGGACGGCGAGGCCGGCAAGGGCCAATCCGGCACCGATGCTCCGTTTGTGTACAAGGACAAGGTTCTGGTTGGTATTTCCGGCGGCGAGTTTGGCGTTCGCGGCTGGGTCAGCGCTTACAACATCAGCGACGGCAAGCTGGCCTGGCGCGGCTATTCCGAAGGGCCGGACGCCGACACCCTGATCGACCCCGACAAGACCACCTCGCTCGGCAAGCCGGTCGGGCCCAATTCGTCGACCTCGACCTGGGAAGGCGATCAATGGAAGATCGGCGGCGGCGCCACCTGGGGCTGGTATTCCTACGATCCGGAGTTGAACCTCGTCTACTACGGTTCCGGCAATCCCTCGACCTGGAACCCGGTGCAACGCCCCGGCGACAATCGCTGGTCGATGTCGATATGGGCGCGTGACCTCGATACCGGCAAGGTCAAATGGATTTACCAGATGACCCCGCATGACGAATGGGACTTCGACGGCGTCAACGAGATGATCCTGACCGATCAGACCATTGGCGGCGCAGCGCGGAAGCTGCTCACTCACTTCGACCGTAACGGCTTCGGCTACACGCTGGATCGGGCCACCGGCGAATTGCTGGTCGCAGAAAAATTCGATCCGGTGGTGAACTGGGCAACCAAGGTCGACATGGACAAGTCGTCCAAGACCTACGGTCGTCCGCTGGTGGTGGATGCCTATTCGACCCAGCACCAGGGCGAAGATACCAACTCGAAGGGTATCTGCCCGGCAGCGCTCGGCACCAAGGACGAGCAGCCGGCGGCCTACAGCCCGGAGACGCAGTTGTTCTATGTGCCGACCAACCATGTCTGCATGGACTATGAACCCTACAAGGTGGCCTACACGGCCGGTCAGGCTTATGTCGGTGCGGCGGTGGCGATGTATCCGCCCAAGGGCGATACCAATATGGGCAATTTCATTGCCTGGGACGGCAAGACCGGCAAGATCGTCTGGTCCAACAAGGAGCAGTTCTCGGCCTGGGGTGGCGCGTTGGCCACGGCTGGCGGAGTGGTGTTCTACGGCACGCTGGAAGGCTATCTGAAGGCGGTCGATGCCAAGACGGGCAAGGAACTCTACAAGTTCAAGACCCCGTCCGGCATCATCGGCAACGTGATGACCTATGAACATGGCGGCAAGCAATATGTTGCGGTGCTCTCGGGCGTCGGCGGCTGGGCGGGCATCGGTCTTGCGGCCGGTCTGCTGCAGCCTGAGAACGCCGCCGCCTGGCATGGCGCGGTCGATCAGGGCAAGTTGCCGACCAAGGAGAAGACGGTCGATACCGCGGGCCTCGGCGCAGTCGGTGGCTATGCCGGTCTGGCGTCCTACACCTCGCTGGGCGGGACGTTGACGGTGTTCGCGCTGCCAAGCGAATAGGTCGCGACGTCACGGAGAGATGATCCTGGATCGGCGCGCCGCTATCTTGCTGCGCGCCGACTGTTTTCTGACCCGGCTGTGCTTGAGGACGTTGACGTGAGCATCAATAAATTCGTGCTTGGGAAATTCGCGGCTGTTACCCTGGCGGTTGCCGTTACCGGCGCAACCGCACGGGCGGACGGATCGGGCAATCCGGCCGTCGCGTCATCCGACAATGGCAAATACGCCGACAAGGACGGCAACCCGACCTACAAGATCAGTGAGGACGGCACCGTCGACTGGTACACCTTCTCCGGCTTTCGGCGCTATCATTCGGACTGCCATGTTTGCCACGGCCCCAATGGCGAGGGATCGAGCTATGCGCCGGCATTGGCCAATTCACTGAAGACGCTGAGCTACACCGACTTCACCAACATCGTCACCAACGGCCGCAAGAACGTTGACGCCGCCAACGACAAGGTGATGCCGGAGTTCGCGTCGAACGTGAATGTGATGTGCTATCTCGACGACATCTACGTCTATTTGCGCGCCCGCGCCAACGACGCCATTCCCGGCGGTCGTCCACCCAAACATGAAGACAAGCCGGAGGCCGCCAAAGCCGCCGAGGCCAGTTGCACGGGGATCAAATGACGGCGTGGGAAAGTCATGAACGAGCGTAACGCAGATGACGGCATGTTTTGCGGTGTAGAAGAGCGCAACAGGAGCATAAAATGAAGACACGCGCCGCAGTCGCATTCGAGGCGAAGAAGCCGCTTGAGATCATTGAGCTCGACCTGGATGGTCCGAAGGCCGGCGAAGTCCTTGTCGAGATCAAGGCGACAGGCATCTGTCACACCGATGCCTATACGCTCGATGGTTTGGACAGCGAAGGAATTTTCCCCTCGATCCTCGGCCATGAGGGCGCCGGCATCGTCCGGGAAGTGGGCCCGGGGGTCACCTCGGTCAAGCCCGGCGACCATGTGATCCCGCTCTACACGCCCGAATGCCGCCAGTGCAAAAGCTGCCTCAGCCAGAAGACCAACCTGTGCACCGCGATCCGCGCCACCCAAGGCAAGGGCCTGATGCCCGACGGCACCTCGCGCTTCAGCCATAAGGGCAAGACGATCTTCCACTATATGGGCTGCTCGACCTTCTCGAATTTTACCGTGCTGCCGGAGATCGCGGTGGCCAAGATCCGCGAGGACGCGCCGTTCGACAAGAGCTGCTACATCGGCTGCGGCGTGACCACCGGCGTCGGTGCGGTGGTCAATACCGCCAAGGTTACGCCGGGTTCGAACGTGGTCGTGTTCGGTCTCGGCGGCATCGGCCTCAACGTCATCCAGGGCGCGCGGATGGTGGGCGCCGACAAGATCATCGGCGTCGATCTCAACGATTCCAAGGAGGAGTGGGGCCGCCGCTTCGGCATGACCCATTTCGTCAATCCCAAGAAGGTCGGCGGCGATATCGTCCAGCATCTGGTCGCGCTGACCGACGGCGGCGCTGACTTCACCTTCGACTGCACCGGCAATACCACCGTGATGCGCCAGGCGCTGGAAGCCTGTCATCGCGGCTGGGGCGTATCGGTCGTGATTGGCGTTGCGGAAGCCGGCAAGGAGATTGCCACGCGGCCGTTCCAGCTCGTGACCGGCCGGGTCTGGAAGGGCACCGCGTTCGGCGGCGCGCGGGGCCGGACCGACGTGCCGAAAATCGTCGACTGGTACATGAACGGCAAGATCGAGATTGATCCGATGATTACCCACGTTCTCAAGCTGGAGGAGATCAACAAGGGCTTCGATCTGATGCACGAGGGCAAGTCGATCCGTTCGGTCGTCGTGTTCTAGGTCAACGTCGCGTTCCACAACAAGCGTCAAACACAAGGAGGATAGGCCTATGACTGTTCATATCCACCCATCGGTTGATAACGGCGTAAAGAAGGGTTCGGGCAGCTTTGCCGGCGGAACGCTTGTCTGCAAATGCAAGGACAAGCCGGTGAAGGTCGGCGTCAAGGGCGATGTCGCCCACAATCACGCCTGCGGCTGCACCCAGTGCTGGAAACCAGCCGGCGCGACTTTCTCGGTGGTGGCGGTGGTTCCGCGCGACAACGTCACCGTTCTGGAGAACGGCGACAAGCTTCACATCATCGATGCCTCGAAGACGATCCAGCGGCACGCCTGCAAGGTTTGCGGTACGCATATGTTCGGCCGCATCGAGAACAAGGGCCATCCGTTCTACGGCCTGGACTTCATCCATCCGGAACTCTTTACGGAAAGCGGCTCGGCAGCCCCGGTGTTCGCGGCGTTCGTGTCCTCGGTGATCGAGTCCGGCGTCAACCCGTCCGAGATGAGTGCAATCCGGTCGCGTCTCAAGGAGCTCGGGCTTGAGCCCTATGACTGTCTGTCACCGGCGCTGATGGATGCGATCGCCACCCATGTGGCGAAATCCAGCTCGAAAGCGGCCTGATCCAGGCGTTCGCGTCAGCTCTCGCTGGTGGTCATTGCCACCGGCGAGGCTGTCGTTAGCGCCGGGAGATCGAGAAAAATCCGACGTCGTCCAAAGGACGAACGCAGCTGGTTGCCTGCATGTGATTGTAGGTGAAAGACGCGCTTTAACACGCGTCAGCGGCGCTTAACCCGAGCCGATGACCGGGTCAGGCGAAGCCGGCCGTGGGTGCGTGGCAGGAATTGCGCGCCCTTGGCGCTGAGGAAGTCGAGCATCGCCTGTGCTGGCGGCAGCAAGACCTTGTCCTTGCGGGCGAGCACGAACCACTGCCGGATCACGGGGAGGCCATCGACATCCAGCGTCACCAAACGTCGTTCGTCCAGTTCGGTTGCCACCGTGTGCGCGGAAATGAATGCAATTCCGAGCCCGGCGATCACGGCCTGCTTGATGGTTTCATTGCTGCTCATCGCCATGCCGATTTTCGGGCGCACCTTGGCCTGTTCGAACAATTGCTCCATCAATCCGCGCGTCCCCGATCCGGGTTCGCGCGTCAGAAAAGTCTCGTTGGCAAGGTCGGTCAGCGCCAGACGGGACTTTCGCGCCAGGCGATGGGACGTCGGCGCAATGATGACATGCGGATGATCGCCGATCAGATTGACGTTCATGGGAATATCAACCGGTGGCCGGCCCATGATGGCGATATCCAGATCGTAACCGCGCAGCGCGGTGCCGATTTCCTGCCGGTTTCCGATCGAGAGCGTGACGTCGACGCTCGGATACAGCCTGGAGAAGCCGGAGATGGCGAACGGTACGAAATATTTGGCGGTGCTGACGGCGCCGATCGAGATGCGCCCAGCGGTCTTTCCGGCGATCATATCGAGCGACGTGTCGCAGGACACGATGGCAGCCTCGATGCGTTCGGTGAGCGCCAGCACTTCGCGGCCGGCATCCGTCAGCAACATGCCGTCGGTGGTGCGTTGGATCAAGGGCAGGCCCGCCAGGGCCTGCAGGTTTCGAAGCTGAAGCGTGACCGCAGGCTGCGTGAGGTGCAGTTGCTTTGCCGCGGCGGTGACCGAGCGGTGCTTGTGAACGGCGGCCAGCGCCCGCAGCTGGCGGATGGTCAACTCCCGCAAAAACCGCCCTGCCATGGTTCGCCCTATATAAGTAAAACTTTGCTCTACCAAAAGATAACAAAATTTCCCTAATTCGGCAATCTGCGCTTCCCTGAAGGGAAGGATTGCCAGCCGGCGAAAGCATATTTGCAGCGCTCCGAACAGGACGCAGGGAGAGACGGTCATGGACGAGCGCGTCAGCTTGCGTTCGCATCTCGATCAGTCGGCATCGCAGACGCCTTCCGGCGTCGGCGATACGATCGCCGCCATTGCCGCCGCGTCGATCGATCTTTCTGCGCTGATCGCGGATGGACCACTGGCCGGCATCGTCGGACAAAATGGCGGCATCAATCCCGACGGCGATCAGCAGAAGGATATGGACGTCGTCGCCGACGAAATGATGCGCAGCGCGTTACGCAATGCACCGGTCGCCGCGGTTCTTTCCGAGGAAGTGGCGCTTCCTGAAACCCTCAATCCCGATGCGCCGCTCTGTGTTGCGATCGATCCGCTCGACGGATCGGCTAACCTGGAAAACAACATTTCGATCGGAACCATATTTTCCATCAGGCCCCGGGGCAACGACATTCTGTCGACCTTTTTCGAGCCCGGCACCGCGCAGTGTGCCGCCGGCTTCGTTGTTTACGGTCCGCAGACCACGCTCGTGCTCGCGTTGAACGCCAGCGTCGACGTCTTCATTCTCGACCGGCGCGCCCAGGAGTTCCTGTTGACAGCGAGGGGCGTTCGGATCGCGCCCGATACGCCGGAATTCGCGATCAATGCCTCCAATCAACGGCACTGGTACGGGCCCGTGCGTGCTTACATCGACGAGTGTCTTGCTGGCACCAACGGCGATCGCGGCGCGGATTTCAACATGCGGTGGATCGGTTCGCTGGTCGCGGAATCCCTCCGTATCCTGGTGCGAGGCGGTGTTTTTCTTTATCCGGCCGATACTCGTGCTGGATATCGCGAAGGAAGACTCCGCCTTCTGTACGAGGCTCACCCCATGGCGCTGGTGATGGAGTGGGCGGGCGGCGCGGCGACGACGGGACGTCGACGAATTCTCGAGCTTGGAGCCAAAACGCCGCACCAGCGGGTGCCATTGATCATGGGTTCGGTGCGCGGCGTTCGCGACGTCACCGCCACTCATGAAGGTATCGAACCGATGTTCGACAATAGCGACGCGCCGCTGTTCGCGCGGCGCGGCCTGTTTCGCTGAGCAAGGTCAACATGTCGCGCAGTCATCCCATCATATCGATCACAGGCTCATCGGGCGCCGGCACCACTTCGGTGAAGAAAACCTTCGAGAATATCTTCCGTCGCGAAAAAGTATCCGCAGCCTACATCGAAGGCGACGCCTTTCATCGCTACAACCGCTTCGAGATGCGGACCAGGATGGCAGAGGAGGGCGAACGCGGAAACAAGCACTTTAGCCATTTCAGTCCCGAAACCAATCTCTTCGAGGAGCTGGAAAGGGTGTTTCGGGATTACGGTGAGTCCGGCACCGGTACCACCCGGCATTACGTCCACGACGACGACGAGGCCAAGCTGTACGGCGCCGAACCCGGCACCTTCACCGAATGGGGCCCGGTGCCGGAGAAATCCGACCTCTTGTTCTATGAAGGCCTGCATGGCGCTGTCGTCACCGACAAGATCAACATCGCGCAATATGCCGATCTCAAGATCGGCGTCGTGCCGGTCATCAATCTGGAGTGGATCCAGAAGCTGCATCGCGACCGCAGCGACCGCGGCTATACCGCCGAGGCGGTGACCGACACCATTCTGCGGCGTATGCCGGACTATGTGAACTATATCTGCCCGCAATTCGCCGAGACCGATATCAATTTCCAGCGCGTGCCGACCGTCGATACATCGAATCCGTTCATCGCGCGCTGGATCCCGACGCCGGATGAATCGATGGTGGTGATCCGGCTTAAAAATCCGCGTGGCATCGATTTCCCCTATCTGCTGTCGATGATTCCAAACAGCTTCATGTCGCGTGCCAATTCGATCGTGATTCACGGATCGAAGCTCGACCTCGCGATGCAGCTCATCCTCACCCCGCTGATCCTGCAGCTCATGGAACGCAAGAGGCGCACCGTATGACCGTCCATGTCCTTTCTTCTGTCGCTACCCGTCCGGATGTTTCGCATGTGGAAATGGCCAATGCGATCCGCTTTCTCTCGATCGATGCAGTCGAGAAGGCCAAGTCAGGTCACCCCGGCATGCCGATGGGCATGGCTGACGTCGCTACCGTGCTGTTTTCACGCTTTCTCAAATTCGATGCTGCTGATCCGGCGTGGCCAGACCGTGACCGGTTCGTGCTGTCGGCTGGCCATGGTTCGATGTTGTTATACGCGCTGCTGTATCTGACCGGCTACGAGGGCGTAACGTCAGACGAACTCAAAGCCTTCAGGCAATGGGGATCGAAAACCCCTGGCCATCCCGAATACGGCCACACGCCCGGCGTCGAGACCACCACCGGACCCCTGGGGCAGGGCATTGCAACGGCGGTCGGCATGGCGCTGGCCGAACGTTTGTTGAATGCGCGTTTCGGTAACGATTTTGTCGATCACCATACGTATGTGATCGCTGGCGACGGCTGCCTGATGGAAGGCCTTAGCCACGAAGCAATTTCGCTGGCCGGACATCTGCGGCTCAGCAAGCTGATCGTGCTGTTCGATGACAACCAGATATCGATCGACGGTTCGACATCGCTCTCGTGTTCGGATGATCAGGTTGCGCGGTTCAAGGCTTCGGGCTGGTCGGCGTGCTCTATCGATGGACACGATCCCGAAGCAATCGCAGCTGCGATCGAACATGCCAAAGAAAATGACCGTCCGTCCTTGATCGCGTGCCGCACCATCATCGGCTTCGGCGCGCCGAACCGGCAGGGCACCGAGAAAGCGCATGGCGCGCCGCTGGGAGCCGACGAGATCGCCAGGACCCGCGCCGCGTTGGACTGGCCGCACCCGCCGTTTGTAATTCCGGAAGCCATCATGACCCGATGGCGCGAGATTGGCACGCGCGGGCAGGCGGCCCGTCGAACCTGGATCGAGCGGACCCGGCGTCTCAATTCCACCCGTCGCTCGCCGTTTCACGATGCGCTTAATCGAAAATTGCCCTGCGAATACGCAGTCGCGATAGATCGGCTTCGTAACCGGTTTAGTGCCGAAAGGCCGAATATTGCCAGCCGCCAGGCATCGCAGCTGGCAATAGATGCGATCGCGGAAGCGTTACCGAATTTGCTCGGCGGCTCCGCCGACCTGACCCACTCCAATCTCACCCGCGCCAAGACACAACAGCCGGTGCGGCCCGATTTCCTGGAGGGCAGATATATTCACTATGGGGTGCGCGAGCACGCCATGGCCGCAGCGATGAACGGCATCGCGTTGCATGGCGGTTTCATCCCTTATGGCGGCACGTTTCTTTCCTTCGCCGACTACAGCCGTCCGGCGATCAGGCTCGCAGCGCTGATGCGGATCAGAGTCATCCACGTGATGACGCACGATTCCATCGGTCTGGGCGAGGACGGCCCGACCCATCAACCGGTCGAACATCTCGCATCGCTGCGCGCGATTCCCAACCTGCTGGTGTTCCGTCCCGGCGACGCCGTTGAGACCGCGGAAGCCTGGGATTGCGCGCTGCAGGCGCAGGCCAACCCGTCAGTGTTGTGTTTGTCGCGACAGGCCCTGCCGGCATTCCGCGAAAATGTCGGTGACAGCAACCTGGTTGGTAACACCAACCTGGTTGCATCAGGCGCCTATGTTGTGGTTGAGCCGGAAGGCGGTCGCGACATCACTCTGATCGCGACCGGTTCCGAGGTGTCGATCGCCCTTGAGGCGGCCAAGCGGCTCGCCAAGGATGATGTCCGCGCCGCCGTCATCTCGGCACCGTGCTTCGATCTGTTTCGCCAGCAGTCGCGCGAATATCGGGCTGAAGTCCTCGGCAACGCTCCGAGGGTAGGCGTCGAAGCCGCGATCGAAGGCGATTGGGCGCGCTGGCTCGGTGACGCCGGCGAATTCGTCGGCATGACCGGCTTTGGCGCTTCCGCTCCGGCTGAGCAGCTTTACCGCGAATTCGGCATCACCGCAGCGGCTGTTGTCAGAGCGGCCGAGCGCTGCATCAAGCGGTCAAGGATGGCCGAGACATAGGCATGACCACGCAGGACGGAATGACAAGGAGGTTTCGATGGCACGAATCACGCTGAGGCAATTGCTGGATCATGCCGCCGAGTACGGCTACGGCGTGCCGGCATTCAATATCAACAATATGGAGCAGGGGCTTGCGATCATGGACGCGGCGGCGGCCGCCGATGCGCCGGTCATCATCCAGGCCTCGCGCGGTGCGCGCTCCTACGCCACCGACATCATGCTGTCGAGGATGATCGACGCGCTGGAGGAGATGTATCCGCAAATACCGCTGTGCCTGCATCAGGATCATGGCAACGAGGAAGCAACCTGCGCCACGGCGATCAAGCACGGCTTTACTTCGGTGATGATGGACGGGTCGCTGGAAGCCGACGCCAAGACCGCGGCGGATTATGATTACAATGTCGATATCACCCGCCGCGTGGTCGAACTCGCGCACTGGATCGGCGCTTCGGTGGAAGGTGAATTGGGCGTGCTCGGCTCGCTCGAGCACGGCGGCGGCGAACAGGAGGATGGCCATGGCGTCGAGGGCAAGGTCAGCCACGATCAGTTGCTGACCGATCCCGATCAGGCCGTCGATTTTGTCCGCGCCACCAAGGTCGACGCCTTGGCGATCGCCATGGGGACCTCGCACGGCGCCTACAAGTTTTCCCGCAAGCCGGACGGCGACATCCTTGCGATGCAGGTGGTGGAGGAAATCCACCGGCGTCTGCCCAATACGCATCTGGTGATGCATGGGTCATCATCGGTGCCGCAGCCGCTGCAGGATGCGTTCAATCAGTTCGGTGGCGAGATGCCGCAGACCTGGGGCGTGCCGGTCGAGGAAATCGTCCGGGGCATCAGGCATGGCGTCCGCAAGGTCAATATCGACACCGATTGCCGGTTGGCGATGACCGCCGCATTCCGGAAAGTTGCGTCGCAGATCAAAGGCGAATTCGACCCGCGCAAATTCCTCAAGCCCGCGATGGACGCCATGCGCGATCTCTGCCGCGAACGTTTCGAGCAGTTCGGTACGGCCGGCAACGCCGCCAAGATCAAGGTGATCCCGCTGGCCGAAATGGCAAAACGCTATCGCAGTGGATCGCTCGACCCTCGCATCGGAGACGCGGCTACTGCCGCCGAATGAACGCCCGGGATCGCGTCCGCCAGTATATCAAGGAGAATACCATGAACGACCAATCGATGACCGTCCGCGGCAAGGATCGCTACAAATCCGGCGTCATGGAATACAAGAAGATGGGTTATTGGGAACCGGATTACGAACCCAAGGGCACCGACATTATTGCGCTGTTCCGGGTGACGCCGCAGGATGGTGTCGATCCGATCGAGGCCTCGGCAGCGGTGGCTGGAGAATCCTCGACCGCGACCTGGACGGTGGTGTGGACGGATCGTCTCACGGCGGCGGAGAAATATCGCGCCAAATGCTACCGCGTCGATCCCGTGCCGAATTCGCCGGGGCAGTATTTCGCCTACATCGCCTACGATCTGGACCTGTTCGAGAACGGATCGATCGCCAATCTTTCGGCTTCCATCATCGGCAATGTGTTCGGTTTCAAGCCGCTGAAGGCGCTGCGGCTGGAGGATATGCGGCTGCCGGTGGCCTATGTGAAGACGTTTCAGGGGCCGGCGACCGGAATCGTCGTCGAGCGCGAGCGCATGGACAAGTTCGGCCGTCCGCTGCTCGGCGCGACCGTGAAGCCGAAGCTCGGGCTTTCCGGCCGCAATTACGGGCGCGTCGTCTACGAGGCGCTCAAGGGCGGCCTCGACTTCACCAAGGACGACGAGAACATCAACTCGCAGCCGTTCATGCACTGGCGCGAGCGGTTTCTCTATTGCATGGAAGCGGTCAACAAGGCGCAGGCGGCGTCTGGCGAGATCAAGGGCACCTATCTCAACGTCACCGCCGGCACCATGGAAGACATGTACGAGCGCGCCGAGTTCGCCAAGGAACTGGGCTCGGTCATCATCATGATTGATCTCGTGATCGGCTACACCGCGATCCAGTCGATGGCGAAGTGGGCCCGCCGCAACGACATGATCCTGCATCTGCATCGGGCCGGGCATTCGACCTATACACGTCAGCGCAACCACGGCGTTTCGTTCCGCGTGATCGCGAAATGGATGCGGCTCGCCGGCGTCGATCACATCCACGCCGGAACGGTGGTCGGAAAGCTTGAGGGCGATCCGGCGACGACGCGCGGCTATTACGACATCTGCCGTGAGGACTTCAATCCGGCAAAACTCGAACACGGCGTGTTCTTCGATCAGGACTGGGCAAGCCTCAACAGGCTGATGCCGGTAGCCTCCGGCGGCATTCATGCCGGCCAGATGCATCAACTGCTCGACCATCTGGGGGAGGACGTGGTGCTGCAATTCGGCGGCGGCACCATCGGGCATCCGATGGGCATTCAGGCCGGTGCGACCGCAAACCGGGTGGCGCTGGAAGCGATGATTCTCGCCCGCAACGAGGGGCGCGATTATCTGCACGAAGGTCCGGAGATTCTCGCCAGGGCGGCCTCGACATGCACGCCGCTCAAGGCCGCGCTGGAAGTCTGGAAGGACGTCACCTTCAATTATGAATCGACCGACATGCCGGACTATGCCCCCACCGCCAGCGTCTCGATGTAAGGAACAGGATCATGCGCGTCACCCAAGGCTGTTTTTCATTCCTGCCCGATCTCACCGACGAGCAGATATCCCGGCAGGTGCAGTATTGCCTGGGCAAGGGCTGGGCGGTGAACATCGAATTCACCGACGATCCGCATCCCCGAAACAGTTTCTGGGAGATGTGGGGATTGCCGATGTTTGATCTCCAGGATGCCGCGGGTGTGTTGATGGAACTGAACGAATGCCGCAAGGTCTACGGCGACCGCTACATCCGGATGTCGGCGTTCGATTCCAGTCACGGCTGGGAGTCGCTGCGATTGTCATTCATCGTCAACCGGCCCAGGGACGAGCCCGGCTTCCGGCTCGAGCGCCACGAGGCCGAGGGCCGCAACATCCGCTACACCACAAAATCCTATGCCGTCGATCGTCCCGAAGGCTCGCGCTACGGTGGCAAATGAATTCGCTAGGAAGTGCACGGGCTTTCCCTCTGGATGCAAGCGAAACCCGACCGATGGAGCAGGTCGATCTGCGCCGCGAATTCAATGAGGTCGGTATCGGCGAAGTGCTCGATCAGCTGGACCGCGAACTGATCGGGCTCAAACCGGTCAAGACGCGCATTCGCGAGATTGCGTCGCTGCTGCTGATCGAGCGTATCCGCAAACGGATGAGCCTGACATCGGATGTGCCGACCTTGCACATGTCGTTTACCGGAAATCCGGGCACCGGCAAGACCACTGTAGCGTTGCGGATTGCCAGCATCCTGCACAAACTCGGCTTTGTGCGGCGCGGGCAGGTGGTATCGGTCACCCGTGATGAATTGGTCGGGCAATATATCGGCCACACCGCGCCGAAGACCAAGGAAATCCTGAAAAAAGCCATGGGCGGCGTGCTGTTCATCGATGAAGCCTATTACCTGCATCGACCGGACAACGAGCGCGACTACGGCCAGGACGCGATCGAGATTCTGCTGCAGGTAATGGAATCGCAGCGCGAGGATCTGGTGGTGATCCTCGCCGGCTACGGCGACCGGATGGACAAGTTCTTTGCCAGCAACCCAGGCTTCCGGTCGCGGATCGCGCACCATATCGATTTTCCGGATTATGCCGACGATGAGTTGCTGGCCATCGCCCAACTGATGCTGCGCGACATGAACTACAAGTTTACGCACGCCGCGCGGGATGCCTTCGTGCGTTACATCAGCCTGCGCAAGACCCAGCCGTTGTTCTCTAACGCCCGCTCAATCCGCAACGCACTCGACCGCATGCGGCTGCGTCAGGCCAACCGTCTTGTCAGCGATCTCGATCGTATGCTGACCGCTGAGGATATCATGTCGCTTGAAGCGTCGGATGTGCTGGCAAGCCGGGTATTTCTGAACGTATCGAACGGTTGAAAATCAACTTCCGCGCGGACGAACTGTTTCTGAGCGAAGCTAGGTGGACTTTGACGCTTGCGGCGCGAGCACCACGGCAGCCTCGGTTGTCAGCAGCAGAAAGGTGAGGGTCTCCTGAAAGTAGAGGCGGACAGTCGTCTCGGAATGGCTGAGATAGCCAATAGAGAGGTCTTGGCCGATGGTCAGCTCAAAATCGCCGCCACGGGTGGTAACTACAACGCCTCCTTCGATGGCCGGCGCCCAAATGATCTTTCCGTCCACAAGACGCTGGATGTGTTGCAGGACCGGATAGCCATCGTCGGTCGCTCCCCCGATGGCCGTATACGGCGCCGTACCCAATAGCAGCGCATAGGGTCCATTGACGCCGGCCAGACGCAACTGGCTCACCGCCTGTGCGACCGCACCCGGATAACCGCTTACGCTGGATGGGAGCGTCAATACCGGGTTGCTGGTACCCTGGCGGACGCCCTGAATTCCGGCGGCGGCGTACCCATCGAAGACAGCGCGATCTTCGGCAAGGGCGATCTTGCGCGCCGCTTCCTTGAGCGGCGACCAATCTGAATCGTTCGCGCCGCGCTCCACAGCGTCGATCGCCTCGCGCGAGAGCTCGAACGGAACGCGCAATTCGACAAGCGCCTTTGCCTCGCGTTGCGCAGCTTCGATTCCGTCGCCCGGCGTCTGGATCTGTCGCTGGTGACCTGTCCCAACCGCTGAGAAATCGACGCCTTTCGGGCCCTGCACGTCCACGACGCGGCGCGCCGCCAGGTGGCGCTTGATGGTGCGGGACGCCTCCTCTTCCATCTGGGCCCATGCCGAGTCAGAAATGGGGGCCAGTCCCCGATGAAGATTATTCATGTCCAGTCTCCTTTCAGTGAACCGATACCGAGCGAGCCATCTGGGGGCGGCATTTGCGGTTGGGATGCGTCATCAATCTTGTGCTCGTCCGGGGACGGATCCGCCGCCGATGCAGCCGCTTCCCCGGTGGTAACATTCTCCAGGAACGTCGCCGACGGCACAAAAAACAGCGTGCCAGTCACGGCACGGCTAAAGTCGAGCAGCCGGTCGTAGTTTCCCGGTGGCCGGCCAACGAACATGTTCAAGAGCATCTGCTCGATTCTGTGCGGGGACCTGGCATAGCCGATGAAATAGGTGCCGAACTCTCCTTTTCCAGCGTCGCCAAACGGCATGTTGTCACGCACGATTTCCAGCTGCTTTCCGTTCTCCACGATCGTCGTCAACGCGTTGTGCGCCGAACTTGGCTTCACGGCATCATCGAGCTCGATGTCGGACAATTTGGTTCGGCCGACGATCCCCTCCTGTTCCTCAGTCGGCACTTCATTCCATCTCTTCAGGTCATGAAGGTACTTCTGCACGATCACGTAGCTCCCGCCGGCAAAGGCTGCATCCTCCTCACCGATGATGGTCGCCTCGAAAGCAGCCTGTTCCACCGGATTCTCCGTTCCGTCGACGAAGCCGATCAGGTCACGATCGTCGAAGTAGTTGAAGCCGTGCACCTCATCCGCCGTGGAGACCGCGCCGCTGAGCCGTGCCATGATCTGCGTCACCAGTTCGAAGCACAGATCCATTCGCGTGGAGCGGATATGAAAGAGAATGTCACCCGGCGTCGCGCCGGCGTGATGCCTGCCGCGGATCTCGCGGAACGGATGCAGGTCCTTCGGCCTCGGCTCTCCGAAGAACCGGTCCCATGCGTCGGAGCCAAATCCCATGACGCAGGACAGCCGCCCTTCGAGGTCACGAAAGCCGACCGCGCGCAAGAGAGCGGCGAGATCACCACACAGCGCCCGCACGACGGCATCACATCCCGGCTCGGATTTGATCGTTACGACGAGAAAGATAGCGGCGCGCGTGAGCTGCGCGACGACCGGTTGCGGAATAGCGGATGGCAAGCTTCGCTCCTTGTTGGGCTAATCTGTTCGGCGCCGCTTCATCTTAGCCTGCCGAGCGCAAAGCCGCTCGGTGGGATAGTTTCGTGGCTTGGTCATGGTGCCTCCGATTACTCAGCTTAACGTTTTCAGATGACATCCCGTGTGCCGGATCGAGCCTCTCATTCGACCACGCTATACCCCGTCCTGCAACCGGCACAACCTCCCATCTCTGCATCTTCAGCCAGCGCCGAACAGGCAGGTGGTGATTTCGCTGTCATTGATCGCGCCCCCACTTCCGCCTTGCCGAACTGCCTGAGATAGCCACGTAAAGCGGCACGATGGTTCCACAGAAACGAACCTTCGCTCGCGAATGCGAGCGGCCATTCGGCGCCAAATTCACTCATGTTCCGTGATAGCATAGCCGCGCAAATTGGCAGGTGGATGAACGAACGTTATTGCAAATCCATTGGACTTCAGCTCACATGATCTCGGGAAAAAAGCTCTTGCGGAGTAGGTCGTGAGAAATCCGTACGAGGTTCTCGACGTGGCCCCGGCGGCTTCGGCCGCCGATATCCAGAAGGCATACCGCAAGCTAGCAAAAAAATTGCACCCGGATCTCAATCCCGGCGACAAGGCGGCCGAAGAGAAATTCAAGGAAGTCGCTGGCGCCTACGATCTGCTTGCCGATGCCGAGAAGCGCAAGCGTTTCGACGCCGGTGAGATCGACGCGACCGGCGCGGAGCGGCCGCAGCATCACTTCTATCGGGACTTTGCGACCTCGGACGACGGGCATTCTTATACGGACAATTCCGGTTTCGCCGATTTCATGGATGCGGACGATACTCTCGCCGACCTTCTAAGACGCGGCGAAAGGGCACGTGCGAACCGGCGCGGACGGGATCTGCATTACCAGCTGTCGATCGATTTTGCCGATTCGATCACGGGTGCGAACAAGCGTCTGACACTGCCGGACGGCGGCACCCTCGACGTGACGATTCCACCCGGCCTCGTCGATGGGCAAATTCTCCGTCTGCGAGGCAAAGGTGCGGCTGGTACGGGGGAGGGAGGTCACGGGGATGCGCTGATCGAGGTGGAGGTGCTACCCGACCGCCGCTTTGCGCGCGAGGGCGACGACATCTCCCTGGAAATGCCGATCTCACTTTCGGAAGCTGTGCTGGGCGGACGGATCCGCGTTCCAACCCCGACCGGCGACGTGACCATGGCGATACCGAAGGGATCCAACACCGGCACGATCATGCGCTTGAAAGCCAAGGGTGCGCCCCGCCGCGGCGGAGGTCACGGGGATCAGTTCGTCAAGCTAAAAGTGGTTTTGCCCAAGGGCCAGAATCCCGAACTCGAGGCGTTCGT
>Ga0207930_1000107_pt1 | contig 21436 bp, 18 predicted proteins | sample NGESurshal092012_7_FD_184477 | JGI IMG/M metagenome (GOLD analysis project Ga0207930, IMG submission 184477) | Arctic peat soil microbial communities from Barrow, Alaska - NGEE Surface sample 210-3 shallow-092012 (SPAdes) | ecosystem: Environmental > Terrestrial > Soil > Wetlands > Peat ... | reverse complement strand
AGCATGCCACGCGTCCCAGGCTCATCTTGTATTGGAAACTGACTTCGCCTTCAGGCTCATCTTGTATTGGAAGAGACTGGCTGTACCCAACACCCGAGCCGGATTGTTATACTGTCTTCTCGTATGGGAATCGTCAAAAATATCGCCGCGATCGCCAAAGGCATGAGCATCACCTTTGGACAGATGTTTCAACCCACGGAGGTAGAAAACTATCCCGACGGTCCGGGGCCCAATCGTGGCGCCATGTTCCAGGAGCGTTTTCGCGGCATGCATGTCCTGCAGCGCGACGAGAACGGGTTGGAGAAATGTGTTGCTTGCTTCCTCTGTGCGGCTGCCTGCCCCTCGAACTGCATTTACATTGAAGCGGCGGAGAACACCGAAACTAACCGGATCAGCGGCGCCGAGCGCTACGCTAAGGTGTACAACATCGATTACAACCGCTGCATCTTCTGCGGCTATTGCGTGGAAGCCTGCCCGACCGACGCGATTACTCACGGGCATGGCTTCGAATTGGCGACGTTCAATGCGAGCAGCTTGGTTTACCGCAAGGAACAGTTGCTGGCGGGGACTCCGGCGCACGAAGGCTCGAACGCCATCTACAACATCGAAGGCACCGGCAGGTTGATGCCGAAGCCCGCGCAAGTGAGTTCAGGCGCCGATGTTCCGCCCGGAACGTAGCGCGACCAAACCATCGGGCTGCAACTCGCGACCGGCTTCCTGCCCCACCCCGAGCAGAACGCGTCAGTGATCGTGGTGTACCACTCCGCGGCGAAATCCTTTGTTGCGTAGAGTGTGTCGCTACTGAAACGCGACGTGCTCCAGGATGGCATTGGGCAGCCGCTTTGTTCGGTTTCCCGAGTGTGGAGGCGGGTCATGGACATGTTTGTCTTTATTGGCCACGTACGTGCCGACGAGGTAGCCCAGCGTCGATCCCACGAACACATCGGACGGGAAGTGCTGTCCGCCTGTAACGCGAGTCGTCGCAACAGCGGTCGCCAGTCCGTACATGAGGATCTGCACCGGCAGCTTTGGATACTCATGGGCCACCACAGAGGCGATGGTCCATGACAACGCGGCGTGCCCGGAAGGGAATGAACCACTACTGAAGTTGCCGGCAAAGAACTTTCCATCGGCGTTGTCCGTGTAAGGCCGTTGCCTCGCGAAGATCAACTTCATCGATCCGTACAAAAGAAAACTGTCGATTGACGCCTCGGCGGCCAGCACGCCAGTGCGCTCCGCGTGCTCATCGTGGGTGATTAGCCCGGTGAGGTAGATGCCGCCGGCTGCCGCCGCCGTCCCGTAGGTGCACGCGTTGGAGATGTTGATACCCGTCTGGTGCCAACTGACCGGAACCTGCTGCGCCACCGACTCGTCGTTGGCGATCAGCACGCCAGTCGCGCCCACCACGAGCGCGTCCCAAATGAGGGCCTTCTTCTGGAAGGGCGCCTTGAGGATGTGCCATTCATCCTGGCCAATCGTCTTGACCACCGTCCCGACGCCGTCGGCGAACGACTTCGACTCGGGTGCGCGTGAAGATGACGGCGCGTCCGGGAGGGTCTGATTGAAACCATTTGACGGTACTGGATTGGTTGAGACATCCTGCGCTGAAGCGGTCAGAGCATGGGCGCGCAGCAAGATCAAGCCGAGGAAAACCCGATGCGAGGCAACGGCCCAGTGCGCGTAAGGTAGCGGAGAGAGCCGACGAGGCGTCGTCAAAACTGGCGAGATAGATGAGTTTGGCATCATAAGCGTTCTTGCTGGCCCCGATCTTGTCTCTTGCGGGATGGCGGTGGTGGTCATGAGGCCTCTAACTCTGCAAATTCGTAACCCAATTGTGTCAGAAAAGGTTCGCTCAAACCGCGACAATACGGCGTTTTGCCGATAATCGGCAGTGCCGGCGTTTTGTTGTGCGCTATGTCCGCCCTTATTGTGACGTATGCCACAGACTCAAGTGCTTAACCCCCGCAGAATCAAAGGTGGGAGGATTTCCTGTGTTCCCAATTGTCGCAGCTCGCCCCCTGGCGCGAGGCATCAAACTGTTTGAAATCAAGGCGCCGCGGATCGCGAAGAAGCAGAAACCTGGCCAATTCGTGATTGTGCGGCTCGATGACTGTGGCGAGCGCATTCCACTTACCATCGCCGACGCTGACCCTGAAGCCGGAACCGTCACCATCGTCGTCCAGGCGATCGGCAAGACCACGATGCTGCTTAGCATGTTGGAAGCCGGAGATTCCATCCTGGATGTGGTCGGACCGCTGGGCAAGCCCTCGGAAATCGAAAACTTTGGAACTGCGGTGGTCGTCAGCGGTAGTGTCGGAACCGCGATGGCCTATCCCACCGCCCGCGAACTGAAGCGCGCAGGGAACAAAGTGATCTCCATCGTGGGCGCGCGTAGCAAAGACTTGCTGGTGCTGGAAGACGCAGTGCGCGAAGTCAGTGACGAAACCTATGTCATGACTGACGACGGCACAGCGGGAGAAAAGGGCCTTGTCACGACCAAGCTGAAGGAGTTGGTCGACGCCGGTCTGGTGGATTACGTGCTCGCGGTTGGGCCCGTCCCCATGATGCGCGCGGTGGCGAATGTCACTGCCCCACAACACATCAGGACCATGGTCAGCCTGAATTCCATCATGGTCGATGGCACCGGCATGTGCGGCGGTTGTCGCGTGCTGGTCAACAACAGTAGCCAGTTTGCATGTGTCGATGGCCCCGAGTTTGACGCCAGCGAGGTGAACTTCGAGGTCCTGATGCAACGCAACAACATGTATCGCGAGCAGGAGAAGCAGAGCATCGAACGCCTGCAGGCCGATCCCGAGGGTGAATTGAAAACGCTTAGGGAACATATTCATCGCCACGAGTGTGCGGCCTTGGCGACCGAGGTGGCTCATGAGCAATAATCCGCTACCCAATCGAGAACGCATCAAACTGCCCCGTCAGAAAATGCCGGAGCAATTGGCACAGATACGCGCCCACAACTTTCAGGAAGTGAACACCGGGTTCGATCCTGAGCAGGCGAAACAGGAATCCCTTCGCTGCATTGAGTGCGGAAAACCAGGTTGCATGGACAAGTGTCCTGTGTCGGTGGACGTTCGCGCCGTGATGGACTTGATCGTGAAGGGCGACTACATGGGCGCCGCCGCCAAGGTGCGCGAAGACAACGCGCTGCCGGCGATCACTGGCCGCGTGTGCCCGGTAGAAGATCAGTGCGAGTCGGGATGTGTGCTCGGCAAAAAAGGCGAGTCGGTTGGCATCGCTTATCTTGAGCGCTTTGTGGCGGATTGGGAGCGCAGCAGCGGACAGTTCGGCCTGCCGAAAAACATTGCTCCCACGGGCCAAAAGGTAGCCATTATTGGCAGCGGTCCCGCCGGACTGGCTTGCGCGGGCGACCTCATCCAGATGGGCCACCAGGTTCATGTTTTCGAGGCCCTGCACGAATTGGGCGGCGTGCTGATTTACGGCATTCCCGAATTCCGGCTACCAAAAGACATCGTCGCGCACGAGGTGCAGGCGCTGCGCTTGCGCGGAGTGGAATTTGAGACCAACGTTGTCGTCGGCAAGACCGTCACCATCGACGAGTTGTTCAACGAAGAGGGATACGACGCCGCGTTCGTCGCGACCGGCGCGGGCTTGCCGCGCTTCCTGAATGTCCCCGGCGAACACCTGAATGGCATTTATTCGGCAAACGAATTTCTGACGCGCGTGAACCTGATGCGGGCGTACCGCTTTCCGGAATTCGACGAACCGTTGTATCCGTGCAAAGACCGCGACGTGGTGGTAATCGGTGGCGGCAACACCGCCATGGATGCAGTCCGCAGTGCGCTGCGACTAGGTGCGAGAACGGCCAGCATCCTCTATCGCCGCACTGAAGCCGAGATGCCCGCTCGTGTCGAGGAAGTTCACCACGCCAAAGATGAAGGCATTCGCTTCGAAATGCTCGTGAACCCAGTCGAGTTCCTCGGCGATGAGAAGGGCAATCTCCATAGCGTGCGATGCACCCGCATGGAGCTGGGTGAACCCGATGAATCTGGTCGCCGCAGCCCAGTCACCATCAAAGGCTCAGAGTTCGATACGCCCTGCTCGGTAGCGATCATCGCTGCGGGAACCAGCGCCAACCCGCTGATCCAGTCGTCCACGCCCGGACTGCAAGTGACCAAACGCGGTTACATCGCAGCCAACGACGATACGCTGGCGACCTCCAAGACTGGGGTGTTTGCCGGAGGCGACATCGTGACGGGCGGGGCGACCGTAATCCTTGCTATGGGTGCGGGACGTAAAGCCGCCAAGTCGATCAACGAATATCTGATAAGTTTAAATGGAGCCGCAGTCGAGACATCAAAGGCAGTGGCCGACTAAACAACCCCGTTATCATATTGTCTAGTCGAGTTTGTGCGGTTGCGTTCGAAACGTAACCGCACAGTTTTTTTGCGCGCTAGACCCACAGCGCCGACGACCCGCCAACCCATTCCAGATTGCGGTTGTGATCGACGCCCATCATCATGCCGCGTCCCATGCGAATCAGCGGCAGGACCGGCGTGAGCTCGCCTCCCTCGGGCCATACATACATGATGCGGGTTTCCATTTGCGTCATGCCATGCGGAGTGGCGATCACGGGTTCGAAACGCATGCGCTCCTGCACGATGTAGTTGTGCCGCTCGCCCGCCGGGATGGCGTCGATGTCGGCTTCGGTGGGCGCGAACTTGATGCCCGCTCCGGCAAACGAGTACAGCGGCTTCAGCAGGTAGTTTTCGTTGTCATCGGGGACGCTGGGATCCTCGTCGAGGAACCACGTCTGGGGCACGCAGCGGTGGTTCAGGTAGGGAATGGAAAACTTGCTGATGCGAAAATACCAGTTGGGATGTCCAGCCCACTCGACGTCGAGTTCCTCGCGCAAATCGAAGGGCAGCGTGATGCCTTTGCGTTCCAGTTCGTCCACGATGCAGCGGTTGTAAATCCGCTTCACTTCGAGCTCGCGGCCGTCCTTGTTGTAGAACAGCTTCCTGCCACGTTTTTTCAGTGACAGGATGTCAACGATCGCGATCTTCATTTCGCGCTGCGTAACGAGGAAGTCAGGCAGCGTCTTCTGATGTTCGGGGTCGATCTCCATCAGGATCACGTTCTCGGGATCATGGTCGCCGACGATCAACTTTCGCATAAGCGAAATGTAAGACTGGTGATCAAGGCCGCTCATGTAGATTCCGAGATCCTGAGACAGACCGAAACTGTCGATGTACTGCTGCCCCGACACCGCCTGGTATCCGTACAGCGACGGGAAGGCCTGCAACTCGACGAGTTTGGGCTCCAACTCGCCTTTTGAATCGCGAATCAGGCCGAAGTCGACTTGAACAAACATCGGACGCCTGGTTTCATTCGGAACGTTGTACTCAGGCGGAACCGTCTTGTCGGAGACGCGCAAATATTTCGGACTGGTCAGCAGTTGCATGACCAGTTCCCATCCGTACTGCGCCATTTGGTCGAGCAGCGCCTTCAGTACGAAGACAGGCGTTTCTGAGACACGAAAGCCTATGGGCGTGCCACAGGCTTTGGCCAGCGAGTCCAGGAAGCTCTGGTACTTCTGGGGCGTGAAGTTGCGATTGAACTCCTCGCGCAGTGCGGGGATCATGCTTATGCCTCGATCAGGAAGCGGCCCTTCTCCATGATCTGCCGGCCGTCAACCCAGATGTCAAATCGAGTTCCGACCACGTCGATGTGCGTGCTGGAGTACCACTGCGCTCCCGTGTGGTGTCCATAGGGATTGCCGAATGCAATGTGCAGCCCAGGAAACTTCTCGTCCTGCAGGATGTTCCCGATCACGCGCTTCAAATCGAGATTGGTGCCGATGGCAAATTCACCTACCAAATCGCTGTTCTCATCGGTATGGGTGTACGCCCAGAATTCCTGCTCCAATTCCTTGTTCTCGCTGAAGACTTCCGTGATGCGGTTCTTCTTCATGTGGATCGTCAGCGGCTGCCGCTGCAAGTCAGGATACTTCTCGCACAAATAGTCGCCCACCACGCCGTCGACGACGTAAGTCCCGTTGACTTCACCAGGGGTGGTAAAAATCTCGCCGCCCGGAAGGTTGCCCCACTTATCCGGGCTGATGATGCCGCTGGTCTTGATCCACTTATAGTTGGGGTTGAGATCAGCCACCAGGTCGCTGCCCGCGGGATTCTTGCCGTGTACTTGCTTGGCCTGAGTCACGATCTCCATGACTTTCTTGCTGAGCGCATCGACGCGATTGAAGTCGGCCCGCATGCCTTCCAGCATGATCTCGTGATTGATGTTGACCATGTGGGCGTGGCGCATGCGGCGGCGATTGACGATGTCGGTCATCTCCATGCGCGACTTCAGCTCATTGCGCTGCACGTTCACTACGAAGATGCTGACCTGGCTGGTTTCCATATCGTCGGCGATGTCGCGCGGTAGACCGGTCAGCGGACGTTCGGCGATTTCTTCCAGTACAAAGGCCTTGAAGGGCGAACCGACCTTGACCAGTTCCTGGGCGATACTGGCGGCGATGTCGCGGCAGGCATTGTCCGTGATTACGGTGACCTTTTCGTCGGGCTGAATCCGCAGGCAAGTGTGCACTGCGTTGAATGCGCCCGGCGTAAGCTCGGGGTCGAAGGGCGTGGTCGTCAGGTCGGTCAGCAATGGTGGTGTCAAGTAGCGTCCTTTCTGGTCAGGCCAGGGTCAGTGGCGAACTTTTTAGCGATGCGCCGGCTCGGAGTCAAACACCCCAACCCGGGTCTCGGCAACGATGTATTCAACAACCTTCCTCAGGTCCCCGGTTTCCTGGAAGACCCGCAGTTGGCGGTCGGCGCCGGTGCCCATCGCCAGCATCTGGTGAATGTAGTTTATCTCCTCGCGCGAGCCCAGTTCATCCAGCACCGGATCGATCCAGTTGAGGTATTCCAGCATCAGTTCTCGCGTTGGTACTTCCTCTTCCAGGCCAAAGTCGATGAGCTTTCCGTCGAGGCCGTAACGGGAGGCGCGAAACTTATTCTCCATGATCAGCGCGCGGCTATAGATGCGGTAACTCTTGTTCGTGGCGTGCAGGTTCCACAGCATCGCAACCGTGGCCTGGATCAGGGCGGCAATCGCCAGGGTTTCATCCAGGCGCATGGGAATGTCGCACACCCGGACCTCGAGCGTGTCGAAGAACGGATGCGGCCGGATGTCCCACCAGACCTTCTTGCCATTGTCGATGCAGTGGGTCTTGATCAACAAGTTGATGAACGTTTCGTACTCCGCCCAGTTGGCGTAGACGTCGGGAATATTGGTGCGAGGGAAGCGCTCGAATACTTTGCAGCGATACGACTTGAACCCGGTCTGCATGCCCATCCAGAACGGCGAATTGGTGGACAGCGCCAGGATGTGCGGCAGGAAATATCGCAGCGAATTCATGATATGAATCGCCGTGTTGCGGTCTTCGATGCCTACATGCACGTGCAGGCCGAAAACCAGGTTGGCACGCGCCACCAGTTGCATGTCTTCGACCACCTGGCGGTAGCGCTCGTCGGGATAAATCTCCTGCGCCTTCCAATCGGCGAAGGGATGAGTGCTGGCGGCGCCCAGCAACAGGCCATTTGCGTTTGCCAGCGAAATCATCTCGCGGCGCAGTTCGAGCATGTCGGTCCGGGCTTCCTGGATGTCGCGGCAGACCTTGGTCCCAACCTCGATGACCGCCTGGTGCATCTCCGCCTTGGCCCGCGAATTAGTCGACAGGATGGCTTTCGGAAGAATCTCCGACTGAATGTGCGAGCGGAGATCGAGTGTCTCCGGATCGATCGTCTGGTATTCCTCTTCGATTCCTATGCTGAGGCTCGGCCGCTTCATCTACATCACCCCTTGGTAGCGCTCTTTGGAGCTTTCACGGCTTTTGCATCCTTCGCTGTGGCTTCCGACTTCACCTCTGCGGGGTTGCCGCCCAGGAAGGCGCTCCAGCGATATTCCGACACGTTGCCGGTGTGCTGTTTGGCCTTGCGAACCGCCAGTTCAGCCACGGCGTCTACGATCCAGTGGAAGTTGTCCTCGCCCACGGAATTGATGTCGGCGTCGGGCGCAGGGTTCATGAAGTCGATGGCATACGGAACGCCGTCCTCGCAGGCAAACTCCACGGTATTGAGATCGTAACCCAACGCGCGGCAGAGTGTAAGCGCATCGCGTTCCACGCGCTCCAGCAACCTTGGATCCACAGGTGGCGGGTTCTTCACGTAGCGCTCGTGGAAAGGCGCCGATGGATCGTAGTGCATGATGTGTACTTTTTCCTGGCCTACCACATAACACCTAAAGTATTCCTTGAACTTCACTCCATGTTGCAGGGTCATGCAGAGATCGCGGCTCTGGTCGTAGGCCTTGAACAGTTCTTCCGGGTTATTGACCTTGTAAACATCCTTCCAGCCGCCGCCATCGAAGGGCTTCAGGAACGCCGGAAATCCTACATAACTGAAAATGCTGTCCCAGGGAAGAGGGAACTGCAGATTGCGCATCGAGCGGTCAGTGGTACCGGGCGGATGCTGCTTGTGCGGCAGCAGGACAGTCTGGGGAATTGCCACGCCCAGCTTTTCGCCCAGCGCGAAGTTGAAGAACTTGTCGTCAGCGCTCCACCAAAACGGATTGTTGATCACGATCGCGCCCGAAAGAGCGGCGTTCTTGAGATAGGCGCGGTAAAAGGGGATGTCGTGCGAGATGCGGTCAATTATGACGTGGTAGGGAGACGGCTCCGCCATGCGAACTTCCCCGACCGTGGCCAGCTCCGCCTGGATACCGGGCTCGTTCATGAAATTGATTTTGTCTACCAGGGCAGGTGGAAACGTGGTTTCCATCCCGAAGATGACTCCGATTTTCTTCACGTACCGCTCCTTTGGAAACGACACAAATCCCCCGCTGTATCCGCTCGCAAGAACTCTCTGGAAGTGCCCGGGAATCAGCGCGGGGTGCGCTCAAAAGTAACCATTATTGTAGGGGAAAACAGGCGCCTTTGCGAACCAAAATCGGCCCAATCCTGCGTGGAGCGGGCCGCGTCGGAACCCTTCAAATCTCGTCGGCAAGGGCTGTCGTTCTCACAGATACACCCGCGCCATCGGCCGCCACCATGGCCAATCGTGATAGCTTCTATCGCCCCACACGTGAATTTCATGCCGGATGCCCTTCGCCCGCAAAATCCCGGCAAACTTCTCGTTGCGGTCCCAGCACATGTCGTGCTCTCCCGTCGCGAGCACCGTCCGCATGTGGTTGTACTTCCACCCGTCAGCGCAGTTGGCCAGATAGTCGGGCGGGTTGTTGAAATACACATCCTCGCTGTACCAGCCGTCCAGGAACTGCCGGATGTCGAACGCTCCCCCCATGCTGACGCAGCCGTTGACCATGTCCGGATGCCGGAACGCGAAGTTCACGGCGTGATACGCGCCAAAGCTGCAACCGGTGACCGTGGTGTGGGGAGTCCAGTTCTTGTTCCCCATCAGCGGGAAGACATCGTTGACGATGTAGCGCTCGTACTGCAGGTGGCGCTGCAAGCGCCAGTAGGGATGCGCGGATTTGTTGTACCAGCTCTCGTCGTCGACGCTGTCCACGCAATAAATCTGCAATTCGCCGTTATTGAGCTTGTCGCCGACGGCCTCAATCATCTTGTTGTCTTCGTACTCAAAAAAACGCCCGCGAGACGTCGGAAACACCAGGACTTTGCGGCCGGCGTGGCCAAAGCAGAGCAGTGACATGTCCCGTTGCAGGTCTTTGGACCACCAATTATGAAATTCACGATGCACGATGTGCGCCCCTGTTGTGGAATGATTTGCTGAATCGAAAACCGAATTGCTACTCTAAGGAACCACTTCGCATAACCAGCGGGAACTAAAGTAGCATTGCTCTGCTTCCCGGGCGGCGTGTGATATTTCAATATTACAAGAATGTCGACCGAACCCGTTATCGCCCACGATGCCCACATTCCGGCCCCAGCAATGATCCAATCCTCCGCGCCCAGCAGCCTGCAATCGCGGCTTCATAAGCATGAGCAGTTTGCCTCGCGTCTGATCGACGAGAAACACGACTTCATCGTGTACGTCCCGCAAGTCTTTCGTCACGATCCCAACCGGTTCTTCCCGGTGCTCTATCTGCACGACGGCCAGAACCTGTTCGACCCGGAAACCTCGTTCATCAAGGGAAACTACTGGCGTGTAGGCGAGACCGCCGATGCGCTGATCGACGCGGGTGAGGTCGAACCGCTGGTGATCGTCGGCATCTACAACACGGGTGTGAAGCGGATCGACGAGTACACTCCTGTCGAAGACAATCGCCTGGGTGGCGGCCGTGCCGACGCCTACGGCCAGATGCTGGTGGAGGAACTCAAGCCCTTCGTGGCACACCAGTACCGGACGCTCGCCGGCGCAGAAAACTGCGGCATGGGCGGCTCTTCCCTGGGCGGCCTGGTCTCGTTATATCTGGGCGTGCGTTATCCCGATATCTTCGGCAATTTGGCGATCATGTCTCCGTCGGTGTGGTGGCATAACCGCGCAATTCTGCGCACGATCGCGGAAATCCGTCGCAACACTGGGCAGCGCATCTGGCTCGACATGGGTACCAGCGAAGGTAAGCGGGCACTTCGCGACGCGCGCGCGCTGAAGCGACTCCTGCTCCAAAAAGGCTGGAAGAAGGGCATCGACCTCGAATATCGCGAAATCGAACACGGCCAACACAGCGAGTACGCCTGGGCCGAACGCGTTGGGCCCATGCTGAAGTTCCTGTTCCCCCGGCGGGGATAGTCAACGGTGTCCCGCGGATCAGTGAGACACAGGCAACTCGGATTACCCGCTTATGACGTCTGTCACTGCCATCTGTGACAGCTATTCTCGCGGCTCACCCCCTGTAACCCGCAAACTGAGAGTTGTTCCACGTTTTTCGGGACATTACTTTTATGCTCACCACTGCTCCTGTTACAACTCTGGCCATCGCAGACCGACTGCGCGCACTCGAGAGACTGATCGGCAACACGCCCCTGCTTGCCATCGAGTACGAAGTCTCAGGCCGCAAGCGCACCATCTACGCCAAGAGCGAGCAGATGAACCTCACCGGCAGCATCAAGGACCGGATGGCACTGCACATCATCCGCAGGGCCTACGCCGAGGGACGGCTCCACCCCGGCGACACCATCGCCGAAGCCACCAGCGGCAACACTGGCATCGCCTTTGCCGCCGTGGGACGCGCGCTGGGCCACCCCGTGACCATCTTCATGCCCAACTGGATGAGCCGCGAGCGCATGGACCTGATCCACAGCCTGGGCGCAAACATCATTCTGGTGACCAAGCAGCAAGGCGGGTTCCTCGGAAGCATTCTCATGTCGGAAGAAATGGCGATGGAACGCCAAGACGTCTTCCTGCCGCGACAGTTTTCCAACACTGCCAATGTCGAAGCGCACGCCCAGACGACGGGACCAGAACTGTACTTGCAACTCAAGTCGGAAGGGCTGACTGCAGATGCTTTCGTCGCCGGCGTCGGTACCGGCGGCACGGTGATGGGCGTCGGCCGCTATCTGAAGCAACAGAACCCTGCAACTCGCGTTTATCCCATGGAACCGTCCGAGTCACCGACCCTCTCCACCGGCTGCAAGCTGGGTCACCATCGCATTCAAGGCATCTCCGACGAGTTTGTCCCCGCCATTTTGCAACTGGATGACCTCGATCCTGTGATTAACGTGAGTGACGGCGATTCCATTCTGATGGCGCAGAAACTGGCCTGCGAGTTGGGTATCGCGGTCGGTATCAGCTCAGGAGCCAATTTCCTCGCGGCGGTGAAGGCGCAGGACGATCTGGGTGATGACGCCGTTGTCGCGACCGTGTTTGCCGACGACAACAAGAAATACCTCAGCACCGACCTGCTACGCGATGAGCCAGTCAAGTCGCACTACCGCACCCCCGGAATCACGTTGACCGTATTTCGCACCGTTCGTCGCGTCTGCAACGTCTGCGGCGACGCCGAAGGCTGCGACCAGAGGGTCACGATCGTTTAGCCTAGTCGACGCCGTAAGAATTCTTTTACCTCGCGGCAAAACCGTACTAGATTTCCAGCAAGTGCCCGGTCAGCCCGATGTATCTGGGAAAAATAGCCATCGGCGGGGCTACCCTGTGATCTGCGTCGGATTCGCAACCTTGAGCAGACGCGATGTTTATACTTCTTTGCCAGAGGAGGAGGGAGAAATCGATGAAGCGAGCCCAGTCGTTTTTTATTGCCGCAATCCTCATCTTTCCTTTCTGGTGCGCGAATTCCTTGTCGGCTGCGCCACCACCGGCCGCAGCCACCGCCACCGCAAAGAGCGTCGACGTTTCCATCAACGGAGACAGTCCCTGGATCGACACCGGCATGGACGTGAATCCCGGTGACAAGCTGCATATCACCGCCACGGGAACTGTCGATTTCAGCGACAAGACTGGAGTCGGTCCCGCAGGCGCTCAGCGCGGATGGGCAGATACTCTTCGCGCGCTCAGTGTCTCCAGCGCTGGACGCGGCGCGCTGGTGGGCCAGGTCGGCAACGACCGCGCTGCAACTCCATTCCTGGTGGGTGCCGACGCCACCATAACCTCACCCACGACGGGACGCTTATATCTGGGTGTGAACCAGGACCAAACTTCCAAGCCGACCGCCGGTAAGTTTGAGGTCCACATCGACCGCACCGCAGCCCCCGCGGCGGCCGCCAATCCGACCAACTACGATTTCAGGCCCCTGTTCGCGATCATCGATCAGAAGCTCCCGTACCGGGTGACCGACCAGGCCGCTCCCGGCGGAAACGAGGGCGATCTGGTGAATTTCGTCCTGGTAGGCAGCGAAAAGCAAGTCACCAACGCTTTCAAAACCGCGGGCTGGATGCTTCCTGACAAAACCAATCAGGATGCCGTAGTCAGTGCGCTAATCGCGACGCTCCAGAAGCAAGCCTACGTTACGGTCCCCATGAGCACGCTCTACCTCTTTGGACGAGGGCAGGATTACGGCTTTGCTCGCGCGGAGGCCGTGAAAGTCATCGGCGAGCGCGACCACTTCCGCATCTGGCAGACTCCGTTCAAGGGACCCAACGGGCAGACGCTTTGGGCCGGTGCGGGCACGCACGACATCGGCATTGAGAAGGACCAGCGCAAAGAAAACGCCATCACCCACAAGATCGATCCGGCGGTTGACGGCGAGCGGGACTTCATTGCTTCCACCCTGCAGCAAGCCGGAATGGTGCAGGCCCTGGGATACATGGATCGTCCCAAGCAGATTAAGGAAACCAAGACGGCCACCGGCGGTGAGATCAAGACCGACGGCCGCACGCTGGTGATCGTACTGAAGCCGTAATCCTGGCAATCTGGAACGGCTTCGCCATTGCTGCATCTCCGTGTTCGGGTAGTGCGGCGCTTCAGCGCCGCGTTGCAGCGCAACCCAAGAAAGCAAGCCGGCTTCAGCCGGAGTCACCTCCTCTGGTTCTGGCCCACCAACATGCTGAAAAAATGGCCGGACTCCCGTCGGGGACCCGGCCACTGTCGTTCAGACGAAGGAATACACCGTTAGTACGTCGGTAGCGCTGAACCGGCCTCGCCGAACTTGTACGAGCCCAGCATCTTGAGATAATTCCCACGCAGGAATGCCGTCGGGTTCTCGATATTCACCAGGCTCATGCTGCCGCGCATCTGCTTGACCGACTGGTACTCGTGCTCTTCCATCCAGCGTTCCATGCCGGACAGCACCACCCCGATGTGCTCGATGCCGTACTTGAGCAGCGCCGAGGTCATCATGGCCACGTGTGCGCCCGCCATCATCGACTTCAGCACGTCGGTGGAGTCATGTACTCCGCCCGTGATGGCGATGTAGGTTTCGACCTGGTGATACAGGATCGCCGCCCAGTGCAGCCGCAGGCGCAGCTCGTGAGGACTGCTCAGCACCAGGTTGGGCGTGACCTCCAGTTCCTCGAGATCGAAGTCGGGTTGATAGAAGCGGTTGAAGATAACGACACCATCGGCTCCGGCAGCCGACAACTGCTTGACAAAATTTGCCATCGAAGTGAAGTAGGGCCCGAGTTTCACCGAGACCGGGATCTTCACCGCTTTGCGCACCGCGCGCACCAGTTCGCAATAGCCATGCTCCAACTGCTCCGCCGTCACCGAGGGATCAGTTGGAATGTTGAAGATGTTGAGCTCCAGGGCATCGGCTCCCGCCTGCTCCATGTGCTCCGCGTAGCGGGTCCACCCGCCGCGGGAATTGCCGTTCAGGCTGGCGATGATGGGCACGTCGACCGTCTTTTTCGCCTTGTAGATCAAGTCGATGTAGCGGTCGGGGCCGATTTGGTATTTCGGCATGTCCGGAAGGTAGGTTGTGGCTTCGGCATAGCTGTTGGTGCCGAGCTCCATCGCGGCGTCGAGGTTCTCGCTCTCGGCCTCGATTTGCTCCTCGAACAGCGAGTACATGACGATGGCCGAGGCCCCGGCATCGCGCAGTCGCTCGAAGTTCTCGAGTTTCTCGGTCAGTGGCGAGGCTGAGACAACAACGGGATTCTTAAGTTTCAACCCTAGATAGTTGGTAGTCAGGTCAATCATCAGTTTCTCTCCTCGCTACTTCTCGAAGCTCATAGCGGCCATGTGCTGGTACAGTTTCCAGCGCTCGTTAACGTTGTCCTGCGCCTGGTGCAGCAAGAGCTTGGCTTCTTCCGGGTCGCTGCTGACCAGCATGGTGTATCGCGCTTCGTTGTAGATGTACTTCTCCAACGGGATGCTCGGCGCCCGCGAATCAAGCTGGAAGGGGTTCTTGCCTTCCTTGGCCAGCCCCGGGTTATAGCGGAACAGTGGCCAGTGTCCGGACAGCACAGCGTTCTTCTGTTGCTCGATGCCATGCACCATGTCGTATCCGTGCGCGATGCAGTGGCTGTAGGCGATGATCAGCGAAGGCCCGTTGTGCGCCTCCGCCTCGGCAAACGCCTTCATGGTCTGCCCGTCGCTTCCTCCCATCGCGATGTGGGCCACATAGGCGCGCCCGTAGTTCATCGCCATCATGGCAATATCTTTCTTGGGAGTGCGCTTGCCACCCGCAGCAAACTTTGCCACGGCGCCTAACGGCGTTGACTTCGACATCTGTCCGCCGGTGTTGGAGTAAACCTCGGTATCGAGCAGCAGGATATTCACGTTGGCGTCGGACGCCAGCACGTGATCGAGCCCGCCGAATCCGATGTCGTAGCCCCAGCCATCGCCGCCGATGATCCAAACGCTCTTGTTGACCAGTTCATCGGCCACCGCGAGCAGGTCGCGAGCAGCGGCTGTCTTGTTGCCAGCCAGCTTTTCTTTCAGTGCCTTTACCCGGTCGCGCTGAGTGAAGATGCCGGGCTCGGTTGACTGGTCGGCGCTCAGCAGGCCTGTGGCAAGCTCCTCGCCGATAAGCGATGCCATCCGCTTCACCAGTTCTTCGGCGTATTCCTTTTGCTTGTCAACCGCGATACGCATGCCCATGCCAAACTCGGCGTTGTCTTCAAACAACGAGTTCGACCAGGCAGGCCCACGGCCTTCTTTGTTCTTGGTATACGGCGTTGTCGGCAGGTTGCCGCCGTAGATCGACGAGCAACCGGTAGCGTTGGCAATCAACGCGCGGTCGCCGAACATCTGCGTCATCACCTTGATGTACGGGGTCTCGCCGCAACCTGAGCAGGCGCCGGAGAACTCAAACAGTGGCTCCAGCAACTGTGCATCTTTCACCTGCCCGTGTGCCAGTTTCTCGCGTGACAGTTCAGGCAGCGACAGAAAGTAGCTCCAGTAATCGTTGTACTTTTCGCGCAGCGGAGGCTGGGCTTCCATGTTGATCGCCCGATGCTTGGCTTCGCTCTTGCTCTTGGCCGGGCAAACCTCAACGCAGAGACCGCAACCGGTGCAATCTTCCGGAGCCACCTGCAGTGTGTACTTCAGGTCGGAGAACTCGCGCCACTTGGGGGCTGCCGTCTGGAAGCCTTCAGGAGCGTGATTGATCGCCGCCGGATCGTAAACCTTGGCCCGGATCACAGCATGCGGGCAAACCATGACGCACTTGCCGCACTGAATGCATAGTGCTTCGTCCCACACCGGAATTTCCAGTGCGATGTTGCGCTTCTCCCACTGCGTGGTGCCGGTGGGGAAGGTGCCATCGATCGGCATCGCGCTGACCGGAATGAGGTCGCCGTCGCCGGCGATCATCAGGCCTTCGACGCTGCGCACAAACTCTGGGGCATTCGCAGGAACCGTCGGGCGAAGGTCGAACTTTGATGAAATGGCGGCCGGGACCTTTACCTCATGGAGGTTTTCCAGCGAGGCATCGACTGCCGCAAAGTTCTTGCGGACCACCGACTCTCCGCGCTTGCCATACGTCTTCTCGATCGAATGCTTGATGCTGGCAACGGCCTCATCCCGCGGCAGCACGCCGCTAATGGCGAAGAAACAGGTCTGCATGACGGTGTTGATGCGTCCGCCCATGCCCGCAGCACGCGCGACTTCCACGGCATCGATCACGTAAAACTTCAGCTTTTTGTCGATGATGGTCTTCTGCGCGGAACGGGGAAGATTGTCCCACACATCGTCAGGTCCGAACGGGCTATTCAAGAGAAATACCGAACCCGGATCGGCAGCTCTAAGTACGTCGAGCCGCTCCATGAAGCTGAATTGATGGCAGCCCACAAAGTTTGCCGACGAGATGAGATAGGTCGAGTGGATTGGCTTCTTGCTGAAGCGCAGGTGCGAGGTCGTGACCGAGCCCGATTTCTTCGAGTCGTAAACGAAGTAGCCCTGCACGAAGAGGTTGGTGTCTTCGCCGATGATCTTAATGGTGTTCTTGTTGGCGCCAACCGTGCCGTCCGCGCCCAGTCCGAAGAACATGGCGCGCACCGTGTCCGGCGATTCGGTGGAGAACGTCGAATCGTAGTCCAGGCTGGTGTGGGTCACATCGTCAACGATGCCAATGGTGAAGTGGTTCTGCGGAGTCGCTTTGGTCAGCTCGTCGTAAATTCGTACGACCATCGCGGGAGTGAATTCCTTCGACGACAGCCCGTATCGCCCGCCGACAACCTTGGGGAACGCAGCCAGTTTGCATTTGCCGGCCGTAAAGCCTTCCGTCAGCGCGGTGACGATGTCCTGATACAGCGGCTCTCCGATGCTGCCCGGCTCCTTGGTGCGATCCAGAACCGCAATGCTCTTCGTGGTCTTGGGCAGCGCGTCAAGGAAATGCTCGACCGAGAACGGACGCACCAGGCGAACTTTCAGCACGCCCACTTTCTTGCCTTGCGCGGTCATATAGTCCACTGCTTCATGGACCGCTTCCGCACCCGAACCCATGATGATGATCACGTTTTCGGCATCGGCCGCGCCTACGTACTCGAACAGGTGGTATTGACGGCCGACGATTGCAGCGAACTTGTCCATCGCGTTCTGCACGATCGTGGGACAGGCGATGTAGTAGGGATTGACCGCTTCGCGGCCCTGGAAGTAAACGTCAGGGTTTTGCGCCGATCCGCGCAATACCGGATGGTCGGGCGACAAGGCGCGGCTGCGGTGCGCGCGCACCAGGTCGTCGTCGATCATGGCGCGCATGTCGTCGAGGCTCAGCTCCTCGATCTTGGAAACTTCATGCGAAGTGCGGAAGCCATCAAAGAAGTGCAGGAAGGGAATACGCGATTCCAGCGAAGCAGCGTGCGCGACCAGCGCCAGGTCCATGGCTTCCTGGACCGAGTTCGACGACAGCAGCGCGAAGCCGGTCTGGCGGGTGGCCATCACGTCCTGGTGATCGCCGAAGATCGACAGTGCCTGTGCGGCCACGGCGCGAGCAGCCACGTGAATCACCGTGCTAGTGAGCTCGCCGGCGATCTTGTACATGTTGGGGATCATCAGCAGCAGACCCTGCGATGATGTAAAGGTCGTGCCCAGCGCGCCAGCCTGCAGCGCTCCATGCAGTGCGCCGGCGGCTCCGCCTTCGCTCTGCATCTCGACGACCTTCGGAACCGTGCCCCAAATGTTCTTCTCGCCGATCGATGCCCACGCGTCGGAAGATTCTCCCATGGGAGACGAGGGCGTAATCGGGTAGATGGCGGCGACTTCGCTGACGTGGTACGCCACGTGCGCGACGGCTTCATTGCCATCAAGGGTCACTTTGTTTCTTGCGGCCTTGCCTTTGCCTGCTTCGTCACCGATCGGCGCGGGCTCTTCGGTGTTGATTCCACCGCGCGATTGGGACTCATTCGCGTCCTCGATCGACGCAGCGGAATTTGCTTCTTCAGTTTCAGTTGTTTTCACGTCTGTTGTCTCCCAGATCGAGCTTGGTGCGCGGTCTGTCATTGGTTAGAAAACCGTTAATGTTCAAGATATCGGGCGACTGCCCAGCTAGCTGTGACCGGGGTACTAACTAGCCTGTGACGCAGGTCACATACTTATGGGCGACGAGCATGGGCGGCGCGGCTCGGTGCGGGTCATGACGATCTATCCGAGCCGGGGACTCGCCGAGCGCAACTAACGCATTCCAAAGGCTATAGTGTTGGTATGGGGAAGGGCGCTCCGCTCCGCTGGATTGAGAACAAGCTGCTGGCTCGACACCTGCGAGGAACAGGCATCGAAATCGGGGCCCTTTGGCGGAAGTTCCCGGTGCGGCCGTCCGCCACCGTCTGGTACGTTGACCGCGTCCACCCTGATGCGCTGCAGCAAGACTACCCAGAGGTTGGACAGAAGCTCATCTTCCCCGATGTCGTTGCGGACGCCGTTCAGTTGCCGTTCCCAGACGCCAGTCTTGATTTTGTTCTCGCCAGCCATGTTCTCGAGCACATGCCGTTTCCCTTGGCGACACTGCGGCACTGGTACGGCGCACTCGCTCCCGGCGGCATTCTACTGCTGAAGGTTCCCGACAAGAGGTACACCTTTGATGCGCGGCGACAGCGCACCCCGTTGCAACACCTCATCGCCGAAGATCAGGACCCCTCGCTGTTCGATAAGCGCGCGCACTTCGAGGACTGGGTCGAGTATGTTGTGGGACTCGCGCGTGGCACCGAGGAGTTTGATCGCGAGACGGATCGACTCATGCAGATCGATTACAGCATTCACTATCACGTGTGGACGGATGAAGATGTCCGTGCGCTGATCGACTACTCCCGTGGGAGCATGAAGTTGAGTTGGCGGCCGATACTATTCTTCAACGCGCATTTCTACCGCAAGGAATGCATCGTCTTAGTGCAGAGAAATTGAGAGGGGTGTTACACCGCGGTGGTTGCTACCGTAGGAGTTGCGGGCCTCACCGGCACCGGACAGCAGTCAACCAAACACACATCCGGATTCGCGGGGTAAATGCCTACCACCTGCTTTGCCGAGCTCTCGTCCATCCTCTCCACGATCAACTCGCGGATCATCTTCACGAATTTTGGATGGGTGCCGGCCGTCGCCGCGCGTTCCATGTTCAGGCCCAACTCCGCGCAGAGAAGTCGCGCTTCGGTATCCAAATCGTAGAGCACTTCCATGTGATCGGAAACGAATCCAATCGGCGCGATCACCACGTCAGTCACACCCTGCTGTTTGATCTCGCGCAGGTGATCGAGGATGTCCGGTTCCAGCCACGGCTGCGACGCTGGGCCGCTGCGACTCTGGAAAACCAGTGGGTCCGGCGTGCGTTCCAGCGCCTCGGAGACCAGTCGTCCAACTTCCAGAAGCTGGCGCTGATAGTCGCAACTCTGCGACATGCCGAGCGGAATGCTGTGTGCTGTATACGCGATGCGGGCCGAGGCGCGGCGATCTTCTGGGATGCGGTTGAGTGCCTCGTGCACATGATCAACATTGGCTTCGACAAACAGCGGATGGTTGTAGAACACGCGCAGCTTATCGACTTGCGGAGCGCCGTCTCCGGCCGCAGCCTGTGCCGCCGCAATGTTTTCGCGATACTGTCTGCAACTGGAGTACGAACTATAAGCTGACGTCGCGAAGGCGATGGCGCGTTTCACCCCGTCGGCCTTCATCTGCCGCAGAGTGTCGGCCAGCATGGGATGCCAGTTGCGGTTGCCCCAATAGATCGGCAGGTCAGGGCCGTGTCCCTTGAGTTCGGCGCTGAGAGCCGCAATTAACGCCCTGTTCTGATCGTTGATGGGGCTCTTTCCGCCAAAGAGGTAGTAGTGTTCGGCGACCTGCAACATTCGTTCGCGAGGAACGTTTCTTCCTCGCAGCACGTTCTCCAGAAATGGGAGCACGTCCGCATTGCACTCCGGTCCGCCGAACGAGACCAGCAGGATAGCGTAGTATTTCATCCGCGCCGGATCAACCCTTCTTCTGCAGTTGCGCCAGTGCGGCGAGCACTTGTTCGCTGTGCTGGTTGATGTCGGCATCCACGTCGGTATAGACCTGCACGATCTTTCCCTCGGGATTGATGATGAAGGTATACCGTTTGGAATACTTGACCAGACCCAGGTTGGTCAGCGAACCATACTCCTCGGAAACCTTGTGATCGGTGTCAGACAGCAGCTTGAAGGTGAGTCCTTCTTTCGTGCAGAACTCCTGGTGCGATTTGGTGTCGTCCACGCTGACGCCCAGCACGACGGCGTTCGCGGCCTGGAACTTGGGCTGGTCGCGCTGAAAATTGTGGGCCTCGATGGTGCATCCCTTGGTCATGTCCCTGGGGTAGAAGTACAGCACCACCCACTTGCCGCGGAACTGCGAAAGCGTAATGGGATTGCCGTCCTGCGAGTTGAGGGTGAAGTTCGGTGCCGCGCTGCCAACCGACGGAACGGACCCGCCGAATGCGGTCGATACAATCATCAAAGTGAGCAGGCCGACTGCACCAACCAATCCGATCTGTTTCATCATGTGCGTATTTCTCCTGAAGGGACAAATGAAGTGCGAGTGACAATCCCCGTCGAACTCACTTGGATGCACTATCTGGGCGGACGATTCGAGTTCAGGCAACAGTCGGAGTTCTGGTATGAGGCGCTCGACCGGCGCCAAGACCGCTCGCATCGTCGCCCGGAACAAGCGAGGTTCTTCGCCGTGGGCCTCCGTCACACGGTGGTGCGTGTTTGGTCACAGAACTGTTGGTCGCGAAAGCTTAAAATCCGTTTACCCGCGAGTTACGCTGATCGGGCGCAGCCGTCGATAGGCCCAGTTTCGGAGGTACATCTTGAAAATCGCTCGCTTACTGCCGGCGTTCTCGGTGCTTTTTCTACTGATCGCGTTTTGCAGCGCGTACGCGCAAGGACCTCCGCAGGGCTCCATCCTGTTGAAGAGCCCCTCGATGGGGGCAGTAAAGTTTCCGCACTCCGCTCATCTCAAGGTGGCGGGTCGATGCGAGGTCTGCCATCACGCGTCGAAACCTGCTAAGTCTCTGAAATCGCCGCAGGAAGCCTGCACCGACTGCCACACCAAGCCGGCTACCCCGCCGGTGACGATCGGCCTTCAGGCGGCATTCCATAACCCCACGGCCACCGCCGGGCTCTGCGTCACCTGTCATC
>Ga0207930_1000106_pt1 | contig 21568 bp, 17 predicted proteins | sample NGESurshal092012_7_FD_184477 | JGI IMG/M metagenome (GOLD analysis project Ga0207930, IMG submission 184477) | Arctic peat soil microbial communities from Barrow, Alaska - NGEE Surface sample 210-3 shallow-092012 (SPAdes) | ecosystem: Environmental > Terrestrial > Soil > Wetlands > Peat ... | reverse complement strand
CTCCATCACCTCTTCACCGAGAGGAGGCTCACGCCTCTCGACATCTTTCTCCGCGACGCCGCGGCCGAAACGGCCCGCAACGCCGCGGTCGACTTCGGGGAGGCCATCCGCGACCTCGCGAAGTCCAATATCTTCCCCGGCGACCTGCTCCCAAAGAACTTCGGTCTGACGCGTCACGGGCGCGTCGTCTTCTACGACTATGACGAGATTTGTTTCCTCACCGACGTGAACTTCCGCGAGCTGCCGCCCGACTTGGATGAGGTCGGCTGGGTCGGCGAACAGCCGCCGTTCTGGGTGGGCCCAGGCGACGTCTTCCCCGAGGAGTTTCTGACGTTCATGGGCCTGCGCGGCCCCGCTCACGAGGCCTTCCTCGAGCGCCACTCCGACCTCCTCGGGGTGCGCTTCTGGCTCGACATCCAGCGCCGCGAGCGCGCGGGCGAGATCGTGGACGTCTTCCCGTACCCGCGGGAGCGACGGCTCCGGCCGGACCGTTCCTGACGCGGGAAGCGATCCGGGAGCCCAGCGAGGACTCCCGGATCCCCGTTCCGGCTACTCGATGACGTGGATGTTGCGCCTCGCGCACATCTCCTTCAGGACCTTCGGCCACACCGTGACGCTGACCTCGCCGAGGTGCGCCTTTCGGAGGAGGAGCATCAGGACCCGCGACTGACCGATGCCGCCGCCGATCGAGAGCGGGAGCGTGCCGTTCACGATTCCCTGGTGATAAGGGAACTTCAGGAAGTGGAGCTGGTGCGTGAGCTCGAGCTGCTTCGTCAGCGTCTCGGCATTCACGCGGATGCCCATGGACGAGAGCTCGTGCCGCCGCTTCGTGATCGGGTTCCAGACGAGGATGTCGCCGTTCAGGCCGTGCATCACGCGGCCGTCCTGCGTGTGCGTCTCACTGACCCAGTCGTCGTAGTCCGCCGCGCGCATTTCGTGCGGATAGCCGTCCTTCAGCGTCCAGCCGATGCCGTAGATGAAGACCGCGGGATGCTCCTTGAGGATCGCGGTCTCGCGCGCCTTGCGCGGCAGGTCGGGGAACCGGTCGAGGATCTCCTCGGCGTGCAGGAAGGCGAGCTTCTCGGGCAGGCGCGGAAGCTTCTTCTTCTTCAGGTCCGGACAGGTGTCGAGCGCGAAGTCCTCGGCACCCACAATCACTTTCCAGATGCTCTCGACGGTCTTCGTGAGGAAGTCGAGATTGCGCTCGGCGGGCGTGATGACCCTCTCCCAGTCCCACTGGTCGACGTAGGCGCTGTGGTCGTGGTCGAGGAAGTAGTCCTTCCGAACCGCGCGCATGTCGGTGACGAGCCCTTCGCCGGGATTCATCCCGAACTGCTTCAGCGCGATCCTCTTCCATTTCGTCGCGGCCTGGACAACCTGCGCCTCGATCGGGTGCTGGCCGTTGTCGTTCGCGATGTGGAACGTCACGGGCCCGCGCGAGCCATCGCGGTCGAGGTAGTCGTTCACGCCGCTCTCGGCGTCGACGATGAGAGGAACCTCGACGCGCATGAGGTTCAGCTCGCGACAGAGGCCGTCCTCGATGTACCGCTTGACGGCCGTGATCGCAAGCTGCGTCTTTTTCGGGTCGAGAAGCGGCGTGTAGTCGGTCGGGAGATCTTTCTCCAGATCCTGGTAGCTTCCGATGCCCGGGCCGGCGAGGTCGGCCTTCTTATCGAGAACTTCCGTCGTGTGCTTCGCCATGAAACGTCCTTTCTATGGGCCCGCGGGGAAAAACCAGGGCTTATGGAAAACATGGTTCCAAAGGGCCCGGCGGGAGACCGGTGCAGATGCATCAGAGGCCGGTCGTACGCCCGCCGTTCGCCTATGATTCGCGCCCACGAAGGAGGTCAGCCATGTCCAGCGCCAAGCCCACGGTTCCCGCAGCGGGAGCGAAGATCACGATCTCGGGCGGGAAGCTCCAGGTCCCCGACCGGCCCATCATTCCTTTCATCGAGGGTGACGGCGTCGGACCGGACATCTGGCGCGCTGCCGTGCGCGTCCTCGACGCCGCCGTCGCGAAGGCGTACGGGGGCAAGAGGCAGATCCAGTGGATGGAGGTCCACGCGGGGCAGAAGGCGTTCGACAAGCTGAAGACGTGGCTCCCGGACGAGACGATCGAGGCGTTCCGCGAGTACCTCGTCGGCATCAAGGGGCCGCTCACGACGCCCATCGGCGGCGGCATCCGCTCGCTGAACGTCGCGCTGCGCCAGCTCCTCGACCTCTACGTCTGCTTGCGCCCCGTGCGCTGGTTCCAGGGCGTGCCCTCGCCCGTCAAGCATCCCGAAAAGGTGAACATGGTCATCTTCCGGGAGAACACCGAAGACATCTACGCGGGCATCGAATTCGCCGCCGGAACCGACGAGGGCAGGAAGGTCGCCGCGTTCCTGAAGGAGAACTTCCCAGCGCAGTACAAGAAGCTCCGCTTTCCCGAGACGACCAGCTTCGGCGTGAAGCCCATCTCGAAGGGGGGCAGCGAGCGTCTCATTCGCTCCGCGATCCAGTACGCGATTGCGCACAAGAGCAAGAGCGTCACGTTCGTCCACAAGGGCAACATCATGAAGTTCACGGAGGGCGCCTTCCGTAACTACGGCTACGCCCTCGCCGAGAGCGAGTTCAAAGCCCAGACTTACACCTGGGACCAGTGGGAGCGGACGAAGAAGGAGAAGGGCGAGGCCGCCGCGAACGCCGAGCAGAAGGAGGCGCTCGCGGGCGGGAAGATCCTCGTCAAGGACGCGATCACCGACATCACGCTCCAGCAGGTGCTCACGCGTCCAGACGAGTTCGACGTCATCGCGACGATGAATCTCAACGGTGACTATCTTTCGGACGCCCTCGCCGCGCAGGTCGGGGGCATCGGGATCGCGCCGGGAGGGAACATCAACTACGTGACCGGCCATGCCATCTTCGAAGCGACGCACGGCACGGCGCCGAAGTACACGAACCTCGACAAAGTCAACCCGGGCTCCGTCGTTCTGTCGGGCGAGATGATGCTGCGGTACATGGGCTGGAACGAAGCTGCCGACCTCATCCTGAAGGGCATGGACGGGGCGATCGCGGCCCGGACGGTCACGTACGACTTCGCGCGCCAGATGGAGGGCGCCACCGAAGTGTCATGCAGCGGCTTCGGAGATGCGATCATCCAGCACATGGGGAAGTGACCATGAAGGTCCTCGTTCTCGGAGGCACGGGCACCGTCGGATCCCAGGTCGTCCGGGAGCTTCTCGGAAGGGGCGCGGACGTCTCCGTCCTGACGCGCGACCCGAAAAAGCCTCTCCCTCCGGGCGTGAGGGCCGTTGCCGGCGACCTGCTCGATCCCGCCACGGTGCGGTCGGCGTTCGCCGGCATGGACGGCGCCTTCCTACTCAACGCCCTCAGCGCGACCGAGTGTCACGAGGGCCTCATGGCCGTGAACGGCGCGCGGATGGCCTGTGTGAAGAAAGTCGTCTACCTCTCCGTCCACCGCGTGGACGAGGCGCCCCACCTCCCACACTTCGGGGCGAAACTCGCGGTTGAAGCCGCACTCAAGAGCTCGGCAATCCCGTTCACGATCCTCCGGCCGAACAACTTCTTCCAGAACGACACCTGGTACAAAGACGCCATGCTCGGGTATGACGTCTACCCGCAGCCCTTCGGCGACGTCGGCCTCTCGCGCGTGGACGTCCGCGACATCGCGGAGGCCGCCGCGATCGCCCTCACGGCGGGCGCGGCGAACGGCGAGACGGTGAACCTCGTCGGTCCGGACGTCCTGACGGCGACGGCGACGGCCGCGACGTGGGGCGGCGTCCTCGGCCGCAAGATCGCATACGGCGGGAACGACCTCGACGCGTGGGAGAAGCAGTCGCTCGCGTTCCTGCCTCCGTGGATGGTCTTCGACTTCCGGCTCATGTACGCGTTCTTCCAGGAGAAGGGCCTCAGGGCGACGCCGGCCGACGTCGATCGGCTCTCGTCCCTCCTCGGCCATCCGCCGCGTCGCTTCGACGAGTTCGCCGCCGAGACGGCCCGCTCCTGGAGCGCCTGAGTCCTCACGGTAGGATCGCGCCCATGAAAAAGGCCGGCCGCCCGAGCCGCCCCGCCGTCCCTCTCGTGGGTGTCGTCATGGGCTCGACCTCCGACTGGGAGACGATGAAGCACGCCGACGAGCTGCTGACGCGCTTCGGCGTCGCGCACGAGTGCCGCGTCATGTCGGCTCACCGGAGCCCGAAGCTCACCGCCGAGTGGGCCGCGAGCGCCGAGAAGCGCGGTCTCGCCGTGATCATCGCCGCCGCCGGCGGCGCCGCGCATCTCGCGGGGGTCCTCGCCTCGCATACGGTCCTGCCCGTGCTCGGCGTCCCGATGGAAAGCGTTTCCCTGAAAGGCCTCGACTCGCTCCTTTCGACGGTTCAGATGCCGGCCGGCGTCCCCGTCGGAACGCTCGGCATCGGAAAGCCCGGCGCCGTGAACGCCGCCCTGCTCGCCGTCGCCATCCTCGCGGTCGCCGATCCGAACCTCCGCACGAAGCTGCGGGAGTTCCGCGCCGACCAGGAGAAGGCCGTCCGCTCGCAGACGTTGCCTTGAGCGCGTGCCGAGCCGGCCTCGCGGCACGCTCGGCTCTCGCGCCGTAAGATTCCCGCGGAGGACCGTCATGCGTCGAATCGCGCCTCGGGCACTCACCCTCGCTTTCGCCACCGTTTTCGTCTTCCTCGCGGCCGCCGCGGGGATTCCCGAGACTCTGAAACCGGAAGAGGCCCTGAACTGCCGAAAGGCCGGCGTGGCGCTCGCGACCGCCGGTAAGCCCTCGGTCGAGACGCTCGCGAAGCTGAAGGAGCTGGGCTTTCGCACGGCGATCGATCTCCGGCAGCCGGCCGAGGGAGTCGAAGCGGCCCGCAAGGCGGTCGAAGAGCAGGGGCTGACGTTCGTGTCTGTTCCGATTTCACCCGTGACCTTCCGCGCGGACGACGCGAGGAAGGTCGCCGCGGTCCTCGACGACGCGAAGGCGGCTCCCGTCCTTCTCTACTGCTCGAGCTCGAACCGGGTAGGCGCCGTGATCGCGGTCGTCGAGGGCTTCAAGGGAACGCCGCACGACGAGGCGCTCGCCGAGGGCCGGAAAGCCGGCCTCAAGAGCCCGCCGATGATCGACGCCGTGGAGCGAATCCTCGCCGCGAAGTGAGGGGCCCAGCACTTCTCATGGGGCCTCCTTCGAGAGCGCGTCGACGACGCGCTCGAGCTTCATCCCACGGCTCCCCTTCACGAGGACGGTGTCGCCCGGCTGAAGGCGCGGGCGAAGCCAGGCGAGAAGCGGCTGAACGTCGGTGAAGTGGGCTGAAAGAGAAGAGGGGGAAGAAGAGAATTCTTCGAATGAATGAAGAGACCGGGGACCGAAGAAGGCGGCGACGTCCACTCGTCCTCGCGCGCCCCGGCCGAGGCCGCGGTGAGCTTCCTCCTCGAAAGCTCCGAGCTCCAGCATGTCGCCGAGAACCGCGATTGCGCGGCCGGGCCCGCGCAGGCTCGCGAGCGTCGCGAGCGCGGCCTCCATCGACGCGGGCGAGGCGTTGTAGCAGTCGTCGAGGATCGTGATTCCGCCCGCCCCAGCGACCACGCGGGAACGATGCGAATAGGGCCGCGCAGCGGAGAGGCCCCGGGAGACTTCTTCGAATGAGAAAGAGAGAGCGAAAGCCGTGGCTGCCGCCGCCGCCGCATTCATGGCGTTGTGCTCCCCCACGAACCCCAGCCTGACGGCGATTCTGACCTTCCTCTCTTCCCCTTCCAAGAGAATCTCCTGCCCTTTCACCCCGAGAGAAGTCGACCCGACGAGCCTGACGTCCGCCCGCGCACTTCTTCCAAAGAAGATCTTCCTGACTCCGTTCACGACCCGCTCCGCCTGCGCCACGCAGCGCGCGTCGTCGGCGTTGACGACGGCGATTGCGCCGGGCAAGAGCCCCCGATAGAGCTCCCCTTCGGCGGCCGCGACGCCGTCGAGGTCCTTCAGGAACTCGAGGTGCTCGGCCGCGATGAGCGTCAGAACAGCCGCGTCCGGGCAGGCGATGGCCGTGATCCGCGCGAGCTCGCCCGGAGTCGACATGCCGAGCTCCACGACCGCGGCGCGGTGCTCTCTCCCGAGCTCGAGAAGCGTGAGCGGGACTCCGATCTCGTTGTTGAAATTGCCTTCCGTCGCGAGCGCGGGGCCGCGCACCCTCAGGATCGCCGCGACCATTTCCTTCGTCGTCGTCTTGCCGGCCGATCCGCCGACCGAAGCGACGGGGATCGAGAACCGCTTTCGGTGAAAAGCCGCGAGCGCGCCGAGGGCGCGCAACGTGTCCTCGACCTCGAAGAGCGGAATGCCCTGAACCGCCGTTCCCTTTCGGACGACGGCCGCCGTTGAGCCTTTCGCGGCGGCCTCGGCGAGAAACGCGTGCCCGTCGAACCGGTCGCCCTTCAGCGCCACGTAAAGCGCGCCCGGAGCGAGCGTGCGCGTATCGGTGGAAACGGACGAAAACGCGAGAGATCCGCCGGCCGCAGGAGAGGCGCCCGTCGCGCGCGCGACTTCCTGCGCCGTGAAGAGTCCCTCAGTCGAGGCCGTAGCGCGTCTCCTCGAGGATGTAGTCCACGACCGCGGGCAGGCTCTGCGTTCGTTCGTAGACCTCGCGCTGGCGGTCAGCGCCCGTCCGGCGCGCGAGGATCGTGTGGACGTATTCGATCTCTTTCCGCGAGCCGAGTTCGTCCACGACGTCGTCCACGAACTCGAGGAGCTCGCCGAGGAGCGAGGCGAACGGCACTTCTTCCTTCTTCCCGAAGTCGATGAGCGAGCCGTCGATGCCGAAGCGCGCCGCGCGGGTCTTGTTCTCGCTGATGAGGGCCCTCGAATAGAGCCGAAAGGTGAGGTTCCGGTCGTACAGCTTCCAGAGCTTCACGGTGATCGCCTGGAAAAGCGCGGCGAGGCAGATCGTCTCGTCCACGCGCATCGGGATGTCGCAGATCCGGAACTCGAGCGTCGGGAAGAACGGGTGCGGGCGCACGTCCCACCAAATCTTCTTCGGGTTGTCGATACAGTTCGTCTTCACGAGCGTCTCGATGTAGCTCATGTAGTCGGCCCACGAGAAATACTGGTCCGGGATCCCCGTGCGCGGAAAACGGTCGAAGACCTTCGCGCGAAAACTCTTCCAGCCCGTGTCGCGTCCGGACCAGAACGGCGAGTTCGTCGAGAGCGCGAAAACGTGCGGCAGGAAGTACCTCACGGCGTTCTGGAGCGCGATCCGGGTCTCGTCGTGCTCGACCGCGACGTGCACGTGGAGCCCGAAGATCAGGTTTCCGCGCGCGATCGCTCCGAGGTCGTAGAGGATCCTCTCGTAGCGCGGGTTCGGCGTGATCGGCACTTCCGACCAGTGCGTGAAGGGATGCGTTCCGGCCGCGCCGATCGCGAGGCCCGCCGACCCCGTGAGCGCCACGAGCTCCCTCCTCAGGTTCGTGACGTCGGCGCGGGCCTCGGCGATGTCCCTGCAGATTCCCGTTCCCACCTCGATGACGGACTGGTGGAACTCGCGTTTGATCTTGTCCTTGAGGCGCAGCTCGCCGGCCGCGAAGAGCTCCTGAATGTGGGCCTTGAGCGCGCGCGTCGCGGGATCGATGATCTGAAACTCCTCCTCGATCCCGAGGGTGAACGACGGGCGCGGCGCTCCCACGTCTCAGCTCGCCTGGTCCGCCTGGCTCATTTCGCGATGCCCAGAAGCCGCGGCCAGGTGCCGAGGCTCTCGAAGGGGCGCGGGTGTTTCGCGCGATCGAGGAGGTATTCGGCCATCGTGCGAACGATCCAGTCGAAGTTCTCCTGACCCACCGAGGCGACGTCGGCGTCGGGCGCGCAGTTCATGAAGTCGATCGCGTAGGGCACGCCGTCGCGCACGGCGAACTCCACGGTGTTGAGGTCGTACCCGAGGGCGTCGCACAGCGCGAGCGCCCCCTCCGTCACACGTTCGACCATCGCCGCGGGCACGGCCTTGCCGCGCGCCGCCGCATAGCGAAGAAGGTGCGGCTCGTTCGGGGCATATCCCATGATGCGCACGCGCTTGCGTCCCACGACGTAGCAGCGATAGTAGTCCGTGAACTCGATCGCCTCCTGCGCCATCATCTCGAGGTCCCGTGTCTTGTCGTACGCGGCGAAGAACTCGTCCGCCGTGTCGCACTTGAAGACGTCCTTCCAGCCGCCGCCGTTCGCGGGCTTCAGGAAGATCGGGAAGCCGAGGTAGGAGAACACGCGGTCCCAGTCCACCATTTCCAGGTTGCGGAAGGATTTTTCGGTCGTGTTCGGCGGGCGCTCCTTGTGCGGCAGAAGGACCGTCTTCGGCACGGCGACACCCGCCGCGAGCGCGACGACGTTGTCGAAGAACTTGTCGTCCGCCGACCACCAGATCGGGTTGTTCACGACGTCCACGCCGCGCGCGACGGCGCACTTCAGAAATGTCCTGTAAAAGGGAACCTCGTGACTGATGCGGTCGAGAATGACGGAGTCCTCGAAGGACTGCTCCTGCGTGAGGTGCGAGATCCTCACCGGACCGCATTCGATCGCATCGCCGCTCTTTGTCGCGAGCGTGTTGATCTCGTTCATCAGGGCCCAGGGAAACGTGTCCTCCATGCCGAAGAGAATACCGATCCGTTTGTTCGCAGCCTCCGTCATCACGTTCCCCCGCGCGGCGCGCGCCGCGGGCGCATCCTAACGGAGCACGGAGAAAGTGCGCAATCCGTCCCTCATGGCGCTCTCGTGAAGCCTAGCGCAAAGGACTTGGTTAGACTCTGTGCATGAAACGCGAATACGGATCGTGGCGGAGCGCCGCACTCGGACGGCCGATGGAGTTCCTCTGGTTCGGCGACCGCGGCCGGCCCGTCCTCTTCTTCCCGACGTCGATGGGCACCTTCTACCAGAACGAGGACTTCGGCCTCACGGCTGCGCTCGCGGACAAGGTCGACGCGGGATGGCTCCAGCTCGTATGCGTCGACTCCGTGGACGCCGAGAGCTGGTACAACAAACTGATCCCGCCCGCCGATCGGGCGCGGCGCCACGACGAGTACGACCGCTACCTTCGCGACGAGATGCTCCCGTACATCACGTCGCGGACCGGCGGGAACATCGTGACCGTCGGCGCGTCCTTCGGCGCGTACCACGCGGCGAACTTGGCGGCGCGATACCCGGGCGTCGTCACGAAGGCGATCTGCTTCTCCGGCATGTACGACGTGTACCAGTTCCTGGACGGGTACTGGGACGACACCTGCTACTACCACACGCCGATGGCCTACATCGCGAACATGGACGACGCGTGGAAGGAGAAGCTTCGCCAGGTCGAATGGGTCGTCGCGACAGGCGAAAACGACTCGCTCGCGCGCCAGAACCGCGAGTTCGCGGCCCTTCTCGAGCGTCAGGGGCAGCGCGTTTGGGCAGAGTTCTGGCCCGGCGTCTTCGGCCACGACTGGCCGTTCTGGAAAGAGCACATCCGCCGCTTCATCTGAGGCCGCCCCGGTCTCCCGCCGCGGCGGCGCCGGGTCAGGCTTTCTTCGTTTCCGGCGGCTTCGCGCGCAGCGACCTCAACCGCCTCTCCGCCTGCCCCGCCTTCCGGCGCGCGTCGCTCGCTTCCTCCTTCGGCCCGAGAATGCCGAGGATCGCCGCGAGGGCGCCCCAACCCTCCGCGCGAAAAGGCGCGAGGCGCGCCGCTTCCTGCGCCGCGGCGAGAGCCTCCTCGAAGGCGCCGCGCCGCTCGAGATGCCGCGCCTGGGCCGTCGCGATCTCCCACGACTCCGGGAACGCCTTTCTTGCTTTCGCGAGCAGCGCGACACCTTCGTCGGCCCGTCCCGTCCACTCGCGATACCGCGCTAGGGTCAGGAAATCGACGGGCTCGCAGCGCGCGGCGTCTGCGATGACCTTCTCGAAGAAGCTCATCGCCGCGTCGTCCACCACCCGCCGCGCGTCCGTCTCCACGCCGAGGACGAAGCCCTCGGCGAAGGCGAGCGCGCGATTGCGGGCGAGCGCCACGCTGTCGGGAAACAGGGCGAGCGAGCGGTTGCACTGCGCGAGGCAGGCCGCGTATTCGCGAAGGCTGAGGAGGCACTTCGCAAGAAGCTCGGCGGATTCCCGTGCGCGGCGCGGGTCGCGCGCATCCGTGACTCCTTCGAGGACCACACGCGCCTCCGGCCAGCGCTCGAGCGCCGCGAACGTGCGCGCGAGCGGAAGTCTCCAGGAGGGATCGAGAGGCGCCTGTTCTCGTGCCTCCGAAAGGAGGGAGACCGCTTCGTGCAGGAATGAGAACCCTTCGGTAAGGCGCGCCTCGGAGACGCGCGCGGCGCTCTCGACGAGCTGCTCGGCCGCCGTCGAAAGAGAGCCGGCGTCACGCGAGATGGCGAGCCTCTGCCGCGCGGTGGCGACCGCGTCCGAAAAGAGCCCCTGTGCCCGCTGCGCTTCGAGGAGACATTCGAGCAGCTTCGGGTTCGCACCATGGACGGTGAGCCCCGCCCGGGCCGCGCGCTCGGCGAGCGGTGCCTGACCGAGAGCGAGATGCGCCCGTGACAGGTAAATGAACAGCTCCGCCGGCTTTTCCATCGCGCCGGACAGGGCGTCGAGCACCGTCACGGCCTCCGCCGCGCGGCCCAGCTCGAGCAGGCCGCGCGCGAACGTGAGAACCGCCGTCTGTTGCAGCGGGTCGTCGGGAAGCTCGCGCACGACCGAGGGCAGGACGACGCGCGAGAGGAGGTCGACGGCGGCCTTCCAGTCGCCGGCTCCCGCGAGCTTTTTCGCCTCGTCGAGGTCGCGCGTGGCGCCGCGCACGTCGACCGACGCGCGTCCTTCAGCCCCGCGGCCCGTGACGAGCGCGCCGCCCACGACACGCGCGCGAAGCACGCCGGCCCCGCGCGCCGACGCCTGATAGCGCATCTTGGGGACGAACGGCGCCACCGTGATGCCGCGCCGGGCCGCGGCCATCGTGAGGACGTTGACGAACCCCTTCCAGTCGGGAAAGCGGTCGTGGCGCTCTCGCTGGAGGCAGCGCGTGATCACGTCCTCGGCTCCGAACGAGGTCTTCCGGAAGAGCCCGCTCGCGATTTTCGGGGGCTCGCCTCGAATTTTCGCCTCCCGGATCTCGTGCCATGTGCCCGAGAACGGCTTTCGGCCGGTCTCCCACTCGTACATGAGGCAGCCGAGGCTGTAAATGTCGGACCTCAGGTCGAGCGGGACGCCGCCCAGGAGCTGCTCGGGCGAGGCGTACACCGCCGTGCCGAAGATGAGGTGTCCGCCGCCGGGCGTCGACTCCATCTCGCTCTCGCCGAGCGGCGAGGAGATGCCCCAGTCGCTGACCGCGGCGCGCCCCACCTCGTCGAGGAGAATGTTCTCGGGCTTGAGGTCGCGGTGCACGATGTGGTGCTCGACGGCCGCCCAGTCCAGAGCGCCCGCGATGCGCACGAGCGTCCGGTAGAAAAGCTCCGTGTCTCTCGAGGACATCTGCGACCTGAGGCTTCCGCCCGCCATCCACCGCGAGCAGACGACCGGCAGCTTCTCGAGGGGGAAGACGCAGAGCGCCTCGACGATGCCGTCACAGACGGAGAGCGTCAGCCAGACCTGGAGCTCGGCGAGAAAGCGCTCGAAGTCCTCCTTGCTGTTGGCGCCGCGCGGAAGCGCTTTCAGCGCGAAGCTGGGGCCGGACGGCGTCTGCCTCACCCGTGCGCACACGCCCATTCCCCCCCGAATGACGTCCATCACCGTGAACACATCCGAGTCGAATCCCTGCGTCCGCGCGAGCGCAGGCAGGGATAGCTCCTCACCAGGGCGGAATGGGACCACCTGTCCCCGATTCTCTCACTCCCGGGTGCAGATGAGACGGCTGAAACCCTGACCGACCTTTGCACGTACGATGGCCCGCTCGCATTCTGACGACAGAGGTGTCCATGAAGCGCATCTCGCTCGCGGCGGCCGCCGCTCTCGCGGTTTTTGCCGCTCCCGTCGCCCGCTCCCAGGAGCTCGGGGTCGAGGAGCACGCGAGGAAGCCCCTCACGCTCGAGAAGATCTCCGAACCCGCGTTCGGAGGTCCCGGGGCGAGCGGCTTCGCCTGGCGCGACGCCACGCGCGTGACATGGGTCGCACCTCAAGGCATGGGACCCGAGGCGCCCGCCACCCTCTGGGAATTCGACACGGCCAGTGGGAAAAAGACGAAGCTCTTCGAGCCCCTACCCGTGAAAGATCGTGCCGGGAAAGAGCGGAAGCTCTCGCCCCGTGGCGGGACGTGGAGCCCGAAGGGCGACGTTCTCCTCGTCGCGTTCGACCACGACCTGTGGCTCCTCGCCCCCGGCGCCGAGCCGAGGCGCCTCATGAACGACCCCGACGACGAAGAGGCTCCGGCGTTCTCTCCGGACGGCTCGCGCGTCGCGTACGTGAAGAAGTCCGATCTTTTCACCTTGGAGCTCGCGACGGGGGTGGAGACTCGCCTCACGACGACGGGCAGTGAGCACGTCTTCAACGGCAAGCTCGACTGGGTCTACGAGGAGGAGCTCGCGAACCGGCGGGGCAGCCGCGCGTACGAGTGGGCGCCGGACTCTTCCGCGATAGCCTACCTTCGCCTCGACGAGACCCGAGTGCCCGCGTTTCCCGTCGTGGATTTCACTCCCGTGAACGGAAAGGTCCTCCCGCAGCGCTATCCGAAGGCCGGAGACCCGAACGCGATTCCGTCCGTGCACGTCGTCGACCTCGCCGGCCACGAGACGGCCTCTTTCGCGCCAGCGCCCGACGACGTCTATTTGGCGCCAGAGCTCGCCTGGACAGCGGACGGCAAGCGGGTCTGCTTTCTTCTCCTCGACCGCCCGCAGACGACGCTCGACGTCCTCCTCCTGCCGCGCACGGGCAGCGCGCCGGAGAAGCTCCTCACGGAGACGGACGCGGCCTGGATCAACGCGATCGAACCGCCCCGCTTCCTCGCCGACGGGACGTTCCTATTCCTGTCCGAGCGCACGGGCTTTTTCCATCTCTACCGCTACGCGGCGGACGGCACGCTCAGAAACGCCGTCACGAAGGGCGACTGGATGATCGACGGGCCGTGGGCCGTCGACGAGAAAGCCGGCCTCGTCTGGTTCACCGCCACGGAGAGGGACCCTCGCGAGCGCCACGTGTACCGCGCGAGGCTGGACGGAACGGGCTTCGCGCGTGTCACGGGGGAGCACGGCTTTCACTCCCTGAAGCTGTCGCCCGGCGGCGACAGCTTCGTGAGCACGTACTCGAACGCCACGACGCCGCCGAGGACGTTCGTCCGCAAGGCCTCGGGAGCCCTCGTGGGCGTTCTCGACGACGCGCCCGGCCCCTACGCCGACTACGTCCTCGGCTCCGTCGAGATGGGTTCCTTCAAAGGGTCCGACGGGACGCTCTTCTACACGCGGCTCGTGAAGCCCGCCGACTTCGATGCCGCGAAAAAGCACCCCGCGATCGTCTTGGTCTACGGCGGCCCTCACGCACAGCTCGTGCAGGACCGCTGGGGCGCGGCGTCCGGCCTCGACCACTACCTGGCGTCGAAGGGGTTTCTCGTGTGGACGATGGACAACCGCGGCTCGTGGGGCCGCGGGCACGCCTTCGAGACGCCGCTCCTCAGGAACATGGGTGCGCAGGAGCTGAAGGACCAGCTCGAGGGCGTCGCCGAGCTGACGAAAAAGCCGTTCGTGGACGCGTCGCGCCTCGGGATCTGGGGCTGGTCGTACGGCGGCTACATGACGCTCTACGCCGTCACGCACACAAACGGGACGTTCACGTGCGCGATGGCGGGCGCGCCCGTGACGGACTGGAAGTTCTACGACTCGATCTACACCGAGCGCTATATGAAGCGCCCGAAGGACAACCCCGAGGGTTACAAGGCCTCCTCGCCGCTCGAAGCCGCGAAGAATCTCTCGGCGAAGCTCCTCGTGATGCACGGCACCTCGGACGACAACGTCCACATGCAGAACTCCATCGACTTCTTCGACGAGCTCATGAAGGCGCGCAAGGACTTCGTCTTCGTGCCCTTGCCGCGCCAGCAGCATGGCCCGCGGCGCGAGGCTCTCCTCTACCGCAACCAGCGCCTCGTCGAGTGGTTCGAGAAGAACCTGTAACTCGCGCCGACCAAGCGCAACGGCGGTCAGACCGGCTTCGGCGTCACCGTCAGCGCGAGCGAGCCCTTCACCGCCTTTGACACGATGCAGTACTTTTCCGCGAGCGACAGCGTCTTCTCGACGTCCGCCCGGCGCGACTCCCAGAGCGCCGCCGGCACGCGCGGCGCGAGGTCGATTTTCGTGACGTGGAAGCCTCCCGCCGGGTCCTTGTCCAGCACGCACGTCGCGTCGAGGCGCGGAGCGGCCACCGGGAGATTCAGCTTCTCGAGAAAGATCGCCCACGTCTGGACGAAGCAGGCCGAGACGCCCGCGAGGAGCAGCTCCTCGGGATTCGGCGCTCCCGTCTTGCCGCCAAGCGACGCGGCGCCGACATGCGCCGTCATGAACGAGCCGTCGCCGTTCGCGAGGCGGCCCTCCTTCGCGGCGGGATCCCAGGTCGCGGCGATCGTGAAAACCTGCTCGGCCATGAGTCTCCTCTTTCTTCCTTCAGCTCCGGATCACGAGGAGCCGGGGCTCCGTGAACTCTTCCATCGCGTAGGCCGGGCCCTCGCGCCCGGAGCCAGACTCCTTCACGCCGCCGTACGGCATGCGGTCCGCGCGCCAGGTAGGGACGTCATTGGCGAGGACCGCGCCCACCTCGAGAGCGTCAAAGGCGCGCTGGATGCGCGCGAGGTCTCGCGTGAAGACGCCCGCCTGCAGGCCGTACTTCGAGTCGTTCACGCGCCGAAGCGCCTCCTCGAAGTCGTCATACGCGTTGAGGGTGACGACGGGGGCGAAAACCTCCTGCCCCTCGACCTTCATCGACGGCGTCGTGTTCGCGAGGATCGTGGGCGCGAAGCACTCCCCGACGCGCGTTCCTCCGCAGAGCGCCGTCGCGCCGCCCGCCACGGCCTCGGCAATCCAGGCCTCGACGCGCGTGGCCTCCGCGGGCGCGATCATGGGGCCGACGTCCGTCTTTTCGTCGAGCGGGTCGCCCACGACGAGCGTCGAGGCGGCGGCGAGCAGCTTCTCGCGGAACGCCTCGAGAACCGGGCGGTGGACGAGCGCGCGCTGGACCGAGATGCAGGACTGGCCCGCATACGAGAAGGCGCCCAAGGCCGTGCGCCGCGCCGCGTCGTCGAGGTCCGCGTCCGAGTGGACGACCACGGCGGCGTTCCCGCCCAGCTCGAGAGCGACACGTTTTTTCGGCACGAGGGATTTCAGGCGCCAGCCGACGGCGCCCGAGCCCGTGAACGAGACGACCGGAAGGCGAGGGTCCAAGACGAGCCCCTCGGCCGCCGCCCCGGAGATCGGGAGGACGGCGTACGCGTCCGCCGGCCAGCCGGCCTCGAGGACGATCTCCCTAAGCGCGAGTGCCGAGAGCGGCGTTTTCGAAGCGGGCTTCTGGACGACGGGAGCGCCGACGGCGATCGCCGGAGCCACCTTGTGCGACGTGAGATTGAGCGGGAAATTGAAAGGCGTGATGGCGAGGATCGGGCCGAGAGGGACGCGCTTCACGACGCCCCAGCGCCCGAGCGAGGCCGCGTTCACGTCGAGCGGCAGCATCTCGCCCTTCTGGGCCTCGAGCGCCGCCGCCGCCGCCGAAAACGTCGCGGCCGCGCGTTCGGCTTCCGCCCGCGCGGCCTTCAGCGGCTTGCCTGCTTCGGCCGCGATCGTCCGCGCAAGATCCTCCCGCCGCCGCTCGAGCTCGGCGGCGACCGTTCTCAGAATCGCGACGCGGGTGAACGTGGGAATCACCCGGGTTTTCTCGAACGCGAGACCGGCCCGCCGGACGGCGGTTTCGACGTCTTCGGTGGACGGGGACGGAATCCGCGCGAGCTCCTTGCCTCCGAACGGCGCGGTGACGACGAGCTCTTCGAGGCTCATCCCTTCCCCTCCTCCTTGAGCGCGTCCGGATTCCAGCCTTTCGGGGCCGTCCACGCCCGCGCCGAAAAGAGCAAGGAGAGAGAGCGCCCGATCAGCGGGCTTCTCGTCCGGGTCCAGAACGCGTCCACGACGCGCGCCACCTCGGCCGGCGCGGACGCGGGCGCCGTGAGGCGCGCGAGCGAAAGCACACCGGCCGGCGCTTCGTTTCGGACCTTCTCCCACGGCTCCTTGAGCGCTGCTTCCTCCGCGGGCGCGAGCGGCGTCACTCCGGAAAGCGAGAGGCGCCCCGACAACACCGCGTAGAGAAGCGGCAGGTCGCGCAGGACGGGAACGGCCGTCTCGAACCGGAAGGTCGAGAACGGCGTGCGAGAGCCGTCCGGAGCGTTCCCCGCGAGCGTGACGGGATGCGTGGCGTGGCCCGCGTTCGCGATCGCGCTCCAGACGGCGGCCACGGGCCAGAGCGGGAGCGAGAGGGTGAGGGCGACGAGCCCGAGTCCCCGGTTCGAGGACGAGGAGGGTTTCTTCTGCGCGGGGGGCAGGCGATCCGTGAGGAGGCTGGCCCCGCCCGTCGCCGCGTCCACGAGAAGGTTGCCCGAGACGATGGCGTTCTCGAGGGTGACGCCGGGCGGGATCGCCGTGCGCGGCAGGACGCTCACCGCGGAAAGGCGCGCGCCGGAGAGGACGACGGCTTCCTCGGCGACGGTCGTGCCCCCGAGAAGGGCCGCGGACCCGTCCACCATAGAGCGCTCCGAGATCGCCGGGGCGGTGCCGGCGGCCATGCGGTCGGCCTTGTAATACGACGCGACGTCGGCGAGGAGAATCGACCCCTCTGAAAGCGCGAGCGACGCGAAGTCGGAGTCCTTCACCCACTCGGCCGCGCCCGGCTCCACCGGGAAGTCTTTCTTCTTGAGCGCTCCGGGCAGGAGGCGCCAGAGCCCGGCGGGACGGTCGCCGAGGAGACCCGCGACCACAGGGCCGCGCGCCTCGTCCAGTCTTGCGAAAAACTCGCCGATGACGGCGTGTTGGCCGACGTCGCCCCGCACGATGAACGTCTCGCCGTCGAGCCGCGGCTCGAGCCGCCGCAGCACGTCGCCGGGCGTCTCGCCGTCCTCGCGCCGCACGATCTCGAGCGCGATGCCCCAGCGAATGCCTTTGCCGAAGCGGCGTTCGATCTCGCCCGCGCGCTCTCCGACGACGAGGAGCGCCGAGCGCCGCCCCGCGCGGACGAGCGCCTCCAGCGCGCGCTCGAGCGCGGGGATGCCGCCGAGCGGGAGGAGCGCCGGCACCGTGCGCGCGCCGAGAGGGCCGAAGGAGGCGCCGTCGCGGTCGGCGAAGAGAACGGTCGTCATGGGAAGGGGATTATGGGACGAAGACCCTGAGGCCGGTGATGCGGCCCGCGCGGGCGTTCACGTCGGCGGTCATCTCGCGCGTCTGCGCTTTGAGCCAGGACCTGACCTCGGCCGGAGGAACGTCTCCGTCCGGTCGGTAAGCCCAGCAGCGCACGAGTCCGGCGCGCGCCTCGTCTTCGATCGCCGCTGCCGAGGTCATGCCGTCCCAGGACAGGCCGGTCTTGAACAACCGAAACTCGAGCCCTTCGGGCTCGGTCGCGCGAAACGACGGGGTCTCCGGTGGCACGGGTGCGAGCGCGGGAGCGATCTGATCCGCGAGCTGGCGCGCGCCCGTGCGATGCGTGAGGAGATCGTGCCGGATCTGGCGCGCGGCCTCGATTCCACCCCACGCGAGGAGGACTACGAGGACGCCCCTCGCGAGCCGGCCCGCGAGCGGCGAGGTCCGGTGCCTCGCCGCGAGCATCAGCCACGTGCCACCGAGGCCCGTGAACGCGGCGAGCGCCGGCATGACGGGAATCGACGAGAGGCGGTACCTCCCCGCGACCGCGACGAGGATGAGGAGCTCGACGACATAGGCTCCCCAGAGGACGCCGTGCGCAAGACGGCGATCACCTCCCGTCGCCCCCGACGCGATCTCCGCCTCGTCCACGGTTCGCCCGAGGAAGACCACACCGAGCGCCGCAAGCGGCAGGAAGAAAAAGAGCGAGCGCACGAGTGTCAGGACGTCGACGCCGAATGCCGTCGGAAGCGCCGCCGCACGCGACGCGGCCTCGGATGCCCCAAACGCGGTCGCGAGCTCGAAACCGAAGGCCGCGCGCCGGAAGAGAAACACCGCGAGCAGGTGGGAGAAGCCGACGAAAACGAAGGCCGAGGCGAGAAACGCGAGCGCGCGCTTCGTGCGGCCGAGACCGAACAGGCGCGGCCGCGCCGCGAGAGCGAGAAGGAGCGGGATCAGGTAGAGGCCGACGGCATAGCCTTTCGCGAGGAAGCCGAGGCCGAAAAAGATACCCGAGACGGCACCCTCGAAGGGGATGTCCTCCTCGAATGCCCTGAGGCCGAAGATGATGCCGGCGAGCCCGAGCGTCACGAGCGTCGGCTCGACGGTCGCGGCCCGCGACGCCGCCACGAGCGGGGGAAACAGCGCCGCGAAGGCGCCGGCGAGATGGCCGGCGGGTTGGCCCCAACCGCGCCGGATCACGCGCTCGAGCACGAGCGCGCCGATGAGTCCGAGGATCGCCGAGGGCAGCCGGACCGCCCATTCCTCCGGCCCGAAAACGCGCACCATCACGGAGAGGACCCACGGGAAGAGGATCGGCGTGCCCCCCGAAGGCCCCAGCGGAGTCGCCGAGAGACCGAGCAGCTGGCTCGTCCCGCCTGCGACGAGGTTCTGCGCGCCGATCGCCCAGCGCCCCTCGTCGGCGCCGAAAAGGTCCGGCTGCCCGAGCAGCACGAGCCTCAGGAGGGCGCCGGCCGCGAGCGCGGCCGCGAAGAGGATCCGCCCGGACGCTTCGGGATCGTCTGAAGAAGGCCCGGACGTCACGGCCGGGGAGTATACGGAGGCGCCGCCCCGGAGGCCCCGGGCTCATACTGAGGAGACGATGACGGCCCCGGAAGAGCCCCGCCTCAGCGTCACGCTCATCGCCCGCGACGAGGAGGACCGCCTGCCCGGCGCGCTCGCCTCCGTGACCTTCGCGGACGAGCGCATCGTCGTCGTGGATGCCGCGTCGACCGACCATACCGAGGAGGTCGCGCGGCGGGCGGGCGCCCGCGTCCTCGTGCGGCCCTTCGACGGCTTCGGCCGGCAGAAGAACGCGGCGGCCACCCTCGCGACGAACCGCTGGATCCTCTCGATCGACGCCGACGAGATCGTCTCGCCGAAGCTCGCCCTCGAGATTCGCGCCTGCCTCGCCTCGGCGGCGTCGGAAGCGTCCCCGCCCGCTGCCTTCCGCGTTCCCATCCGCCTCGAGTTCCTCGGACGCGAGCTTCACTTCGGGCGCGACACGGTCGTGAGGCCCGCCCGCCTGTACGACCGATTGCGCGCGCGATTCTCGGACGATCCCGTTCACGAAAAGATCCTCTCCACGGGCCCGGTCGAATCGCTTGAAGAATCCGTTCTCCACCGCTCCTACCGCGACCTCGCGCACTACCTCGAGAAGCTCGACCGTTACACGACGCTCGCCGCCGAGGCGAAGTGGGCCGCCGGGAAAGGGGGCGGTGGCTTTCTACCCGCGCGCGTCCTCTGGGAGCTCTTCGACCGCGCGGTTTTGCGCCTCGGCTTCCTCGACGGCTCGGCCGGGCTCACGTTCGCGACCCTCTCGTCCGCGAACACGCTTCTGAAGTATCTCAAGCTGCGTGAGATGGAGCGGGCGATCGCCCGTGGTGAGCGCACGCCCCCCGAGGGCGTGAGGATCGAAGACACCGCGACGCTCCGGATCCGCGCGCTCCTCGGGGCACGCTGACGGCGACGATGGCGTGAGCGGCGCTCTCCTCGCGGTGGGCCTCGGCGCCGCGGCCGGTCTCGGCCTCTCGCTGCGTTTCAACTGGTGGCGAAAGAGGCGCTTCGGCACGCCGATCCTGATGTACCACCAGGTGGGAGCACCCCGCTCCGGCTCGGCGCTGAACAAGTGGCGCGTGAAGGATGAAGACTTTCACTGGCAGCTCGACGCTCTCTTACGCCGCGGCTATCGGGGTGCCGCTCTGCGCGAGCTCTTCGAGGCGCCCCCGGCCGAGAGACGTCGAGCCGTCCTCACGTTCGATGACGGCTACCGTGGTGTCTTTACGCGCGCGCTGCCCGCTCTCCTTGCCCGCGGGTTCTCGGCGACCGTCTTCGTCGTCGCGGACAGGCTCGGCGGCGCCAACGACTGGGACGGCGAGACGCCGGGAGAGACGCTCCTCTCGGCGGACGAGATCCGCGCCCTTCACGCCAAAGGCATCGAGATCGGCTCGCATGGAGCCACGCATCGCGCACTCACCCGGCTCTCCGACGGCGAGCTTTCGCGGGAGCTCGCGGGGAGCAGGGACACGCTCGAGCGCCTCGTCGGCGCCCCGGTCACGTCCTTCTGCTATCCCTTCGGCGACTTCGACGACCGCGTCGTCGAGGCGGTGCATAGGGCGGGGTACCGCGCGGCCACGGTCATCCGCGGCGGCATCTCGAAAGACCTCTCCGATCCCTTCCGGCTGAAACGCATCTCCGTGCGCGGCACGAACACGCGGCTCGACTTCACGCTCGCGCTCACGCGCGGGAGATCGAGGCTCTAGCCGCTCAGACGTTCGCACTCCAGGCGATCGCGCGCTGGCGGAGGGCTTCGCGCGGCGCGACGTCCGGAAGGTCGAGGAGAACCGGCACGATCGGCAGGTCGCCCGGATCCCAGTCCACGAGCGCGGCCACGGCCGGCGCGAGGCGCTCGGCGAGCGGCCAGCTCTTCGCCGACTTCCGCGCGAGACGCGCCGTGGCGGCGAGATCGGCCGGGGTATCCGCGTCGTCGCCGAAGAGCTCGGACACCGCAGCGCCGCTCCTTCGCCGCGCGAGCGCGATCGCGTACTCCGTCCAGTTCGGCAGCGGCACGCCGAGGCGCTCTTCCTCGAACAGGCGCAGGACCTCCATGAAGCGGTCGCCGGCGCGGGCCACCTGCCGGCGCGCGTCGGGCGCACCCGCGCCTTCCGGCACGGAGAGCGCGAGAGCGGCCGCGTGATTCCGTTCCACGAGATCGCGAAAACGCGTCCAGTTCATCTGGACGTGAAAGCCCGTCCGGCGCGGGCCTTCGGGCCCCGCAGCCGCGAGCATGCGTAGCGCACCGTCGCGCGCGAGAGCTCCCGGCATCCAGCATCCTGCCGAAAGAAGCACGACGGCGCCGAGCGCGAGGTCGGCCGCACGGACGGACCGAAGGGCCTCCCGTGCGCCGGCCCCCGAAGCGGAGCGATCAACGAGGCGCTCGGCTGAGAGCAGGCGCGCGCCCGTTTTCGCGAGAAGGCGCACGCCTTCGGCGCGGTCGGGACTTCCGTGGAAAACCTCCTGGTAAGGCGGAAGGAGGTCGGGCCGGCCGGCCACGATGCGTCGGGCCGCGACGAGCTCCATGTTCCAGAATGTCGGAGGCAGGAGGCGCAGGCCTCTCCGCGCGACCGCCGACACGGAGACCTCGATGCGGCGGCTCTTCGCCGTCTCGGCGGCGGCGCGCGCGAGGTGCCTGGAGAGCGCCGGGACCTCCCGGACGGGCGCGTCGAGCACGGCGAGAAGCTCGAAGGGGTCGCCCGGGCGTCCCGTCCCGTCGCGGGCGACGATC
>Ga0207930_1000105_pt1 | contig 21605 bp, 21 predicted proteins | sample NGESurshal092012_7_FD_184477 | JGI IMG/M metagenome (GOLD analysis project Ga0207930, IMG submission 184477) | Arctic peat soil microbial communities from Barrow, Alaska - NGEE Surface sample 210-3 shallow-092012 (SPAdes) | ecosystem: Environmental > Terrestrial > Soil > Wetlands > Peat ... | reverse complement strand
CAGATCGTGAGCAAGAAGAGCCGGGATCGCTCGGTAACAGCGCACGCCGCGGCCACCGAAGCCACAACACCCGCTTCGACACCCCTGATGATGGCGCAGGAGCGCGAGTTGCGCGCCAAGCTCAGGGAATTGCGCGATCATATCGTGAAGAACGCCGACAATGTCGGCGAGCGCTTTCCCAATGAAGCCCGCAAAATGCATTACGGCGATATCGAGCATCGTCCGATCTATGGCGAGGCGTCGCCGGAAGAAGCGCGCTCCCTGATCGATGAAGGCGTCGAGGTATCGCCGCTGCCGGTGTTGCCGGACGACCGGAACTGACGCATTAGCGTCATTAGCGTCATTCCGGGGCACGCGTCTTCGCGTGAACCCGGAATCTCGAGATTCCGGGCTCGCTCACGGAGCCTGTCATCGGGCCGACCAGAGGCCGGACCCGTTGGCTCGCGCCCAGGAATGACAATCAGGGGAAAAATCATGAACCCGGAGACGCTGTCCTCATGGCAAGTCTGGGCGGTGCTGTCGGCGGTCTTCGCCGCCCTGACCGCGATATTCGCAAAAGTCGGCGTCGAGGACATCAATCCTGACCTTGCGACCTTCATCCGCACCATCGTCGTATTGATCAGTTTTTCGCTGATCCTGTTCGCCACAGGCCAATTCAGCAATCCCGGGCCGATCTCGCAAAAGAGCTGGATCTTTCTGGTGCTGTCCGGGCTCGGAACCGGGGCGTCGTGGCTGTGCTATTTCCGCGCGCTGAAGCTTGGACCGGCAACGCTGGTGGCGCCGATCGACAAATTGAGCGTGGTGCTGGTGGCGTTGTTCGGCGTGGTCTTTCTCGGCGAACGGCCTTCGCTCAATGGCTGGCTCGGAATAGCGCTGATCGCCGCCGGCGCGGTGCTGATTGCATTCAAGCGCTGATTAAACCGCGACCAATAACGCCACGCCGATAACAATCAGCGCGATACCCAAGAGTTCGCGCGCGGACAGCGGCTGCTTGAACGAATAATACGCCACGCCCTGCGCGAACAGCACCTCGACCAGCGCCAGCGTGCGTACATTGGCGGCCGCCGTCAGCGCAAACGCCAGGAACCAGAACTGCGAGGCGAACGCGCCGGTGAAGCCGGCAAACAGCGACGGTTTCCACAGGCCGAGTATTTTCTTCAGCACGTCGGGCGCGCGCGCCAGCAGATAGATGGTCAGCACCAGCGTCTGCACGAACAGCCCGAGCACCAGTGTGTAGGACGCCGCCGTCACGAATGAGACGCCGGCAACGGTGATGATCGCGCCGCGAAAGCCGACCGCCGAAAGCGCGAACGCCGCCGCGGCGACCAGACCGGTAAGCGTCGGCTTCAGGTCGGCGAAATTTTTCTCTCCGCCCGGCCGCAGCGCGGTGATGATCACGCCGATGGTCGCGATCAGGATCGCGACCACCTTCAGCGCCGTGAGGTGATCGCCGAGAAACACAAAACCGAAAATCGCGGTCTGGATCGCCTCGGTCTTCAGATATGCCGTCGTCACCACGAACGAGCGGTCGTTCATCGCGAGCAGCATCAATCCAGTACCGAGAATCTGGCTGAGCGCGCCGAGCAGCAGCCAGGGCCAGAACGCAAGCGTTGGCCACGGTACATGGTCTCCGGTCGCGATCACCACCACGGCAAAGAACACCAGCGAGAACGGAAAGCCGAACAGGAAGCGGATGTTGGTGGCGCCCCAGGTGCCGAGCGGTCCGGTCAATTGCCGCTGCATCGCGTTGCGCGCGACCTGGCCGATCGCCGCGATGACGGTAAAGGGAATCCAGAGCGTGGCGATGCTGATCATGGGTAGGGATTCGGGCGGAGAATTCGGGCGGGCGGCTGAGAAGGCCAGCCACCGTGCCGGGCGCGGCCGGCGTGGTCAACCGGAGCGGTGTCATGGCGGGATTGCGCGTGGTGTCGGGATCAGCGTCGCTCGCGATGCAGCGACAGCAATGATTCAAGCGCCTTCGGCCACCACCATGTAATTGACGTCCATATCGGACGAGAGGCTCCAGCGGTCGGCGAACGGGCTGTAGACCACGCCGGCCTGTTCGGTGATGGCAAGCTTGTTGTCTTGCAGATGCCGCGCCAGTTCGTCCGGGGTGACGAACTTGTTCCATTGGTGGGTGCCGCGCGGCAGCCAGCGCAACACATATTCGGCACCGACGATGGCAAGTGCAAAGCTCTTCCAGTTGCGGTTCAGCGTCGAGATCACCATCATCCCGCCGGGCTTGAGCATCGCCGCACAGCGCGCGAGGAACACGCCGATATCGGTGACATGCTCGACCACTTCCATCGCCAGCACGATGTCGAAGCGTTCGCGCACATCCATCTCTTCGACCGTGGTGCAACGATAGTCGATCGACAGATGGCCCTTGTCGGCATGCAGTCTCGCCGCCGCAATATTGCTGGCGGACGGATCGACGCCGATCACCTGCGCGCCGAGCCGGGTGAACGGCTCGCACAGCAATCCGGCGCCGCAGCCGATGTCGAGGATGCGCAAGCCGGACAGGCAGTTCAGGCTTTTGACGTTGCGCTCGAACTTGCGGCAGGCGGCATCGCGAATATAGGTCAGCCGCAGCGGGTTGATCCGGTGCAGCGGCGCCATCTTGCCGTTGGGGTCCCACCACTCATCCGACAGCTTTGAAAATTTGGCGATCTCGGCGGGATCGACGGTCGATCCGGGCGTGCTTCGCATGTTCGCGGAAGAATTTGATTGCATGATCATGGATGGCGCGCCGCTCCTACCGCGCGGTGATGAAATTGCGAAACGCCAGCGGCGAGGCAATCGTTTTGATGGTTTCCCTGCCCTCGCCGACGCCCAAAATGGTCACGTCGCCATAATTGAGGATGCGTCCGAGGATGCTCTGATTGACATCGACGCTCTCGATCTTGTCGAGTGACATCTCAAAGGTGCGCCGCTTTATGAAGCCGGTCTTGTGGACAACCCGCAGATTGGTGACGTCGGTCTCGGTGGTCCAGCGATGGAACCAGGCCGTGAAGGTCCAGTACAGCGCCGCCAGCGCCACCACGGCGGAAGCCGACAGGCACAGCAGGACGATGCCTTCGGTGACGGTCGCTCGGGACAAAACCAGCAGGACCGCGGCCACGATCCAGGCCGCGATCGCGGGCCAGTAGAATATCCAGTGCGCATTGGTCGAATACAGCACCTTCTCGCCGGGCTGCAGAATATCGTCGATATAACGCCCCATCTATTCAGCCTCAATTGCCCCTGATTGCCTCTGGACCGCCGGATGCGGCACCGTTCCGGGCTCGTCGGGACCCGGTTGCTTGCTCCCAACCGCGCCGCTATGTATACGCGCCTTTTGGCCCGCACGCTCCGGTTTCCGTGTGGTCACCTTAATAACCTTGTCAGGGAATGCACCAGTCGTCATGGGCCGCCTCGTGATGAAATTCGGCGGCACATCCGTCGCCAATATCGACCGCATCCGCAACGTCGCGCGCCATGTGAAGCGCGAGGTCGATGCCGGCCACGACGTCGCCGTGGTGGTGTCGGCGATGGCCGGCAAGACCAATGAACTGGTGGAATGGTGCCGCGACGCCTCGCCGATGCATGACGCACGCGAATATGACGCTGTTGTCGCATCCGGCGAGCAGGTCACCGCCGGCCTGCTTGCGATCGTGCTGCAGGGCCTCGGCATTCAGGCACGTTCCTGGCAAGGCTGGCAGATCCCGATTCGAACCAGCGACGCCCATGCCTCGGCGCGGATTCTCGAGATCGACGGCGCGGATCTGATCAACCGCTTCAGGGAGCGCAAGGAAGTCGCTGTGATCGCCGGTTTCCAGGGCATCAATCCGCAGACCGGCCGCATCACCACGCTCGGGCGCGGCGGTTCGGACACCTCAGCCGTTGCGATCGCCGCCGCCATTCATGCTGACCGCTGCGATATCTATACCGACGTCGATGGCGTCTACACCACCGACCCGCGGGTGGTGCCGAAGGCGCGCCGGCTCGACAAGATCGCGTTCGAGGACATGCTGGAACTGGCGTCGCAGGGCGCCAAGGTGCTGCAGGTACGCTCGGTGGAACTCGGCATGGTGCACAACATGCCGATATTCGTCCGTTCCAGCTTCGACAAGCCCGAGGATATCGACCCGCACGGCACGCCGCCGGGCACGCTGATCTGCAGCGAGGAGGAAATCATGGAGAGTCACGTCGTTACCGGCATCGCCTTTTCAAAGGACGAGGCCCAGATTTCCGTCCGCCAGATCCAGGACAAGCCGGGCGTCGCCGCTTCGATCTTCGGTCCGCTGGCCGAGGCCAATATCAACGTCGACATGATCGTGCAGAACGTTTCGGAGGATGGCGCGACCACCGATCTGACCTTCACCGTTCCGGCTTCCGATTATGTCCGCGCCCGCGACACCATCACCGGGGCCAAGGCCAGGATCGGCTATGCGCGCCTCGACAGCGCCACCGACGTCGCCAAAGTCTCGGTGATCGGCAGCGGCATGCGCAGCCATGCCGGCGTCGCCGCCAAGGCATTTACCGCCCTTGCCGCGCGCAATATCAACATCCGTGCCATCACCACCTCCGAAATCAAGTTTTCGGTGCTGATCGACGCCGCCTATACCGAACTGGCGGTGCGGACGCTGCACACGCTCTATGGGCTGGATCAGATTTAGAAGAATTTTCCCGTAGCTGGCGCAGCATAGGGCCAACGGAGACGTTATAGCCCCTGGCAGGCGTTTTGCTTGGCAAAACAAGCTCCAATTCGCTATACGGCCTGATGGGTGGGCTGCCGCAAACTGCTAATCAGTTTGGCTATCCTGATTCGGCCGGTTGCCTGGGCTTGGTTGCCAGTCTTGCGACGGCGCCGAATGAATAAAATTGTTGTTTTGCCTGAACTTAACGCCAGATGCCGGTCACCCGGCGCGCTGGCTTCGCGGCGGAGGATTTTGACACATGCGGAGCTCGTCGGGAGGCCCCCGCGTCCTGTTGAGACGGCTCCGCGAAACCATGGCGGAGCAGGTCAGCGCCCAGGAACGATTGGACAAGATCGTGGTGCTGATCGCCGCCAATATGGTGGCCGAGGTCTGCTCGACCTATGTGCTGCGCGTCGACAACACACTGGAACTCTACGCCACCGAGGGCCTTAACCGCGACGCCGTGCACAGAACCGTGCTGAGCGCGCATGAGGGCCTTGTCGGCCTGGTGGCGAGCGAGGCGACGCCGCTCAATCTCAACGACGCGCAAAGCCATCCGGCGTTCTCGTTCCGCCCGGAGACCGGCGAAGAAATCTACCATTCATTCCTCGGCGTTCCGATATTGCGCGCCGGCAACACGCTCGGCGTGCTGGTGGTGCAGAACCGCGCCAAGCGCACCTATGTCGAGGAAGAAGTCGAGGCGCTGCAGACCACCGCGATGGTGCTGGCCGAGATGATCGCCTCGGGCGAATTGTCCGCGCTGGCGCAACCCGGCGCCGAGCCCGCCGCGCGGCATTCGCTGCACAAGACCGGCGCCATCCTGTCCGACGGCATCGCGCTCGGCCATGTGGTGTTGCACGAGCCGCGCGTCGTCATCACCAATTATATTGCCGAGGACCTGCCGAAGGAAATCAAGCGGCTCGATACCGCGCTGGCAAAACTGCGTGCCGACCTCGACCGCATGCTGGAACGCGGCGACGTCGCCGACGGCGGCGAGCACCGCGACGTGCTCGAAGCCTATCGCATGTTCGCCAACGATCACGGCTGGTCGCACAGGCTGCATGAGGCGGTCGCCACCGGCCTCACCGCGGAAGCCGCCGTCGAGCGCGTGCAGTCCGACACCAGGGCGCGCATGCTGCGGTCCACCGATCCCTATCTGCGCGATCGGCTGCATGACCTTGAAGACCTTGGCTATCGGCTGATGCGGCAGCTGGTCGGACAGGATCACGCGCCTTCCCGGGAGCAATTGCCCGACAACGCCATCCTGATCGCGCGCGCGATGGGGCCTGCCGCCCTGCTCGACTACGACCGGAAGCGGCTGCGCGGGCTGGTGCTGGAGGAAGGCACCGCCAATTCCCATGTCTCTATCGTGGCGCGCGCGCTCGGCATTCCCGCGGTCGGCGAAATACCGAACGCCCCGGGCATCGCCGATCCCGGCGATGCCATCATCGTCGACGGCACCTCGGGCTCGATCTATGTCCGCCCCTCGGCGGAAATCGAATCCGCCTATGCGGAGCGGGTGCGGTTTCGCGCCCGGCGCCAGGCCCAATATTCGGCACTGCGCGACAAACCGTGCGTGACCAAGGACGGCCAGAAGGTCGAGTTGATGATCAACGCCGGCCTGGTCATCGACCTGCCGCACATCGACGACACCGGCAGCGCCGGCATCGGGCTGTTCCGCACCGAACTGCAATTCATGGTTGGCCAGAGCCTGCCGCGCTCTAGCGATCAGCTCGCGCTGTACCGCGCGGTACTGGATGCCGCCGGCCCCAAGCCGGTCACGTTTCGGACCCTCGACATCGGTGGCGACAAGGCGCTGCCCTATATGGAAACCGTGATCGAGGAAAATCCCGCGCTCGGCTGGCGCGCGATCCGGCTCGGGCTCGACCGGCCCGGCCTGCTGCGCGGCCAGATCCGCGCGCTGCTGCGCGCCGGCGGCGGCCGCGCCTTGCGCATCATGTTTCCGATGATTACGGAAGTCGCTGAATTCGATCTCGCCAAGGGGATCGTCGAGCGCGAGCTGACCTATCTGCGTCAGCACGGCCACGCGCTGCCGGAACGCATCGATGTCGGCACCATGATAGAGGTACCGGCCCTGCTCTATCAACTCGACGAACTCCTGAAGAAGGTCGATTTCGTCTCGGTCGGGTCCAACGACCTGTTCCAGTTCCTGTTCGCGGTCGACCGCGGCAATGCCAAGGTCTCGGAACGCTTCGACACCATGTCGGCGCCGATCCTGCGGGCGTTGCGCGATATCGTGCGCAAGGCCGATGCGGCAAAAAAATCCGCGTCGCTCTGCGGCGAAATGGCTTCAAAGCCGATCGGCGCGCTGGCGCTGATTGCATTGGGTTACCGGTCGCTGTCGCTGTCGGCCACCGGGCACGGTCCGGTCAAGGCGATGATCCTCGACCTCGACGCCAGGAAAGCCGAAGCGATGATGATGCCGTTGCTCGACGCGCCGTCCGGCAGCGTGTCGATCCGGCAGAAGCTGACGGAATTCGCCGAGGCCGAGGGGCTTTCGTTGTAGCGACGCCTCGTCCGCACAACACCCTCCTCTTCGCAATTCGAGACGAAACCATGTCGATGCTCCCGGAAGCCAAACTAGATATCCTGCTGGCGCACCATGCCTCCCTGGAGGCCGAGTTGCTCGGCCAGGTGAACTCGGAGAATTACGTGCGGATCACGCGCGAACTCGCCGAGCTCAATCCGCTGATCGACGCCGTGAAGGCCTATCGCGCCGCCAATGCCGAGATGGCCGGCATCGACGCGCTGATTGCCGATCCTGCGACCGAGCCCGACATGCGCGGCATGGCGGAGGCCGAACGCGAGATGCTGGCCGCGCGCAGCCTCGAACTGGCGCAGCAGATTCGCGTGGCGCTGCTGCCCAAGGACGCCATGGATGACCGCAACGTGGTGCTGGAAATCCGTGCCGGCACCGGCGGCGACGAAGCCTCGCTGTTCGCCGGCGACCTGTTCCGGATGTATGAGCGCTTTGCCAGTCTGCAGGGCTGGAAGGTCGAGGTGATTTCCGCCAGCGAAGGCACCATGGGCGGCTTCAAGGAAATCATCGCCGAAGTGCGGGGCCGCGGCGCGTTCGCCAAGCTGAAATTCGAGTCCGGCGTTCATCGCGTGCAGCGGGTGCCCGACACCGAAACGCAGGGGCGCATTCACACCTCGGCGGCGACGGTGGCGGTGCTGCCGGAGGTCGAGGAGGTCGATGTCGATATCAAGAGCGATGATCTCAGAATCGAGACCATGCGCGCGCAGGGCGCCGGCGGCCAGCACGTCAACAAGACCGAATCCGCGATCCGGATCACCCATATTCCGACCGGTATCGTGGTGATGATGCAGGACAGCCGCTCGCAGCACAAGAACCGCGCGTCGGCGATGAACATCCTGCGCTCGCGCATCTACGACGCCGAGCAGCGGCGCATCAATGCGACCCGCGCGGCGGACCGCCGCGAGAAGGTCGGGTCGGGAGATCGCTCCGAACGCATCCGCACCTATAATTTTCCGCAAGGACGGGTCACCGATCACCGCATCAACCTCACGCTCTACAAACTTCCGCAGGTGATCGCCGGTGAAGCCTTGGGCGAACTGGTCGATGCGCTGACGACCGAGCACCAGGCAGCACAGCTCGCCGCCCAGGGCGCCGCGGCGTGAGCCGGGGTCTGGTCAAATCCCTGGCCGGAGAGACCATCGAGGCGGCGCGGCGCGCACTGACGGCGCGATTCAAATCCGGCGCCATCGATTCGGCCGAACTCGACGCGCGGATTCTGGTTGGCGCCATACTCGGTCTCGATCTCACCGGCATGGTCACTGCGGCAAGCCGGCGGCTCATAGCGGACGAGGCGATGCGCCTTGAGGACTTCGCGCGCCGGCGTCTCGCCGGCGAGCCGGTCGCGCGTATTGTCGGGCTTCGGGAATTCTGGGGACTGCCGTTGCAGCTTTCAGCGGCGACACTGGTGCCGCGGCCCGACACCGAAACCGTGGTCGAACTGGCGCTGGAGATGCGGCGCGCCGGTCCGCGCTCCGATCGGCCATGGCGCATCGCCGATCTCGGCACCGGTTCAGGCGCGATCTTGCTGGCGCTGTTGACCGAATCGCCTGATGCCTTTGGGGTGGGCACCGACATCAGCGAAGCGGCGTTGCGGACCGCAAGCAGCAATGCCGTCCAGCTCGGACTGGCCCCTCGCGCTGCTTTCGTCGCCTGCGACTATGCCGCGGCGCTGTCGGGGAAGTTCGATCTGATCGTATCGAATCCGCCCTATATCCGCTCCGCCGACATTGCCGGTCTTTCGATCGAGGTGCGCGATTACGACCCGCTTGGCGCGCTGGACGGCGGTGCGGACGGACTTGACGCCTATCGCGCCCTGATTCCGCAGGCCGCGCGGCTCTTGGCGCCCGGCGGCGCGCTGGTGGTGGAAGCGGGGCAGGGTCAGAGCGGTGAGATCCAGGGATTGATCGATGCGGCAGGGTTAACCTGCGAACGGCCGCCCAGGGCCGATCTGGCGGGCATCCGGCGGGCGGTCGCGGGCCGAAAAAAGCCCCCATAAAGCCCGATTGAAATGCAAAAAAACCGCTTGGAATATTCCCCGGGAGCGACTACGTTCCGGCCAACATCGGTCCAGGGTTGCTGGCCCCGCAGGTACCCCATAGGGATATTGTGGATGGTGGCCAGAGTTCTCAGAGTGAGAGCCCGCCCCGAGTGAAAGGTTCCAAAACGCAGGTCCAATTGAGCGCGATGGCTGAAAGAGCTGCGCTGCTCCTGACCGCAAAGCGAACGAAAGCCTGATATTGCGCTTGAATACTCACGCAAGAAACCTGTGCTTGTTTGGCGAGCAGAATGATTGATGCAGCCGGCGGCCGAGGCTTGCGCTGTTGGGGAACGCGTCCGTGCTGCTTGCGACGTACGGTAAAATCTCTGCGGAACTGAACTGCGCCGTGATTCGGCGCGCCTGAGGCCTGCCAAACCGGGCGGCGCGGCGATGACGGCGAAAATCCGAGGCTTTTGACTTCAAGGTTTTTAACAGGGCTGGAATAAAGGCACGATATGAGAAACGGTCAGAACAACAACAAGCGGATGCGCAACCGGAACAATAATAACAACAACAATAACAACAACAACCGGCGCGGCCAGAATCCGATGACCCGGGTGTTCGAGTCCAACGGACCCGACATCAAGATTCGCGGCACCGCGTCGCACGTCGCGGAAAAATACGTGCAGCTGGCGCGCGACGCGCGCTCTTCCGGCGATCCGGTAGCCGCCGAGAACTACTACCAGCATGCCGAGCATTATTTCCGCCTGATCGCCGCTGCCCAGGAACAGTTCCGTCAGAACCAGCCGCAGCCGCGCACCGAGAATGAGATGCCTGCGGAGGATGGCGACGACGAGAGCGAAAGCTTTTCGAATTTCGGGCAGGAACCCGGCTTCGTCCCGGCCCAGCCACAGCCGTTCGTGCCGCGCGACAACAATCAGCGCGACCACCAACGCGAGGGCCAATCCTACCAGCCACGCGAGCAGCATCAGGCGCGCGAACACAATGCCAATCGCGATCACCGTCCGCAGCCGCAATTTCAGCCGCAGCCCCAACCGCAGCCGGTGATTGCCGACAGCGTCAGCGTCGATCGCCTGCCGTCGTTCATCACCGGACCGCAGCCGCAGATCAATAGCAGCCCCGCCGGTTTCGAGGGCAATGGCGGCGAACGCTTTCCGCCGCGCCGCCGCCGCCGGCCGCACGGCCCGCGCCCGGATGGCGTGCCTGCGCCGGTAGTGCCGGGCGATGATTTCAATCCGGGGAACGAGTAGTAGCGCCTTCCCGAAATAACCAACCGCCGCGGGTTATGGATCCCGGCCTGCGCTGGGATCACGAAGGCCGGAGTTCTGCAGTGACGACGGCACCAGCACCGGCGGCAGTGCCGGAATCAGCCGCGTGCGTTCGCGGTGCGCCGGGATCGCCCGGTAGACCTGCTTGGTGGCTTCCACGATATGCACGCCGGCGAACGGCAGCGACAGCGCTTCGCCGATGCGCTCCCATGCCATGGCGGAACGCAGGAACCAGCCGCCCCCGACCGGCGGCACGAACAGCGCCTCGCCCCAGGCCGTCGGCGTGAACCAGGTCTGGCGCAGCAATTGGGTAATCTGCGAGCGCGAATAGGGCCGGCCGTGACCGAACGGCGTGGTGTCGGTACGCGTCCACACCCCGCGACGGTTCGGAATAACGGCCATCACCCGCCCGGACGGCGCCAGCACCCGCCACACCTCGCGCAGCAGTCCTTCGGGATCGTCAGACATTTCCAGCGCATGAACCAGCAGGATGCGATCGACCGCGGCGTCCGGCAGCGGCAGCGAAAATTCGTCGACCAATGTCGCCAAGGCCGGCCGGCCGGTCGGCCATTTCAGCACGCCCTGCGCTGCCGGCATGAAGGCGATGCAGCGCTCGCTGTCTTCGCGGAAAAGTCCCAGATATGGCGTGGGGTAGCCGAGGCCGAGCACCCGCTGGCCTTCGGCGTTGGGCCAGCAGGCCTGAATGCCGCGATTGATCAGCCGCCGGGCCACGATGCCGAGGCGCTTCGAATAGAAATCGCGGAGATCGATGACATCGATGGTCATGAACCCCAATCTAACACGTCGCCATTCGGCGCGGGGCGCCGAATATGGCATTGCCGGCGAAGCGTTAACGCCATATTTCAAGCCTATCTGAGGCCGTACTGGCCTTTCTTGCTTCCCTGCCCGCCTCACTGGACGACGGAGATATCATGACTGCCGAAATTCGCTTGGTCCCCTGCCTTACCGATAATTTCGGTTACCTGATCCACGATCCCGTCACCAAGGCGACCGCATCGATCGACGCCCCGGAAGCAGCCCCCGTCATCAAGGCGCTGGAGCACGAGGGCTGGACGCTGACGGATATCCTGATTACCCATCATCATGGCGACCATGTCGGCGGCGTCGCCGAACTGAAGCAAAAATACCAGTGCCGCGTGCTTGCGCCGCATGACAAGTCCGCCAGGATCGCCAATGTCGATATCCGCGTCGCCCATGGCGACGTCGTCAAGGTCGGCGGCCTGTTGGCGCGGGTACTGGAGACGCCGGGCCATACGCTGGATCACGTCAGCTACGTCTTCGACGGCGAGAAGGCGCTGTTTGCCGCCGACACGCTGTTCTCGATCGGCTGTGGGCGGGTGTTCGAGGGCACCTATCCGCAAATGTGGGACTCGCTGCTTAAATTGCGCGCGCTGCCCGATGATTTCAAACTGTATTGCGGTCACGAATATACCGCGGCCAATGTCAAATTCGCGCTGACCATCGAGCCTGACAATGCGGCCCTGAAGGCGCGGGCCGAGGAAGTCACGCGGCTGCGCGCCGCCGGTCAGCCGACCATCCCGGTAACGCTCGGCGAGGAAAAGAAAGCCAATGTGTTTCTGCGCGCCGACGAGCCGTCGGTCGCCGCCAGCGTGCGCATGAAGGGCAAAAGCGGCGCCGAAGTGTTCGGTGAATTGCGCGAACGCAAGAACAAATCCTGATGGTTGCGCTGCCTTCCGCCGCCGACATCGTAGCACAGCTTGAACTTCAGCCGCATCCGGAAGGCGGCCACTATCGCGAGACGTTTCGCGATCCGCGCTGCGACGCCGACGGACGTTCGCGCTCCACTGCGATCTATTTCCTGCTGGCGCGCCATGAACGATCGCATTGGCATCGCATCGATGCGGTGGAGATCTGGCATTATTACGCCGGCAGCGCGCTGGTGTTGCGGATCGCCGATGGCGACGACCAGCGCACCGTCAGGCTCGGTCCCGATCTCGCCGCCGGCGAAGTGCCGCAGGCAATCGTGCCTGCGCATGCGTGGCAGGCCGCCGAAAGCACCGGCGACTGGACATTGGCAGGATGCACGGTCGCGCCCGGTTTCGATTTTGCGAAGTTTGAATTGGCAGCGCCTGATTGGTTCCCCGGCCTTTGAAAAATTGATTCTGGAATCGGGTGGGTTCCCGCGCACCAATTCCGTACATCAAGGCCTCACACATGGAGGCCGGCATGCTCAGCACAATCGATATCACCGAATTTGCGGATTCGCAGATCATCGAGCCGGCGATTCTGTATTTCGGGACACCGGTGGTCCTGATCGGCTCCAGCAATGAAGACGGCTCGTCCAATCTTGCGCCGATGTCATCGGCATGGTGGGTCGGCTGGCGCTGCATGCTGGGCCTCGCCAGCAACTCCAAAACAACGGAAAACACGCTTCGCACCGGCGAGTGCGTGCTCAATCTTCCTTCGGCGAATCTCGTCGACGCCGTCAACCGGCTCGCACGCACCACTGGTTCGAATCCCCTGCCAGCAGGCAAGATCAAGCGCGGCTATCGGCACGAGAAGAACAAATTCGAGATCAGCGGCCTGACGCCGCTGCCGGGCGAGACCGTCGCCGCGCCACGTGCTGCGGAATGCCCGGTACAGATCGAGGCAAAGGTCGCCCATGTCCACCAGATGGCGCAGGAAGACGACGTCTGGCGCGGCAATTTGGTGGCGATCGAGCTTCGCGTCACCCGCGTGCATGCGCATCCGGAAATCATGATGGACGGCGAGCCCAATCGCATTGATCCCGACAAATGGCGGCCGCTGATCATGAGCTTTCAGCAGTTCTATGGTCTTGCACCGCAGAAGCTGCAGCGCTCCGAACTTGGGCAGATTCCGGAAACCGCCTACAAGCCGCCGGGTTGGCGGCCTGCGGCTTAGTTGGCCATAGCGTCAGCGTTGCTGGGCGTCAGAAATGCTTGTCTTCCTCAGCATATCCTTCGCCGCGATCAAGCCGCCACCGGCGATCAGGACCGCGGCGATCGCGAGGCTCGCGCTCGGCTCGGCAAAACCCGCCATGATCAGAAACGCGGTCGAGAGCAGCGGCGTCGCGTAGGATGCCGCACCCAGCACGCGGATATCGCCGCGTTTCATTCCGATATCCCAGGCGTAGAACGCAGCACCCACGGGGCCAACGCCCAGCGCCAAAATCGCCAGCCATTGCACAATCGTCTCGGGCCAGATCGTGACCTCGACCAGGCCATGCACGCCCGCTGCGAGCAGCGCCGTCACGAGGCAGAAGCCTGCCACCGCGTCGGTCGGCACCGATTTCAGCTTGCGCGACAGCACCGAATAGGTCGCCCATACAAATGCCGCGACGAACGCCGCGGTCAATCCGGGAATTTGGCCGGGTGCGAAACCGCTGCTGCTATTGCCCGCAAACAGCAGCACCGTGCCGGCAAGCCCAAGCAACGCCCCGACGATATGGTGCGGCGCCAGCCGCTCGCCCGGCAGAGCTGCGGAAAACAGCACGATCAGCAGCGGCCAGAGATAATTCAGCAACCCGGCTTCGGCCGGCGGCGCGAAGCGCAGCGCCAGAAAATACAGCGCGTGGTATCCGAACAGCCCGCCAACTCCGACGATCCATGCTATCGGCGGTTGCCACAAGGCGCGGACCGCATTCGGCCGCCCGATCCAGCTCAGGAATCCCGCCAGCGCGCCGATCGCAAACGTCATCGCCGCCAGTTGAAAGGCAGGAATTTTCCCCGTCGCCACCGTCAACGCCGCCAGCAACGACCACATCAGGATCGCGGTCAACCCGATCAGCGTGGCGGTACGGGAGGTCATTGGTTCGTCATTGCGAGCCACCGGTCGGCGCTAAGCGCCGCCCGATGACAGGCTATGCGAAGCAATCCATCTATCAGGCATATCGACGACCGGATTGCTTCGTCGCAAGGGCTCCTTGCAATGACGAATAGCCACGATCACGCCTGGTACTGGCCGCCATTCACGGACAGCGTCGATCCGGTGATAAACCCGGCCTCGTCGGCGGCGAGGAACACCACGCTGCGCGCGATTTCCTCGGGTTCGCCGAGGCGGTTGACCGGTATTTGCGGCAGGATGTTCTTTTCGATGACGTCCTTCGGCACCGCCTGCACCATTTCGGTGTTGATATAGCCCGGGCAGATCGCGTTGACGGTGATGCCAGCCTTGGCATTCTCCAGCGCGAGCGCCTTGGTGAAGCCGATATCGCCGGCCTTGGCCGCCGAATAATTGACCTGGCCGAACTGTCCCTTCTGGCCATTGATCGAGGAAATGTTGATGACGCGGCCGAATTTTCGCGCGCGCATGCCCTCGATGACCTGACGCGTCATGTTGAACAACGAGCCGAGATTGGTGTTGATCACCGAATTCCACTGCTCGACCGTCATCTTGTGAAACGCGCCATCCTTGGTGATGCCGGCATTGTTGACGAGCACATCGACCGGGCCGAGATCGGCCTCAACCTTCTTGACCCCGGTAACGCAGGCGTCGAATGAACTGACGTCCCATTTGTAGACGGGAATCCCGGTATCGGCCTTGAATTTCTCCGCCGCCGTGTCATTGCCGGCATAGCTGGCAGCGACCTTGTATCCGGCGGCCTTCAGCGCCTTGCTGATCGCCGCACCTATGCCCCGCGTCCCCCCCGTGACCAACGCAACCCGTGCCATGTCGAATTCCTCCTTGGTGGTCTTTTTTATGCGCCGGAATTATCCCGGTCTTTGACAACATCTTCCAGATGAAAATGCCCGGCACAAGACCGGGCATTTTTGTTTTAGCAGTGTGGGGCGAAGTTGACAGATGATCTTTTCATCACGCAACGCACCCTGTTTGTTCAGTCGCGTGCAATGCACATAGCGATGCCCATGCCGCCGCCGATGCACAATGTGGCGAGACCCTTCTTGGCATCGCGCTTTTGCATTTCGTGCAGCAACGTCACCAGCACGCGCGCGCCGGAGGCGCCGACCGGATGGCCGATGGCGATCGCGCCGCCGTTGACGTTGACCTTTGAGGTATCCCAGCCGAGGTCCTTGTTGACCGCACAGGCCTGCGCCGCGAAGGCTTCGTTGGCCTCGATCAGGTCGAGGTCGCCGATCTTCCAGCCGGCCTTCTTCAGTGCGGCGCGCGAGGCCGGGATCGGCCCGGTGCCCATAATCTTCGGATCGACGCCGGCCTGCCCCCACGACACGATGCGCCCGAGCACGGTGCGGCCTTCCTTGGCCGCCTGCTTCGCGGTCATCAGCACCACCGCGGCTGCCCCGTCATTGATGCCTGAGGCGCTGCCGGCGGTCACGGTGCCGTCCTTTTCGAAGGCCGGCTTGAGCTTGGCCATGCCTTCCAGGGTCGCGCCATGACGCGGATATTCATCTTCACTGACGATGATGTCGCCCTTGCGCGACTTGATGGTGACCGGGACGATCTCGTCCTTGAACTTGCCGGCCTTCTGGGCGGCCTCGGCCTTGTTCTGCGAGCCGACGGCGAACTCGTCCTGCTGGGCGCGGGTGATCTGATACTGTTTGGCGACATTCTCGGCGGTGTTACCCATGTGGTAGCCGTTGAAGGCATCCCACAGCCCGTCCTTGATCATGGTGTCAATGAATTCAACCGGTCCCATCTTCACGCCCCCGCGCAGATACTGCGCATGCGGGGCCATGCTCATGGATTCCTGGCCGCCGGCGACCACGATTTCGGAATCGCCGTTGAGCAGCGCCTGGTAACCCAAAGCCACCGTGCGCAGGCCCGAGCCGCATAATTGATTGACGCCCCAAGCTGGGCTTTCCACCGGGATGCCGGCGGCGATCGAGGCCTGGCGGGCGGGGTTCTGGCCCTGCGCCGCGGTCAGAATCTGACCCATAATCACTTCGGAAACCCGCGCCGGCTCAATGCCCGCGCGTTCCAGCGCGGCCTTGATGGCGATGGCGCCGAGATCGTGGGCCGGCAGGGTGGCAAACGCGCCGTTGAAACTTCCGACCGGGGTGCGGGCGGCACTGACGATGACGACATCGTCTGACATGGACATCTCCTGAGTTTGAGTTCTTGGGCTTGAGGCCTTGGAGGGGGCGGCCGGATGGTTGGCCTGTTTCTCACCTTATCCTGTTAACGGAGTTGAGGCATGTCAATCGGCCAGAGGGCGAAATCACGCCGCGGCGCATTCAAAATGACGCACTTGGCAGTTTCCTGAGCAATGCCTATGCTTTGGAATTAACCGTGGCGCACAAAACGGTAGCGGAACCCTATTGAAAATGCTTACTTTGCTGCGATGCGCTGCTCGTTAGCCCTTCGGCGACGCCGTCGGGTTCCTTGTCCTCGGTGTGCATGTGTGAGCCCATGGCGAAATCAGACCAACCGACCACCATCAAGAAATACGCGAATCGACGGCTCTATAATACCGGCACCAGTACCTATGTGACCCTCGAGGATCTCGCGACGATGGTCAAAGAGGGCGAGGATTTCCTCGTCTATGACGCAAAAACCGGCGACGACATCACCCGCTCGGTTCTGGCCCAGATCATTTTCGAGCAGGAAAACAAGGCCGGCCAGAATCTGCTGCCGACCACCTTCCTGCGGCAGTTGATCCGGTTTTACGGCGATAGCATGCAGATGGTGGTTCCGCGCTATCTCGAGCAGTCGATCGACACCCTGACGCGCGAACAGGAAAAATTCCGCAAGCAACTCACGACCACCTTCAGCATGACGCCGTTCGCGCCGCTGGAGGAGCATGTCCGCCGCAACATGGAAATGTTCGAGCGGACATTTTCAATGTTCAAGCCATTCGCGGCACCCCGCGCCGGAAGCGTCACCGCCGAGCCGGAGAAGATGCCGGAGCCGGCCGTGGAAAATGACAACATCGACGACCTTCGCCGCCAGATGAAGGACATGCAGGACCGCCTCGAGCGGATGTCGAAAGAGCCGAAGAAAGACGAGTGAGAGCGCCATCCTTCTGCTCGCCGATGCGGGGGAATTTCTAACCCGCCGCCGGCAAGGCCGTCCCGGGCCGGATATCCCAGGGCCGTTGCGAAGATGCGAGCCCGATCAGGCGACCCTGGATGTAATCGCAGCCCCAGTCGCGCAGCATCACTGCGGATTCCTCATCCTGAACCCATTCAGCGACCGTCTTTATTTCCAGCCGGCGCGCCAGATCGATCAAGGTTTGCACGAAGGCGCGATCGTCGGCCGAGCGGGCGATGTTTTGCACGAAGGCGCCGTCGATCTTCACGATATCGACGCCGAGCTTGCGCAAATTCCGGAACGAGGTGTATCCGGCGCCGAAATCATCGATGGCGATCCGGCTGCCGAAGTTTTTCAGCCGGGTGACGAAGCCGCGCAGATCGTCGATATCCTGGATCGCAACGGTCTCGGTGATTTCGACGATCAGCCGCTCGGCCGCGCCGGGATGCGCGCGCATCAGCGATTCGATCGAAGCCCACCAGTCCGGGTCCATCGTAGTGTCGGGCGAGATGTTGAGGCTGAGATGCACGTTCGGCGCGTCGGCGAGCTCGGCGACCACGAGTTCGAGCACGCGGTGATCGACCAGGCGGATCAGGCCCAGCTTCTCCGCGACCGGAACGATGTCCGGCGCCAGCAGAACCTGCCCGTCATCCTGTTCCATGCGGATCAGGCATTCGTAGAACGCCGCGTCGCGCGAACCGGCCTCCACCACCGGCTCGAATGCCATGACGATCCGCCGCTCGTTGAGCGCGGTGACGATCTCGTCGGTGACGCGGATGTTAACGCGGCGCTGGGCGTCGCGCTTGACATTCGGACGCCATAACGAGAACGACCCGGCGCGGCGCCGCATCGCCATATCGAGCGTTTCCTGCGCACGGGTGATCGCCTCGTCGGCGCTGCGGGCATAGCGCGGCACGCTGACCGCGCCGATCGACGCGGTCACGGAGACCGGACCGGATTTGGTCGGCACCACCTCGTCGCGAATGCCGGCGAGAAACCGCTCGGCCGCGATATTCACATCATCGACGGTGCAATTCTTCAGGATCATGCCGAATTTATTGCCGGAAAACCGGCCGAGCACGTCGCCGCCGCGCAACCGGGCGCGGATCCGCCTGGCCACTTCCGAAATCACCGCGTCCGCCACATCGAAGCCGAAGGCGTCGTTGATACGCGCCAGATGATCGATGCCGATCAGCATGAAGGCAAAAGACGAGCGGAAACGCGCGGCTTCCTCGATGGCTTCGGCCAGCGATGCGGCGAGATAGGTACGATTGAGTTCGCCGGTCAGCGGATCGTGCCGCGACTGTTTCAGCAATTGCTCGTCGCGGGCGTGGCGCTCATTGTTGAGGCGGACAATGCCTTGCGCGCGGGCCGGCTTGCCGTCGGCGCCCGCGAACCAGACGCCGGATTCCTCGATCCAGAGCACCGGCGCGGACGTGCTGGTCCGCACGCCATACTCGATTCGATACGGCGCGCCGTTGCGTCCGGGCGGCGAATGACCCAGCTCATCCGACCGGATCGAACGCACCGGTTCGATCAGCTTTGAGAATTCAGCGCCGCTGGCCAGCGCCGCCGCCGGAATGTCCGGAAAAACCGAGGCAACATGATCGCTCCAGGCGATCGCGTCGGTTGCGATGTCCCACACGAAGGCCGCCTGGCCTAGCGAAGCAAGGATGGTCGAAGCTTGCGGAGCAGGGAGGATCAAGATCGCCTCGTTTCGGGACACCGCCGGAGTGATTCTCCGCCCCAAGAATAGTGCCTCTTTTGCCGGTGACACAGCGCCTATTCCGCAAAAGCTGCGCTCAAATCTGCAACAGAATACCCACAAGTTATTAATGGACGGCGTTTTCCCGCGGGAAAGCCGGATTCGCCTTGTCGCAAAGCTACGCAAATTCGTAAACAATCCGCAAACCATGTTGCGCGGCCACCGGGAACGAACCCGAACGGACCGGCATAGGTCTTGCGACGATGGAGAAGCAATCGGGCGCTACGTCCCAAAATGTGACAGCTCAACCGGATTTCGATTACGATGTCGGGTACCGATCGACCAGGACAGACGATGGATGAGGGCATGCTGGCCGACGCCAAGCCGCCCTGCGTTGCGCTGGTGCAGATGGTCACGGCGACAAAATGGTCGCAGATTTCCAGCTCCCAGCTGTCGTTGTCCAACTCGACATTTGTGGCGCATCTGATTGCAACCGCCGAACACGTTCCGCAGACCCGCAGTTTGCGGCGGGCAACCCCCGCCGAAGCGCAGAGTGCTTACAGCACCAACCAGCATCGGCTCCACAGCGCCGGCATGCGGGCGCGTCAAATTATCTGAGTCCGCTTGATCTTAAGTCAGTGTGGCGACGCATCCCGCGGCGGCGAACCTTCGCCGGGCTGCAATTCCGGCGACGAGACCTCCGGCGAAGGCGCATTTGATGCGACTTCGGGATGCGCCAGCGTCGGTTCGGGGTTATCCAGCAATACGGATTCCGCGACCGATGCCGCTGCAGGCACAGCCGGCGCCGGCGCGGGGTCGAACTCAGGAGCTTGCCGCGCAGCAGCGGGAGCGGGGCTGACCTCGCGCCTCGCAGCCGCGGCCCCTGAGGTCACCTGCATTCCACGCCGGGCGCGCAACGCAATGCCCGACAGGAAATCCACCAGCGCGAGCATTGCCAGCAGGAAATAGGGTGAGGTGCCGAACCGCGGCCACAGCAGGAATTCGGCAGCCGCACCGCCGAACACGATCAACGACAGCAGATGATCGGTGAGATATTTGGAGCCGGGACGTGCGCCCTTGATGATCTCGACCAGCAACAACAGAATACCTAGCGCGAGGAGTATATCGCTCAGCGTCAGCGGCCACTCGGCGCCCGACATCAACGTCAGCTTCACAAGCGGATCGGTGAAGGAAACGCCGGGCATCAGAAAGACGATAATGTTGTAGATCGCCAGCGGAATCAGAAGAAGCGGAAAACCGACCATGGACATCGGCGAGGCCTTCTTTTCAAGCAAGAGAACCAAGGCTCAAGCAGGAGAACCAAGGCATTCCCAGACGAAGCGCCGCTTTGTTGCCTCGGGAATGCCTTCTATCTCACCAGTTGGAGCTATCTCACCAGTTGGAGCGAATTCGGGCGCAAAATCTGATTCCGCCCGATTTCGTCCTGCCATCCATCGCGCCGCGATCGGCGGCGCGGCTTCCGTGCCGTAATCAGGATTCCTTCTTGGCCTTCAGAACCTGCCGGCCCTTGTACATGCCGGTTTTCAAATCGAGGTGATGCGGACGGCGCAGCTCGCCGGAATCCTTGTCCTCGGCATAGGTCGGCTTTTTCAGGGCATCCGCCGAACGGCGCATGCCGCGCCGCGAGGGCGATGTCTTTCTTCTGGGAACGGCCATGTCGGTATCCTCTAGGGGTTTTGCCGGGGGCATCGTCCGTGGGGGACGGCTCAGCGTTTTTGACGCGAGCGGAGATGCCGATAAGGCCGCGCTTATAGAGGATGGAGTCGCGCAAAGCTAGGTTCAAAATACGTCAAAAAGGCTCAAAATGCGCGATTTTCATGCCAGCACCGCTGTGCTCCAGCAGCCTGTGCCCGGGCCATATAGGTTCCCGCCAGCCGGCGTACCCCGGGACCGGGATTGCGGGCGCTGCGCCGGACCGGATTGGGCAGAATCGCCGCCAGCAATGCAGCTTCGCGCGGCGACAGGCTAGAGGCCGGGCGTCCGAAGGCATAGGCGGAGCCTGCCTCCGCGCCGAACTGGCCGGACGGCCCCAGTTCGGCAATGTTGAGGTAGATTTCCAGAATCCGCTGCTTCGGCAGCATGGCGTCGATCCACATCGCGAGCGGAAACTCCAGAAGCTTGCGGATCGGGCCGGGCAGCGGCCACAGGAACAGGTTCTTCGCCACCTGCTGGGTGATGGTCGAGGCGCCGCGAATTTCTCCACCTTCCTGGACATCGCCGATCACCTCGCGCACGGCACCCCAGTCGACGCCGCGATGCTTGCAGAAATGCGCATCCTCGGCGGCAACCACCGAGTTTGGCAGCGCCGGCGAGATCGCGTTAAAATCGATCCATTGCCGCGACATCGGCGCACCGGTCAGCCAGCGCCAAGCCATCAGCGCCGAGACCGGATGGCCGGCACGGTACAGCGGCGTCAAGAGAT
>Ga0207930_1000104_pt1 | contig 21635 bp, 15 predicted proteins | sample NGESurshal092012_7_FD_184477 | JGI IMG/M metagenome (GOLD analysis project Ga0207930, IMG submission 184477) | Arctic peat soil microbial communities from Barrow, Alaska - NGEE Surface sample 210-3 shallow-092012 (SPAdes) | ecosystem: Environmental > Terrestrial > Soil > Wetlands > Peat ... | reverse complement strand
GGCCTGATGACCAGCGGCAAGCCGATGCTCCACCCGGCCCTGGGCGACCTGTGGCTGCTCACGCGTGCGATCGGCCAGGAGGCGCCCAAGGTGGGGCGCACGGGAGTCTGGTTCACGTAGACCTGCGGCTCTGCCTCGATCTCGCTTGCTGCTCTTTCGCGTCGAGGTTCGCGACGACGGCATCTACGTGGGAGTCGAGCCGGACCGGCCGCACGTCGCGACGGTGAGCGACGTGATGCATGGCTCGGTCGGCCTCGGCCTCGTGTTCACGACACGACAACGGATCGGTAACAGGCGCGCGACATGTGCGCGGTAGCAGCCAGCCACACTGAGGTTCGTGGCGACACTGCCTCCGCTGTACGCGCACCGCCTCGGCCGCGAGCCTGGACCCGACTCCTCGCGAGCAGCCCTGCAGGCCACGCTCGCTGGTCCGGTCGATGGCCTCGAGACCGACGCCTGTCTGACCGCCGACGGACGGCTGGTCCTGCTGCACGAGCCGTGGTTGAGCGGCCCGACGACGTTGCGCGGCTGGGCGCACCAGACGCTCTGGAGCGACCTGCGGCGTGCCCGCCTGCGCGACCGCCACGGCGCCCCGACGAACGAGACGCCGATGCTCCTCGACGAGCTGCTGGAGGACACGCCCCGTGACATTCCGGTGCAGGTCGAGGTCAAGGCCCACGGCGATCCTGAGCTGGCACGGGCTACCGCCGTAGCGGTATGCCGGGTGGCGGGAGGGCGAGCGGACCGCGACCGCGTGGAGGTTCTCTCCTTCCATACGACCGCGTGCGAGGAGGCCGCGCGCCACGGGATGCCGGCGCGGCTGATCGCGTGGGCCGACTACATGCCCGCCGCGCTCGCACGATGGGCGGCGCTTGCCGGCGTCGGCGGCGTCTGCATCGAGCACTTCCTCCTGCACCCTGCGCTAGTCGAGCGCCTGCGGTCTGATGGCCTCAGCGTCAGCACCGGGACGATCAACGACGCCACGCTCGCCGCGCGAGCCGCTGCTCTCGGCGTCGATGCCATCACCACCGATCGACCGGCGGCGCTGCACCGCGAGCTCGCCGCGACGTCGCTGGCGGCCTGAGCGGCGCGACCGCAAGCTGCCGTCAGCCGGCCGCTCGTAGCAGCGCAACGATCCGCGGGTGGCCGTCGATCTCCAGCTCCTCGATGACCTCAAACTCGTCGAGGCCGACGATCTGCCCCAGTCGCCGCAGGGTCTCCGGGGAAAAGCCCCAGTAGACGAAGTCATCGCGTGCGTACACATCGCCAGGCTCGTGAACCTCGATCGCCGGGGCGTCGGCGGCCAGGCGCGAGCCGTAGGTCTCGAGTACGACTTCGCCACCCGGCGCCAGCACGTCCGCGAGCGCCTGCAGCAACGCAATCGGGTCGGTCACGCGGTGCAGGATCCCGAAACACAACACAACGTCGAAGCGCTCGCCGAGCTCGCGCACGTCCAGCGCGTCCATGCGGCGATACTCGACCCGCGACGCGAGGAGCCCTGTGATCGCGCGGAAGCCGGCACCGCCCGTGAGCGTCACGCCGAAGCGAGCACGCACCCAGTCGACGTACTGCTCATTGTCGACCGCTACAACGCGCCGCGCACCGCGAGCCTCCGCGAGGAAGCTGTAGAAGCCGTCGAACGCACCGATGTCGAGCACGCTGCGCCCCGCAAAGCGATCCGCGCCGAGCACCGAAAGGCGATAGCCATGGTCGCGTGCGATCCCCGGCGTGTAGACCCCCGGCGCAAGCGCGAAGGTGTGAAACCAAAGCGGAACCAAATCGCGGACGCGCTCGGCGACCGCCGCCGGCGCGCCGATGGGCTGCACGTCGGCGACAACCCGCTCCGCAGCGGACGTCTCAGGGATCGGCTCGATCGGCTCGGACTCGATTGCATAGGCCGCCAACGCGTCAGCTCCAGTCTGTCGTTCATAGGACAGTCACATCGGGGGCACAGTACGGCGCCAGCGACTCGCGACACCGTGACCGCCCCGACTCCTGCACAGCCTCACGCGATAGACGCAGCCTCGAAACCTCTAGCGCGGCAACGTCGCAACGCTAGTAACGGCTACGATCATGGGCCGTGACCAACCCTTGGCCGTCAACGTCAGCTGGCAACACCGGCTGAAGGCACTTGAGTCAACTATACCCCAATGTTGTGAGCCGGCGTGAGAGGGAAACGGGCGGCCGGCCGATCAAGACGGCCGATCGCACCCGAGGACCGCAGGGGAGCAGCCCTGCTTGCGTTCGTGCGGGGTGGCGGTCGAGCGTCGAGGTGTTCGTCTACTTCAACAACGACTGGGAGGCGTTCGCGGTTCGCAACGCACGCCGGCTGCGACAGCAGCTGACGTGAGCGGCGCGCGAGCCGTCAGGCCGACGTCAGCTCGCGCTCCGCACGCAGCCAGTTTTCGAGCGCATCGCATCCGCCCTCCTCGATGTGTATGAAGTAGGCGCGCTCGGCGATCTCGTCGTGGCTGGCCTTGCGCTGCCTGGTCGTGCGCTTGCTCGAGGCGGTGGGCTTGTCGGCGGACTTGGCAGGTTTGGCGGACTTGGCAGGTTTGGCGGACTTGGCAGGCTTCTCGGTCATGCTCATCTTCCTCGCGATTGGGGTGCCTATCCAGGCGGGATGTTACCGGCGCGATGGTCAATCTCCGCGCCGCCCAGCGGGGTCAGAGCGCGGCCCCCGGGCACCACGAGCTGTTCGGGCTACTCCCCGGGTGAGCCGTTCGTCCGGTAGACACGCTCGGTGTAGTCGTCGAGCATCCGGCCGGCGCAGAACATGGGCACGAGCGAGCGCATCGAGCCACGGATGCGCGACAACCACTCCCGCGGCAGCCCGCCGGCGTCGCGCGCGTAGAACGCCGGGACGATCTCCTGCTCGAGCAGGCGGTACAGCTCGGCGCTGTCGCGTGCGTCCTGGGCGGCGTGGTCCGTGTCGACGTCGCCCGGCAGGGCCCAGCCGTTGGCGCCGTCGTATCCCTCCGCCCACCAGCCGTCCAGCACGCTCAACTGCAGCCCGCCGTTGGCGACCGACTTCATCCCGCTCGTGCCGCTGGCCTCGAGCGGCGGACGCGGGAGGTTCACCCACACGTCGCAACCCTGCACGAGCCGGCCGGCCATGCCGATGTCGTAGTCGTGCAGGTAGATCACCCGGGCGCCGACTTGAGGCGCGCCTTTGAGCGAGAAGATCGTCTGAACGACGTGCTTGGCCTCGTCGTCGCTCGGATGCGCCTTGCCGGCGAGCACGATCTGGATCGGCCGTTCGCCGGCCAGCAGCCTCAGGCTGCGGTCGGGGTCCTGGACGAGCAGGTGCAGGCGCTTGTAGGTGGCGACGCGGCGCGCGAAGCCGATCGTGAGCACCCCTGGGTCGAATGCCCGCGAGGCGGCCTGCACGTACTCGCGTGCCTCGCCTCGTGCCAGACGGTCAGCCATGCTGCGGTCGCGCACGAAGTCAACCAGCTCGGCGCGCTGCTGGTTGCGGACGGCCCACAGCTCTTTGTCGGGCACGGCGTCGAGCGCCGCCCAGATCGCCGGTTCGGCGGCTCGCTGTGGCCAGTGCTCTCCCAGGTGTCGGTCGAGCAGGCGCCGCATCGCGGCGCCCAGCCAGCTGGGGAGGTGGACGCCGTTGGTGACGTGGGTGATGGGCACGTCATCGATCGGGCGCTCCGGCCACAGGGCCCGCCACATCGCTCGCGCGACGCCGCCGTGTCGGCGGCTCACCCCGTTGGCCGTCCGGCTCATGCGCAAAGCCAGCTGGGTCACGCCGAAGGGCTCCTCGTCGTCGTCGGGGTGGGAGCGACCGAGTCGGACGAGCGAGTCGGTGTCGAGGCCCAGGTCAGCGGCGAACGTGCCGAGTGCGTCGCTGACCTCCTCGGCTGGATACGTGTCGTTGCCCGCCGGGACGGGCGTATGCGTGGTGAACACCACGCGCTGGCGGGCCGCTTCGAGCGCCGCGTGCAGCGGCACGCCACGGGCCGTCTCGGCGCGGGCCAGCTCGAGGGAGGCGAGCGCGGCGTGTCCCTCGTTCAGGTGGACGAGGCCGGGCTCGACGCCGAGGGCCTCGAGCGCGCGCACGCCGCCGATGCCTAGCAGGGCGTACTGCGCCAGGCGTGTGATCGGGTCTCCGACATACAGCTGTGAGGTGATCCACCGCGCCAGCCGGCTGTTGTCCGGCCGCTCGGCATCGAGCAGGAAGAGTGGGACCCGCCCAACGTCGACCCGCCAGATCTGGGCGACGACCTGCGCGTCCCAGATAGGAATGCTGACGGTGAGCGGCCGTCCGTCGGCGGCCGTCACGAGCGCGATCGGGAGGCGTTCGGGATCGGTGTCGAGCCAGTACTCGTGCTGGCACCCCGAGGTGTCGACGCGCTGGTGGAAGTAGCCTTGGCGGTACATGAGGCCGACGGCGACAAGCGGCATCGCCCTGTCGGACGCCTCCTTGAGGAAGTCGCCCGCGAGGGCTCCCAGGCCCCCGGCGTAGACCGGGAGCGAGCAGTGGATGGCGTACTCCGCGCAGAAGAAGGCGATCGGGCGCTCCTGTCGGGGCGGGTCAGGGGCGGCCGAGCCCGCCATCTCCGCTCTGAGCGATCGCTCGAGGGAGGCCGCTCGGGCGAGGAGCTCGGGGTCCGCGGCGGCCCGCGACAATGACTCGCCGGAGGCCTCTTGGAGCAGGCGCACCGGGTTCTCCCCACAGAGCTCCCAGCGGTGCGGATCGACCGAGCCGAACAGGTCCGGGCCGTCGGGGAACCAGGACCAGCGATAGTTGTAGGCGATGCGGGCCAGCGCCGCCAGGGGCTCGGGCACGCGTGACGCCAGATCGGCCGCCCGGCGCGCGATGTCGTGCTCGCCGTGGTCCATTGGCGCGATCATGGCATCTCGGTGCGCGGGCCGCCGGTCTATCCGTCCACCCGGCGACCGCCGCGCTGGGTCCGGCGCGGCTGAGCGGACGGGCCGCGCACCCGCTTCGGCGGCCGTGCGGGCGTCCCCTCGACCGCGGCGCCCGCAGCCACGTCGCGCGTGACGACCGAGTGCGCCCCGACGCGTGCGCCTGCGCCGACGTGCACGCCGCGCAGGATCGCCGCACGCGGCCCGAGCACCGCACCGGCCTCGATCCGCACGGGGCTCGAGACCAGCTCCTGGAGGCGGACGGGCGTCTCGACGTCGTCGAAGCGCTGGTCGAAGTCCGTGATCGCGACTTCGTCGCCCAGCACGCACCGCTCGCCGATATGGACGCCCGCCCGGGCTGCGATCGCGCAGCGGTCGCCGAGCACCGCACCCTCACCGATCGTCACCGTGCCTGCCTGAACGTGCACGCGGCAGCGCTCGCCGAGCGACGCACCGTCGCCCACGATCACTCGCGCCCCGGCTGCGACATCGAAGCGCACTCCCGGCTCGAGCAGCGGCCGGCCGCGCAACTCGACGCGATCGCCTTGCCACAGGCGCACGCGCAGCGCGCGCAGGCGGTGGCGCACGCCGAGGCGCTGACCGGGAAGCGGCGTCGCAGCGGGCGACGGTGCCGATGAATCCGAGGCGGACGCTGACACTGTTGGCGGATCCTAGTGGCCCACGTCAGGTGTGAGCTCGCATCGTTTCGAGACGGCGGCGCGCCAGATCGCGCGCCAGCAGGCTTCCCCAGCGAACGGCGAAGCGCGCGCCGGCGCGCCGGCTGCCGTCCGGATCCACGAGCGTCGAAGGCAGTCGCGGGACCGGTGCGCCCGCGGTGGCGAGCGCCCGGGCCGCGCGGTCGGCGATCTCGAGCTGGCCGAGCGCCGTCGGATGGACGGCGTCGGGCAGCAACAGGCGCCAGCCACGCAGGTCGGAAAGCTCGGCACACACGGCGCCGTGCTCGCCGGCCAGCCGCCGGATCAGCGCGTTCGCGTGCGGCACGGCCGCACCCGCACGCGGGCGCCCGAGGTCGAGCGGGATCGTGAGCGTAAGGACACGTGTGGCATGCGCGCGCAGATGCGCCAGAGCCGCGTCGAGGGCGGCGGCGTAGCGATCGGGATCCCAGTCTGGCCCGCGCGCGTCGTTTACGCCGACATACAGGCAGGCGAGGTCGTAGTCGGCCGGCACGCGCGAGCACTGCTCCCGCACGACATCCGACGCGACCGCCCCGTCGACGGCGCGGTTCGTATAGGGCAGCTCCAGCGCCTGTGCGAGCCACAGCGCCCACGAGCGGTGCGAGACGCCGAGCGCCGGCTCGCCGTCACCGTTGGTGATGCTGTCGCCGAGCGCGATCAGGCCGAGGCGACACGGCTCACCCACGCCGCCCGTGCCTTTGGTCGCATCGAATATCGGCCGGACTCACGGGCGCAGTGACGTCAACCGGCGCCAGCCGACCCGATTGCGCCGTCGCAGCGCGCAGCCGGCGCGCGTGCTCGGAGGTGAGCTGAGCGGGTCCCAACCGCCAGCTCCAGTTGCCCGTCGCACGGCCGGGCACGTTCATGCGCGCCTCGCTGCCGAGGCCGAGCACGTCCTGCAACTGGACGATCGTCACGTGCGCCGGCGAGGACATCAGCAGGCGGATCATCAGCCAGTTCGGCTCCTCCTCCTCGACCGACTCGGCCGCCGCGAGAGAGCGCGCGCGCACCCGCTCGGATACCGGCAGCGTGTTCCACCAGCCGAGCACGGTGTCGTGATCGTGCGTGCCCGTGTAGGCCACGCAGTCGGGCTCATGGCTGTGCAGCTGATGCTCCGTCAGGGGCTCCTCGCCGAACGCGAACTGGAGCACCGCCATGCCGGGCATGCGCAGCTCCCGCCGCAGCTCGATCACGCGCTCGGTGATTACGCCGAGGTCCTCGGCGAACAGGGACAGCTCACCCAGCTCGCGACGGGCCGCATCGAACAGCGCGCGCCCCGGGCCGCGCCGCCAGTGCCCCGGATACGCGTCGCGTGCGCCGGCGGGTACCGCCCAGCAGGCGACGAAGCCGCGGAAATGATCGAGCCGCGCGACGTCGAAGAGCTCGAACGTCCGCCGCAGTCGCTCGACCCACCAGGCATAGCGCCGCCGCTGGTGCGCGGGCCAGTCGTACAACGGGTTGCCCCACAGCTGCCCCACGGCGCTGTATGCGTCGGGCGGCGCGCCTGCGACGAGCCCCTCCAGGAACAGCTCGGGATGGAGGCGGTGATCGGCACTGTTCGCGGCGACGTAGATCGGCACGTCGCCGATCAGCCGCACGCCGCGCTTGGCAGCGTGTGCGCGCAACGCGCTCCACTCGCGCCCGAAGCGCACCTGGTCGTTTACGGCGCGCGTGCCGGCCACCCGCTCCCAGTCGCCGATCCAGAAGGCCTGGCGCTCGCGGAACGCGGCCGCCTCCGCAGGTGCGACTGGGGCGGCCGGATCGCCGAGCAGGTTGCGCCACGCGGCGAACGCCGAGCGCGCGCGGTAGGGCGAGGCCATGCGGTCCGGTGGACCGAGCGGAAGCACCTGCCACCACGACTGGCCGGCGTCGGCGAGCCAGTCCACGAACGCGAACGCGGATCGCCCGAGACGGCCGTCGGGCAGCGAGGTCACGTGCAGTTGGACGCCGCTCGATCGCGGGTAGATTGAGATGTTCACGTCGGGAGCCCCGAAGATGGTGAAGGATTACATCGTGCCACGCACTCCCCCACGCACTCCCCCACGCGCACTCGCCGCCGGCGAGCGACCGCCGTCACGCATCCGCATCGAGCAGCCGCTGCCGAGGATCGACTGCGGGCGCTATCCGCCAAAGCGCTGCGAGGGCGACTTCGTCGAGGTCTCCGCCGACGTCTTCCGCGACGGCCACGACGTCTTACGGGCGGTCGTGCGCTGGCGCGGGCCCGGCAAGAAGCGCTGGCAGGAGGCGCCGATGCGGCCGATCGATGCGCATCTCGACGGGGTGCGGTGGGCCGGCGGCTTCGCCGTCGAGCACGTCGGGCGCTGGGAATGGACGATCGAGGCGTGGAGCGACGCGTTCGCCACCTGGCGCGAGGAGCTGGGGCGCAAGCTGGCTTTCGGCCAGCACAGCCTGCCGAGCGAGTTGGCCGAGGGCGTGGTCCTGCTGCGCGACGCCGCCGGGCGCGCGCGCGGAGAGGACCGGCGCATCATCGGTCAAGCGCTCGCCCTGCTCGAGGATCCGCACGCGCCGGAGGCTGCCAAGCACGACACGGCCCTCGGGCAGGAGCTTCTCGGTGCCCTCGAGCGCCATCCCGACCGCTCGAGATCGACGGTGCTCGAGCGCCCGCTGGTGCTCGACGTCGACCGTGTGCGCGCGCGCTTCGGCGCCTGGTATGAGCTGTTCCCGCGCTCGTGGGGCGGCTTCGACGGGGTCCGTGAGCAGCTGCCGCGCTTCGCCGAGCTCGGCTTCGACGTCCTGTACCTGACCCCGATTCATCCGATCGGAGAGACCGCTCGCAAGGGTCGGGACGGGGCGCTCGTCGCGGGCGCCGGCGATCCGGGCAGTCCGTGGGCGATCGGAGGTAGGGGCGGGGGACACGACGCCATAGATCCCCAACTGGGAACGGTGGAGGAGTTCGAAGGGCTGGTCGCGACCGCGCAGGAGCACGGGGTCGAGATCGCGCTCGACCTCGCGATCCATTGCTCGGCCGATCACCCATGGCTGCGCGCGCATCCCGAGTGGTTCATGCAGCGGCCGGACGGGACGCTCAAGTACGCGGAGAACCCGCCCAAGAAATACCAGGACATCTACAACCTCGACTTCGATTGCGCCGACTGGCGCGGTCTGTGGGAGGCGCTGCGCAAGCTGGTCCTACTGTGGGTGGCGCGCGGCGTTCGCATCTTCCGCGTGGACAACCCGCACACCAAGCCGCTCGCATTCTGGGAGTGGCTGATCGTCGATGTGCGCCGGCGCCACCCGGATGTGATCTTCCTGTCGGAGGCCTTCACGCGCAGGGCCGTCATGCGCGAGCTCGCGAAGCTCGGCTTCGACCAGTCCTACACGTACTTCACGTGGAAGAACTCCGGTGCAGAGCTGACGGAGTACGTGAGCGAGCTTGCATTTGGCGAGGAGCGCGAGTACCTGCGGCCCAACTTCTTCGTCAACACGCCCGACATCCTGACCGCGTATCTCCAGCACGGCGGTCGCCCGGCGTTCGAGGCGCGGCTGGTGCTCGCCGCGACGATCTCGCCCGCCTACGGCATCTACTCCGGTTTCGAGCACTGCGAGAACGTGGCGCCGCACGAGGGCTCCGAGGAGTACCTGCACTCGGAGAAGTACGAGCTCAAGCAGCGCCGTCTGGACGGTCCGTTGCTGCCGTTGGCGGAGCGCCTCAATTCCATCCGCCGCGACAACAGGGCGCTGCACGAGCTGGCCAACATCACGTTCCTGGACACGGCGAACGACGCGCTGATCGCCTACTTCAAGCGAACCGGCGACAACGCGATCATCACTGTGGTCAACATCGACTTCCGCAGCGACCAGGAGGGACTGGTGATCATCTCGCCGGGTCTCGGGCTACCGCCCGGCTTCGATGTCGTCGACCTGCTCGACGCGACCGGCTACGCGTGGCGCACGGGCGAGAACTACGTGCGTCTGGAGCCGGGCACACGGGTCGCGCACGTGATGCACGTGCAGCAGCCATGACGCCTCCGACACACTGGTTCGAGTCCGACCCGCTGTGGTTCAAGCGGGCCGTCTTCTACGAGATCCACCTGCGCGGCTTCTCGGACGCAAACGCCGACGGCTCCGGCGACTTCCGCGGCCTGGCGGAGAGGCTCGAGTACCTGCAGTGGCTCGGCGTGGACTGCGTCTGGCTGCTGCCGATGTTCCCGTCGCCGCTGCGCGACGGCGGCTATGACATCTCCGACTACTACTCGGTGCACCCGGACTACGGCACGATCGAGGATGTGCGCGCTTTCGTCGACACCGCCCACCAGCGCGGCGTGCGTGTGATCGCCGACATGGTCATCAACCACACCTCCAGCGACCACCCGTGGTTCCAGGAGTCGCGCTCCGGCACGGACTCGCCCAAGCGCGACTGGTACATGTGGTCGGACACCGACGACCGCTACGCGGACGCGCGGATCATCTTCGTCGACACCGAGTCCTCCAACTGGACGTGGGATCCGGTCGCGGGCGCCTACTACTGGCATCGCTTCTTCGACCACCAGCCGGACCTCAACTACGACAACCACGAGGTCCAGGAGGCCATGCTCGACGTGATCCTCTTCTGGCTGGAGCTCGGGCTCGACGGGCTGCGGCTCGACGCGGTGCCGTACTTGTTCGCGCGCGAGGGCACCAACTGCGAGAACCTGCCCGAGACGCACGCGTTCCTCAAACGCGCGCGCGCCAAGGTCGAGGCCGCCTACCCGGACCGCGTGCTGCTCGCAGAGGCAAACCAGTCGCCCGCTGACGTCGTGAAGTACTTCGGCGAGGGCGACGAGTGTCACATGGCGTTTCATTTTCCGGTCATGCCGCGCATGTTCATGGCGCTGCGTCGCGAGGACGCGACGCCTGTGTACGAAACCCTCGCCAGCACACCCGACATCCCGGACGCCTGCCAGTGGGGCCTCTTCCTGCGCAACCACGACGAGCTGACGCTCGAGATGGTCACCGCCGAGGAGCGCGAGTACATGTACTTCGAGTACGCCAAGGATCCGCGCGGAAAGCTCAACCTCGGGATCCGCCGACGCCTCGCGCCGCTGCTCGACAACGGCCGCGACGAGATGGAGCTGATGACGGCGATCCTGTTCTCGCTTCCCGGCAGCCCGATTCTCTACTACGGCGACGAGATCGGGATGGGTGACAACGTGTATCTGGGCGACCGCGACTCGGTACGCACGCCGATGCAGTGGACAGGCGACCGCAACGGCGGCTTCTCGCAGGCGGACTTTGCGCAACTTTACTTGCCGCCGCTGATGGATCCCGTCTACGGTTTCCAGGCCGTCAACGTCGAGGCGCAGCTGCGAACTCCCACCTCGCTGCTGCGCTGGATGCAGCGCATGATCGCGCTGCGAAAGGAGCACCCGGTGTTTGGCATGGGAACCTACGAGCCGCTGCAGAGCAGCAACCCGCGCATCTTCGCGCACATCCGCCGCTACGAGGACGACGTGGCGCTGTGCGTGCACAACTTCGCGCGCTCAGCGCAGGCCGTCGAGCTTGACCTGTCGCAGCACGAGGGCCGCCATCCGGTCGAGATGTTCGGTCGCTCGCACTTTCCGCGCATCGGCGAGCTGCCGTACCTGCTCACCTTCGGCCCACGCGGCTTCTTCTGGTTTCTGCTCGAGCACGAGGCGGACGACGGCGAGCGGAGCGGCGGCTCGTGAGCGCAAACGGCGTGCTGTCGGCGTTCGCCGACGGTGAACTCGGCTTCGTCGACGAGACCGCGCTGGCCGCCTGGGTCGCACAACGGCGCTGGTATGCGACCAAGGGGCGCGGGATCGCCCAGGCGAGCGTGGTGCAGGCGCTACCGCTCGGCGGCGAGCCTCCGCTCGTCCTGGCGTTGGTGCAGCTGCGCTTCCACTCCGGCACGTGGGACCTCTACAACGTGCTGGTTGGACTGCGTCCGGCAGCCGACGGCCTCGACGAGGAGTCGATCTGCGAAGCCGACGGATGGGTCGTCTACGGGGCGCTCGCCGATCCAGTGCAATGCCGGCGGCTGGCGCGCCTGCTGAGCGCATCCGCCATCGTCGAGCGGCCGTCCGGCCGGGTCGAGTTCCACGGGCTCCAGGGATCGGCACCGCTGGCCGCATCGACGCACGTACGTGCGCTCGCAGGTGAGCAGAGCAACACGTCGCTCGTGTACGACGAGCGGGTCGTGCTGAAGGTGTTCCGCAGGCTCGCCGCGGGCACAAACCCGGAACTCGAGATGCTGCGCTTCCTGTCGGAGCGCGGCTGCGAGAACGTCGCCGAGTTGCTCGGTTGGTTCGAGCACCGCGGCGAGCGCATCGACGCCACGCTCGGCATCGCCGTTCGTCACGTGACTGAGGCACGCGATGGCTGGCGGCTGGCGCTCGATGCGCTCGTCGCCGGCGAGGGCGAGACGCTGATGGCATCGCTCACCGAGCTGGGCGCGGTGACGGGCCGGATGCACACGCTGCTCGCCTCCGACCCCGAGGATCCGGATTTCGCGCCCGAAGAGCCGAGCTCCGAGACGACCGCGCTGCTCGCCGCCACGATCGACGAGCATCTCGAGCGGACGATCGACGAGCATCCCGACGATCCGGCGCTCGAGCCGATAGCGCGCCGCAGCGAGGAGCTGCGCGAGTACGTGCGGCATGCGGCTCGCGGGGCCACGGACGGGCGCCTGATCCGCCACCACGGCGACTTCCACCTCGGACAGGCGATGTCCACCCCGGGCGGATGGGTGATCGTCGACTTCGAGGGCGAGCCGGACCGCTCGCTGCTGGAGCGGCGTCGCAAGCGCCCGGCCCTGCGTGACGTGGCATGCATGCTCTGCTCCTTTGCCTATGCGGCTGCCGTCGCCGAGCTGCAGCGAGGGGTGCGCCCGCCGGAGGATTGGGAAGGGCACGCGCGGCAGAGCTTCCTCGAGGGCTACCTCGGCAGCGTCGACCCCAGCTTGCTGCCGTCGGATCGGGCTGCGATCGAGCACACGCTCGCGTTCCTCCAGCTCGAAAAGGCCGTCTACGAGCTGCGCTACGAGATTGATCACCGCCCTGACTGGGTGCCGATCCCGGTGGCGGTGCTCTCGCGCCTGCTCGAGGCCAGGGCGACGTGAGCATCGGGCAGGAGATCGAGCGCCTCGTCGCCTGCGACGATCCTGATCCCCACGCGCTGCTGGGCGCCCACCCGCACGACGGCGGCGTCGTAATCCGCGCCTTCCGTCCGGGCGCGCGGCGGGTGCGCGCGCTCCTCGACGGAAGAGCGCCGGTGACGCTGCGCCGGCGTCACCCCGCAGGGGTGTTCGAAGGCGTCGTGAAGGGTGCGGTCCTGCCGCTTGACTACGAGCTGCAGGTCGACTACCCGGAGCGAAGCGTCTCGCTCCGCGACCCCTATTCCTACCCGCCCACGCTCGGCGAGCTGGACCTGCACCTCGTCGCCGAGGGGCGGCACGAGCTTCTCTACGAACGGCTCGGCGCCCACGCGCGCGAGATCGCCGGCACGACCGGCACGAGCTTCGCTGTGTGGGCGCCGAGCGCGCGCGCGGTGAGCGTTGTGGGGGACTTCAACGCGTGGGATGGGCGCCTGCACCAGATGCGCTCGCTGGGCGGCGCGGGGGTGTGGGAGCTGTTCATCCCCGGCGCGACGAGCGGTGCGCGCTACAAGTTCGAGATCCGCGCCCACGACGGTGCGCTGCTGTTGCGGGCGGATCCGTTTGCGTTCGAGGTCGAGCATCCGCCACAGACGGCGTCGGTGGTCCATTCTCCGCGCCACCGCTGGCGCGATGGACGCTGGCTCGAGCGTCGCCGCGCGGCGGACCCGCTGCGCGAGCCGATCTCGATCTACGAGGTGCACCTGTCGTCCTGGCGCTTGAATCCACTCGAGGGGAACCGCCGCCTGAGCTACCTCGAGCTGGCCGACGAGCTCGCCGCCCATGTCGCCGAGCTAGGCTTCACGCACGTCGAGTTGTTGCCTGTGATGGCCCATCCCTTCAGCGGCTCGTGGGGCTACCAGGTGACCTCGTACTTCGCGCCGACGCCGCGCCACGGCTCGCCGGACGATCTGCGCGAGTTGATCGACCGTCTGCACGCGGCGGGAATCGGCGTGATCCTCGACTGGGTGCCGGCGCACTTCCCGCGCGACGAGTGGGCGCTTGCACGCTTCGACGGGACCGCCCTCTACGAGCACGAGGATCTGCGGCGCGCAGTCCACCCGGACTGGGGCACGCTCGAGTTCAACTTCGGCCGCAACGAGGTCCGCAACTTCCTGCTGGCCAGCGCCCTGTTCTGGCCCCGCGAGTATCACGTCGACGGACTGCGCGTGGACGCAGTCGCGTCGATGCTCTACCTCGACTACTCCCGCGGCGAGGGCGAGTGGCTGCCCAACCGCTACGGCGGCCGCGAGGATCTCGAGGCGATCGCGTTCCTGCGCGAGATCAACGAGGTGCTGCATGCACGCGAGCCGGGCATCGTGTCGACGGCAGAGGAGTCGACCGCGTGGCCCGGCGTCTCGCGACCGACCTACCTCGGCGGGCTGGGATTCGGCTTCAAGTGGAACATGGGTTGGATGCACGATACGCTCGGCTACTTCCAGTGCGACCCGGTATTCCGCCGCTACCACCACCACGAGCTGACCTTCAGCCTGCTGTACGCGTACAGCGAGAACTTCATCTTGCCGCTGTCGCACGATGAGGTCGTGCATGGCAAGGGCTCCCTACTGTCCCGGATGCCCGGCGACCGCTGGCAACGATTCGCCAATCTGCGCGCGCTGTACGCGTACATGTGGGCCCACCCGGGCAAGAAGCTCTTGTTCATGGGCGGCGAGCTGGCGCAGGAGGCGGAGTGGAGCCACGAGCGCTCGCTCGACTGGCACCTGCTCGAGCAACCCGAGCATCGCGGTGTTCATTCGCTCGTATGCGACCTCAATCGCATCTATCGCGATCGCCCGGCGCTGTGGGAGCTCGACGACGATCCGGCCGGCTTCTGCTGGCTGGAGCCCAACGACGTCGATGGCAACACGCTCTGCTTCATTCGGACCTCCCGGGAAGGACGCGATGTGCTCGTCTGTGCCTGCAACTTCAATCCCGCCCCCAAGCTGAGCCACCGCATCGGCCTGCCACGCCCTGGGCGGTGGATCGAGGTGCTCAACAGCGACAGCCGCCACTATGGAGGCAGCGATGTCGGCAACCTCGGCGGGATCGCGGCCGAGCCGATCGCGTGGCACGGTCAGCCCTGCTCGGCAGAGGTGCTCCTACCGCCGCTCGCCGTCGTGTGGTTCGTGCCCGAAGCTCGATGACGTACGCCTGGGAGCGACGGCTCGGCGCTGTGCCATGCGATCGGGGGGAGGCCTGCTTCCGTGTGTGGGCGCCGCGGGCGCGACAGGTGGCCGTGCGGTTGCGCGGCGAGGATCACACACTCGAGGACGCCGGCCACGGCGTTCATGAGCGGCTTCTGCCGACATCCGCGGGCGAGGACTACTGGATCGTGCTCGACGGAACGCCGCTGCCCGATCCTTGTTCGCGCTGGCAGCCCGCGGGCATTCGCGGTCCCTCGCGCGTGCTCGACGCGCGCGAGTTCGACTGGAGCGATCACGACTGGAGCGGGGTCCCGCTCGAGGATCTCGTGCTATACGAGCTGCACGTAGGCGCGTTCACCGAGGAGGGCACGTTCGGCGCCGTGATCCCGCACCTGCTTGGGCTGCGCGAGCTGGGCGTCACGGCGATCGAGTTGATGCCTGTGGCCGAGTTCCCGGGCCAGCGCGGCTGGGGATATGACGGGGTGCAGATCTCGGCCGCTTTCTCCGGCTACGGTGGGCCGCGCGGCCTGCAGCGGCTCATCGACGCAGCTCATGCAGCGAGGATCGGCGTCGTCCTGGATGTCGTCTACAACCATGTGGGAGCTTCAGGCGTCAAGGCGATGGAGGCCTTCGGCCCCTACTTCACCGACAAGCACAAGACCCCGTGGGGCAAGGCGATCAACTACGACGACGAACAGTGCGACCCCGTGCGCGAATGGGTGCTGCAGAGCGCCGAGGGCTGGGTGCGCGACTTCCATCTCGACGGGCTCCGACTCGACGCGATCCATGCCATCCACGACGAGAGCGCACGCCCGATCCTGCGCGAGTTGGCCACGCGGGTTCACGCGGTCGACCCGCGAGCGCTCGTGATCGCAGAGAGCGGGCTCAACGACCCCAAGGTGATTCGCCCCGCCGACGTCGGAGGCTACGGACACGATACGCAGTGGGCGGACGACTTCCATCATGCGCTGCGCGTGCTCCTGACCGGCGAGCGCGACGGCTACTACGCGGATTTCGGGCTGCTGCGCGATCTCGCAAAGGCGTACCGGCGACCGTTCGCGCACGACGGGACCTACTCGGCGTATCGGCGGCGGCGCTTCGGAGCGCCCGCCGGCGATCGGGCGCCCGCGCAGTTCGTGGTCTTCTGCCAGAACCACGACCAGGTGGGCAATCGGGCCCTCGGCGATCGGCTGCCGGTCCAGGTGCGGGCGCTGGCTGCCTTCTGCGTCCTGCTGTCGCCGTTCACCCCCATGCTGTTCATGGGCGAGGAGTACGGTGAGCAGGCACCGTTCCAGTTCTTCACCGATCACATCGACGTCGAGATCGCGCGGGCGACGCGCGAGGGCCGACGGCACGAGTTCGCGCGCTTTGCCGCCTACGCCGGGGCGCTGCCCGACCCGCAGGCGTCCGAGACCTTCATGCGCTCCAAGCTCACGCGAGCGCGTGACCCGCGCGTGTCCGCGCTGTACGCCGAGCTCCTGCGTGTTCGGCGCGCGCTGCCCGCGGGCGATGCGGACGTTGCCTTCGATGAGGCCGAGCGCTGGCTGCGTGTGCGCCGCGGTCAGTGGCAGCTGCTGTGCAACTTCGCCGACGCGGAGACGCTCGTGCCGTGCGCTGCCGGTCAAGTCGTGCTGGCGACGCACCCCGCAGCGCAGCCGGAGCGGGACGGGGTGCGGTTGCCGGCGCTCGCGGGAGCATTGATGCGATGAGCGAGGTCTGGCCCGGCCGCCCGTTCCCGCTGGGAGCCACCTGGGACGCCGAGGGGACGAACTTCTCGCTGTTCTCAGAGAACGCTACGCGCGTCGAGCTGTGCCTCTACGACGAGCAGGGTCGTGAGACGCACGTCGAGCTCACCGAACGGACTGCCTACAACTGGCATTGCTACCTGCCAGGGGTCGGACCCGGTCAGCGCTACGGCTACCGCGTCCACGGCCCGTACGAGCCCGCAAGTGGGCATCGCTTCAATCCCACGAAGCTTCTGATCGACCCGTACGCGAAGGTGATCGAGGGACCTATCCGCTGGCAGTCGGCCAACGTGTTTCCCTACGTTCCCGACGACACGCCGGACGCCGATCTCGAGCCCGACGACGAGGACGACGCCGAGGCGATCCCCAGGTGCGTGGTGGTGAACCAGGCCTTCGACTGGGAGGACGACCGGCCACCGCGCATACCCTGGAGCGAGACGATCATCTACGAGACGCACGTGAGAGGCTTTACGATGCGTCACCCCGAGGTGCGCGAGGATCTGCGCGGCACCTACGGCGGACTCGCGTCCGCACCGGCCATCGAGTACCTGGCCTCGCTCGGCGTGACCTCGGTCGAGTTGCTGCCGATCCACCACATCGCCGACGAGAGCTTCTTGCCCGAGCGGGGGCTGACCAACTATTGGGGCTACAGCTCGATCGGCTACCTCGCGCCGCACGCGTCCTACGCGGCAACTGGCTCGCGCGGTGAGCAGCTGCGCGAGTTCAAGGGCATGGTGAAGGCGCTGCACGGCGCAGGAATTGAGGTGATCCTGGATGTCGTCTACAACCACACGGCAGAGGGCAACCACCTCGGTCCGATGCTCTCGTTCAGGGGTATCGACAACGCCAGCTACTACCGCCTCGTGCCCGAGGATCCGCGTCACTACATGGACTTCACTGGCACCGGTAACTCGTTTAACCCGCGCCACCCGAGCGTGCTGCGGCTGATCATGGACTCGCTGCGCTACTGGGTGACGGAATGCCACGTGGACGGCTTCCGCTTCGACCTCGCGGCCGCGCTCGCGCGCGAGCTGTATGAGGTAGATCGTTTGTCGGCGTTCTTCGACGTCATCTACCAGGACCCGGTTCTGTCGCAGGTCAAGCTGATCGCCGAGCCGTGGGATCTGGGGCCGGGCGGCTACCAGGTGGGCAAGTTCCCACCGCTGTGGACGGAGTGGAATGGGGTTTACCGTGATGTGGTGCGAGACTTCTGGCGCGGGCAGGCACCGGCGAGCGCGTTTGCCTCGCGCCTGGCCGGGTCCAGTGACCTCTACTCCCACGACCGCGATCCGTTCGCCTCGATCAACTTCATCACCTGCCACGACGGCTTCACGCTCGGCGACCTCGTCAGCTACGAGCACAAGCGCAACGAGGCCAACGGCGAGGGTGGGCGTGACGGAAGCGACGACAACCGCAGCTGGAACTGCGGCGTCGAAGGACCCACCGATGACCCCGAGGTGGCGGCGCTGCGCGCGCGCCAGCAGCGCAACTTCCTCACGACGCTGTGCTTCTCACTCGGCGTGCCGATGCTGTCCGGCGGCGACGAGCTCGGTCGCACGCAGCTCGGCAATAACAACGCCTGGTGCCAGGACAACGAGCTGTCGTGGTACGACTGGGATCTCGACGAGCCGCGCGAGCACCTGCTCGCCTTCACCAGGCGGCTGATCGCGCTGCGCAGGGAGCACCCGATCTTCCGCAGCCAGCGCTTCTTCCAGGGCGTCGTGGGGAAGACAGGCCTGCCCGACGCGTGGTGGTTTCGCCAGGACGGGCTCAAGCTGACCCAACGCGACTGGGAACGCCACGATCTGCGCTCGTTCGGCCTGTTTCTGAATGGTCAGGCGCCCAGCTATTTCGGCGTGCACGGAGAGGAGATCCGCGATGACTCGTGGTTGTTGATCTTCAATGCCGAGCCTGAAGATGTGACGTTCAGGCTGCCTTCGCGGCGCTTCGGCGCGCGCTGGGAGCTCGAGCTCTCCACGGCCGAGCCCGACCTCGAGGCGGGCGCCTTCCACATCAGCCCCCAAGGCGAGCTCGTCTCACCGAGCCACTCGGTTACGCTCCTGAAGCTAGTGGGGCAGCAGGGCTGACCGCGCTGCGCGCCACCTACCGTCTCCAGCTCGGGGGCGGGCTGGGCTTTCAAGAGGCGCGCGCGCTCGTGCCTTACCTGCGCGAGTTGGGCGTCAGTCACCTCTACCTCTCGCCCCTGCTACAAGCGCGTTCGGACTCGATAAGCGGCTACGACGTCGTCGACCCGGGCCGCGTCTCGGAGGAGCTCGGCGGCGAGCAGGGTCTGCGTGATCTGGCCGCCGCAGGGCTGGGCGTGATCGTCGACATCGTGCCGAACCACATGGCCGCCTGCGAGGAGAACCGCTTCTGGGTAGACGAACGCTTGCGCGGCCGGTTCTTCGACATCGATCCCATCACCGGTCGCCATCGGCGGTTCTTCGACATCGAGGAGCTCGCCGGCGTGCGCCAAGAGGACGACGAGGTGTTCCGGGCAACCCACGAGAAGATGCTGCAGCTCGTGCGTGAGGGGATCGTGGACGGCCTGCGCATCGACCATATCGACGGCTTGGCCAATCCGGCCGGCTACCTGCACCGCCTGCGGCAGGAGGGCGTCGTGCAAGTGTGGGTGGAGAAGATCCTGCAAACGAACGAGGCGCTGCGCGACTGGCCTGTCGAGGGCACCGTCGGCTATGAGTTCCTCAATGATGTCACCGCACTGTTCGTGGACCAGCGGGGGGAGGAGGGCTTGACGCAGCTGTACGCCGAGTTCACCGGTGATCGGCGGAGCTTCTCCGAAGTGGCCCTGGGCGCGCAGCTCGAGCAGGCGACCACGACGTTCCGGCCCGAGGTCGAGCGCCTGCGTCGGATCGCGAACCTGCCCGGGATCCCCGAGTCGCTCACGCGGCTGCCGGCGTACCGGACCTACGTGAACCCCTCCTCCGGCATCGTGAGCGACGCCGACCGCGTCTCGATCGAGCTGGCGCAGATGCCCGCGCGCCTGGCGAGCGCCCTGCTGCTGCAGACGCCGCAGCCGCCGGAGCTCGTGGTGCGTTTCCAGCAGACCTCGCCCGCGATCAAGGCGAAGGGCGTCGAGGACACGGCCTTTTACCGCTACAACCGCCTGCTGGCCCTCAATGAGGTGGGCGGCGATCCGGAGCGCTTCGGCATCAGCGTGGAGACGTTCCATGCGCGCAACGTGGAGCGCGCACGGCGATTCCCACAGGGGCTGCTGGCCACCTCGACGCACGACACCAAGCGCAGCGGCGACGTGCGGGCACGCATCGCCGTGATCGCCGAGATGCCGCGCCAGTGGCGCGGGCACGTGCTGCGCTGGCGCGAGCTCAACGCGGGATTTCGGGCGGCCGGTGCGCCCGACGCTGGCGAGGAGTACCTGCTCTACCAGACGCTCCTCGGCGCATGGCCGATCGATCGCGAGCGCCTGGTGGGCTACATGCGCAAGGCGCTACGTGAGGCGAAGCTGAACACCAACTGGTTACACCCGGATAGCGACTGGGAGGCGCGGGTCGAGCGGTTCTGCGCTCGCGTGCTGGAGCACCCACCGTTCCTCGAGGACTTCGAGCCGTTCGCGGCTGAGGTCGCGGCCCGGGGCAGTCGCGCCGCGATCGGTCAGACGCTCCTGAAGCTCACCTGTCCCGGCGTGCCTGACATCTACCAGGGCGACGAGCTGGAGCTGCTCGAGCTGGTGGATCCCGACAACAGGGGCCCGGTGGACTGGGAGCGCAGGATCTCGGCACTGACGGCGCTGCAGGCCGGCGCACGGCCGACCCCCGAGACGGCCAAGCTCCACGTGATCGTGGCTGCCCTGAAGCTGCGCGCGCGCCGCCCCGAGGCGTTTGCGGGCTCGTACGTGTCGGTGGCGGCCGGCCCGACCGTGTGCGCATTCATGCGCGGCGAACACGACGTTCTTGTGGTGGTGCGGTTGCGGGCCGGCGGCGTCGGGTCGCTCGTGCTGCCCGACGGCGCGGCGGGCGAGTGGCGAGACGTGCTCGACGGCGAGGTTCGCGAGCTCGGGCGTGTGGCGCAATTCGAACAGGTCATCGGACCGCTCGGGGTGGGGTTGCTGGAGCGAACATAGGTGGCAAGCGCAGCCAGCGCACAGCAATGCTCGCCCTGGCCCTGCCCGCGGCGCTCAGGCTTCCCAGGCGCCATCGCAAGCGCCGTCGTACAAGCACTGAGCTTGGTGTCTGCCGCTACCCCCTATTGGCATGCTCACCAGCCAGACGAGCTGGAGCGGACCCGCCTTCGCGGACGGTCGCGGGCTTTGATTTAGTGGCTAAGTCTTCCATGAAGAACGCATTCGTGATAGGGATGCTCATTCAGAAATTCCATAGCTGACGAGACCAAGGTCCTGAAAGTAGAGGAGTAGATGCCCGAGACGAAGGCTAAAGGCCGCCCGGCAGCAAAGAAGAAAGCTACTGCTCGCAAACCTCCCGCGACCCGTGGAAAGCGCGGTACGAGGAGCTCAGTCCAGCGGACCACGGAGCTGTCCGAGGACGTGCTCCAGGAGCTTGAGGACGGTGCGCAGAGCGCGATCGAGGCGGTGCGTAAGTTCCTCGGCACCGTCGATCAGGCGCTGCCGCCGCGCGGTGAGGGTCAGTCCAGGAGGGAGGAGATAACCGACTCCGCCCTGGAGATGGTGCAGCGGCTGGTCCACACGCAGTCCGAGTTCCTGCGCAAGGTTGTGGACAGTGCTGGCAAGTCGCTGGGAAGATCAGGCGACGCGAAGTAGCACGCGAGCGGGAGCGGCCGACTTCGAGTCAGCCGCTCCCGGCAGGGCGTGGGTTCACAAACTCGGCGATCTGCCTCACGCCGCCCACGCGTACTCATGGACGAGCCCGCCGAGCCGGTCGCGGCGGCTGACCGCGGTCTGGTGTCGCGGGCCGAGCGGGATCACCCGCGGCGAGGGCTGAGGGGCGCGCAGCCCGAGCGCTCGGTGCGGGCGCTCGCGGTTGAGTGGTCTGAGCTCAACAGGGTCTTTGGGCTGACGACAAACGCCGACCACGCGGATCGCGGCAGCGCGCTGCTCAGAGCA
>Ga0207930_1000103_pt1 | contig 21671 bp, 24 predicted proteins | sample NGESurshal092012_7_FD_184477 | JGI IMG/M metagenome (GOLD analysis project Ga0207930, IMG submission 184477) | Arctic peat soil microbial communities from Barrow, Alaska - NGEE Surface sample 210-3 shallow-092012 (SPAdes) | ecosystem: Environmental > Terrestrial > Soil > Wetlands > Peat ... | reverse complement strand
ACAGACGCGGCATGCGATAGGCGGCCATCGCCGGGTCGCCACGCTCGAGCGCGTCGAGGATCTCGTCCCTGAGCGCGGGCGGAACGCGCTCGTCGGCGTCCAGGACGAGCACCCAGTCGTGCCGTGCCTCCAGGAGCGCCCGGTTGCGCGATGTGACGAAGCCCTCCCACCCGATCGACACGACGCGCGCTCCCGAAAGGCGCGCGACGTCCTGGGTCCCGTCGGTGGAACCGGTGTCCGCGACGACGACCTCCTCCGCGAAGTCGACCGACTGCAGCGCGCCCGGCAGCCGGTCGCGCTCGTCCTTCGTCAGGATGACCACCGAGAGCGGCGCGCGCACGCACGGGACATTAGCAGGGCCTCACGGCCCGCTGACGCGGGGCGCTATCCTCGTCTCCCGTGAGGCTGCTCGCCCTCGACCTCGGTTCCGCGATGCGGGGAGGACAGCGGCAGACCGAGCTCGTCCTGGCCGGCCTCGCCTCGCGCGGGCACGAAGTCCGGCTCCTCGCCCGGCGGGGCGCGCCCCTGGCGGCGGCCGCCCGCGCGGCCGGCATCGACACGGCCGAGGTTCCGGCAGGCTCCGAGGCGTCCCCCGTCTTGCTCCTCGCCGTCGCGCGCGAAGCGCGGTCCTTCCGCCCCGAGATCGTGTACGCCGGCGACGCCCGCGGCCACGGCGCCGCGGTGTTCAGCCGCGCGGCGGCATCAGCGCCGCTCGTCGTCCACCGCCGCGTCGTCTTCTCGCCGGGCCGCGACCTGCTCTCACGCCTCAAGTACCGCGCCGCGTCGCGCTACCTCGCCATCTCGCGCGCCGTCAAGGAGTCTCTAGAACTGGCGGGCGTCCCGGCGGCGAAGGTCATCGTCGTTCCCGACGGACTTCCGGACGAGGCCTTCCTCGAGAGCACCGCACCCACGCCGCCTCCCTTTCGGCTCGTGCATGCGGGCGCGTTCGACGGGCGGAAGGGGCAGGACGTCGTCGTCGAAACCCTCGCGCGGCTCGTCGCGGGAGGGCTCGACGCGACCGCGCTCTTCCTCGGGGACGGCCCGAAGCGAGGCGCCGTCGAGGCGCAAGCCGCGGCGCGCGGCGTCGCCGGGAGGTGTGTGTTCGCCGGTCACGTCGAGGACGTCGCGGCGCGACTCGCCGCGTCCCACGTCCTCCTCCTCCCTTCCGACAGCGAGGGCGGACCTCTCGCTCTCGTCGAGGCCATGGCGGCGGGCTGCCTCGCGGTCGGGCACGACGTGGGCGGCGCGTCGGAGATGGTGCAGGGAGGGGCGGCCGGAACCCTCGTCGCGTCCCTCGACGCGGAGGCGTGGGAGCAGGCGGTGCTCGCCCTCCTTCACGACCCTGGCCGCCGCGCGCGCCTGGTCACGGACGGCCGCGCGGCGGCGCGCGAGCGGACGATCGCGAGGACTGTCGCGGGCGTCGAGGCCGAGCTCGAGAGGGCGCGCGCGAGGCGCGGTACGTGAGGACGCTCGTTCGGGCGACGAACTGGGTCGGCGACGTCGTCCTGTCGCTTCCGGCTGTCCGCGCGCTCCGCGCGGCCGACCCGAAAGGCGCGCTTGCGGTGCTCGCGCGCCCGTGGGTCGCGGAGCTCTACCGGCTGCTCCCGGAAGTGAACGAGGTCCTCGTCGACGAGTCGAAAGGCTCCGAAGCGGATTCGAAGGCGCGCGAGCGCCTCGCCCTGGAGATCCGTGCCGGAAGATTCGACCGGGCGATCGTCCTGCCGACGAGCTTCGAGACCGCCTGGACGCTCGCCCGCGCGGGCGTGCCCGAGCGGATCGGATACCGGGGCGAGCTGCGCGGGGCTCTCCTGACCCGCGCCGTGCGTCTTTTCCTCGGTCCAGGTGAGCACCAGGTGTGGAAGCACCTCCGGCTCGCGGCTGCGGCCGGTGCGCCGCTTCCCGCCGCGCCAGACGTGTCGTGGCCCGTGAGCGGCGCGCTCCGGGAAGCAGCCCGCGCGCGTCTCGCCGAGGCCGGCTGGAAAGGCGGGCCGTTCGCCGCCGCACACGTCGCGTCCTTCGCGCACGCGGCCAAGCGCTGGGACCTCGCACGCTTCGCGGCGGTCTTCGACGCGCTCGCCGCGCGTCACGGCCTCGCGATCGTCCTCCTCGGCAGCGCGGGCGAGAAGGCGGTCAACGCCGAGGCCGCGTCGCGCGCGAAAGCGCGCGTCTTCGACCTCTCCGGCGCAACGACGCTGCCCGAAGCGCTCGGCATTCTCGCGGAGGCACGGCTCTTCCTCGGAAACGACTCCGGCCTCGCCCATCTCGCGAGCGCGGCCGGAACGCCGGCGGTCGTCGTCTTCGGGTCGACCGACCCCGAGGCGACGCGCCCGTGGGACGGGCCGCGCCCGGACGGGAGGCCCGTGCGCCTCGCGCTCGTTCGCCGCCGGACGCTCTGCGCGCCCTGTCGGTTCGACGTGTGCCCGATCGATCACGCGTGCATGACCGGGGTGACGCCGGAGGACGTCCTGGCCGCGGCGGACAAGGTGCTCGCTGACGAGCGATAAAGCGTCAGAGGCGGCGGACGCGCTCCTCGTCCACAAAACGGCAGATGAGGTGAAGCGCGGCGAGGTGAAGCTCCTGCACGTGCGCGGTCTCCATCGAAGGAACGACGATGCCGACGTCCCATCGCGCGGCCTCGGCGCGGCCCTTCTCGCCGGTGAGGAAGATGGTCGCCAGACCCCGCGCGCGCGCCGCCTCGAGCGCCTTCAGCACGTTGGGACTCCCGCCCGAGGTCGTGAGGCCCAGGGCCACGTCGGCCGCCTTCGCGAGCGCCTCGATCTGACGCGAGAACACGATCGAGTAGTCGTAGTCGTTCGCGCAGGCGGTCAGGATCGCGATGTCGGCCCCGAGCGCGACCGCCGGGAGCGCGGGCCGGTCGCCGTGATAGCGAACGACGAGCTCGGCCGCGAAGTGCTGCGCCTGCGTCGCGCTTCCGCCGTTCCCGAACGCGAACGTCGTCCGGCCGGAAAGCGCCGCGTCGGCCACGAGCCGCGCGGCCCTTTCCACTCCGGGTCCGATCGAAAGAGCCGCGCCGGTGGCGAGCGCCGCCAGATCGCCGAAGTAGGCGCGCATCAGCTTCCACCCTTCAGGCGCGTGACCATCGAGGACGTCGAGAGGCCCTCCACGAGCGGGACGAGGACGACGGAGCCCCCGTACGACCGTACGAAGGACGCGCCGACGACGGTGGCCTCGGTGTAGTCGCCGCCCTTGACGAGCGTCTGGGGACGCAGCTCTTGGATGACCGCTTCCGGCGTGTCCTCGTCGAAGACGACGACGAAGTCCACGGCGTCAAGCCCTCCGAGGACCTGCGCGCGGTCCGCCTCGGAGAGAATCGGCCGCCCGTCGCCCTTCAACCGCTTCACCGAAGAGTCGCTGTTGAGGCCGACGACGAGAAGGTCGCCGCTCTTCCGCGCTTCCGTCAGGAGCTTCACGTGCCCGGGGTGCAGGAGGTCGAAGCAGCCGTTCGTGAACACGACGTTCTTGTGGGCACGCCGCAGCATCGACGAGACGGCCGGCAGGTGCGCGCGGTCGAGGAGCTTCTCGCGCGGCGACCCCGCCGCCCCTTCGAAGAGGTCGGCCCAGTGGACCGGCGCGGTGCCGACGCGCCCGACCGCGTAGCTCGCCGCGCGGTTCGCGACCTCGGCCGCTTCGAAAAACCCGAGACCGCAGCCCACGGCCACGCCGAACGCCGCGAGGACGGTGTCCCCCGCGCCCGTCACGTCGAACACCTCCCGGGCATGGGCCGTGATGCGCCGCGGTTCCTGGCCCCGCGCGAGGAGCAGCATGCCCTCCTCCGAGAGCTTCACGAGAAGCGCTTCGAGCCCGAGCTCGTCCCTCAGACGCGCGCCGAGGCGGGCGACGGCCTGAAGGTCGCGCGCGGACTCGCCCGTCGCGGCTTCCAGCTCCCGGCGGTTCGGCATCACGACCGTCGCGCTGCGGTACCGCCCGTAGTCGCGGCCCTTCGGGTCGACGAGCGCGGGAATTCCCTTCGCGCGCGCCGCCTCGAGGAGGGTGGACGTGAGGGCCGGCGTGAGCGTGCCCTTCGCGTAGTCGGAGAGAAGGAGCACGTCGGCGGCGCCCACGGCCCGGCGCGCGGCCGCGAGGAGCGCGCCCTCGGCGGACGGCGACAGCGCGGACGCGAGCTCCTCGTCCACGCGCAGCATCTGGCGTCCCTCGGAAACCATGCGGCGCTTGACGGGCGTCGCCCGCAGCGGGTCGACGACGATCGTGCCCGATGCCCCCGGCAGCGTCGTGAGCCGCCGCGCGAGCCACGCGCCCTCCTCGCCCGGCCCCACGGCGCCCAGAGTGACGATGCGCGCTCCGAGGCACGCGAGGTTTTCGACGACGTTTCCGGCGCCGCCCGCGCGCCGGCTCATCGCCGCGAGGGAAAGCAGCGGGACGGGCGCTTCCGGCGCCACGCGCTCGACGGAGCCCACCCACGTCTCGTCGAGCATGAGGTCTCCCGCGACCGCGACCGTGACGCTGGGCGCCGCGGCCGCGAGCGCGGCGATCTCACGCGGGGTCACGGCGCCAGCACCTTGCGGACGGCCTCGCCGAAGGACTTCTCGGTCTGGGGGCCCGCGAGCCGCGCGACGAGCTCGCCCTTGCGGTCGTAGACGAGCGTGTACGGCACGGCGCCGTTCCAGCTCTTGTCCACGGCGTCGATGAAGCGCTGCGGATCGGCGCTCTTCACCTGCCAGCAGACGAACGGAATCTTCCCCGACGCGAGGAACTTCTCTACGTCCGCCGTCTTCTTCAGCGAATCGGTCGACACGAGGGCGACGGCTACGTCCTTCGCGGAGAATCCCTTCGCGGCGGAGACGAGGGCGGGCATCTCCTCGCGGCACGGGTCGCACCACGTCGCCCAGAAGTTCACGAGGACGACGCGGCCCTTCTTCGCCGCCACGACGCGCGCGCGGTACTGCTCCGGCCTCACGAGCTTCACTTGCTCGGAAGCGGCAGAGCGCGCGAAGACCACGAGGGTCGCCGCCAGCAGGATTCTTCGGGCGAGCCTCAAACGCGCTTGATCGTGCAGCCGAAGGCCTTCGTTTCGGCCGCGGGAACGGGCCTTCCCGAGAGGATGGCGTCGAGCGCATTCCTCAGGTCCGGCGATTTAACACCCTGTGGATCGTCCTGGTTCTCGTCGATGCGCCCGTGGTAGAGCAGGTTCCCCTTCGGGTCGAGAACGAAGACCTCCGGCGTGCGCGTCGCGCCGTAAGCGTCGGCGATCCTGTTGCCGTCGTCCTTGAGAAGGGGAAACGTGAAGCCGTGCTTTTCCGCGTGCTCTTTCACCTCGGTCGCCGGCTCCGTCTTGTTGCTGTTGATCCCGACGAGCGGGATGCCCTTCGCCGCGTACTCTCTCCCGAGGGCCGCCATGCGCGTGTTGTAGGCGTTCGAGACCGGACACTTCGTCGCGACGAACACGACGGCGACCGCCTTGCTCTTCGCGAGAAGATCCTTCAGCGCGACGGCCTTTCCGTCGGAGGCGGCCGGCAGCGTGAAGTCGGGCGCCGGGGCCCCGATCTTCAAAGCGGCGGCCCGCGCGGCAGGAGCGGCGAGAGATGTCGCGAACAAAACGGCGACCGCGGCGAGGACGGAAAGTCTCTTCACGTTTCAGGCCTCCAGGAGCTCGAGCAAGGCGGATTCGGACACGGACTTCAGCGCGGCCGTCGCCAGATCGAGCACCCGCGCGCCGTTGACGGACACGGCGAGGCGGCCCGGCACGACACGGCCCAGAAGCGAGACCGCGACCCCGTAACGGCGCCCGGCCTCCGCGAGGTTCCGCTCGCGTCCCGCCGGCATCGAAACGACGGCGCGCCCTGCCGTCTGCGAGAAGAGAAGACGGGTGGTGGGCAGCGGCGTCGCGACGTTGACGTCGGCCCCGAGGCCCATGGGACCCATCGCGGCCTCGGCGAGCGCCACGGCAAGGCCGCCCTCGGAGAGGTCGTGCGCGGAGGAGAGCATGCCGTCGCGCACGGTCTCCAGAAGCAGGTTCACGAGCGCGCGCGTCGAGGCGAGGTCGAGAGCCGGGCACGGGCCCTCGTCGCGTCCGAGGACGGTCGCGAGGTATTCGCTCGCGCCCATCTCGTCGCGGGTCGTCCCGAGGAGGGCCACGATGTCGCCCTCCCGCGCGAAATGGAGGCCGACGGTCCGCGTGACGTCGTCCAGCAGGCCCACCATTCCGACGGTGGGCGTGGGCAGGATGGAGACGCCATCCGTCTCGTTGTAGAGCGACACGTTGCCGGAGACGACGGGCGTCTCGAACGCGCGGCAGGCCTCCGAAAGCCCGCGAATCGCCGCCGCGAACTGGCCGAGGATCTCGGGGCGCTCGGGGTTCCCGAAGTTGAGGCAGTCCGTGACGGCGAGCGGCTTGGCGCCGACGCTGGCGAGATTGAGCGCGGCCTCGGCCACCGCGTGCGCGGCGCCGGTCTGCGGGTCGGCCGCGACGTAACGCGGGTTGACGTCGCACGTCATCGCGAGCCCCTTCGGTGTCCCCGGGACCCGAATGATGGCAGCGTCGCCGCCCGGACCGGCGACCGTGTTCGTCCTCACGCTCCAGTCGTACTGCGCCGCGATCCACCGCTTCGAGCAGAGATTCGGCGACGCGAGAAGCGTGCGAAGCGCCGCGGCATCGTCCGGCGCGCCGTCGAGGGCGACAGGCGTCGAGGGCGGGAGAGGCTTCGGCGCGGTGGAGGCGCGCCGGTAGAGCGGAGCCTCCTGGACGAGCGGGGCGATCTCGAGATCGGCGACGACGGCGCCTTCCCAGAGGAGGCGCATGCGCGGCTCCTTGCGCACGACGCCGATCGCCGCGACATCCACGCCCCACTTGCGGAAGACCGCGGCGACCTCGGCCTCCCGCCCCCGATGGACGACAAGGACCATGCGCTCCTGCGACTCGGAGAGCATCAGCTCGTACGGCGTCATGCCGGTCTCACGCATCGGGACCTTCGACAGGTCCAGCTCCATCCCGACACCGCCGCGAGCGCACATCTCGAACGTCGAAGACGTCAGCCCGGCCGCCCCCATGTCCTGGATCGCGACGACGGCGTCGCCCTCGAGGACCTCGAGGACGGCTTCGAGGACGAGCTTCTCCACGAACGGGTCGCCCACCTGCACGGTCGGGCGGCGCTGCGATTTCCGATCGTCGAAGACGTCCGACGCCATCGATGCACCGTGGATCCCGTCGCGGCCCGTCTTCGAGCCCGCATAGAGGACGGGATTTCCCGCGCCGGCGGCCTTCGCGCGGAAGATCCGGTCCTGCCGCACGATGCCGACCGCCATGACGTTCACGAGAATGTTCTTGTCGTAGGCCGGGTGGAAAAAAGTCATCCCGCCGACCGTCGGCACGCCGATGCAGTTGCCGTAGCCCCCGACGCCGCGCACGACGCCGTCCACGAGGTCGCGCATGCGCGGAGCCGCGGGGTCTCCGAAAAAGAGCGGGTCGAGGATCGCGAGCGGACGCGCGCCCATCGTGAAGACGTCGCGCAGGATCCCGCCCACTCCCGTGGCCGCGCCCTGATAGGGCTCGATGAACGACGGGTGATTGTGGGACTCCATCTTGAAGACGACCGCGAGGCCGTCGCCGATGTCCACGGCTCCGGCATTCTCGCCGGGCCCCTGCAGGACGCGCGGGCCCGTCGTGGGGAGCTCCTTCAGGTACGGCTTCGAGGACTTGTACGAGCAGTGCTCGCTCCAGAGCGCCGAGTAAATCCCCAGCTCCACGAGGTTCGGGTCGCGGCCGAGGATTTCGCGGATACTCAGGAACTCGTCCGGCGAGAGCCCGTGCTCGGCCACGACGGCGGGGGACAGGGGCGCGGCCGGGAGAGCCATCCCCCTAAGTTTAGTGCAGGGCCGAAAACGAGGGCCTTACCGCCGCACAGCCCTCAGCCCGGCTGCGCCTTAGGCATGACGAGAATATCGGGTCGCCGCTTGAGGTCGCGCCCGCGCGATCGCCGCCTACTTCGGAGACGCCGTGATGGCCCCCAGGATGCCGCCGAGCCGCTCCTTTAGCGCCGAAAGATCTCTTTCGACCACAGCCCAGACCTGCTCATGGTCGATGCCGAAGTACTCGTGAACCAGCACGTTCCGCATCGCGACGATGCTTCTCTAAGGGACTTCGGGGTGGGCGGCGCGAAAGGCTCCGTCAGTCGGCCGGCGCTTTCGCCAGTGATCTCGATGTGATGCACCATCCATGTCTGAACGAGCTGGTCGCGGAAAAAGGCGTCGCGACCGCGGGCCCTGTACTTCTCGATGTTCTAGGCCGGGAGACCGAGCGCGGCGAGGGCCCGGAGCTCAGGTGCGCGTGAGGAGCCGCGATCCGGGGGGTCATCCATGAGTCGGCCTCTTCGTGGCTCGCGAAACGGTAGACCCCGCGCGGGACGAGCGTTTGCGCCCGTCAGCGCCGCCTCTCCTCCTCGCGCCGCCGAATCGACGCGGCCTCCCACTCGTCGCGGAGACGGTTCGATTCCTCGATCGAACGGTGTTTGTAGACGCCGGGCGGGAACCTCATCTGGCTCGCGCTCGCCGCGAAGCCCCACACGGCGGCCATCGCGTCCCAAAGTCGCGGGTCGCCGGGCACGTACCACAGGAGAAGCTCTTCGGCCTTGATCTCGTCGATGCTCGGATCGTCGAAGACCGACCGAAGAGCCGCCTTCAGGCGTTCGACGTTCCCTGCCTCGGGTGCGATGAAGATGTCCAGATCCTGCGTCGCACGCGGCAGACCGAGGAGGTTGATCGCCGCGGCGCCAATGACGGCGTACCTGACTCCCTCGCGCTCGAGGGCCTAGAGCCGGGCGGAAGGCACGTCGGCGCCTGGCGCCGCGGGCCGCCAGCCCTTGAGGCTGCGCACGATGATCTCCGCCTCGACGAGCGCGGCCCGCACCTCGGCCGCGATCGCGGGAGCGTTCGGCGTGTCGCCGTGGACGCAAAGGGTGTCGACGGCGAGAGGAACCGCCTGGCCGTTTCGCGCGACGGTCCGGCGTTCGAGGACGAGAGAGCGCGCACAGCGGGCGGCGGCCGCCGGATCCTCGACGAGAGCCCCGGGAGCTCCGCGTGGGACGAGCGAGCCGTCGGCTTCGTACCCGCGATCCACGAACCCTTCCGCCGCGACGGCGAGACCCAGCGCGCGCCCGGCGTCGAGGAGTTTTGACCCGGGAGACGAGACCAGAACGAGGGCCCTCGAAACGCTCCACACCGCGCGCGCCACCGCGGACGCGACGGCCGGACTCGTGGCGGCGGCGTGATAAAGCGCCCCGTGCGGTTTGACGCCCGTGAGCTCGCCCTCTTCCTGGCGGACGATGTTGCGCAGCGCCTCGACCTGCTCCTTCACGAGGGCCTCGATCCCGGCTGGGGCAAGCGCGACCTCTTTCCGCCCGAAATTCGCGCGATCTGCGTAAGAGGGGTGGGCCTGGATCGCGACCCCCTTGGCGAGCGCGAGGCGCACGACCTGCCGCATCGAGATCTCGTCCCCCGCGTGTCCTCCACAGGCGATGTTCACCGTGGAGACCGAGCGCATCAGGGCCTCGTCGTCACCGCCCTCGCCTCCGTCGAAGTTCAGGTCGACGGCGTAGCGGTTCTGCTTGCGGAACTCACGAACGGGCTCGGTCATGTTCGGCCTCCGGAAAACGCGCGGAGTCGAGCTTCGCGCGCATCAACCAACCTCCGGGCTTCGGTCACGGGGATTCTCTCAAAGCGCACGTTTCGGCCCGGGGGCGTCCGCGCGAGGAGATCGAGGTCGATGGCCGCCACGACGGCGATCTTCGGATAGCCGCCCGTCGTCGGCCTCTCGGCGAGGAGCACGATGGGGTGCCCGTCGGCCGTCACCTGGACGGTGCCCCGGGTCGTCCCTTCCGACGCGCGGGAAGCGGTTTCCACGAGGCCGAGGGAAGGGCCCGAGAGCCTGAGACCCATGCGGTTCGACTCCGGGAGGATCCTCCAGGGCGTGCCCCAGAACGCCGCGAGCGCGGCGGCGTCGAACTCGGCTTCATCCGATCCCGCGAACGCGCGCAGGACGACATCGCCGTCGCCCGGCTGTCTCAGGTCGGCGCTCGCATCCACGAGCGGCGCCGCTGAAGCCGGAAGCACCGAGAGAAAATCCCCGCGCTGGAGGCGCCGTCCCTGAAATCCGCCGAAGCGGCCCGAGACACACGTGGAACGGCTCCCGAGGACGAGCGGAACGTCGATCCCGCCGCCGACCGCGGCGATCGCGCGCGTCGCGCCTGGTCCCGACGCAAGTGACATGATCTCGCCGTCCGCGACGCGAAAAGCCTTCCCGGGTGCCGGTCCGAACGCCCCGCCTGCGACCGCGAGATCGAGATCGCCCGCCGCGCGCAGCACGGGCCCCACGAACGTGATCTCGAGGGCGGCCGCGCTCTCGACGTTTCCGACGAGACGGTTCGCCAGGCGCAGCGCTTCCTCGTCGAGCGCGCCGGCAGCCGGAACTCCGGATGACGCCCATCCGTATCTCCCGAGGTCCTGCACCGTCGTGAGGAGCCCTGGCTCCATGACGAGGAGTCCGCGCGACTGGATCACAGGCGGAAACGCACCCGGTCGCCCGGCGCGAAGAGAAAAGGCGGATCGGCGCGAAGGTCGAAGAGCCGGCGCGCGGTTCGCCCGAGGAGATTCCAGCCGCCTGGAGTCGGAGCGGGATAGATCCCCACATACGGCCCCGCGAGGGCGACGCTTCCTGCGGGCACGGCGGCGCGCGGCGTGCCCCGCCGCGGCAGATGGAGCGCCTTCGGCAATCCGTAGAGATAGGCGAATCCCGTCGAGAAGCCGAGGAACCCGACCGTGAAGTCGAGCTGGACGAACACCTCGAGGAAGGCGTCGGGCGAAAGGCCGGAGCGCGAAGCGATCTCGTCGAGATCCGCGCCGTCCGGCGTCATCCGAATCTCGTGCCTGCGCGGCGAAAAGGCGGGTCCGGCGTGACGAGGGGCGGCCTCGAAGGCTTCGAGCCGCGAGGCGTCCAGCTCCGGCGAGCCGAGGACGAGGACCGTCCGGGCTGCGGGCACGACGTCCACGAGGCCCGCCATTCCAGACGTCCGGATCGCTGCCGCGGCGCTCCGGGCCGCCTCGTTCGCCTCCGCCTCTTCACCCTCGAAAGCGAGAAGCCACGCGTACTCGCCGGTCTCCTTCACGGGTGGCGGAACGTTATCCCAGACCGTGGCTCCCGGTCGCACCCGGAATTCCCGTTCCGCCCGAAGGCGCGCTGAGCGACGTCAGGCGATCGCGAGATCTTCCCTACGCCCCTTGCATCGCCATGCGGGTCGTCGCGAAGGACTTGAACAGGCGCGCGCCGTCCGTGCCGCCGAGGAGCTCGTCGCACGCGCGCTCGGGGTGCGGCATGAGGCCGACGACGTTGCCTTTCACGTTGCAGATGCCGGCCACGTCGTCCAGCGAGCCGTTCGGGTTTGCGTCCTCGCCGCGCGAGCCGTCGCTTCTCACGTAGCGGAAGACGATCTGGTCCCTCGCGAGCATCTCCTCGTACACGCGCCGCTCGGCGGTCCAGTTGCCCTCTCCATGCGCGATCGGCATCCTCAGGACGTCGCCCTTGTTGATCGCGAGCGTGAACGGCGTGCGCTTGGACTCGACGCGCAGGAAGACGTCGCGGCAGACGAAGCGCAGTCCCTCGTTCCTCAGCATCGCTCCCGGCAGGAGCCCGGCCTCGCAGAGGATCTGGAAGCCGTTGCAGATGCCGAGCACCGCCCCGCCCTGCCCCGCGAATGCGGCCACGGACTCCATCACCGGTGAGAAGCGCGCCATCGCGCCGCTCCTCAAGTAATCGCCGTAGGCGAAGCCTCCCGGCAGGATCACGAGGTCGGGATCGCCGAGCGCGCGCTCGTCGTGGCGCACCATCTTCACGTCGGCCTGGAGCACGTTCCGCGCTGCGCGGGCGGCATCCTCGTCGCAGTTGCTGCCCGGAAAGACGACGACGGCGACGCGCGGCGCCCGCGCGGCGCTCACCGGACGGCTCCGGTCGGCGCGCCCGCGGCCTCGAGCAGGACCTCGTAGTCCTCGATGACGGGATTCGCCAGCAGCTTCCCCGCCATCTGCTCGCCGGCTTCCTTCGCCGCCTTCGGGTCGTCCGTGTCCACTTCGACGCGGAAGAGCTTTCCGGCCCTCACGTCCGAGACCGATCCGTAGCCGAGCCGGTGGAGGGCGTCGGCGATCGCCTTCCCCTGGGGATCGAGAACCCCCGGCTTGAGCATGACCTTCACGAAAACCGTCATCGGCGACTCCTCTTCGAGGCCCTAGATCCAGTCCGTGGGCTCATCGTGCCGCGCGACCGCGAGCGACGCGTGCGTCCCCGTCTCGTCGAGCGCCTCGCGAAAGACGCGCTCGGCGAGCGCGGTCGTGTTGTTGTGCCGCGACACGTGGAGCGCGACGACCGCGGCCGTCCGGGGCCCGACGAGGCGCCTGAGTCCCTCTGCCGCGCTCTCGTTCGACAGGTGCCCCACGGCCGAGAGAATGCGCTTCTTGAGGTACGGCGGATACGGCCCGGACCGCAGGAGATCCTCGTCGTGATTCGCCTCGAGCCCGAGCACGTCACAATCTCGAAGCGCTTCGAGGACCGGGGGCGAAAGATGACCGAGGTCGGTGGCGATCCCCACGCGGCGCCCGCCCGCGTCCGCGAATACGAAGCACACCGACTCGGCCCCGTCGTGCGGCGTGGACGTGACGCGCACGTGGAGGCCGCCCAGGGTCATTTCCGTCCCGCCTGCGACGGGCCGCACGTCGGCGAAGAGCGGCCCCGGGAATCCGCCGGCCACGGCCGTGCCGCGCGACGCGAAGACGGGGATGCTGCGCCGGCGATTCAGGTCGAGAGCGGCGTGGACGTGGTCCGCGTGCTCGTGCGTGAGGAAGATCGCGGAAATGGCGTCCAGGGACATGCCGCGCAACGCGAGCCGCCGCTCGGTCTCCCTCGTCGAGAGACCCGCGTCCACGAGGACGCTCGTCCCGTTCGCGCGTACGACCGCGCAGTTCCCCGACGAGCCCGAGCCGAGGAAGGTGACCTCGATGCGGCTCACCGCGCCCCCGTGCTGCCGAAGCCGCCGGTCCCGCGCGCCGTGTCGACGAGATCCACCGCACACTCGAAGATTGCGCGCGCGACGGGCGCGATCACGAGCTGCGCGATCCGGTCGCCGCGAGTCAGCGTCACGGGCTCCGCCCCGAGATTCACGACGAGGACTCCCACTTCGCCGCGGTAGTCCGCGTCGATCGTCCCGACGCCGTTCGCGAGCGCCAGCCCCTTTTTCAGGGCGAGGCCGGAGCGGGCTCGCACCTGGCCTTCGAAGCCCCTCGGAATCTCGAGAACGAGGCCGGTGGGAACCAGAATGCGCTCTCCCGGAACCACGACGACCGGCTTTTCGAGAGCCGCGCGCAGGTCGGCGCCGGCGGCCCCGTCGGAAGCATAAACCGGAGGGGCGAGATCCGTGAAGGCCTCGGCCATCCGGTAGCGAACGGGGACTCTCGGGCCACCCGTCATGCCGCGAGCACCTCCGAGACGTCGTCCGCGAGGCTGCGCGCGAAGGCCTCGGGCCGAGCCCCGGCGGGGAGCGGCCCCGCGATGCCGAGGCCGAGGCGCCCCGCGTCCCTCCCGTCGCCATAGAGATGCCGGATGGCAGCGTGTACGTCCTCGGCCGTCACGCGGTCCACCTCGGCGAGGAATTCCTCGGTCGGGTAAGGACGGCCCCGGTACAGCCAGGCGCTGACGGCGCTCTCGCGCCGCGCGGCCGTGGACTCGAGCGAGAGCGCCGCCTCCGCGTGAAACAGGTTCTTCGCACGCAGGAGCTCCGACCGCGTGACACCCTCTTCGCGAAAGCGCCGGAGGATGCGGGCCATGCTCGCGACGAGGCGCGCGAGATTCTTCGGCTGCGTCGCGGCCGAGACGAGGGCGACCCCGGCCTCGCGATGGAGCGTGAGGCCCGTCCCGACGGCGTAGGCGAGGCCACGCCGCTCGCGTACGTCGCGCCACAGGCGGGACGAGACGCCCCCGCCGAGGATCTCGGTCGCGATCCACGCGGCCGGGACGAGAGGATGGCCGAACGGAATCGTCGGCCCTCCCACGAGAAGGTGCGTCTGCTGGAGGTCCGGCCGCGCGAGGTGAAAGGCGCAGCGGGCGGCGCGCGGCTTCCGGGCCGCGGGCTCGGTGGGAGCCGGAGCCGCCTCCTGCCGCGCGCGTCCACGGGAGAAGAGCGCGACGAGGCGGTCGGGGTCGAAGGCGCCGGCGGCCGCGACGAGAGTTCGCTCGGGTCGCGCAATCGCGCGGAACCGCCGGACCAGGCGCGTGTGCGTGAGGCCTCCCACGGTCGAGGCCGTGCCGAGGACCGGCGCGCCGAGGGCGTGCGTGGGCCAGAGGCGCCGGAGGAAGCTCTCGTGGAGGAGGTCGTCGGGCACGTCCTCGGCCTCGGCCATCTCCTCGAGGACGACGCCGCGCTCCACCTCCACGTCCGCGGCCGTGAATGCGGGTCCGGAGGTGAGGTCGACGAGGAGGTCCACCGCCTCTTTCGCCCGTTCCGCCGGCACGCGCGCGTGGAACGAAACGCACTCCTTCGTCGTGTACGCGTCGCAGTCGCCTCCGAGCCGGTCGGTGATTCGCGCGACGGCGGCGCCCGAGCGCCGGGGAGTCCTCTTGAAGAGGAGGTGCTCGAGAAAGTGCGTCGCGCCGCGCTCGAGAGGCTCCTCGGAGGCCGAGCCGCCCGCCATCGTGACCGAGAGCGCGAGGCTTCTCACGTCGCGCATCGGGTCCAGCCACACCACCGTCCCGTCCGGGAGGTTCCTCACGAGCACGGCTGATTCTAGTTGAGGAAAAGGGATCGAGCGCGGCGGGGCGACAATGCCTGAAGACAAGATAAGGAGTGAAGAATCTTCTCGAGAGAATTTGGGAAAAACGCCGGGGTCGCGCTGGCCGCGCTCGCACTGGGCCTCGCTCTCGCCGAGGCCGGCCTCAGGCTCTTCTTTCCGCAGCCTCTCGCCGAGCGCTACGGCTCGCCGGCCGCGGGCGGACCGCTCGTCGCGATCGACCCGAAGCTCGGCTGGACTCTTCGAAAGAACGTCTCGGGCGTCGCGAGCGACGAGCCGTGGCAGGCGGACCTCGTGACGAACGCGCTCGGGTTTCGAGACGCCGACCACGGGGAGAAGGTCGCGGGCGTGACGCGCGTCGCCGTCCTCGGCGATTCGTTCGTCTTCGGCAGCGGGGTGAAGCAGGACGAGCCAGTCACGAGGCGTCTCCAAGCCCTCCTCGGCCCGTCGTTCGAGGTGATCAACCTCGGCGTCCCCGGCTACGGGACGGACCAGGCTCTTCTGACTCTCCGCCGGTGGGGCCCCCGCCTCTCGCCCGACATCGTCCTCGCCGGTTTCTTCTGGAACGACGTGATGGAGAACGCGAGCGCCGAGATGTACAGCATGCCGAAGCCCCGTTTCGTCCTCGCGGGGGACTCTTTGTCGCTCGTGCCTCCGGGCGGGGCGCCCGACCGTTCAGCCGCCGCGCGCCTCGACGCGGCCCTCGGGGCGCGCTCCCATCTCTGGTCGCTCGTCAGCCGCTCATTCGGGAAAGGCGCCGACCGGGTCGAACCGGAGACGCGGCCCGTGATGGTCGACCTCTCTCTGCGCGCAGCGCCCTCCGAGCGCGAGCCCGAATTCGCGCTCACGTGGGCGCTCCTCGGCGCGCTCGGGAGCGAGGCACGCTCTCTCGGCGCCGCGCCGATCGTCTTCACCGTTCCCCCGCGCTTCCTGGTGGACGACGTCGCGAAGCAGAAGGTCCTGAAGATCTACTCTCTCGGGGTGGATGCGCTCGCCAAGGACGGGTTTTTCCGCGTGAAGGAAGCGTGCGCACGCCGCGATCTTCCCGTCGTGGATCTCCTTCCCGCGTTTCGCGACGCGGCGCGCGCCGACGAACGGCTCTTCCTTCCGACCGGCATCCACTGGAGCCCGGCCGGGCACGCGCTCGCGGCACGCGTGCTCGAGCCGGCCGTGCGCGACGCGGCACGGGTTTCCCTGGACAGGCGATAAGACAAGAGGCTCAGCGCGCGATGCCGGGTCCGGGCGGGGAAGGCGGCGCCGAGGGCGCCGCGCTGAGAAGCGTCTGTTCCGTGAACTGCCACTCGTTGTAGTTCTCGCGGCCCGAGAACATTCGGTATCCCTTCTTCTTCGAAGTCGAGTAGACGCCCATGATGGGGCCGGGCGGCTGGTCGCCGGGGTTGCCGAATCCGCCCGCCGACGGGGTGGAAAAGGGCGAGACGGTCGGTGACGGTGCGGGCGTCGGCGCCAACCCGCCGCCCGGCGGGACGCCTCCGACCGTGGTGGTCACGGGCGCACCCGCGGCGGTGATGAGACCCCACTTGTCGGAGTTCGTCATCGGGTCCTTCCACAGCTTGCGCAGCGTGCGGGGGCGCATCTCGAACATCTCCTTGAGCGTGTTCGGATAGCGCCCGTAGCGACGGCGAAAGTTGCGAATGCCCTCGGCATATTGAAAGCCCCGGAAGATGAGCTCGGCTTCCTTGTCGCGCTGCGACTCGGCAGAGGCCATCGGGAGAACCGCGGCGATGAGGATCGCCATCACGGTCAGCCCCACCATGAGCGCCACGAGCGTGTAGCCGCGGTTTCCCTTCACCACGTGTTGTACAGCGACCCGTCGAGGGACGGCTGCTTCGAGCCGCTCTTCACGTCGATGATCCCCGGCGGGTCCTGGGACTGGGACGCGGTGTCCGAGGAGTCCGGCTCCTCCATGACGAGCTGCCATGTGTCGGCCGATTTCGTGAACGGGTCGATCGGGATCTTGCGGATGTACTTGTCCGTGACGAGGGTCTGGAGCGTATCCGGATAGTGGCCCTTGTCCGCGTAGTACTGGTCGAGGCACGAACGAAACGTGAAAAGGTCCTCGCGCAGCGTGGCCTCCTTCGCGCGGATCGGCGCCTTCTGGAGCTGCGGGACCGCGATGGCCACGAGGATGCCCAGGATCGCCATGACCACGAGAAGCTCGACGAGAGTGAAGCCTTTTCCTCTCTTCATCACCAGTCCTTGTATTTCGTCTTGTCGAGGCCCGTGAGCGGCGACAGAGAATATACGTCGTAGACGTTCTGCCGGCCCCATGAGGTTGCGTCCGGATCGTCCTGATAGCTCCTCAATCCCCATTCCGCCGTTCCCGTCATCGGGTCGATCGGGATCTTCCTGAGAAACCTCTTCTTCTTCTTGACCTGCCCGACGAGATCGACGCCTTCCACGAGTTTCTCGAGGGTTTTCGGATAGCCCTCCGTGTCGAGGTCCACCGGGATGAGGCCCTGATCCGAGAGACGTTTGAAGTCGTCGATCGCGCCGCGCATCGAGCGCAGCGCCTCGCGCAGCTCCATCTCCTTCTGCCGCACGATGCCGAAGCGCGTCACGGGGACGATCATCGCCGTGAGGATGAGGATGCAGGCGCACACGACGACGAGCTCCACGAGAGAGAAGCCGCGCCTCGGCCCCCTGGACACGATCATGAGACGGATTTCACCGTGAGGGAGGCCGCCTCGACGCGCGGCGCCGGAGTGGCCCCGCCCGGTGTCGAGGCCGAGCCGGCGGTGACGCGCACGAGCGTGGTCCCGGGGGCGAGCCCGCGCATGGCCAGTTTCGCGAGGACGCCGGCGGGAAGTCCCGCCGAACCGGTGACACGCACGAAATGCAGGCGCGCCCTTCCGGCGACGCGGTCCGCGTCGAAGCGGATCCCCTCAGCGCCCTCGGCGTTCCGCCATGGGCCGGGCGCGACGCCCATCATCTCGGCAACGGCGGGGTCCCACTCGACCGTGAACTCGAGCGCACCGAGGGCCTCGAGGCCGGAGTCGGCCGTGACGTTCACGACGGACACCTCGCCGGGAGCGACCTCGGCGGATGTCGCCGCGAGGTGGAGCACGGGGCCCGCCGCCGAGGCCGTGATGCCCGGGCCGGCAGATCCTTTCGCGGTGCTTCCAATCACGGCGCTCGCGCTCGCGGCGAGTGCTTGCGGCGTCGGCACGGGCACCGCGCCCGAATTGATGGCGAGCGCCTGCGGCGCCGGCGCGGCCGTCTCGTTCGAGGTGCTCGGCGTCGAGGGGGCCGGCGTGGGCGTGCGGCGGAAGGGATCGTTCGGCATGCCCCCAGTCGGGATCGGAACCGGAGGAGCGACCACGGGTCGGACCGGCTGACGCGTGCCGCCGGCCGGCGCAGCGTCGAACGGCGAGCCCGTCGCGTTCGGAGACTCGAGGCGCGTGTTGAGGCCGGAGAACGAGACGTTGTTCTCGGTGCCGACCCAGATCGGGATGAGGTCCTCCTCCGTGATCTGCGGCGACCGGATGATGTGGGGGGTGAGCGTGAGGTAGAGGTCCGTGCGCACGTTGTTCGTGGAGTTGTGGGTGAAGAGCTGGCCGAGGATCGGAATGTCGCCGAGGATCGGGATCGAGTTCCTCGTCTTCGTGTAGTCCTTGCGGATCAGGCCCGCGAGGAAGTTCGTCTCGCCGTCCTTCAGGCGGATCGAGGACGTGATCGTGCGCGTTCCGATGGTCGGCTGCCCGTCGGCGTTGACGGGCCCGAGCTGCGACACCTCGATCGTGAGCTTGAGCGACACCTCCTTGTTGTGGTGGACGCGCGGCTCCATGTCGATCTTGATGCCGACGTCCTGATACTGGTAGGAGGTGATCGGGACGATGCCCGTCGAGCCGATGGCTTGCTGCGTGTTGATCGTCGTGACGGGAATCGGCACGCGGTCACCGATGACGAGCTGGGCCTTCTCGCCCTCGGAAATCCGCAGCTGGGGTTTGGCGAGGAGCTCCGAATCCGTGTTGTCCTTGATGAAGTTGAACGCGATCGACGGAATCGTGAACGTGAAGTCATTGATGCCGAGATTCTTGATGGCGCTCCAGGGCAGCGATGCGGCGGCGGTCGCGGCGGAGTTGGACCCCGCGCCCGGAACGACGGTCGCGGTCGTCGAACGGGCGGAGAACGTCGCCCCGAGGTCGATCAGCTTCGTGGTGTTGACCTGGAGCAGCTCGACATCCACGACCACCTCGGACTTCGCCTTGTCGTTCTCCTCGATGAGGCGCTCGGCCACGGCCACCTTGTCGGCCGTGTCGCGGATGACGATCGCGTTCAGCGCCGGAATCGTGCCGAGGCGCCGCAGGTCGAGGATCGACCGCACCATGGCCGAGACGTCTTTCACGTCGCCGTTCGACAGGAAGAACGTCCGGATGACGAGGTCCTCGTACTCCTTGCGGTTCTGCTGCGTGTCCTGCGCGATGAGGATCGTCTTCTCGTCGATGACCTTGTAGAAGTGGCCGGCCTGCCGCATCGCCGTTTCGAGGGCCTTTTGAAACGTCATGCCCCGGAGATCCAGCGTGAATTTGTCGTCCTTGAGCTGGGGGTCGTAAATGATGTTGATGCCCGCCGCGGCCCCGAGCGCCGCGTAGATCTTCTTGATGGTCGTGTCCGGCGCGAACGCGACGTCGATGGGCTTCGTCGAAGACGGATTCAGCATCGGGGGTGCCGCACGCGCGCCACGCGTTTTCGCCTTCGCCTGCTCGACGGGCGTCCCGCCCGCGATCTCGCGACTGCGCGTCTCGACGTCGGCTTTGGCCTTGCGCAACTCCTGCTGAGCGGAGTCGTTCGTCGGATCGAGCGAGAGAGACACCTCGAGCTCGGCGACGGCGAGATCGAGCTGCCCGGCGGACCGGTGAAGTCGTCCCCGCTCGAAGTGGGCCTGCGCCGCCTGGAAGCGCGCCCTCTGGAGGGCAACCCGGGCCGTTGCGTCGTTCGGATCGGCGGCGAGTGCGTTTTCGTAGTCGAGGACGGCCAGGTCCCAGTGCTTGCGCTGCTCCTCGCGCTCGCCGTCGCGGAAGGCACGAGAGGATGCGCAGGAGGAGGCGGCGAGCGCGAGGACCAGAGCGGCCGCGACGCCCGGCCGGCGCGGAAAGTGGCGGGAAGCTCGGGCGTTTCGTGTGGTCGTCATGCGAAGTCCTTCAATCTCCCGCCTCACGGGAGCGGGATCGGAATGCGTCGGGTGATCTCGGGCGGGAGACCGGTGAAGGCGAAGTCGACGGACTCGCGGTTGATCTTGTGGATCTTGAAGCGGGCGTCGATGACGTCTCCCTCTCGGGCGTTGATGATCCGGCCGCCCTCTTCGAGCGACACGATCGGCTCGTCGCGAGACCCGAAAATGCCGAGGGCCTTGAACGGAATGGCGGGCGGGACGATGGGCGTGGGAGTCGGAGTCGGCTGGATCGACATCGGACCGACGAACAGCGGGCTGCCCGGCAGGACCGGCGTCGGCGTCGGAATCGGCGTCGACCGGGGCGTCGGCGTGGGCGACTCGAAGAACCGAAAGACGTTTCGTCCGACGTGCTCCTCGGCGGAGCCGCGTGCCGCGACGCGCGTCAGGTCGGGCACGGACTCGGGGTCGGAGACGCTTCCTGCCGCCCGCGGGCGGCCGGAAGCCGGCGCAGCCGCGGAGCCCTCGGGCGCTTCGGATCCCTTCGGCAGATAGGACAGCGCCGCGAGACCCACGACGGCCGCGAGCGCGAAGAGAAGCAGCTTGAGGTTCGCCTTCGGGGCTTTCCTGGGCGCGCTCATTCGGGAACTCCGCGCACGGCCGCGGGCGTCGCCACGGGTCCGCCGGCCTGCGCCGCTCCTGTCCGGTCAGCGCCTCGGGCGACTCGCGTGACGTGGCGAGGCGCAGCGGAATCGTCGGGCCGGAAATAGTGCGCGACCTTCAGGTTCAGGCGCAGCACGTCGGGCTGGGTGTCGTCGGTCGTGAGGGCGACGTTCTCGAGGAGGAGGAAGCGCGGGTTGCTCTCAAACGAAAAGAGGAGCTTCTTGATGTCGGCGTAGCGGCCTTGCACGTTGAACGAGAGGGCGAGGCGCGTGGCGGCGCCGACCTCGTCGAAGGAGTACGAGATCTGGCCCGGCACGGTGCCGGCCTTTTCGGTGAGTTGATAGACGTCTTCGATGACGGCGGCAAGGCGCTCCTTGCGCCCCCCGAGGACGTCGCGGTTGAAATTCTCGAGGTCCCGCTGCAGCGCGCGCAGCCGCTCCTCGGTCTTCACGACCCGCCGCGTGGCCTCGGCGGCCTCGTCGCGCTTGGCTGCAAGCTCGGCGCGTGTTTTCTCGAGAGCCTTGAACCGCTCGTCGTAGAACGCGTGATAGCCGATCAGGATGGCCATGGCTGCGACGAGCAGGACGGCGAGCACGGCGAAGAGCGGCAACCGCGCGCGCCACGGCGACCGGCGGATTCCGCCCGCGCGCGCGAGGGGGAGGAGCCGGCGGATCCGTTCGCCGGCCTTCCGGACGGCCGTCGGCGGCGGCGCGCTCACGGGTGCCCTGCCGTCCGGCCCTCGGCGTCGTGGTACGCGACCGTCAGGACGAGCCGGCGGCCTTCCGGCAGGCCCTTCTCTCCGCGGTCTTCGCTCGCGGGCGTCGGCTTGCCGAACCACGGCGACGCGTCGAACGCGCGAATCGTCTTCGGCAGGCCGTTCGGGTCGCGCGAGATGAGCGTAAGCGTCACGAGAACCGTCTCCGACGAAGCGCGGCGCTCCAGAGCGGGCGATCCCGAAGATCCTGTCATCTTCTGGAGCCCGATCGACCCAATGCGCAGGTCGGCTGGCAGGGTCTTTTCGAGACGGGTGAGAAACCGCGTCCACGAGAAGGCGCGCCTCAGCGCGATCTCGTTCGCG
>Ga0207930_1000101_pt1 | contig 21753 bp, 23 predicted proteins | sample NGESurshal092012_7_FD_184477 | JGI IMG/M metagenome (GOLD analysis project Ga0207930, IMG submission 184477) | Arctic peat soil microbial communities from Barrow, Alaska - NGEE Surface sample 210-3 shallow-092012 (SPAdes) | ecosystem: Environmental > Terrestrial > Soil > Wetlands > Peat ... | reverse complement strand
GTGGTTGTCACCAAGCAGGACGTGCGAGTCGGCGATCTGGGTAGCGGCTCAGATTACACGCCGTTCCTGCAGCACCTGGGAGTTCCGTCGGCTGACATCGGATCGAGTGGGCCTTACGGCGTGTACCACTCGGTGTTCGACAACTTCGCATGGTTCACCAAGTTTGGCGATCCGACGTTTGCCTACGAGCAGCAGATGGCGCGGGTGTATGGACTGGACACCATTCGCATGGCATCGGAAGACGTGTTGCCCTTCAACTATGAAGACTATGGCAAGGAGATCGGCGAGTACGTGAAAGCGGCGGATCAGAAGTCGAAAGAAACCTTTGGGGCGAAGTCTCCGTCGTTTGCGAACGCACAGAAGGCAGCGTCGCGGTTGGAAAAAGCGGGCGCGCAGATGCTGCTAACGCAGAGCGGGATGAAAGGGAACACTGCAAGAGTTAATCAGGCGTTGCGCGACACGGAGCGGGCATTCCTGATCGATGGGCTGCCCGACCGGCCGTGGTTCAAGCACTCGATCTATGCTCCGGGTAAATATACGGGATATGCGGCGGTGGTGATTCCGGGAGTCAATGAAGCGATCGACGCCAGCGACTCCGCGTTGACGCTTGAGCAATTGAAGGTCTTGACAGACGCGCTGAATCGCGCGGCCGAGACGCTGGAGAAGGGAATGTAAGCAGTTGTCAGTGACCACTTGTCAGTTGGAATGCGTCGAGGCATTCAAGCTGACTGTCCTGCGCTTCCACATTCTTTTAGCGATAGGGCGGGCACGGCTGGAGGCCTATTTTTTAAGGTATTGGATACGTGAGGCCCGTGCCTGGGTGGATGGAACTGACAACTGAAAACCGACAACTGACAACTGTATGAAAACCGCAGGCATGATCGGCGGGCTGGGTCCTGAGTCCACCATCGATTACTACAGGTCCATCTTGGCGCGCTATCGTGCGCGAAAGCCGGGTGGCAGCTATCCGCAGATCGTCATCAACAGCCTCGACGTCGAGAAGGGCATCGCCATGCTGGACGCCGGGCGGCTGGATGACCTGGCAGATTATCTTGTCTGCGGCATTGAGACACTGGTGCGCGCAGGCGCGGACTTTGCCTTTATCGCTGCGAATACTCCGCACCTCGTGTTCGATGAACTCCAGCGGCGGTCAGCCATCCCGCTCCTCAGCATTGTCCGTACCACCGCTGACCGGGCCAAGGCGCTTTGCCTGAAGAAGGTGGGCCTGTTTGGAACCGGATTCACCATGCGCGCGAGCTTCTACCCGGAGGAGTTTCAGGAGGCTGCGATTGTTCTCGTGACACCCACAGAGTCAGAGCGGGAGTTCATCCACAAGAAGTACATTGGCGAGCTGCTGAAGAACCAATTCCTCCCGCAGACGCGTGCGGACATCATGCGCATTGCTCAACGCATGAAAGACGAAGATGGGGTGGAGGCCATCGTCCTGGCAGGGACGGAACTTCCCCTGCTGCTGCGAGAGGCTGCCAATCAGGGCATTGAGTTTCTCGACACGACCGTGATTCACGTTGAGGCCGTGGTGGAAGAGTTGCTTCGCTGACCTGATTCGATTGAGGAAAGGACGCCAGATGCGACATGGCCGCGCAGAAACGGCCATACGCGAGGGGGGCTCCCCCAATCCACGGACTTCGAGATCAAGAAATACACCCTAACCGCCTCGCCTCGGCCGCGACGATCGTGCTATGCTCCCGCAGTGCGCGACGCCGGCATGCTCCCCGATTCTGAACCTCCTCGCCATGCCGCGGTCGTCCGCGTGACCCATTGGGTAACCGCGATTTGCTTCTTTGCCCTGCTGGTCAGCGGGCTGGAGATTGTGGTTTCTCACCCTCGTTTTTATTGGGGCGAAACCGGCAACGTGAATACTCGCCCGCTGTTTAGGATTCCCATTCCAGCTTCTCGATCAATGGTTCCCACAGGCTATGGCTACGTGCTGCCGGACCAGAATGGCTGGAGCCGCTACCTTCACTTTCAAGCGGCCTGGGCACTGGTGCTGACGGGTCTCGCCTACTGCATCTGGGGTGTATGGACCGGCCACTTTCGCCGGAACCTGTTTCCCGCTCCGGCGGACCGAACCTGGCAGGCGTTTGTCGCCCAGATGGCCAACCACCTTCGTCTCAGGCCGCCTGGCGCAGCCGAAGCGTATTCGTACAACGTGCTGCAGCGGGCCGCATACCTGGCGGTGATCTTCGTCGTGTTTCCGCTGGTGATCTGGACGGGACTGGCGCTGTCACCCGGCTTCAATTCCGCGGTTCCGGCGGGCGTCAATCTGCTGGGAGGGCGGCAATCGGCGCGCACTCTGCACTTCTTTCTTACCGGATTTCTCTTGGCCTTCCTCGTCGTTCACGTGGGCATGGTGATTTGGGCCGGATTCACCAGTCGCGTCCGGGCGATGGTCACTGGAGTTGCCACCGCGCCAGAGGGGCGAACATGACCAAGATCTCACGCCGCAAGTTCGTCACGACGGGACTGGCAGTCGCCGCGGGCGCGTCAGGCTTGGCCGTGGCTGCCGGCCTGGCGAAGCGCTACGGACTCGTCCCGCCGGATAGTGGCGGAATCTACGGTCCGGGCGAAACGCTGACCTATGCGGCGCAGCGTCTGATGACAACCCACTCGCTGGCCCGCGAATTTCCCCGTAGCATGATTTCGAAAACGCCGTTCGCCAACGAACTCGCGCCCTTCAACGACGCCTTCAAGAGCCACCAGGCCAATGGGTTCGCAGACTGGCGGCTTGCTGTGGATGGCATGGTCGCGCGGCCCGCTTCGCTTTCAGTGTCTGACCTCAAGAGCTTCCCCGTCGGCAGCCAGATCACCGAGGTCGTGTGCGAGGAGGGCTGGTCCTATGTTGCCGAATGGATAGGAACCCCTTTGCACGAGGTCATGAACGCCTGCGGGGTACTGCCCCAGGCTAAGTATGTCGTTTATTTTTCCATCGAACCCGACTGGTGGGAAAGCATCGACATGGCCGATGCGCTGCATCCCCAGACTCTGCTGACTTGGGGGATGAATGACGGCGAACTTCCGGTGGGTTTCGGGGGGCCGCTGCGGCTGCGTGTGCCGCGGCAACTCGGGTACAAAAGCGTGAAATTCATTACCCGCCTCACGTTCACGGACTCGCTCAAAGGCTTCGGCAAGGGACTCGGCTCGGCCTCGCCGGAGGGCGGTTATGCCTGGTATGCGGGCATATAGATCGCTCTGTGATCGTCGCTGGGAGATTATTGTTTCTTTCTTCGCGGTTAACTGACGATATGGCCTGACTACGTAAACAATCCCAGGGCCGTTGACTCCGACTCAATCGCCAGCGCTTCGTTGACCCGAAGTCGGCCCACCAGAGGAGCGACCTAGCGGATCGGCAACAGATTTATCTTTAATCCTTGCGAAACGGCGCGGAAGTAAAACGGGTGTATACTCCTCACGCCGGAATGCTAGGAAACGGATTCCGGGGGCCACCCTTCTGTAGGACACCACAATCGCAGTTCCAAATTTTCAAAGGCAGGTAAGAAAATGTCGAACCATTTCACTGGACTCAGCCTCGGTCCTCCTCTCGGGGACCAGCGACTCGACCTATGCGATCTCTACGCCTTCCAATCGCCCACGGACCCGGCACGAACGGTGCTCATTCTCAATGCAAATCCGAATGCCGACGCGCTCCATCCTGACGCCATCTACCGGCTCGCGATCGACAATGACGGGGATTACTTGAACGACATCGCGTTCAGCTATGTATTCTCGCCGCCGCAAAACGGCAGGCAGACCGTAAGCGTCTTTGTCGCTAAAGGCACTGAATCCCGCTCGGTCGAAGCGGTAGGGACGAAGATCATCTCCGACGCCGCGGTTTCGTTCGTCGGCGACAAGCCCAACATCGTCAAGTCGGAGGCGTACACGTTCTTCGCCGGCGCTCGCAGCGACGCCTTCTTTTTCGACTTCGACGGTATCAAGAATCTGTTCGATACCCGGGGCAAACGGAACTTTACCGAGCCTCATCTGGGCGGGAAGTCTCCGTGGACCGGCGTGGATTCGAATACGGAAGCCAACGTATTCTCGACGGTGCTGGAGCTGCCAACCAGTGAGCTTGGCGCCAATCCTAAGCTCAATATCTGGGGGCGATGCAGCGTGCGGCGAGACGGCAAGCTGCTTCACGTAGATCGCGCCGGGCACCCTTCAGTCAGCAGCTTCTTCAACACCGATGACACCAAGGAGGAATACAATGCCAGCGAGCCCGTTAACGATCGCAAGCGCTGGACCGATCAGTTCGTCCACTTGATGGGGCATACCGGCAATTACTCTCGGGAAGAGGCAATCGCCGCGATCGACGTCGAAGGGCTGTTGCCCGACATGCTGAGCTTCAATCCTTCAAAGCCCGCAAAATACCCGAATGGCCGCGTCTTCACCGACGATGTCATCGATTACCGCCTTGCTTTCCTGTCCAAGGGTGACATCCCGCCCGACGGCCTTAAGCCGCACACCGACACTCTCAACGAGTTTCCGTACCTCGGTACGCCGCATCCGAAAAAGAGCTAACATGAGTCTGTCGCGCACGCGCGCGACAGACTTTTTTGGGTCCCGCCAACTACATCCACCCGATGGACGGAATTACAGTTGTGAAATCCCCAACGCGCAGGTAATCGTGCTGAGCGTCGCCGTTCCGGTTAACCTACGAGATGGCCTGATTGCGACAGCTATCTTCGGGGCTAGAAAAGCCGGAGACAGATTGTCCCGAGCCTAGAACACGAATGGTACAAGCGCCTTTACCCGAGCTTTGTAGGCGGGATATTCGTCCGGAAAGCAACTCAGGAGGAGGCTTTCTTCCTGCTTCAGTTTGATCCAGAAGCCAATGAAGAAGAGCAAGAGTCCCACGAACGCGACCAGCAAGCCGGACGCAATGGCGGTTCCCAGACCCATGAGCAGATGGCTGGTATAAATCGGGTGACGCACGAATCGATATGGCCCCCGTTCCACAAGTGTGTGCCCCTGTTTCAACTCAACATCTCTGCTCCAATCGCCTCCTAGCGTTTTGCGTGACCAAATAGCCGCGAAGAGTCCCACGGCACAAATCGCAACACCCAGATACTCCGCGATGACGGTATGCGGTATCACCACCATGCCAAACGGATGCACCCATGCCGCAACAAGCAGGATGTAGCCCAGCCAAACTGGCAACCTGGCGAACCTGCTGGCCCAGCTTTGGTGCTCTTCCGCAGGCTTGCTTGAGCGGGCGCTAATATTCCAATACAGGATGAGCAGAACCCAACAAGCAAGTATCAAAAGTCCGGGCAACATAAATCGGCGCCCCTCTCCACCCTTGCACCCTTCAATTCTCGGCCCCGACTATAGACCTTGCAATAGCTGCTCTGAAATCCACACCTCGCCATCGCCAAACTACCTGGCTAGCGTTTGCGCCTGCGATTACCGCATGCGCCGGTAGCGATTGAACTGGTGGTCGCCGGATTTTCGGCTGCTAAGCCAAGTCCATCTCGTCATTGTCTCCCTGGTGAAGCCGGGACCGGCGAAGACGGTGGGACGGAGAAGTGGCCCTTCGCGGGCTTCGCTCGGCAGACGTTCCTGTTCCCCGGGAACCTCTTGCCCGATTTCAAGTGGTGACACGGTGAGGAACTTCTCATCCACCAGATCGGCGCGGGCAAGGTTGCCGTAAAGCGTCGGGCCGCCTTCGCATAGCAGGTACTTGATTCCGAGCTGCGCTCTCAATTCACGGACGGCGGCGGAGAGATCGACGGATTCGCCGGTTCCGGGAGCGATGATGGTGACGTGAGGATGGGTCTTCAACGCGCTGAGGCGTTCAGTGCCGGCTGGCGAGGTGACGATTGCGACGTCCACAGCGTCGCCGTCGAAGCATTTGAACTGCGAGAGATCCAGATCAAGGGCGCGGGTAACGAAGATATTGCGCTGGCGACTCTTGCCGAGCTTCTTGCGAAACTGCAGCAGGCCTGGATCGGCGACTTGGAACACGATGCCGCGACTCTCAGGCCCGCGATTACGTTGCTCCTCGCGCAGGGTGTTCATGCCCATGATCACGCCGTCGGCGTGAGCGCGCAGCAGGTCCATCAGCCAGCGGTCGGCGCGGGACTGCGCAATTTCTGCGCCCGATGCGTGCTTTCCCAGCAGGCCGACGATTCCGTCCAGCGATTGCACGAAATTGGTGTAGATCCAGGGACGGTCGGCAGGAGGAGCGGGAAATCCAAAATTGCCGTAGGGCGCGAGGGCGTCGTCCGCGAACGGACCGGGCTCGGCGCGGTCGAAGAGCACCTCGAAGATCGGACTTTGGCCGGAGCTTCCCATGGGTACATCGATTCTATCGTGGTGTCGTCTGTCGACTGGCATGAGCATAGTTGTATGATGGAAAACTTCTCGCAGGTACTGATTCTTGCCGACGCAGGGGGGAGTATGGGTGAACGTGGTGGAGCGAATATCGAAATCGCTCACAAGTTGAATGAGGCGGAAGAGCACGGACCGCATCCCAAATCGAAATGGATTGAGACACTGGAGATTGCGGAAGCCATCATTCTCGCGCTCGTAGCGATTGCTACCGCGTGGAGCGGCTACCAGGCGGCGAAGTGGGACGGCCGGCAAGACGAACTGTACGAGCAGTCCACGAGACTCCGCGTCCAGGCACAGGGTTTGGCGACTCGCGCGGGACAGGAACAAATCTACGATGCGTCGACTGTGGTGGAGTGGATCAAGGCGCAATCGAGCGGGAACAAGAAATTGGCCGAACTGTTTGAACGCCGCTTCCGTCCCGAGGCCAAGGTGGCATTTGAGGTTTGGAAGAAACTTGACCCGCTTAATAATCCAGATGCGCTCGCGGGGCCGTTGCTGATGCCGGAATACCACAATGCCCATGCGGAGGAGTCAGCCAAGTTGTCGCAGGAAGCCACGGAAGCATTCGAGCAAGGCTCGAAATCCCGGAGCACCTCGGATGACTATGTGCGGGTCACGGTGCTGCTGGCGACGGTGCTGTTGCTGACTGCCATTGCCCAGCGATTCAAGACGCATCAGGTGCGCGTGGGTCTGGCCGTGGTTGCATTCTTACTGGTTTGCATTCCGATCTATAGGATCCTCAACTTGCCTCGCTTGTGAGCAGCACCGACCTTGCGGGGAAGGCCGGAACGTGATGGACATCAAATTAAGTAACATCGAAGCCCGCGTGCTGGGAGCGCTGGTGGAGAAAGACATCACGACGCCGGATTACTATCCTCTGTCGCTGAATGCGCTGGTCAACGCATGCAATCAGAAGAACAACCGCGAGCCTGTCATGAATCTGGAGGAAGGCGCGGTGCGGGATGCGTTGAACGGGCTGCATGACGATGGTCTGGCGGGGCCGGCCAGTGGCGCCGACAGTCGGGTGACCAAGTACGAACACCGGTTGCAGGAGACCTTCAACTTCTCACGTGGAGAAACCGCAGTGTTGTGCGTATTGCTGTTGCGCGGGCCGCAGACTCCGGGCGAGTTGCGTGGCCGGACGGAGCGCATGCATCACTTTGAAGACCTGGACGCGGTGCAATCGAGTTTGCAGAAATTGATGCAACGCGAGCCTCCGCTGGCGGCGGTGCTGCCGCGGCAGCCGGGAACAAAGGAATCCCGTTACGCGCATTTGCTTTCAGGCGAGGTGGAAGCGGGCGAGCTGCCGGCGGCGCGTGCGGTTCCGTCGTCGAGTGCGTCGGGCGGCGACGAACGCTTGAGCCGATTGGAAGAAGCGGTTACGGCGTTGCGGAACGAAGTCGGCGAACTGAAGCAGCAGTTCGCGGATTTCCGTAAGCAATTTGAGTGAGGCCCCGGATCCTCGCGCTAATCGTCGCCGTGTGCCAAGGCAACGGGCGAGAGATCCAGCGAATGGGTTTCCTCCCACGGCGGCAGCAGTTTCACCAGTCCCCACAAGATGATGAACGGCAGAATGGTGAGCACTATCGCTACGACCAGTCCTTCGCGTGTGACGAAGGCCATCTTGTAGGTCGTATAGCCGAGGAAACTTTTGGAAAAGAGCTGGCCTCCGATTACCACGTTCCAGCGCATGGCGAAGATGCCGATCAGGGTGAGACAGCCGGCGATTCCGTAGGTCACCCTGCGGCGGGCTGCGTTCAGCGGGAGCACCTGGGTTGCCGCCAACAGCAGAATCGGCGTCAACGTGCCCAGCAATATCTGGATGACGATGTGCGGGAAATACAGCTTGGTGTGCACCATGAAGTCGAGGCTGCGGAAGGATTCGTCGGACTCATAGATGCGGTGAATCAGGTCAAGCAGCTCAAGTGCAAAGTCGATGAGAAATGTATAGAACAGATACTTGGCAATCGTGTCCACGCATCGCATGTCGATCTGCTGCCCGCGTACCCGGCACATAAACATGTAGATCAGCATCACGACGGCAATACCCGAGACCATAGCCGAGAAGATGAACACCACCGGCATCAATGGCGAAGACCACCAGGGGTTGGCTTTGACGCTTCCGAAAATAAACCCGACGTAGCCGTGCAGCAGGAAGGCTGAAGGTATGCCAATGATGGTGATGATCCAGCCCACTTTATTGTCGATGGCCAGCGCCCGTTCGCTTATATTTGTCGAGCCGAGCGTGAGTACCTTGTAGATCCAGCGCGTCCAGCCGGTGGTCGTTTGTGACCGCACGACGATGTTGCGCCGGTAGTCGAGCCAGACCTCGAGCACCAGGACTGCCATCAGGTACCACATGTAAACGAAGCCGAACATGGCCATCGCCGACGAGGTGTGCGGCGTCAGGTACATCTCGAGTGAGCGCTCGGGATGTCCGAGGTGCAATTGCAGCGGTAACGGAGCGACCAGCAGGAAGGCCAGCGCGGTCAACAGCGCGAGCCGGTAAGTCGGCTTCACGGCGTCCACGCGGAACACGCGCTCCAGCGACGCCAGAATGAAGGCGCCGGCAACCAGTCCAGTGAGGAATGGGTAGAGCACGATCAGCACGCTCCACTGGAGCTCGATCTCGTTGGGGTACATGAACCCTTCAACTGGTATGCCGTGCAAGCGTCCTCCTATCGTACCGAGCCGTCGAGGCCGTAGTAATAGACTTTCGCCCTGGTTGCCAAGTGCGGTTTCAAAACCTGTACGCTGTGCGTTTCGAGAAACTTGTGGATCGGGTCGTTGGGGTTCTTGAAGTCCACAAGCTGGCGCGCGCCCGTGGGACAGGTCTCGCAGCAGGCAGTGGTGAGTCCCTTGGTGATGCGGTGATAGCAGAGCGTGCACTTCGAGGCCGTCTCGGTCTCGGGATTCAGGAAACGGCAGCCATAAGGACAGGCCTGGATGCAGTAGCGGCATCCCAGGCAGTACTTCTGGTCGACCAGCACCACGCCATCCGGTGAAACAAAAGTCGCGCCTACGGGGCAGACCTGGGTGCAGGGCGAATCGGCGCAATGGTTGCAGAGTTTGGGGACGAAGAAATTCTTGCCGCCTTCCTGCTTGGTGGGAGGGAAGCCGTGCAAGGCGCCGTCGGGGGAATCGACCTGCGGCATCTCGGTATCCCATTTGGCGACGTGGTAGCGCTCGACCCAGGTGCGATAGTAGCCATCGGGGACATTGTTTTCCGCCTTGCAGGCCTGGACGCAGGTGCCACAACCAATGCACTTGGTGACATCGATCAACATACCCCACCAGTGATCGGTCATCTTATAGTTCGGCGATTCTTCGGGCGTGCCAGCGAGGATGGAGTCCCAGGCAATCGCGGCGGCAGGCAGCAACATCAGTAAGCGGCGGCGCGTGATGGTCATTGGCTTACTCCGCTGTCGATCTTGGGGCTATGCGGTTTGTGGCAGGTATCGCAAACCATCCCGCCGGAATGGTCGGCGGACACCACCTGGGGAAAGGTCTTGGGCTTGGCGATGTTGGCTTCGTGGCAGCGAACGCATAACACCGCGACGTCGATATGCGGCGGCTGCAGCGCGGTGGGATCGTCCGCGTGTTTCGCCAGCGGTCCATGACAGGACTCACAGGCGACATGCGCGTGCACGCCTTTGCTCTTCACTTCGAGCACATCGGTATGACAGCTTTCGCAAGCCTGGTGCCCGGCGAACATCACAGGTCGTGCGGCGACTTCAGCAATGGCCGCGGCGCGGTAATGACCGTATTGTCCAAAGGTCTTGGGAACAAAGATCGCGCGCAAGACCAGGAACAAGACGATGCCGATGGCGAAGACCGCTGCCATCCGGAACAGGTGCCCTGCATCTTTAAGATTTGCCATAAGTTTGATCGCGGATAATTGGTGTGGCTGTCGATCCGTACGCTGGATAATGAGTTACCGTGCGAAATGGGCGAAAGCACATCTACTTCTTTGATAAAAGAGAACGTCCCGAGGCGCTGTGCGAGGCGTCACATCGAGCTGTGACGTATCAGACATGGAAAAACAGTTGCAGAGTCTCGAAAGTCAATATCTTCGAGAATATTTTGAGCGTTCAAGCGCCTAAACGCTGTTGCTGACGGCGTTCTGGGATACCATACCTGCAACAAAATGGGCCCGAAAGTGATCCAATCGGGAGAGGATGCCGATGGCAGAAAAAATCAAGAAGACAGAAGAAGAATGGCGCAAAGAATTGACTCCGGAGCAGTATCGTGTGCTGCGCGAGAAGGGAACGGAGCGCCCGTTCACGGGGGACTATGAAGGCGTAACCACCCCTGGGGTGTACAAATGCGCCGCCTGCGGGCAGGAATTGTTCCTGTCGGACTCGAAGTTTGACTCAGGTTGCGGCTGGCCGAGCTTTTTCCAGCCGGCGGCCGAAGAGAAGGTAGATGCCCATGAAGACAATACCTTGGGCATGCGCCGTGTCGAGGTGACTTGCTCGCACTGTGGCGGGCACCTGGGACATGTGTTTCCCGATGGTCCGCGTCCGACGGGACTGCGTTACTGCATTAATTCCGCTTCGCTGAAACTGGATCCGAAATAGCTTGAGTTTTCGCCCGGACGAGTCCGAGATCTACATCCCGGGGCTGAAGCCCGATCATAAGAGCGACGTAGACGCCGGCCTAAAGGCAGCGCTTCCACCGCGCTGGCTCAGTCGCTCGCGTAGGAATTCGATCAACTCGGGAGTGACATAGGGTGGCGGGTGAATCCGAAAGACTGGCCTGCCCTCAACCGGCTTGAGCGAAACCTTGGTCCAATCAGGCTGCGTTGGCCCATCATGCAGAATGATGGCATCGGCGCGGTCGAGGTACTCCTTGGCCGAAGCTTTGAAGTCGGGATTGGCGGCGTCGAGTACGGTGAGATAGAGGTCGGGACGCAGGAAGCGCATGACGCTGTTGGACTCGAGGATGGCATTTTCCGCGCTGGCCAATTCCTTGCGAAGCCGCGGCATCGCTTCCGCCAACATTCCCTGGCGAGTCCGAACCCAGATTGAGCGCGCGGCTCCGGACACCAAGAAGCGGGACGAGTCGCTCTCACCGCTGCGGTCGCGCTCTTCGGTGACAGCCAATGAGTGGTCGTCAGTCGCGCAGTCGCAGGGCTCGCCGTTGGCCGAGCAGATTCCGTGGCCGTACTGGGTGATCTTGAAGGCGGTCCAATGCATCTCGGGCAGCGCGGCGATAATGCCGGCGACCACGCTGGTCTTGCCCACGCTGCGGGAGTGTCCACCGACGACGATGACGGCCATGACTTCTATTTTCCTGCCTTGCGGGTCAGACGCGACAGCGTTGCCAACGCTTTTAGGTATTCGCGAACCGGCTTGACGGGTGTGCCCCAGTAAACGATGCCCTTGCCGCGGATCGTCTTATTGGGGAGGACGCCGCTTTGGCCTCCGAGGATGGCGCCGGACTCGATGGTGACGTGGTCGCCAAGTCCCACTTGTCCGCCCAGCAAGCAGTCATCTCCCACGCTTGAACTGCCGGAAATTCCCGTCTGGGCGGCGATCACGACGTTGGCGCCGATGCTGCAGTTGTGTCCAACGTGGACCATGTTGTCGAGCTTCGTACCGGGCCCGATGACGGTTTCATCGAGAGCTCCGCGATCGATGGTACAGTTGGCGCCAATCTCAACATAGTCGCCGATGACGAGGCGTCCGACCTGCGGGAACTTCACGTAGCGCCCATAGGTTTCGTCGCGAACAAATCCGAAGCCGTCGGAGCCCAGCACCGCACCGGCATGTACGACAACGCGGCGGCCGATGGTGGTTCCGGGATAGACCACGACTCGGGGATAGACTTCGCAATCGTCGCCGATCACCACTCCTGGGCCGATATAGCATCCCGAGGCAATGAAGCAGCGTTCGCCGACGACCGCGTCGGCCTCGATCACAGCATAAGCATCGATGCTTGAGCTGGGAGACACCTTCGCCGATTGATCAATGATCGCGGTGGGATGAATTGCGGGGGTGAATTTTGCCCGGGGGTACAGCATCGTGGCTGCGGTGGCGAAGGCGAGGCGTGGACGCGAACTGATGAGCAGCGGCTTTCGTCCAGTGGAACCGGCGGCGAATTCGCCTGCAATGATGGCGCTGGCGTTGGAGTTCAAGGCTTCGTCGAGATGACGGTCGGACTCGACGAAAACGAGATCGCCTTGATTTGCGCGGGCAATGCTCGCTACCCTTTCGATCCGGATGCCGCCATCGCCGATCAGGCGGGCAGCGATGAACTCGGCAAGAGATTGCAGAGTCTGTGACATGGGTCAGTTATAGGCGAGTGGCTGGTGAAATTCAAAACTGTTTACCACGGAGGCACAGAGGGCACGGAGATCGGAGAGTCGAAAGGCGATAGTAATAAGTAATAAGTAACAAGTAATAAGCAGTAAGCAAGGGCAATCGCGGATTCGCGCGGATGAATTCCTTTCAATGTTTCTTGGCGTCTAAGTGCCGCTGGGGCGAATGAATCTCAGTGCTAATACAGTGGCGGCTCGCCGGGGGGACGGGTCTTCCAGCGGCGGTGTACCCAAAGCCACTGATCGGGGTATTTGCGCACGTAGTCCTCAAAAACCCGATTGAAGGCGGCGGTGTTGGTGACGGCATCGGCCTCGTTGTCGCCGGTGCGCACCAATTCGATGGCCCGATCGAACTCGACGCGATACTTGCGCAGAACTGGGTCCCAGATGGTGAACGCAGGGACTACGGCTGCGTCGGTGTGCAACGCTACGCGAGCGATGCCGACCGCGGTGCAAGCAGGAATGCCGAAGAAATTGGCGAACACACCCTGAGGCAACATCATGTTGGTGTCCATCAAGATGCCGACTGTCTCATTGTTCTCCATTGCAGCTAACAAACCGCGGGCGAATCCCTGCTTGCCGATCACAGTGTTGCCATGCAGCGTCCGGTAGCGGGTGACCAGGTCGTCCACATAGGGGTTGTCGATGGGGCGCACCACGATGCGCATGGGATGGCCTTGCAGAGAATGAAAAAACGATCCAATCTCCCATCCGCCAAAATGCCCGGTGAGGAAGAGCACGCCCTTGCCGCGCTTTTCGGCGGCGTCGAAATTCTCGAAGCCCTGGTAAACGGCGACTTTCGAGACGTTGTCCGGTGTGTAGCGGGGGAAGAGGCAGAACTCAGCGAGCAATCGTCCCAGCGACCGATAGACCCCACGGAGAATCCTGCATCGCTCGGGCACGGGTTTGTGGGGAAAGGCCAGTTCCAGATTGCGCATTCCCACGCGCCGCAATCGCGGATGCAGATGATAGACGATTCCACCGATGACGAGTCCCACTCCGCGCGCCACCGGGCGGGGCAACACTCCGATGAATCGCACCAGAAGGAACAACGGCGCGTATTGCAGTCTATAGAGCATCAGGGGGCGTATTGACGGTAGCACCGGAAAGCACGGGCGGCAAAATGCAGCTTACGAGGACGACGGTTCGGCTGCAACAAAAAGCGGTGGCCGCAGCCACCGCGGTGAAACCATCCTACTGCTAGCGCAGGTTATTTCCGCTGCCCGCCGGGTCGGTCGTAGTTGCCGGTGCGGGGGTTGCGGCGGGCGCTTCGGCTGGGGTCTTAGCTGGCTCGGTAGCCGGGGTCGCTGAGGCCGTAGGCTCCGCAGTCGCAGCCGGGGCCGGAGTGGGTGCGGCTGCGGGCGCGGAGGCCGGCGCAACCGCAGGCGTTGCTGCACGCCGCGTCGGAGCATAGTGCTCGATCGAGTTCAGAAAGGCTTGCGAGTCCGGCGGCGGCGGCACTTCTCCGTTGAGCAGGGAATAGAACGTCCAGTCTTTGCCATAGAAGGCGCGGACGTCGCCATCGTCCTGGCGAATGACTGCTCCGCTGAGCGAAACGCCGAGAAAAAGGCCGCGCGAACGCGAGTAGGTGAGGACCTGGGCGCGCATGGTGAGATCGGTTGCTGCCTGGGCATCGCGGCCCACCGGCCCGGCTGCGGCTGACGCGTCAGCTCCCAGCTTGAACTTGCTCTGGAGCAGGTGCTGCATGCCGTCATCGGTGCGAATGATCAGCACCAAGTCGCTGGCTTGTCCACCTGCCTGGAAGCCGAAGCTGCCGCCTTCGATGCGGAAGAAAGCGGGGCTGCTCCAACCGGTGGCGGTACGGCACGTGGCTACACCTTTGCCGTAATTGGCGCCCAAGATAAAGCTGATCTTCATCATGGACGGCACGATGGCAATGCATTTCGCGCCCGACATGATGCTGTCAGGAATGCCGCGATCGGGGGCCTCCATAATCTGGCTGAGGATGGTGGTGGCACTCTGTACGCGTTCGACATCAGCGCTGCGCGCAGCCGACTGGGCCCACATGGCTGTCGAGACAAGAACCAGCAGGGCCACGGAAATTTTCTTCATAACTCGACTCCAATCTGAATCACGGTGCATCCGGCCAGTCGACACCGGCTGTCGCCATCTTATGTCGTTTTGCCGCGGATTTTGCCGAATTGAAGCGCGGAGGCTGGTTACTCTCTAGTGTCGTCACGGGAGCGGTTGGGAGTGGCGGTGGGGTAGCCGTGGGCGGTTTGGGATGGATGTGGGGGCGGGCAAAAATTTAGGGTTGAAGGAGGAGACCCTCGAGTCCCCCTCCAACCCTATCTCCCAGGTTCTGTGGTAGGTGAATGCAGTATGCGTCCGAAGCAAAAGCGTGGCAAGTTACGAAAGTCCAAGGTGATGTACTTTAGTAACTAACCAGCAAAATGGCTTATAGTCGCGAGACTGTTGGACAACGAAAAACTACTCGGATTGGCCCACTCCCAGCAGGGAATGAGTGAGGGCATGTACCGAAAGGGCGATCCGGTTGGTGACACCGGCTTTCCGCATCAACTTCGCGACGTGGGCCTTGACGGTGCGCTCCTCGATGCCCAGTTCGTGGCCAATCTCGCGATTGGATCTGCCGTCCAGCAACAAGTGCAGTACCTCACGTTCACGCTCGGTGAAAACCAGGGGCTCTTGTCGAGCCGTGCTGCGGAGAACGCTAGTGACCCGTTCGATGAACATGCCGAAAAGACGCCGGGGTATCCAGACCGATCCACTATGAACTTCTCGCACTGCCTTCTTGAATTCGGCAACCGGGGCAGATTCCTCGACATAGCCCTTGGCGCCGGCGCATAAGGCGCGCAAGGCCATTTCGTCCCCGGGAACATTGCCCGTGGCAATGATGCGCACCGAAGGATCGAGTGCCTTCAGGGCTGCCATGACTTCGTACATTGCTGGTCCGGTGCGCGATCCGATCAGGACGAGATCGAAATTACGGTTACCGAAGATCGAAGTGGAAGTGCAACTCTGGACCTCGAAATCAGGGTCCGCATCGAAAAGCGCACGAAAACCGACAGAACGAAGGGGATCGTTTTCCACCAGCGCGATCCGAATCGGGTTCTTCACGGCCGATTTCATGGGAGGGGGCCCTCGGTGCTGACATGGATAGAGTAGTACAAAACCGCCAGAATTCATGTGGGCCTTCTGTGCCATGCCACCAGGCATCTACGGCGCAGCAACGAGCCTGCACTGAGTTTGTTAGGATACGCTGCATAACAACGAGCTAACTCGCTTCAAGATTGGGGTTTAAATCTTGTTACAGAGTCATCTTTTGGGAACACGGGACCACGCTTGCTAAGTTTCGATCAGTCCAGCGCCTTGCCGGCGGCGGTGGTGGCGATAGGGTTTGCCATGCTCGCCCGTTTCATGGGAGCGGTGAGTGATGGTGGCGCACTGGTGGGGATCGTCATCGCGTTTCTGGTGATGGTTGCGGCCGGCATGGGCGGGTTGCTCCCGCTGCTGGCAGTGCTGGTGATGACGCTGCTGGCCACACGTTGGCGTAATGAGCGCAAGCGCAGCATGGGAGTGTCCGAACGCGGCAGCGGGCGAACTGCGTCGCAGGTGGCGGCAAACCTCGGCGCGACGGCATTGTGCGCGGCGGCAGTCATTGTTTTTCCGCGGCATTCCGGAATCTTTATGGTGGGAGCTACGGCTGCGCTGGCCGAAGCGGCCGCAGACACCGTGTCGAGCGAGGCTGGCCAGGCGGCTGCGAAGCAGGCCCGCATGATTGTGAATTTTCAGCCTGCGCCGATCGGGACCAATGGAGCAGTGAGTCTTGAGGGTACATTGGCGGGATGCATGGCCGCATTCATCGTGGCGTGGGTGAGTTCGTTCTTCGGTGTCGTGGCTGGCCAATGGGCTCCGGTGGTTGCGGTCGCGGGCATCGCGGGCATGTTCTTCGACAGCGTGCTGGGAGCGACGCTGGAGAATCGCGGGAAAATGGGAAACGATTCCGTCAACTTTGTGAGCACAGTATTTGCGGCCGATCTGGCGATCCTTGTCATCCTGTTTGTCGAGGGCGTGAGCGGCTAGGTTGAAGCGCCCGCAGTTTTGCTGTTCGCGTCATTGCTGGATAAATCCGCCGTTTCGGAGTGGAACGTGGCACGAATCAAACTGATGCTGTTTCTGTTGTGCGCGGTGGCTGCCGCGCCGCTGTTGGCCCAGCAGTATGACGTGCTCATCCGCAACGGACGGGTTATCGATGGCAGCGGAAACCCGTGGATTTATGCCGACGTTGGCATTATCGGGGATCGCGTCGCCTTCCTTGGACATGCTGGCACAGGCGTGACCGCCAAGCGCACTATCGATGCCACCGGACTGATCGTTGCGCCGGGTTTCATCGACATGCTGGGGCAGTCGGAGTTTAACCTGCTGGTGGATAAGCAGGCGGTCAGCAAGTTGACCCAGGGCGTAACCACGGAGATCACGGGCGAGGGGGAGTCGATCGCTCCGACCAATGACGCGCTCAACGCGGAACATGCTGATGTTCTCGATCACTACCACGTGACCGGCGACTGGCGTTCGCTGGAAGAATACTTTCAGCGGCTGACCAAGCAGGGGAGCGGGATCAACCTTGGGACCTACGTCGGTGCTGCGCAAATCCGCCGCCTGGTGATTGGCACGAGCGATCGCCCGCCCACACCCGAAGAATTGAAGGACATGGAAATCGCCGTGGACGACGCCATGAGCGACGGCGCGATGGGTGTGTCGAGCGCGTTGATCTATGCTCCGGGCTCGTACGCCAAGACCGAAGAGTTGATCGCGCTGGCCAAGGCGGCAGCAGCCAAGGGCGGCGTTTACGCTTCGCACATTCGCAACGAGGGCGACAGTGAAACCGAGGCCCTGAATGAAGCCTTCCGCATTGGACGCGAGGCCAACATTCCGGTGCAGATCTTTCATCTGAAAATATCGGGCAAGCAAAACTGGGGCAAGATGCCGCAGGTGATCGACGAAATCGAACAGGCGCGGGTCAGTGGCGTCGATGTCACGGCGAACCAGTATCCCTATATCGCGTCGGCGACTTCGCTGGGAGCGATCATTCCACCGAAATTTCATGACGGCGGTACAGACGCGTTCGTCGCGCGGTTGAAAGACCCGGCCACGCGGGCACTAATCCGCACGGATCTGGAAGGTGGCAGCGGCGCGTTCGAAAACATGTGGCGCGGCACCGGAGGCCCGACTGGCGTGATGGTGGTGTCGGTGTTGAATCCGGAGTACCGCAAGTTCGAGGGCAAGACCATCGCGCAGATCGCGCAAATGGAGAACAAGGACCCGCTGGATGCGGCGCTCGATTTGATTGTGGCCGATCGCGACAATGTCGGGGCCGTCTACTTCAGTATGAGCGAAGAAGACGTGAAGCTGGCTATGCGTCAACCATGGGTGAGTGTGGGCACAGACTATGGCGAAGTGAGCCCGACCGGGCCGCTGGGCGAGTCGAAGTCCCATCCGCGGGCGTATGGCAGTTTTGCGCGCATTCTGGGCAAGTACGTGAGGGAAGAGCACAACCTGCGGATGGAGGACGCGATCCGCAAGTTCACGTCGCTTCCGGCGCAACAAGTGAAGCTGGAAAACCGGGGACTGCTGCGGTCAGGCTATTTCGCCGACGTAACCGTCTTCAATCCAGAGACAGTCAAGGACATGGCTACGTTCGAGGACCCGAACCGTACGTCAGTGGGATTCGAATACGTCTTCGTCAACGGAGTACTGTCGCTGGAGCACGATAAGGTCACGGGCCAGATGGGAGGACGTCCGCTGCGCGGTCCGGGCTATATGATGCGCGACTACGTTCCCGATGGACTGCCGGTGCGCGGCAAAGTGCAGGGAGTGGTCACCGACGAGGGGGGCTATCCGCTGCCGCGATCGACCGTTACCCTTACCGATGCGTCGGGCAAAGTGCTGGGCACCTCGAACATCAAGAAGGATGGCCGCTATGAAATTGTGCTGGAACAGCCGTGTCATGGATGCTCGTTGAAATCGGAGCGGGCGGGATTTGTAATGCAGACCAAGACCGGGATCGAGTACAACGGGTCGAATTCGCTTTGGTTTGGGTTTGCGTTGAAGAGAAGCAATTAGCGACTAGCAATTAGCAGTCAGCAATAAGCCGAAACGGCCCGCATCTTCGAACGATTTCCGGTGTTTGCTTCTTAAGGCGCGTCCGATATGTCAAAGCGGATTCTCGGAAACAAATCATGGCCGCCGGGCGTCCAATATTGCGTGGGATATATTTGCCCGGCGACATAGGTGGCGTCTGGGCTACAGACGAATGATCAAGTGGAAGACATTTACGATAGGCTGGAGCCTGGCGCTGGCGCTGTTGCTGTTCGCGGCGCACAAGACGACTATGCCTGACCAGAGCTCCTATCGCGACGTGGTCGATCTGACCCACAACCTGAACGACCATTCGCCCAACTGGGAAGGCAGCGAGCAGTCGCCCTTCCATGCCAAACAACTGGGCGACATCGAGCACGACGGCTACTACTCACGCATCTTCACCACGCAGGAGCACTACGGCACGCATCTCGACGCGCCGGCGCACTTCGCGCGCGGCATGTGGACGGTGGACCAGATTCCCGCGGAGCGACTGGTTCGTCCGCTGGTGGTGCTGAATGTTCGCGGCAAGGCGAACGACAATCCTGACTATGAAATCAGCGTGCAGGATATCGCTGATTGGGAGACCCAGAACGGCGAGATTCCTGCCGGCGCGGTCGTCATGGCTTATACCGGATGGGAAGACCGCTGGAGTGCTCCCAAAGCGTTTCGTAACGCCGGCGCCGATGGCGTTCCCCACTTTCCCGGATATTCGCTCGAAGCCGTGACATTCCTGGTCAAGACACGCAACACGGTGGGACTCGGCATTGACACGATGAGCATGGATCCGGGCGCAAGCAAGACGTACCCGGTTCACCAGTTCACAGCCAAAGAGAGCGTTTACCAGTTGGAGAACGTGGCCAACCTCGGATTGGTTCCAGCTGCGGGCGCTACGATTGTTGTGGCCCCAATCAAACTGGAAGACGGTTCGGGAGGCCCGGCGAGGCTACTGGCGCTGGTGAAGTAGCGAGTGATTGGAAATCCTGAAATGTCGCGCCACAGCCCAAAATTTCCAATCGCCGGCAATTCTGACCCACAAACGCGGCCACTTACGCGGGCTGAAAGCCTGCCAGTCGCAATGCCTTCTGGTCGAACGTCAGAGTGTGCTGACAGCCGGCCTTCGCGCCCAGCGCGGCGATCAGCGCGTCGGCGAAATCACCCCGTCCCAGGTGGAGGGCGATCATCGCACTGAAGACTTCCTGCTCGTTCTCGATCACCAGCACCTCGGTCTGCAGGAGGAGCTCAACCGCGGCAGCGATTTCCTGGCCGACGAACCCGTAAGCGCGGCCGAGCACCCACACCGTTTCGACCATCGTCACCACCGAGAGGAAGCCGGGATCTGCGGTCGTAAGCTGGTGATCGAAAATCTGTGTTGCCCTCTTCGACTGCCGGGGGTCGTCCTGCGTGAGGTAACGGACCACGACGTTGGTATCGAGTCCAATCATTTCCGTCGGCCCCTTGCCCGAACGGCAGCGGCCGCTTCCGAGACGGCCCGGTTCATCTCCGCCACAGTGACCGCTGGCCGCTTGCGCTTCAGGAAGCCTCGCAAGGCAGAGGCGGGTAGCTTCGGCAGCAGAACCACCGTGCCGTCGGGATGCACGAAGAACTTGACGCGGTCCCCGGCCTTTAGTCGCAAGTGCTCGCGAATTGCCTTAGGGATGGTCGCTTGACCTTTCACTGTAATTGCAGATTCCATAAGCTAACCCATTACATTCTACCAGAAGTAATGCCTCATCTTCGCCACGAATGCGACCCGTGACATCCAGGGAGAACCCCGTTCGCCGTAAAAAAACTAGCGAAGCTCGAATAGCGAATGCTGCCGGCTCCCTACGTCAGATGCAGCCGGTACAGCGCATAGCTGAAGGCCTCGCGCAGGGCGGCCAGACCGCGTCCCCATAACGTCTTGGGGATCGAGTCCGGACGCGGCGAGATGTAAACCTGGATGCCCTGCTGCTGCATCATGCGTTTGGCGCGGTAAAGGTGATAGGCGTCGCTGACCAGCAGCGCGCTCTTCAGCTCATTGGCTTCGAGAATCACGGCTACGCGTCGCGCGGATTGCTCGGTGTCGCCAGCCTGGGTCTCAGCGATCAGGTTTACGTCTGGAACGCCGAGTTTCGAGAGATAGTCGCGTCCGACTTGTCCTTCGCTGAATTTCGGGTCGCCGCCCGCGCCCCCGCTAGTAATGATCAGCGGAGCCATCCCACGTTCGAACAGTTCGTAGGCGTGATCGAGACGCGCGCGATACACAGGAGACGGCCGTCCCACATACTCGGCCGCACCGAAAACGACGATGGCATCGGCGGAATGCGTCTCGTCGACGTTGGCCTCGCGCATGACTTGAACTACCGTGGCGAGCAGATACCCTGCCACGACGACGCCGCCGAGAGCTAACAGCCAACGGTAAGGATGAGTATGGAAACTGCCGGGCCGCGTGGCGGCTACTCCTGCCCCAGCAACTCGACGATCTGGTCGGACGGTATTGCTCCTTCGCGCAGCAGACGCCAGGCGCCATCTTCGCTAGTCAGGTCCACGATGGTCGAGGGCATGTCGCGGGGAGACTGGCCGCCATCCACGATGAGGGGAAGGCAGTCGCCTAACTGGTCGCGTACTTCGAGGGCATTGGTACATTCGGAGGCACCGTGCAAGTTCGCGGAAGTGGCGGTAATCGGCGATCCCACGGCGCGGAGGATGGCCAGCGGAATCTCCGCAGAAGGTACTCGCAGTGCCACATTGCCGGTGTTAGCGGTGACCTTGAGGGGGAGCTTCGGGTCAGCCTTCACGATGATGGTGAGCGGTCCGGGCCAGAAGCGGCGCGCCAACAGGTAGAACGTTTCCGGCACCGGCCACGCGAGATCGGACGCCTGGTCCACGGACTCGATCAATAGCGAAAGCGGCTTGTGGCGGGAGCGGGTCTTGATCTCGTAGACGCGATCGACAGCGTGGAGATTGAAGGGGTCTGC
>Ga0207930_1000099_pt1 | contig 22069 bp, 26 predicted proteins | sample NGESurshal092012_7_FD_184477 | JGI IMG/M metagenome (GOLD analysis project Ga0207930, IMG submission 184477) | Arctic peat soil microbial communities from Barrow, Alaska - NGEE Surface sample 210-3 shallow-092012 (SPAdes) | ecosystem: Environmental > Terrestrial > Soil > Wetlands > Peat ... | reverse complement strand
CAGGGCGAGGTGATCGGGCTGTTCATCGAGGAGAAGATCCCGCGCGGACTGTCGCTGGCGGAGACGGTCGCGGAGATCAAGCGCCAGGGCGGCCTGGTGTACGTGCCGCACCCGTTCGATCGCATGCACTCGGTGCCCGACTACGAGCATCTGCTGACGATCCTCGACGACGTGGACGCGATCGAGGTGTTCAACCCGCGCGTGGCGATCGGCGCATTCAACGAAGAGGCCGAGCGCTTTGCCGCGAAGTACCGCATCGTGGCCGGCGCGGGCTCGGACTCGCACGTGGCCCAGGGGCTGGGCTCGGCGCGCATCCGCATGCACGATTTCGACGGTCCGCGCGAGTTCCTGCAGTCGCTGCGCGACGCCGAGATCGTCAGCGGGCGCTCGTCGCTGCTGTATGTGCAGGCGCTGAAGTTCCTGCAGACGCGGGCCACGCCCGCCTCGGCGCAGCGCGCCAGCCGCGCGCGTCGCGTCAAGCGCGTACGCCGCTCGACGGGAGGCCGCGGCCGCGGCTGACGGGCAACTCGCACGCGTTTGCTCGCGCAAGGACTGATGCACAGCCAAGGACAACCATCGGCGTCGTCAAATCCCTCGGGGTCGATGCCCGTGACCGATGACGAGATCCGCGAGAAGTACCTGGAGCGCGCAATCCGCGAGCTGAACACGCTCACGCGCGAGCTGCAGTCCTGCCCACACTGCCCGCGCGGCAACCTGATGCCGGTGCTCGGCTCCGGGCACCCGCAGGCCGACATCATGCTGCTGAAGTACGCGGCGCTGCCGTCGGAGATCGAGGAGGGCGTCGCCTTCTACGGCCGCGCCGGCGGGGCGTTGATGAAGTCGCTCAAGCGCCTGCAGATCGATCCGCTGGCGGTGTACGGGACGCTGTGCGTGAAGTGCCCGCTCAGCGACGCCTCGCTGGCCGATCCGGCGTGCATCTCGCGCGTCGTCGGCGAGCTGGCGATCGTGCAGCCGAAGATCGTCGTCGTGATGGGCCCGGACGCGCTGGCGGCGCTCAACGAGATGGAGATTCCGCTCGCGCACGCCGTCGAGCCGCGCCTCGGCGAGATCCAGCAGATGACGCCGACGATCGACGCACTGTACGTGTCGAACATCGACGAGTCACTGGACGAGCAGGACGCCAAGCGCGCCTTCTGGGCGGCGTTTCGCGCGCTGGGCGACTGGTACGCCTCGCAGCCGCCGTATTAGACGGCCGCCCGCCTCCACGGTACCGCCACGGAGTACGAACTTGTACCGCTCAGCCGGTACAGACCTAGTCAGGTGATGCGCCGCGAGATCGGTCGCCGGCGGGCGCTGGACACTCAGCCGCCGATCATCAGGACGATCTTGCCGAGCTTGCCGCCGGCGGCGAAGCGGTCGTAGGCCGCTGCGGCGTCGTCGAGCGCGAACGTCTCGGCGACGGGGACGCTGAGCACGCCGGCGTCGAACAGCGGCAGCACCTCGTGCTCGACCAGCCGCGCGACGAGCGCTTTCTCCTCCAGCGGGCGCGCGCGCAGCGTCGAGCCGTGGATGCGCGCGCGCTTGCCCATCAGCGCGAGCAGGTTGAGCTCTGACTTGGCGCCGGCCGATACGCCGATCACGGCGATGCGCCCGCCGGTGGCGAGCGCCTGCAGGTTCTCGGACATGTTCGGAGCGCCGACGAGCTCGAGGATCACGTCGAACGGCCCGTGCTCGGCAAAGCCCTCGGGCGCGATCACGGTCGCGCCGAGCTCGCCGACCTGCCCGCGCAGCTGCTCGTTGCGCACGGTCGCCGTCACGCGCGCGCCGGCCGCATGCGCGAGCTGGATCGCCGCGGTGCCGACCCCCCCGGCGCCGCCGTGCACGAGCAGCTGCTCGCCCGGCCGCAGCTCCGCCTGCGCGAACAGCGCGTCGTGCGCGGTGGCGTATACCTCCGGCAGCCCGCCGGCCGCCGGCCAATCGAGTCGCTCGGGGACGGGCATCAGCTGGCGCTCGTGCACGAGGCACAGCTCGGCCTGCGCGCCGCCGCCGACGATCGCCATCACGCGCTCGCCGAGCGCGAAGCGTTCGGCGCCGGGTCCGAGCGCCGCGACCTCGCCGGCGAGCTCCATGCCGGGAATGTCCTGCGGCGAGCCCGGCGGCGCCGGATACAGCCCGCGCCGCTGCATCATGTCCGCGCCGTTGAGCCCGGCGGCGTGCACGCGCACGAGCACCTCGCCGACCCCGGCCTGCGGATCGGGATGCTGCTCGATCAAGATCTCCTTGTCGCGGATCGTCGCGGCGCGCATCGAGCGCGAGCCTAGCTGCGTTCGAGGACGGCTACGGCCTCGATGTGGTGAGTCTGCGGGAACATGTCGACGGGACGCACCTTGCGCAGGACCCAGCCGGCGTCGACGAGTTCGGCGGCGTTGGGCGCGAGCGTGGTGGGGTTGCAGGAGACGTACACGATGCGCTTGGGGGCGCAGTCGATGATCCGGTGCACGACCTTCTTCGACAGGCCGGCGCGCGGAGGGTCGACGACGAGCACGTCCGGGCGCCCGGCGCGCGTGAGCAGCTCGGGGAGCGCCAGGCGGGCGTCGCCGGCGAAGAATTTGGCCTTGGTGATGCCGTTGGCGCGCGCGCCGTCGATCGCGTCGGCGACGGCCGCCTCGATCAGCTCGATGCCCCACAGCTCGCCGGCGCGCGGAGCGAGCATGAGCGCGATCGTGCCGATCCCGCTGTACAGGTCGTACACGCGCTCCCAGCCCTCCAGCGCGGCGTACTCGGCGACGATCTCATACAGGCGCTCGGCCATCTCGGTGTTGGTCTGAAAGAACGCCTCGGCGGAGATCTGCAGGTCGAGCTCGCCGAGTCGCTCGGGCAGCTTGGCCTCGCCCCACACGAGCTCGGTCTCGCCGCCGCCGGTCGTCTCGGCGAGGCTCGACGAGCGCGTCCACAGCACGCCGGAGAGGCTCTTGCCGAGCCGCTCGCTGAGCATGGCCGCCAGCGAGCCCGCCTCCAGCTCGCCGTCGGTGGTCACTATGCGGACTTGAAGCTGGCCGCTGCGGCGTCCTTCGCGCACGACGAGGTTGCGCAGGCGCGCGCGTCCGTCGGGCGCCGGGCCGATGCGCTCCTCGCGCCGGTGATCGCGCCGGCCGCGCCGCTCGCGTCCGCCGCGCTGGCCGCCCTCGCGAGGCCTGACGGGCTCGACGGCCGGCGGACGGCCGCGATCCCAAGCCGTGAGGCCCTCGGCGCGACACCAGCGCAGGGCGACCTCGCGGGCGAGGTTGCCGCGCTCGGAGGCGAGCAGGCAGTCGTCCATCGGCGTCACGCGATTGCCGCCGGCGGGTGCGTGAAAGCCGCACAGCAGCTCGCCGGGCGCGCCATCGCCGTCGCCGACGGCCTCGCCGAAGGAGTACTCGAGCTTGTTGCGGTAGCGCCACGGCTGCACGGCGGGAACGATCTCCTGCAGCTCGTAGCCGTCGAGGTGGCCGATGCGCTTGAGCGCCTCGTCGACCTGCTCGCGCTTGATCTGCAGCTGGCGCTCGTACGACAGCACCTGCCACGGCACGCCGGGGTGGTGGGCGACGGGAGCGATGCGCTCGGCGCTCGGCTCGAGCACCTCCAGCGTGCGAGCGTGCGCGTAGCTTCGCTTGCGCTTGTGCACTACGGCGCGCACGAGGTCGCCGGGGATCGCGCCGGCGACGAACACCACATAGCCACCGTCGCCGAGACGCGCGACGCCCTCGCCGCCGAAGGCGAGCGACTCGATGCGCAGCTCCAGCTCGTCGCCACGCTGCGGGCGTGGCGATGGCGGCGTCGTCGTCGTCGCGTCGGGAGGGTCGGGGACGTGGGTGGGGGTCGTGTTCATGGAGTTGGTGCGCGAACGTATATACACAGACGTCCGACTGTAAATACCATCGCGCACGTTGGGTGCGAAACGAACAACGGCACGCGCGCCTTGACCTTCATGCGCCCTCGACGAGCAGCTCGAGCAGGGCCTTCTGTGCGTGGCGGCGGTTCTCGGCCTGGTCCCAGATGCGCTGGCGGTCGCCGTAGAGGACCTCGGCGGTGATCTCCTCGCCGGGGTGCGCGGGCAGGTCGTGCATGGCGAAGGCGCCGGGCGCGGCGGCGTCGAGCAGCGCGTCGTCGACGCGGTAGTCGGCGAGCGCGGCGCGGCGCGCGTCGGCGGTGTGCTCGTCGCCCATGCTCACCCAGACGTCGGTGTAGACGGCGCAGGCCCCGTCGACGGCCTGGCGCGGATCGGCGTACAGCGTGAGCGACCCGCGGGCGTCGGCGGGCAGCGCGAGATCGTCCTCGAGCGCGTAGCCGGCGGGCGAGGCGACGGCGACGTCGAGCCCGGCGAGCGAGCCGAGGATGGCGAGCGAGCGAGCGACGTTGTTGCCGTCGCCGACGTAGGCCACGCGCAGGCCGGCGAGCGAGTCGTGGGCCTCGCGCAGGGTGAGCAGGTCGGCGAGCGCCTGGCAGGGGTGGTGCAGGTTGGTGAGCATGTTGATGACGGGGATCGCGCTGTGCTTGGCGAGCTGCTCGAGCATCTCGTGCTGCCCGGTGCGCACGCCGACGGCGGCGACGTGGCGCGAGAGCACGAGCATGGTGTCGCGCAGCGCCTCGCCGCGCGAGAGCTGCAGCTCGTCGGAGCGCAGCACGACGGCATGGCCGCCGAGCTCGTCGATGCCGACCTCGAAGGAGATTCGCGTGCGCGTGGAGGGCTTCTGGAAGATCAGCGCGACGCTGCGTCGGTCGAGCGCGCGCGAGGACAGCGGCGCCGCCTTGAGCTCCAGGGCGCGGTCGAGCAGCGCCGCGAGCTCGCTCGCGGACAGCTCGGCTCCGGTCAGAAATTGCCGTGGCATGGACGAGCCAGTCTAGGCTAGGGTTGCTCCACCGATGAGCCGCCGCCTCGCCACGCTCGCTGTGTGCACCGCGCTGGCGGCTGTGGCGGGATGCGGATCGTCGAGCAGCTCGTCGTCGTCGAGCTCGGGCGCCGCGAGCACGAAGCCCGCGACGGCGGCGACAGGCAGCCTGAAAGTGACGACGACGCCGAAGTTCGCGCCGGCGAGCGGTCCGGTGAAGAGCGGCACGGTGCAGATCGCCTACCGCAACATCGCGATCGCCCCGGACGCGCTCAGGGTGAAGGTCGGCAGCACGATCAAGTGGACGAACTTCGACACTGTCGCGCACAACGTGACCAGCGAGGGCGGGCCGCAGAAGTTCGCCTCCAAGGACTTCGGCGAAGGCGGCACGTTCGAGATCAAGGCGCTGAAGCCCGGCGTGATCCACTACGAGTGCACGTTCCATCCGGCATCGATGAACGGGACGATCGAAGTCGTCAACTGATTCTCTGATCGGATCGCGGAGCGCTCGCGACGGTCGCAGGTAGGCAGGCCAGGCGCTCAGACGGGCCCGAGGTCGGGCAGGCCCTCGTCGGGCGTTGAGGCGGTGGCGTACAGCCGGCGCGGGATACGCCCGGCGGTGCGCGCGAGACGGCCGGCCTGGACGGCGGCGCGCATCGCCGCGGCCATGCGCACGGGGTCCTGCGCCCGCGAGATGGCCGACGCGGCGAGCACGGCGTCGCAGCCGAGCTCCATGGCGAGCGCAGCATCGGAGGCCGTGCCGATGCCGGCGTCGAGCACGACGGGCACGCTGACGCGTTCGCGAATGAGCGCGATGTTGTACGGGTTGCGGATGCCCATGCCGCTGCCGATCGGCGAGCCGAGTGGCATCACGGCGGCGCAGCCGATGTCGGCGAGCCGGCGCGCGAGCACGGGATCGTCGGTGGTGTAGGGGAGCACGACGAAGCCGTCGTCGACGAGCTGCTCGGCGGCGCGCAGCAGCTCGGGCGCGTCGGGCAGCAGCGTGTCCTCGTCGCCGATCACCTCGAGCTTGATCCAGTCGGTCGCAAACGCCTCGCGCGCCAGACGCGCGGTGAGCACGGCGTCGCGCGCGGTGTGACAGCCGGCGGTGTTCGGCAGCAGCTCCACGCCGGCGTCGGAGAGCACGTCGATCAGCGACCCGCGCGCGGCCGGATCGACGCGGCGCAGGGCGACGGTGACGAGCTCGCAGCCGCTGGCGGCGATCGCCTCGGCGAGCAGCGCAAGCGAGGGGAAGCCGCCGGTGCCGAGCAGCAGCCGCGAGCGCAGCGTGCGTCCGGCGATCGTCAGCTCGTCGCCCCCGGCCACCGCCGGGGACGCGGGCGCGGCGCCACCTGCCACGCCGTTGGCCGCAGCGCTCGCCGGCGTGTCGATCGTCTCGTGCATGCCCGCCATCATCCTCCCTGCATCGCCGTGAGCACCTCCACATGCGCGTGCTCGGCGAGCGCGAAGGACGCCCACTGCGCGCGCGGCAGCACCTCGCCGTCGACCGCCACGGCGACTCCGCGCGCGTCGAGCGGCAGGTCCAGCCGCGCGAGGATCGCAGCGACGGTCTCGCCGGCGCGCAGGTCGGACTGCTGCCCGTTGAGCACGATCACGGCAGCACCGCCTTGGGCGCCGGCGCGTCAGGCGAGGCGGCGCCCAGCGCAGGCGTCGAGTCCACGGCAAAGCGCCGCGGGTCGCATGTGGCCAGCAGCGCGTCGTCGAGCTGCTCGCCGGTGAGCAGCTGCGTGACCAGCTGCGCCGTCAGCGGCGCGAGCAGGATGCCGTTGCGATGGTGCCCGGTTGCCCACGTCAGTCCGTCGAGCGCTCCCGGACCGATCGCCGGCGCGTTGTCGGGCGTACCCGGACGCAGGCCCACGCACAGCTCCTCGATCTTCAGCTCGCGCACGCCGGGCACGACCTCGATCGCCTCGCGCAGCAGCTCGTAGATCCCGCCGGCGTCCGGCTGCACGTCATTGCCGCGCTCCTCGACGGTCGCGCCGAGCACGTAGCGACCATCGGCGCGCGGCACGAGATAGCCGCCGGCGAAGCGCACGACGCTGCTCAGCAGCCCCGGTCCTGCGGGATCGCGCAGGCGCAGCAGCTGGCCCCTGACGGGTCGCACGGGCAACGATTCGGCGATCCCCTCGACCTGCCCGCTCCACGCGCCTGCGGCGAGCACGACCTGCTCGGCGGCCAAGAACTCGTTGGAGCTGTCATCGGCGTCGTGCGCCGGCCCGCGCTCGAGCCGATCGCCGGCATCACGCGTCGGGCCGGGCTCGCCTGACTTGCCGACAGACACCCCGGTCACGCGCTTGGCTGCCGCGTCGGTCTCCAGGCGCACGACGGGCGCGTGCTCGCGCAGCTGCACGCCCGCCGACTCGCACGCGGTGCGCAGCGCAGCGAGCACCAGGCGCGGGTCGACCGAGTGGTCGTCGGGCGCCTGCAGCGCCAAGCGCACCGTCGGAGCGAGCGCCGGCTCGCGCTCGCGCGCCTGACTGGGGCGCAGGCGGTTGGTGGTCAGCCCGAGCGAGTCGCGAAAGGCGATCTGGCGCTCCAGCTCGCGCGCCTCGTCGGCGTCGCGCGCGAGCAGCAGCGTGCCGGTGCGCAGGAAGCCGACGTCCTGCCCGGCCGCCGACTGCAGCTCCTGCGCGAACGCCGGCCACATGTCCGCCGAGCGCAGGCCCAGGTCGAGCAGGCGCCGGGCGGCCTCGCCGAACTCCGCCTCGGCGACCGGCGCGAGCATCCCGGCGGCGACGCGCGAAGTGCCACCGCCGATCGTCTCGCGCTCGAGCACCGTCACCGTCATGCCGCGCTCGCGCGCACGCCAGGCGACCGCGAGCCCGATCACGCCGCCGCCGACGACGATCAGATCCGCTGAGCCAGGCAAGTTGGCCATGCGTTGATGCTAGCCCGCGCAAACCGCAAACCGCAAGCCGCTGGCCTGGCGCGGCCCCGCACCGGCGGGGCGCGCACGCGTGCGAGACTGCCGGAGATGCCCGCAGCAGACCTCGGCTCCGAACGTCGCGAGCGCCTCGCCGCCGCGCGGCTGTATCTCGTGTGCGACGCCAACCCCGGCGGCCGCGCGCTGCCGGAGGTGGTGCGCCCGGCGATCGCCGGCGGCGTGGACGTCGTGCAGCTGCGCGACAAGCAGCTGCCCGACGAAGAGCTCGCCGCCGTCGCCAACGCCACACGCGCGCTGTGCGAGGCGCTGGGCGCGCTGCTGATCGTCAACGACCGTCCGCTCGTCGCGCGCGAGGCGGGCGCCGACGGCGTGCACGTCGGCCAGGACGACATGCCGGTGGCCGCCGTGCGCGAGATGGTCGGCCCGGACATGCTGATCGGCCTCTCCACGCACGCCGAGCGCGAGATCGACGACGCCGCGCCGACCGCCGCCGACGGCACGCCGCTGGTCGACTACATCGGCGTGGGCCCCGTGCACGAGACGCCGACCAAGGCAGGGCGCGCGGCCGTCGGTGTCGAGCTCGTCGAGTACGCCGCCGCGCACGCCTCCGTGCCGTTCTTCGCGATCGGCGGCCTGAACGCGGCGAACATCGGCGACGTGATCGCCGCCGGCGCCTCGCGCGCGGTCGTGCTCAGGGCGATCGCCGACGCCGAAGACCCCGAGCAGGCGGCGCGCGAGCTGCGCGCGCTGCTCGACGGACACGGCGATGACTGACCGGCCGGCCCCGCCCAGCACGCGCGAGCGCGACGACCGCACCGCGCAGGCCGACCGCACCTCGCAGAGACGCGGTGGCAGGCCGCCTCGCGGGCAGCGTGAGGCGCAGATTCGTGACGCCCTGCGGCCGCTGCGCGACGACGAGCAGCCGACGGCGCTGGTCGTCGCGATCGTCGTGTGCGTCGTGCTCGCGATCGCCGTGATCGCCGGAGCGGCGAGCGTTCACGACCTCAGCCGTCACGGCGGCTCGCTTCCCGGCGCCGCGCTGCTCGCAGTCGTGCTGGCTCTGCTCGCGCAGGGCATGTACCGCCATCGCTACTGGGCGGTGCTCTCCTTCGAGGCGCTGCTGGCCTTTCAGATCATCGTCACCTCGCTCGCGCTCGTCGTCGCCTCGACGATCCTCGCCGCGGCGATCTGCCTGCTCAGCGTCGGGCTCGGCGGCTGGCTCTTCTGGAAGCTCGTGCGCGTGATGGGCCGCCTGCAGGCGGGCGAGCGCGAGGGGCTTCGATAGGCTCAGGTGCGATGGCTGAGAACTCCTACGACTGCATCGTCATCGGCTCCGGCCCGGGTGGCTACGTGGCCGCCATCCGCGCCGCGCAGCTGGGCAAGAAGACGGCCGTCGTCGAGCGCGACAAGCTCGGCGGGCGCTGCCTGAACTACGCGTGCATTCCCGCCAAGGCCGTGCTGCGCTCGGCCGACCTGCTCGCCGAGATCCGCGAGGCCGGCGAGTACGGGCTGAACGTCAGCGGCGTCGAGGTCGACTTCGCCGGCGTGATGGCCCGCCGCGAGAAGGTCGTCACCACGCTCACCTCCGGCGTCGGCGTCTTGCTGAAGAAAAACAAGATCGACGTGATCGACGGCGACGGCTCGCTGACCGCCGACGGCGGCGTGCGCGTCGGCGATCAGACCTACTCCGCGCCGACCGTCATCCTCGCCACCGGCTCGACGCCGCGCACGATCCCCGGCGTGCAGTTCGGCAAACGCATAATCGGCACCGAGCAGGCGTGGGCGCTGGGAGAGCTGCCCGCGCGGCTGGCCGTCGTCGGCGCCGGCGCCTCCGGCGCCGAGATCGCCTCCGGCTATGCGCGCCTGGGCTCGGAGGTGCGCCTGATGGAGGCGCTGGACCGCGTGCTGCCGACCGAGGACGCCGACGTGTCGCGCCTGGTCGAGCGCGGCTTCAAGCGCCAGGGCGTCGGCGTGCACACCGGCGATCCGATCGCCGACGTCAAGAGCAGCGAGAAGAGCGTCACGTTCAGCCACGGCGAGGACTCCGGTCTGGAGGTCGACTACCTGGTGATCGCCGCCGGGCGCGGCGCCGACGTCGACGGGCTCGGCCTCGCCGAGGCCGGCGTCGAGCTCGACGACCGTGGCCTGGTCAAAGTCGACGGCGCGCTGCGCACGAGCCGCGCCGGCGTGTATGCGATCGGCGACCTCGTCGCCGGGCCGGCGCTCGCGCACAAGGCCTCCGACGAGGGCATCATCGCCGCCGAGGACTCCGCCGGACGCCAGACGCACCCGATCTCCTACGTCGACATCCCGCGCGCGACCTTCTGCACGCCCAACGTCGGCTCCTTCGGTTTGACCGAGGAGCAGGCGCGCGAGCAGGGCTACGACGTCGTCGTCGGCAAGGTCCCCTACGGCGCCGTCGGCGGCGGCATCGTCTACGGCGACCGCACCGGCATGGTCAAGCTCGTCGGCGAGTCCAAGTACGGCGAGCTGCTCGGCGGGCACATCGTCGGCACGCGCGCCACCGAGCTGATCCAAGAGCTCGTCAACGTGCGCCTGCTCGAGGGCGGCTACGCGGAGGTCGGGCGCATCATCCACGGCCACCCGACGCTCTCCGAGGCCGTCATGGAGGCCGGTCGCGCCGCCGACGGCTGGTTGATTCACGGCTGAGCCGTGAGCGTCCCGGCCAGTTTCTACTTCGACCTGGCAAGCCCGCTCGCCTACCTCGCGGCCGAGCGCGTCCTGCACACGCTGCCCGGGCCGGCCGAGTGGCAGCCCGTCCTTGCCGCAGAGCTGCCCGGCGCCGAGCGCTTCGACGCCTTCCGCTGTGAGCAGGATCGCGACATCTTCCGCGCCGAGATCGCCCGCCGCGCCCAAGAGCTTCACCTGCAGCCGCTGCGCTGGCCCGAGCCGTTCCCCTTCGACAGCGCGCTGGCGATGCGCGCCGCCACCTACGCCAAGTCGATCGGGCGCACCGTCCCCTTCGCGCAGGCCGCCTTCCGCCAGGCCTTCGCCGGCGGGCGAGACCTGCAGCAGATCGACAACGTGCTGATCGCCGCAGCCGCCTGTGAGATGCACCCCGCCGCCGTCACGCGCGGTGCCGAGCTGCGCTCCGTGGCCGAGGCGCTCGCCGAGTCGACGCAGCGCGCGACCCGATCGAACATAAGAGATGTCCCCGCCATCGTCGTCGGCGACAGCGTGTTCGAAGGCGAGCGCGCGATCGAGCAGGCCGCCGAACACATGCTCGCGGATGCCACCGGGGCCGCCGCGCGATGAAGGCCAAGTCCGCCTACCGGCTGATCGTCACCCGCGGCGGGCGCGCGCCGGCGCTGCTCGCCGACGCCGACCGCGTCGATCACATCGAGGTCGTCGACATCGACGACGGCGAAGTCGTGCTGTTCTGGGACCTGCCCCCGCAAGCCGCCTCGCGGCGGGCGCGCGCGCTGCGCGAAGAGCTCGCCCAACTCGACGCTCAGGAGTTCCTCGCCCGCTGGAGTACCGTGGATTGATGGCAGACCTGCCCGAGCCCGCCATCGCCCGCGAGTGGCTCCAGACGATGACGCTCATCCGCCGCTTCGAGGAGCGTGCCGGCGAGATGTACGCGCGCGCGAAGGTCGGCGGCTTCCTGCACCTGTCGATCGGCGAGGAGGCGACGATCGTCGGCAGCGCGCGCGCCCTGCGCAACAGCGACTACCTGATCTCCACCTATCGCTCGCACGGCCACGCGATCGTGCGCGGCACGCCACCGGAGAACGTCATGGCCGAGCTGTTCGGGCGCGCCGACGGCTGCTCCGGCGGGCGCGGCGGATCGATGCACATGTTCGACATCGCGCGCCGCTTCATGGGCGGCTACGGCATCGTCGGCGGCAACCTGCCGATCGCCGCCGGCCTCGCGCTCGCCTCCGACTACGAAGGCACCGAGGACGTCACGCTGTGCACGTTCGGCGACGGCGCCTCCAACCAGGGCACGTTCGGCGAGACGCTCAACCTCGCCGCGCTGTGGAAGCTGCCCGTCGTCTTCATGGTCACCAACAACCAGTTCGGCATGGGCACCGCGCTGCAGCGTCACTCTGCCGTCACCGACCTGCAGCGCAAGGGCGAGAGCCTCGGCGTGCCCGGCATGCGCTGCGACGGCATGGACGTGCTCGACACCTATTCAGTCCTCTGCGAGGCGATCGCGCGCGTGCGCGCCGAGCGCCGCCCGCTGCTCGTCGAGGCCGTCACCTACCGCTTTCGCGGCCACTCGATGGCCGACCCCGAGCAGTACCGCTCCAAGGAGGAGGTCGCGCAGTGGCGCGCGCGCGACCCGATCCCCGCGTATGGCGACCTGCTCGTCGCCGAGGGCGTGATCGACGAGGCTGCGCGCGAGCAGATCGACACGCAGGCGATCGCGCGCGTCGACGCCGCCGTCGAGTTTGCCGACGCCTCGCCGTTCCCGCCCGCCGAGTCTCTGTACGACGACGTCTACGTGCTCGACTCCTCCTCCACCGGCTGGTACTCCGTGCGCACCACCGACCCGCACCAGGCCGCCGGCGAGCAGTCACGCGAGCTCTCCCCCGCCGACGGCGACGAGATCCCCCAGCAGATGTCCGACGCGCTCGCGCACGGCGAGGACGCCGCCTGATGGCGCAGCTGCGCTACCGCGAAGCGCTCAACGCCGCGCTGCGCGAGGAGCTGCGCCGCGACGAGCGCGTGCTGCTGATGGGCGAGGACATCGGCGTGTTCGGCGGCGCCTTCAAGGTCACCGACGGACTGCTGGCGGAGTTCGGCGAGAAGCGCGTGCGCGACACGCCGATCTCCGAGAACACGATCGTCGGCATCGGCGTCGGCGCCGCCATGGCCGGGCTGCGCCCCGTCGTCGAGCTGATGACCATCAACTTCGCCCTGCTCGCCTTCGATCAGATCGTCAACCACGCCGCGCACATCCACTACATGTTCGCCGGCCAGGCGCGCGTGCCGCTCGTCGTGCGCATGCCCCAGGGCGCCGGCCACCAGCTCGGGCCGACGCACTCGCACTGCTTCGAGGCGCTGTTCCTGCACGTCCCCGGCCTGCTCGTCGCCGCCCCCGCCACCGCCGCCGACGCCAAGGGCCTGCTCAAGACCGCAATCCGCGACGAGAACCCCGTCATCTTCATCGAGCACGAGTCGCTCTACGGCGTGCGCGGCGACGTGCCCGACGGCGACGACACGCTCGTCGACTTCGGCCGGGCGCGCGTCGCGCGCGAGGGCGCCGACGTGACGATCGTCGGCGTCTCGCGCATGGCCGTCTCCGCCGAGCGCGCCGCCGCCACGCTCGCCGACGAGCACGGCGTCAGCGCCGAGGTGATCGACCCGCGCACGCTGCGCCCGCTCGACCTCGACACGATCCTCGCCTCCGTGGCAAAGACCAACCGCTGCGTCATCGTCGAGGAGGGCTGGCCGCACGGCGGCGTCGCCGCCAACCTCGCCGCGCTGATCTCCGAGCAGGCCTTCGACGACCTCGACGCCCCCGTGCGCCGCGTCTCCGGCGCCGACGTGCCGATGCCCTACTCCAAGCCGCTCGAGGACATCGCCTACCCGCACGAGCCGCAGATCGTCAGCGCCGTGCTCGACACGCTCGGCGTCGCCGCCCACTCCGCTGCGCCGGGCGAGGCATCCGGCGTGCGCACCGACAGCCACATCTCCGGGGGCGCCGCCTGATGGCCGACCTCGTCATGCCGCGCCTGTCGGACACGATGGAGGAGGGCACGATCCTGCGCTGGCTCAAGCACGACGGCGACGACGTGCACCGCGGCGACGAGCTCGTCGAGATCGAGACCGACAAGGCCAACATGATCTACCAGTCAGACCTCGACGGAACGCTGCAGACCGTCGCCGCCGAGGGCGACGCGCTGCCCGTCGGAGCGCTCATCGCGCACATCGGCGACGGCGCCCGGGGCGCGCCCGCCAGCGTGGCCGACGATGCGCGCGAGAAGGGCGACGCGGCCGGCACGCGCGCCCCGAGCACGCGCACCGGTGCAGCCGCCGAGCAGATCGTCGAAGCGCTCGTCGAGACGGTCGGCGGCGGCGGTGGGTCCGGAGCCCCCCGATCCGAGGGCGAGCGCCTGAAGGCCTCTCCGCTGGCCAGGCGCATCGCGCGCGAGAACGGCGTCGACCTGCACACGCTCAGCGGCAGCGGTCCCGGCGGGCGGATCGTCAAGGCCGACGTGCACGGCGCGGCCGGCGCGCGGGCGCCAGAGGCTGCGCCGCCGACGCCCGTGCGCGCCGACGATGTGACGACGGCCAAGGGCGAGACTACGACCGTCGCGCTGACGCGCATGCAGCAGACGATCGCCCGGCGGATGGCCGAGTCCAAGGCGACGATCCCCGACTTCACGTTGCTGGCCGACGTCGACATGGACGAGTGCGTGCGCCTTCGCGGCGAGCTCAAGCGCATCTCCAAGGACGAGGCGCCGACGTACAACGACATGGTCGTCAAGGCCTGCGCGCTGGCGCTGCGCGACCACCCGCGCGCCAACGGCAGCTACCGCGACGGCTCGCTGGCGCTGCACTCGCGCATCAACATCGGCGTGGCCGTCGCCGGACAGGACGCGCTCGTCGTGCCGACCGTGTTCGACGCCGACGCCAAGGCGCTCGGCGAGATCGCCCGCGAGACGCGTTCGCTGGCCGCGCGCGTGCGCGACGCGACGATCACCCCGCCGGAGCTCGGCGGCGGGACGTTCACCGTGTCGAACCTCGGCATGTACGGCATCGCCAGCTTCACAGCGATCATCAACCCGCCGCAGGCCGCGATCCTCTCCGTCGGCTCCGTGCAGCAGCGCGCCGTCGTGCGCGAGGACGAGCTCGTCGCGCGGCACACGATGACGCTCACGCTCGTCTGCGACCACCGCGTCCTCTACGGCGCCGACGCCGCCGAGCTGCTCGCGCGCATCCGCGAGCTGCTGCAGGCGCCCGCCGCGCTGACGCTGTGACGGCAGCGCCCGACTTCGTCCTGCACGCCGGCTACTCGCTGCGCGAGCTCGACCAGGCCGATGCCGACGAGCTGCACGCGCTGATCGAGCGCAACCGCCCGCGACTGGCCAGGTGGATGCACTGGGCGCAGAGCCAGACCGCGCAGGACACCGTCGCGTTCATTCGCAGAGCGGAGCAGAAGGCGCGCGAGGGGCGCGGCTTTCACCGCTGCATCGTCGCCGACGGGCGCATCGCCGGCGTGGTCGGCTTCTCGACGATCGACTCGCTCAACCGCTCGGCCGCCATCGGCTACTGGCTCGACGAGGCGCACCAGCGCCACGGCGCGATGACCGCAGCCGTCGCCGCGGTCGTCGACCACGCCTTCGACCGCTTCGAGCTCAATCGCGTGGAAATCCGCGCCGACGTCGAGAACGCCTCAAGCTGCGCGATCGCCGAGCGGCTCGGCTTCCAGCGCGAGGGAGTCGCCCGCCAGGCCTACCGCGTCGCCGGCGAGCGCTACAGCGACGACGCGGTCTACTCGCTGCTCGCCGCCGATCCCGCGCGGCGCGCGCTGACGTCTCGCGCGCAGCGGCGCGACGAGGCGGCCGAGCCGACGGCGCGCCGCTAGCCAAGCGCGGCGTCAGGCACGCAGCGGATCGACCCAGCGCAGGCCCGGAAAGCGGGAGAAGTCCACATCGGCCGAGTAGAGCGTCGCGCCGTGCTCGATCGCCAGCGCCGCGAGATGGGCGTCGCTCGTGAGGTTGCCCGCCGTGCCGAGCGGCACGAGTAGATCGCGCAGCACGGCCAGATGGCGGTCGGTGGGATGGACGATCGTGACGGGCGGCTGCGCCAGCCAGCCGTCGACCACATCCAGCGCCTGCTCTGCATCCCATGGGCGCGCCAGGACTCGCGGGTTGGTGATCACGCGTACGAAGCCGGTCAGAACCGACCAGGCCAATGCAACGGTCTCCGTGCCCGAGAGAGCGTCCTCTACCCAACGGCGCGCCTGCGCATGCCGAACCGCGCTCTCGTTCGCCGCGTAGACGAACAGGTTGATATCGGGGAGCTTCACTTACCCTGTTCGAGCTTGCGAATGATCTCCTCGTCCTCCAGTTCGTCAGCGAGCCTCAGCGCCTTGTCGAGGTTTATGCCAGGGCGTACGCCCAGCTTGCCGGTCGGCATCCGATAACGCCGCGCCGCGGACGGACGTCCACTCAGACCGGCCCGCAGCGCGTCGTTGAGCGCGGCCTTGAACGAGACGCCCCTTTCGCGCATCGTTGCTTTCAGCTTCGCCTCCACATCGGGGTCCAGCGTGACCGTCGTGCGCACGGCTGCATCATATCATCAACTATGTTGCTGTCATGATGCGTTATCGCTTCGGCGCTAGGCTGGGAGAGCGAATGCGCAAACCGGTCCCGCCCTCCGACGAGCTCTGGGTGTGCCACCTGGGCCATCTCCCCTACTCCGACGGCGTCGCCATCCAGGAGACGCTTCGCGCGCGCCGGCAGGCAGGCGAGCTGCCCGACACGATGCTGCTGCTCGAGCACCCGCCCGTCTACACGCGTGGGCGGCGCGCCGGTCGCCAGGATCTGCCCTTTCCCGAGAGTTTCTACCGCGCCAAAGGCATCGACGTGGCGGACACCGACCGCGGCGGCAAGCTCACCTACCACGGCCCCGGCCAGCTCGTCGGCTATCCGATCATGGCGATCGACGACGTCGGTCGTTACCTGCGCGCGATGGAAGCCGCCATCATCGACGCTCTCGCCGTCGAAGGCATCGGCGCGCGCTCGCGTGCGAGCGAGGGCATCGACTACACCGGCGTCTGGGTGCAAGATCGCAAGATCGCCTCGATCGGCGTGCACGTCTCGCGCAGCGTCACCACGCACGGCTTCGCCGTCAACGTCGACAACGACCTGCAGCCCTTCTCGTGGGTCGTCGCATGCGGGCTGCCCGATGTGCAGATGACCTCCATCGCGCACGAGCTCGACACCGCCCACGCGCCCGGTCTGCCCTGCTTTCGCAAGGAGATGGCGTACCGCTTCTGCGAGGCCCAAGGCAGGCGCCAGCGGCTCGTATCCGCGCGGCGCCTAGGCATCGACACCACGCGAGCCATCCGCGCAGCCCCGATAGGGGCGAAGCCCATCGAATCGATCGCCTCCGCATCGCTTCAAGCGGTGGGAGCATGAGCGCCACCCGCTCGCGCGCCAAGCCCGGTGGGATGGACGTGCTGAGCGTGCTCGGCCCCGACGTGCGCCCGCTGCGCGAGCGCAAGCCGCCGTGGTTCAAGGTGCCCGCGCCCGGCGGGCAGCGCTATCGCGAGCTGACCGAGCTGATCCGCTCGGAGAACCTGCACACCGTCTGCCAGGAGGCCGCCTGCCCGAACGTCGGCGAGTGCTGGGAGCGCGGCACGGCGACGTTCATGATCCTCGGCGACACGTGCACGCGCCGCTGCGGCTTCTGCAACGTCAAGACCGGCAAGCCGACGTGGAACGATCCGCTGGAGCCGGCGCGCGTCGCCCGCTCGATCGCGCGCATGGGGCTGCGCCACGCGGTGATCACCTCCGTCGACCGCGACGACCTGCCCGACAAGGGCGCCTCGGCGTTCGTCGGCGTGATCCGCCAGGTCCGCCGCCAGGCGCCCGACTGCCAGATCGAGGTGCTCACACCGGACTTCCAAGGACACGAGATGCCGCTCGCCAAGGTGATCGCCGAGCGCCCTGACGTGTTCAACCACAACGTCGAGGTCGTCCCACGCCTGTATCCGCTGGCGCGGCGCGGCTCGCAGTTCCAGCGCTCCTGCCGCGTGCTGCGCCTGGCCGGCGAGATGGGCGAAGGCGAGGTCGTCACAAAGTCCGGTCTGATGGTCGGCCTCGGCGAGTCCCACGACGAGCTCGTGCAGACCTTCGCCGCGCTGCGCGAGAACGGCGTCGGCGTACTCACCGTCGGGCAGTATCTGCGCCCGTCCGAGCGCCACCTACCTGTCGTGCGCTACTGGCACCCCGATGAGTTCGCTGCGCTGCAGCGCGCCGCCTACGAGCTCGGCTTCGACCACGTCGCCGCCGGCCCGCTCGTGCGCTCCTCCTACCACGCCGATCAGCACGTGCCGCAGGCCCGCGCAGGCGTCGGTCCGCTCGCGGCGCAGGGATAGTCTCGCGGGATCTTCCCGCTCAAAGACAACATCCCGCTGGCGCGCTTGCCGATCGTCACGGTTGCGCTGGTGGCGATCAACGTGATCGTCTACCTGCTGGAGATCCGCCACGGCGGCAGCTTCTTCGGCGGCCCGTCCGACAGCGTCACCGTGCATTACGGCGCGATCCCCTACGAGCTCACGCACCCCGGCAAGCACTGCGACGTCGTCACCGTCGCGGGCGCCGAAGGCGCGTTTCGCTCGATCGCCTGCCAGGGCATGACCGGTGTGAGCGGCACGCCGCCGACCCAGCCGGCGACATGGCAGACCGCGTTCACAGCGATGTTCATGCACGGCAGCTTCCTGCACATCTTCGGCAACATGCTCTTCCTGGTGATCTTCGGCCCGAACGTCGAGGACGCGACCGGCCGCCTGCGCTACCTGGGCTTCTACCTGCTCGGCGGGCTCGTCGCGCTCGCCGCGCAGGTGCTCGTCGGCCCCGATTCGACCGCTCCGACGCTCGGCGCGTCGGGCGCGATCGCCGCGGTGCTCGGCGGCTACCTGCTGCTGTATCCGCGCGCCCGCGTGCTCACGCTCGTGTTCATCGTCTTCTTCGCCACGATCGTCGAGGTGCCCGCGGTGCTCCTGCTCGGCTTCTGGTTTCTCGAGCAGCTGTACTTCGGCACATCCGGCCTGGCCAGCCCGATCGGCGGCGGTGGCGGCGTGGCGTACTTCGCGCACATCGGCGGCTTCGTCTTCGGCCTTGCGCTGATCAGGCTGTTCGCCTCGAGCAATCGAAGGTCGGCGAAAGGCCTGCAACCGCCGCCACGGGCTGTGTACTGACCCGATGAGGCGCATCTTCGTGCTCGGCGCCGTGCTCGTGTTCATCGCCGGCTTCGCCTTCCTCACGGTCGTCGCGGTGATCGAACAGGGCTTCACGGTGGCCAGCTTTCTCTCGATCCTGATCCTCGCGATGCTGGCAATCGGGATCGTCGGCGCGCTGCGCAATCCTCCGCGCTGACCGTGCCCCGCCACCTAACCTTCGGCCAGCCGATGTCCGCACGACCACGCCAGGGCGCTCGATGAGCATCTCCCCGTTCATGACCCCCAACCAGAGCCGGCGCCGACGCGACCTCGCGCGCCAGCGTCGCCGGCGCCGGCGCACGATCGGCCTCGGCGCCTCCGCGCTGGCGATCCTCGTCGCCGTGGCAGTCGCCGTTGTGCTGTCGAAAGCCGGCGGGCACGGCTCAGCCTCAGCCTCGACGGCCAAGCCCCGGACCGAGCATGTCAAGACGGTCGCCGCGCCGGCGCTCTCGGCGACCGGGCTCCCGCTGGCCAAGCCGGCGCTGGCGCTCAAGGGCATCGGCCTGCCCCAGCAGGACGCCGTGCACGTCGCCTTTCACCACCCGCCGCGCGCAGGCATGCTGTTCAACCTCACCACCGGGCAGGTGCTGTGGCAGCGCAACCCCCTCACGCACCTGCCCATCGCCAGCCTGACGAAGATGATGACCGCGCTGCTGACCGTCAGGTCCGCCCCGCCGAACGGCCGCGTGCGGATCACCAAGGCCGCCGTCAACTCCGCCGGCTCGAAGGTCGGCGTGCTGCCGCTCGGCCGGTACGTGCGCGTCGAGACGATGCTCTACGGGCTGATGCTGCCATCCGGCAACGATGCGGCGATCGCGCTCGCCCAGCACATCGCCGGCAGCATCGCCGCGTTTGTGAAGCGCATGAACTCCGAGGCGGCCAAGCTCGGCATGGGCTGCACCCGCTTCTCCTCGCCGTCGGGCTACGTCGACGCCGAGAACTTCTCCTGCGCCGCCGACCTCGCCGTGCTCGCCCACGAGGACCTGCTCCAGCCGCGCCTGGCGAAGATCGTGCGCACGTACACCGCCGTGCTGCCGTTCCCGACCAAGGGCGGCAAGCTGTACCTGTACAACAACAACCCGCTGCTGATCTACCACTACCCCGGGCTGACCGGCCTGAAGACCGGCTTCACCGACGCCGCCGGCAGGTGCCTGATGGCGACGGCCGAACGCGACGGCGTGCGCCTCGGCGTGGTCGTGCTGAACTCGCCAAACCCCGCGACGCAGGCGCGCCAGCTGCTCGACCGCGGCTTTCAAGGCGTCTATGACCAAGCGCCCGTCAAGGAGCCGCCGGTTCCCGCCGGTGCCTGAGGCGCATGAGCGCGTCGGGAGCAAATCGAGTGCCGGAAGAGTACCGTTCTCCGATAGATTGACTGGTCAGTCAGCCAAAGGAGAAAGCCGTGGATCTCGACGACACACAGGAGCAGGCCGCCTATCGCGCACAGGCGCGCGCCTGGCTCGATGCGCACAAGTCGCAGGCTCCCGTCCTCGACGGCGCCGGTGCGCTGCAGGACGAGTCGGAGATAATCGCCGCCCGCCGCGCCTGGCAGGGCAAGCTTGCCGAGGGCGCGCTGGCCGGCGTGACATGGCCGAAGGACTTTGGTGGCCAGGGCCTCGGGCCGATCGAGCAGGTCATCTGCAACCAGGAGATCGCCAAGGCCAAAGTGCCGGGCATCCTCGACGCGATCGGCGTCGGCATGCTCGGCCCGACGATCATCGCCCACGGCACCGACGAGCAGAAGAGCCGCTACCTCGGGCCGATGCTGCATGGCGACGAGGTCTGGTGCCAGCTGTTCTCCGAGCCCGCCGCGGGCTCTGACCTGGCGGCGGTGCAGGCACGCGCGCGCCTGCAGGAGGACGGCAGCTGGCGGCTGAGCGGCCAGAAGGTGTGGACGACCAACGCGCAATTCGCCTCCTACGGGCTGCTGCTCGCGCGCACCGACTCCGACGTTCCCAAGCACAAGGGCCTGACGATGTTCATCGTGCCGATCGACGCCCAGGGCGTGACCGTCCGCGGCCTGCGCCAGATATCCGGCGAGGCCGAGTTCAACGAGGTGTTCTTCGACGACGTCGCGCTCGCCGCCGACGCGGTCGTCGGCGGCGTCGGCAACGGCTGGGGCACAGCGATGACCACGCTGATGTTCGAGCGCGTCACGATCGGCCTCGGCAGCGAGGGCATGGGCTACAACTCCAATCGCTTCGCGCAGGCGATCGCCGCCGACGCCGATGCGCGGCGCGATCCTGAGGTTCGCCACACGCTCGGGGAGATCGCCAGCGAACTGCTGGCCGTGCGCTTCACCGGCTATCGCACGCTCTCCGCCCTGCAGAAAGGGCAGGTGCCGGGCCCGGAGTCCGGCCTGGCGAAGATCACGATCGTCAACGGCGCGATCAAAGCGGGTGACCTGATCACCGACGTGCTCGGCCCCGACGCGCTCAGCGAGGACGGCGAGTGGGCGTACATGATCTCCTTCCTGCCCGGCCTGAAGTCGGCCGGCGGAACCGAAGAGATCCTGCGCAACACGATCGGCGAGCGCGTGCTCGGCCTGCCGCCGGCGCCGCGCCTGGACAAGGGCATCCCCTTCTCCGAGCTGCGCTCCAAGGAAACGGCGGCGGCATGACCCGGTCGAATACGACAAAAGGAGTGTCGGCGTGAACCTGTCCCTCTCAGACGAGCAGGTGTTCCTGCGCGAGGCCGCGCGCGGCACCCTCTCGCGCTTCAAGACGTTCGAGGCGATTCGCGAGGCGCTCGACGGCGACGCCGGCGCGCTGCCCGATCTGTGGCCGGCCGCCAAGGAGGCCGGCTGGCCCGGCCTGCTGATCGCCGAGGAGCACGGCGGCGCCGGGCTGGACGCATTCGACGCGATGCTCGTGCTCGGCGAGTGCGGCCGCGTGCTCGCGCCGGTCGCCCTGCTCGGACACCTCCCCGCGACGGCCATCCTCAACGACTCTCCCGCCGGCGCCTCGCTGCTCCAGGCGCTGGCCACCGGCGAGCGGCGTGCGGCCTACCTGCCTGTCAGCCCGCCCGACGACGTCTCGCAGAAGTGGACCGTCGATCCGGCCAGCGGGCTGCAGCGCGGCCCCGCTCCGACGGCCACCGCCGACGGCGACGGCGCGCGCGTGAGCGGCCAGCTCGCCTTCGTGCCCGACGCCCCCGGCGCCGACCTGCTCGTGGGCGTGGCGCTGCTCGACGGCAAGCCCGTCGGCGTGGCGATCGAGGCCGACGCCTCCGGCGTCACCGTCGAGGCGACCACGCGCGCGGTGAAGGTCGAGGCGTTCATGCCGTGCTCGGCCGCGGAGACCCAGTAGGCGTCGATCGCCTTCACGTGGTCGGGGTTCGCCTCGCCGCGCCAGCGGATCAGGAACCGCTCGGGGATCGTCCGGCCCTCGTCGATCTCGGACTGGGGCACGGGAGGCT
>Ga0207930_1000098_pt1 | contig 22079 bp, 27 predicted proteins | sample NGESurshal092012_7_FD_184477 | JGI IMG/M metagenome (GOLD analysis project Ga0207930, IMG submission 184477) | Arctic peat soil microbial communities from Barrow, Alaska - NGEE Surface sample 210-3 shallow-092012 (SPAdes) | ecosystem: Environmental > Terrestrial > Soil > Wetlands > Peat ... | reverse complement strand
TGTCTTACGGAGCTATCGTTCACTTGTCTTGAAAAATGGGAATTCCTCTTCACTCATAACCTCCCTACCAGCACATCGATACGAGGAGACTCGCCATGACAAAGATGAGTAACCCTGTTTTCAGTAGTGTTGCAGCGTTGTGCCCCATAAGAGCTTGCAAGTCACTCGCAAGCCTTCTGCTCGTGTTAAGTGCGATGGCGTTGCTCTTCACCGGGCCCATCTCTCTTGCACAAGATTCCAATAGTCCCGCCGTACTGCCCGCGCCATCCAGCGGCAAAGCCATGGTCTGTATCTACCGCACGTACAGATTTACCGGTTCGGCCGCACACGATGAGCTTTATGTCAACGGTACGCACCTCGGCAAGCTCCTCAACAGCGAATATGAATTTATGGAAGTGCCGCCGGGTACCGTTGTGATTTCCGGATTGCCCAAGGAGTACTACGGAGGCGTCGTCATGTCCGCCGCGGCGGCCGCCAATCAAGCCAGGCAGAAAGAAAACGAACGGGCCCGGTTTGAGGCGGAGGCGGGCAAAACCTATTACTTCAAATGGACCTCCGGAGCCTTTGCAACTGGGATCGCGACCACCCCTGTGGATCCCGAGAAGGGAGCCAAAGAGATAAGCAAACTCCATCTCTCCGCGCCCGTTGACGACAAGGAAGAAGCTAAACCAGCGCCGGCAGCGAAGTAATTTCGGCTGGACCGCTGGCTCACAGCAAATCCCTGCTCTATCCCTATCTTTAATCTCTGCCAGCAGACTGCACGTCGCGGTTGATGCGAGCTGGACCGCGGCCTTACTGCACGGGCGGCGGCGTCATTCCCATGAAGGTGGTGCCCAGGAACTTGCCGGCAGGGCCGAATTTCCAATTGAATTCCGCGGTACCGGCGCGCTCACAGGCGTGGCAACCGTTGAGCAGCGGATAGCCGAGCGTGAACGACACTCCTCCCTCGGAGTTTTGCGAAGAGTTGGGCCAGGTGGTGCCATCGCGGTCGCCAGGCCAAATTGTCATCTTGGTGAATTGCGCCAAGGTGTTCTGAAACTGCGGACTCTGTTGCATGGTGGCTTGATCGAGCAACTTCAAGTCTTCAGCGTTAACGATCTTCGGAGTGCCATTCACGAACAGGATGCCGTTGTTGGTGTTGGCGCGCAAGGGATAGACGACGAAGGCCACGTCCGCCGGTCCAACTTTGTTAAAGCCGCTCATGATGCCGACATCACCAGCGCTCTGCTTTTGGAGCATGCGGGTGAAGGCCACGGCGGCGGGCGAGGCTCCGGCTTTCGACATCTGGTTGATGAAGCAGTCGGCGAAGCTGGGCGGCTGAGCGCTGTCGCAGGCCTTGTGGGCGGCGGCTATAAAGGTTGCCGGGATTTGCCAGACCGAAGTCGCGGTGATCCGGCCCATTAGGGGCTTTTGCAGCGGCGTTTCCGAGGCCCCTGCCGGTGCCATAGGCGGGTTCTGGGCAAAGCCAAAGGCGGCGGTGGCAAGCAGGGCGGCGAGTAGTAAAGATAGCTTCATGCAGTCAGGTTCCTTTGCCGTTCCAGTGTAATGCAGGCGGGTTCGGAGTTCCCAGCGGGCTGACCAAGTTACGTTTCCAGTCGCGGGCCGTCGAATGAATGATGCGTGACCAGCGTCACAGACGGCAGTCCCGCGATACCGCACAATCATAACTTGGCGATGAGTGGATACGGCCCAATCCGAAAAGTGCTGACGGCGATGCTGGTCCTGGCGATCCTGCTGTGGGCTGAAGCTGGTCTGGCCCTGGTCGCGGGCGACCGGGTGATGGCGTGCCACGCCATGATGTTGAGCGGCCAAGCGGGCACGATGGCTGCAACGGATGACGCCGCCACCACCGCACAAGAACCGGATGCTATGCCGTGCTGTCCGGCAGGTCCCGCGAAAGCACCGGCAATGAGCGAGAACCATCTGCCGTGCTGTTCGGTTAGCAATGACGCCGAGCGCCCACTCGCATTTCTGGTCAGCTCGGAGCGAACTACCCCGCACCCATTGAGCACGGCCGCCGCGACAGTCGGAACCGTCGTGGGGAGTCCGGCACATTATTTTGGCGAGTTGCAAAGCGCCGAAGCTCCTCACTTTGTGAAACCCATCCTCGAACTGAAGACCGACCTCAGGATCTAGAGCGCGCCTTGTCGCGTCTGGGCGATTGCAGAGTTTTGCCGTCGCACATGTTATCCAGCGGATAAAGATATGTCCGCGCAACTAGACAAATGAGGAAATCATGAAATCGAAGATTCTTGTAATCGCAACCACTTTATTGATGGCGCTGGCCATGATGGCCCAGACCGCTACCCAGGCCACTCCCGCAGCACCGGCCGACAAGGCCGCCGCATGTGCGTGTTGCAATCACGACAAAGCCGATGCCAAGCCGGGCGAGAAGATGGAATGCTGCGGCAAAGATGGCGCCAGCTGCAAAGACGGTAAGTGCGATATGAAGGCAGAGAAGCACGGCAAGATGACCTGCTGCGCCGGCGACAAATGCCCGATGATGTCACAGAAAGACGGCAAGGCGGGCTGCTGTGGCGATAAATGTCCGATGATGAAGAGCGGGAAGACCACCGCCGAAGTGTCATGCTGCGCCAAGGGGGCAGCGTGCTGCAAGGGCGGGGCGATGCCTTGCTGCAGCCGCGAGAAGGTTGTCGCGCACGTGACGCCGGCTGATTGCTGCGGCGGCATGGCAGCGCACGCGGGAATGTAGTTCAATTCGGTTGAACCAATTCTCTCAGGGGGCACGGTGCGAATCGTGCCCCGTTTTCATGCTGACGCTACATTCAGCGCGAGGGTGTCAGGAGCGCGAGGAATTCCTGAGCTGCATGAGAAAGGTGCCGGTTCTTGCGATAAATGTAGAGATACTGAATTCGCGGGTCCATGCGTGCCAAAGGAAGCGCCCGCAAAGTACCGGAAGATATTTCGCGTCGAGCCACACTCCTGGCCTGGATGGAAATTCCCAGTCCCGCCTCGACCGCGTGTTTTACGCCTTCGAGGTTTCCGAATTCAAGAACCTTCTCAAGAACAATACCCATAGCTTTGAGCCGTTCTTCCACAACTGTCCTGGTACCGGCGCCTCTGGCCGCTACGACAAACGTCTCGGTGGCCAGGTCTTCCGGCTTGATTCGTTTTTTCGCAGCCCACTTGTGATTGCGAGGCAGAATGACGACTAGTTCGTCGGTCATGAACGCCTTGGAGAACAACTTGGATTCGCGCGGTTGGTGGCTGACCAGGCCAAGATCGAGTTCGTTGGCTGAGACTCTCGCTTCGATCGCCTCACTGAGAGAGATGTCTAGCGTCACATCCACGGATGGGTAGTGCTTGCGGAAGTTCGCCAAGACGCCGGGCAGAAGGTAGACGCCCACGGGGAAACTTGCTCCGAGACGCAGCTTACCGCCCCGCAGACCCTTGAGGTCTTCGATTCTGCGCTCGGCCGCGTCGATCACAGCCATGATTTCTTGCGTGGCCGCGAAAAGGATTTCGCCAGGCGCCGTTAGCGTCGCCTTCTTGCCTGTCCGGTCAAACAATGGGACGCCGAAGTACTGTTCCATCTGCTTAATGTGTTTGCTGATGCCGGGCTGAGTCAGGTGTACGAGACTGGCGGCGCGGGTGAAGCTGCGGGATTGAGCCACCGCCTGAAAGATACGTAGCTGATCCAGATTAACCATAGCTGACAGTTATCAGTTATATCAGAACAAGTCATTTGATTCATGCACGTTTACGCCGTAGAGTGGGCTTGGATGTGGAGGTTACTATGAGCAACTTGAAATACGCGATACTCGAAACCGAAAATTCTTCCGTGGAAGCGCTGGATCGCCGTGAGCAATCCAAGCTGTTTCTGGTGTCTGATGGCAGCGAGGGTTCCGGCGACCAGATCACGCGCCGGGTCGAAGAGGCGCTTGACTACGAACTGGCGCAGGGACGAATGCCCGCGTAGTTAACAACCGCTTGGCACTGAAGGAAAGGGTGCGACTGGCGCACCCTTTTTCGATTTGGTTGCGGCAGAAGCCTCGGCTACTTGCCTTGCTGGAAGCGCTGGTTGGCTTCCGGCCAGTTCACCACGTTCCACCACTCTTTGAGGTAGTCGGCGCGGCGGTTCTGGTATTTCAGGTAGTAGGCGTGCTCCCAGACGTCGTTGCCGAGAACGGGATAGAAGCCCTGGGTGAGCGGGCTATCCTGATTGGGCGTGCTGGTGATGAGCAGCTTGCCTCCGGCATCGCGCACCAGCCAGGCCCATCCGCTGCCGAACTGCTTGACGCCGGCATCGTTGAACTTTTCCTTAAAGCTGGCGAAATCGCCGAAGGTACTCTTGATGGCGTCGGCGATGGCGCCGCTGGGCTCGCCTCCACAGTGGGGGCCCATGATGGACCAGAACATGCTGTGGTTCACGTGGCCGCCTCCGTTATTGCGGACGGCGGTGCGAACGGCCTCAGGCACGTTCTCCAGGCCCTTGATCAGGTCTTCGGCGCTGAGACTCTTTAGCTCGGGAGCCTTGTCAATGGCGGCGTTGAGGTTGGTCACGTAAGCCTGATGATGCTTGTCGTGATGCAGGTGCATGGTCTGGGTGTCGATGAACGGTTCCAGAGCAGAGTAGTCGTAAGGCAGCGGCGGAACTTCGTATGCCATTCTGGTTCTTTCCTCCGAATGTCAGTGATGCCAGGGAAACTCAGGTGGTTGCAAAAGGAGCCGGGTTCTGCCATCAACCACCCGGCTGCAAGCATTATAGCCTTGGAGCTTACGTATGACGACGGCGCGGCGATCAGCGATACTTTTCCGCCTGGGCGCGCTCTTCGGGAGTCATCTGCTGCAAGAGTTCCTTGCGGTTCTGCTCGGCCCATTCGCTGGTGGGATCGGCTGCCAGCGCGGACGACATCAACTGATAGGCCTTGACCCGGTCGCGGGCGACGCAGGTTCCATTGGCGTAGAGCGCGGCGAGCCGGTTGCGCGCGGGAGCGTTCTCCTTGGCGGCCTCGGAGCGCAGCAGCACCAGGGCCTGCTCACAACTGTGAGGGACTCCCTTACCCTTGATGTACATATCAGCCAGACGAACTGGCGCTATTGGATTGCCGCGGGAAGTAGCCTTCCAGAGCCACGCCGCGGCGGCAGCAGGATCGCTGGCCTGCATCGCGTTGGCTAACTCTTGCTGGCCGGGATCGGGCTTGGACTTGGGTTTGGCGACAGCTGGCGGTGGCGGAATAGAAGGCTCTCGCTTGGCCGCAGTTGTGTCGGGAGCTGGCTTTGGTTGCGCGTCAACGGCGGGCTTCTGCGGGACGACTACTGCGGGCGAAGTGGATGGCGTCGCAGCAGCCTTGATGTCCGTTGCGGGAGCAGACTGAGGGACCGGCGCGGCGGTCTTCGGCGGCTGCTGATCAGGCGTGGTCGCGGGTTGAGTGGTGGGAGAAGCCGCTGGATTCGTGCTGGCTGCAGATTCAGACCCAGCTTTGCTGGCGGTAGTTACGGGCTGGTCGGCCGCCGGAGGTTTGGCTTGCGGTTCGGCTGCCGCGGGCGATTCAGCGGCAGGCTTGTCCCGAGCAGGCGCGGAGGCGGTCATGTCGGCAACGCGCTGGCGCAGCTTGACGTATTGCTCCCGGATGGTTTCGATGGGTCCCTGCAAGGCATGATTGATTTGGGCGCGCCCCTCGTAGTACCCCAGAGCTCCGGAGACGGCCACCAAGGCGAGAAGCGACGTCCAGAGCAGCCAGCCACGACGCGCGGGCCGGGCAAGTTCATCGGGCGGAACGTCAGACGCAGGGGAATCGTCGAGCCCGAGGAACGAGGTGCCGGCACTCTTCGTGGGGCGGTGGCTTGGCTCGGCCGGGCGTGTGTCCCTGATATCGAGGAAACGCGAACGATCGGCGGGCGTACCCATGGGCGGGTAGTACTCCTCGCCCGTGGGATGCGGACCGGCCTCCGGCGGAGGCGGTACGTCGTCGTCGAACGAAGGATGGCTGGCTGTGACCGGCGCCTCAGCGTCGAGCACGGGAACCTCGCTTCGCATGGTCAACTCGTCAACCGCTTCGTCGGGTGCGTTGTAGCGGAAACTCGCCACGAACTCCTGCAATTCGCGCTCTTCGTCGGCGTCCTTCTCGACGGGCGGCTCAAATGGACTGATGGGTGGTACTCCGGAGGCTTCGGCGACGGCCTGGAAGGTCGGCATTCCGGCGGAGTCGGGCGGCGGTTCCAGGGTCTGCGGCGCGGGCGGCCGTTGTATCGCGGACGGAGCGTGAGTTTCAGCGTCGACCCGGGCTGGCGGCGTTTCACGATGCGGAGTCGCGTACCTGCGAATCTCAGGCAGTGACGAGGCTGGGGGAGCTTCTGCAGGCTCGGCCAGTGTCGCCGGTGTTTCCAGAGATGGCTCGGGGCTTTCGGCCACAGTCGAAATAGGTTCCTCTGGCGCGGGCGCAAATGCGGCAGCCTGAACAATGGGGGCGTGCTCTTCCGCGAGGATTTCCGCGGGGGGAGTTGTTATGGGTTCCTCGACTTCGACGACAGGCTCGGGCTCAACCACAGGAGCTTCTACCGGCGGCGAGACGGCCGCGTCCAAATGCGTTTCAACAACGGGCGGCGCTTCCTCAACAACTGTGGGCAACGCAGTCTCGGCGGTTGCAACTGGTACAAACGATGGCGGCGTTTCGGGCTGCGCGGGCTCTGGGACGGGAACCGGCAGCTGCGATGGCGCGATCTCCAGCGGCACGCTGGGAAACTTCAGCGCACTCTGCTCCTTGGGGACAGGCAGAAAGCGATGGGGGAACGAGTTGCCGCACATTCCGCAGTAGCGATTCTCGCGCGGGTTGTCATGACCGCAACTGCTGCAGAGCAAGACGCCTCCTGATGAATCAGACCATCGTAAATCATTCGGCGGGGAGGAGTTTCCAGTTTCGAGTTTCAAGTTTCGAGTAAGTGCGGCGCTATCGGTACCCAACTACCCATGCCGCGCTACTGTTGGACAGGTATCGTTTGCGACAACAGCAAACCTATCGCCGAGCGGGGGCCATAGCCCTACAATGGGGGTCGATTGGCTGCACGGAGGCACCTCGAACATCCGGCGAAAGTGCCGGTAACTTCCGTCGAAAAGCGGAAAAAAGACGGGGAACAGCCAGCCAGACCGTGGGATAACCGCGAAGATTTTAGCCGGGTGACGATGAAAATACCACGTTCCCGACCGGCGGCACGCGCGGGATTGTAGGTGGTGTTTCGAGAATCCAGGGAGGGTTAAGCATGGCAGATGCACGTGAAGTGATGAATATCCGGCAGGCGTCGCAGTACCTGGGCGTCTCGCCCGACACCCTCTACAAATACGTTTCCGAAGAGAAGATCCCTGCCTTTAAACTCGGCAATCGCTGGAAGTTCAAGAAGAGCATTCTCGACACCTGGATGGAGAACAAGAGCCTCAGCAGCGAAGTGTCACGCCCACGCAAACTGGCCAGAACGCAACGAGTCGCCATCAGCTAAGAGAAGTTTCCAGTTTCAAGTTTCGAGTTTCAAGAGAAACAGCGTTCCTCTAACCAGTCGTGAGGACACGCTCGCCCGCTAATACGGGCGACTGCAACTGCGCGTCACCAAGTCAAATGATGGGCTGAAGATTCGCGGCGCGATGCCGATGCATTCAGCAGGTGCGCCTTAGGCGGACCCGCTGGAGGCCGTATGCGTGGAGTGTTGTACGCCCTGTTGCTATGCTCCTTCGCCGTCGCACAAGACCGCGTTCCTAGCCCTGGGCCGGACTTCAATCGTGGAGCTCGCGAACGTGGCTCGTTCTACTTGAACGGGCTTGGCTATCAATACATGCAAGGGACAAGCTACACGGTTGTGGCGTCGGCCATTCCCACCCTCAATGGCAAGTATTTCGCGGTGAAGGTGCACGTCTTCAATCGCGGAAAGCGGTCGGTGAACCTGGTGCCGGAGTCGGTGACGGTGGAGGACTCGGTGGGAGCCAGGCCGCTGGAGTTGCTCTCGGCGGCTGATATTGCAGACCGTATGCGCCGTCAACCAGCGTGGTCACGGGCAGTCGGAGTCGCGGCCGGAAACGACCCCGCGCAGGGCCGGGGCAATAATCCAGGCGTTCCGACCATGGCCGACTTGTTGCGGGAACTGAGCAAAGAATCCGGCGGCAACGGACCGATGATGGACTATGCCGAGCCTTCGTCTCCGACGCTGACCGTGCGTGGAACATCGCAGGCAGTGGCGCACAGTTCAGAATCGTGTGACCTGGGATGCGAGTTGCGCAACCGTGAAATCGGCGACGGCAACGGTCCGCAGCTGCCGAAGCGCAACGCAAGCCCCGAACAGTTGGAGCAGAGCGAGTTTCTGGCCAACACCATTCCTCCCGAGGGCGACGTTCAAGGCGTGTTGTACTTCTCGATGCCAAAGCTCACCGATCGGGCGCCGGTCTCGCACACCGGCAAGAAGAGCTATTTGGTCACGTTGACGGTTCCGGTGGGCGAGGAGAAGTTTCAATTCGTGTTTCCGCCGGAATAGGGCACCTAAGTGCAGAATTTCCGTATCGGGAAACCTGCAACGAATACACGTCCAATCTCTTGAACTGGTTCTGAATACGCGCCTATGCTGACAAAAAGGGGCGTCGTACGCGGAGGAGAAGGCGGGGTATGCCCAGTTCCAAGGTTGTGTGGAAGTCGAAAACTTCATGGCGCGCCAAACTGCACAAACCCATGCAGCCGAAGCTGGTGCCGGTGCCAGAAGGGATGGCGAAGCGGTTGGGCAGTGGGATGATGCTGATTCCGACGGCATTGGAAATTGACGCGATAGTCCGCAAGATTCCGCGCGGGCAAGTCAGCTCGATCTCGCAGATTCGGCGGCGTCTGGCGCACTGGCACAACGTGGACGTGACTTGCCCGCTGGTGACAGGGATATTCTTTCGAATCGTTGCGGAAGCTGCCGAGGAAGACCGTATGGCCGGGAAGCACGACATCACGCCCTATTGGCGCGTGGTGCGCGAGGATGGTGGGCTGAATGCGAAACTTCCCGGAGGCATCGATAAGCAGACGCGCCTTCTGGTGGAAGAGGGGCATACCGTCGTCAATGGCAAACTCCAGTTGCCCACGCACCGCAACCAACTCGCCGTGAAGTTGCGCGCGTAGTCCAAAACTACTATTCATCTCAAGGGCGGTTCGCAATACACTTGCGAAGCTCCCAATGCGAAAGCCGTCGAAGAAAACCTTGTCAATTGTTGCGGTTGTATTGCTCTGTTTATGGGGCAGCTTGCTGGTGTTTATCGGTTGGGCGATGCGGCAACCTCCGGAGAAATTTGGCCGGGTGATGTCGCACATGCCGGGGCCGGCTTTCCTGCTTTTTCCCTTCGAGACCATGTGGACGAAGGCGCGCGCTGGAACGGTGCAGCCAGGCGAGATGGCTCCAGATTTCCGTTTGCCGACGCTGGACCACCAGTCCGAGGTTCAACTTTCTTCGCTGCGTGGCAAGCCGGTTGTGCTGGTCTTCGGCAGCTACACCTGACCGCCTTTCCGGCGGGAGGTTCCTGCCCTCAATAAGCTCTACGAGCAGTATGGAAGCCAGGTGGCGTTCTACGCGGTGTACATTCTGGAAGCGCATCCTAGCGATGTATGGCAGATGCAGAGCAACATTAAGGACAAAGTGGTCTTCGCCAGTCCCAAGGACGAAACCGAGCGCGCGTTCGTAGCTGGAGCCTGCGTGCGCAAGTTGGGCATCAAGTTTCCGGCGGTGATCGACGGCTTCGAAAACCATACCGAGGTCGCCTACACGGGCTGGCCCGACCGGCTATACCTGATCGACGCTGAGGGAAAGATCGCGTACAAGAGCAAGCCGGGGCCATTTGGATTCCATCCCGCGGACCTGGAGGCGGCCATCAAGAAGCTGCCGAAGGCGCAGGCGGCGCGATAGCGTGTCGGCTAGGTTGGCCCGAACATATAATGGCTGAAGCATGCGAGGCATTTGCTATTGGCTGGCGATTTCTACGATTCTCCTGGTGGGAATCGTCGCGGCGAGCCATCGGGCTGCGGCACAGCTTGCTCCGCTGACGATCACTTCTGGCGCATTACCCGTCACCACCGTGGGCTCCGATTACAGCTTCACATTTCAAGCCAACGGAGGCAGCCAGTCCTACCTATGGAGCCTGGCAGCGAATAGCCACCTTCCGGCGGGCCTCAAGCTGAGCCAGCATGAAGGCAAGTTGACGGGCAGTCCCACAGCTCTCGGAGAATACCACTTTACTGTGATACTTACGGACGTCAGCGATCCGTCGCTGCGTGTGCAACGTGGTTTCACGCTGGTGGTCACTGCCGGACTGAGCATCGACTGGAAACAAGTGCCGAAGGTGACCGGCACGAACCTCGGCGGCTCGGTGGTGGTGGCGAACGGCACCGATCACGCTATAGCCATTACAGTCATTGTGGTTGCGGTCAATCAGATCGGACGGGCCACGACACTTGGCTATCAGCACTTCAGCCTGGCTTCGCGGGCGGAGCAGGTGATTCCGTTCGGCTCGTCGCCGGGGCCGGGGACGTACTACGTTCGAGCCGACGTGTCGGCGGAGCGCCGGAGCGGCAAAGGCATGCGGCGGGCCCACAAACAGACTACCGAGCCCTTGGTGATCGATACCGTGTAAGCGGGTGGCGGCTGCCTGCGTACAATGGGGGACGTGAATTATGCTGGCCGGCTGAAGCAATTCCAACAAACATTGATTGATGAAAAGCTCGACGGGTTTGTGGTCACGCATGCCGCGAACTTGAGGTATCTGTGCGGATACACCGGCAGCAATGGGTTACTGTTGTTTCTGGCAGGGCGGTGGGTGTTCTTTACTGACGGCCGCTACACCGAGCAAGCACACGACGAAGTCAAGGGTGCGCGCGTGGTGATCGCCAGAGGGCCGCTGATGCTGGAGGCGGCGCAATTCATTAGCAAACTGAGTTCTGCGGCGATTGGGTTTGAAGCAGACCTGACCACGGTAGCCGCGGCGGCGCAGATGAAACAGCTAGTGCACCGTCGCATCGCGTGGAAACCGACGTCAGGACTCATCCTGCGGCAGCGCATGATCAAAGACGCCGATGAGTTGAAGCTGATTCGGGATGCGGTGAAACTGGGAGCGAAGGTCTACGAGCTTGCAGCGAAGGCGATTCGTCCAGGCGCACGCGAGATGGAAGTGGCGGGCAAATTGGAATTCGCGGCGCGACAGGCCGGGGCCGATGGCATGTCGTTCGACACCATAGTCGCGGCAGGCAAACGGGGAGCATTGCCGCACGGGCGCGCGTCTGTGCAGGCCATACCCCGACGCGGGTTCGTGGTGATTGATTCGGGTGTTATACTGCGGGGCTATTGTTCTGATATGACGCGAACTGTGCACGTGGGTCGCGTCAGCCGAGTGGAGCGCGAGTGGTACGATGCAGTGCTGGAGGCGCAGTTAGTGGGAATTGCCGCCGTCCGGCCGGGGATTACGGCGGGGGAAGTGGACGAAGCGACGCGTTCGGTGCTCCGCAAGGCCAAGCTGGAGCGCTACTTTACGCACTCGACGGGACACGGTGTAGGGTTGGAGATTCACGAACCTCCGCGGTTGGGCAAGCAGCAGGCCGAACGGTTTGCGCCGGGGATGGTGGTTACCATCGAACCTGGGATTTATGTGCCGGGCAAGGGCGGAATTCGCATTGAAGATATGGTGGTCGTCACCGGAAATGGGTGCGAAGTGCTGACCCCGGTGACCAAAAATCTTATCGAGGTTGAAGCGTCGTAGGCGACGTTGGTTGGTGCGCTTATCCTTAATCTTGATCTTGGTCCGGCGAGGTCCTCGCTCGGGCACAAGGAAAGGCGTCAAGACAATGTCATCCTGCCGGGCGGAATGCGATGAATCAAAAAGAAATCAAAGAACTGATCGAACTGCTGGTCGAAAAGGACATCACCGAGTTTGAAATCGAACGCGGCGATGTGAAGCTGCACATCAGACGCGGTGGCGTGGCGCAGGCTCCACAGGTGGTGCAAGTGGCCGCTCCGGCGCCGGTCGCGGCACCAGCTTCTGCAGCGCCAGTCGCCAGCGTAGCGACCGAGGCGGCGAAGCCGGCAGCGGCTGCTGCATCGACCGAGGCCGCCGACGAGGCCAACCTGCACATCGTGAAGTCGCCGATCGTGGGGACGTTTTATGAGTCGGCATCGCCGGGATCTCCGCCGTTCGTGGGCACGGGCGATACGGTGAAAGAGGGCCAGGTGCTGTGCATCATCGAGGCCATGAAGTTGATGAACGAGATCGAGGCCGATGCTTCGGGCGTGATAGTGAAGCGGTTCGTCACTAACGGCAGTCCGGTGGAATATGGGATGCCGCTGTTCGGGATACGGAAAGCGTAGCAGCCTCTACCCGCGTCCCCATCAGGCGGGGACAGCAGTTCGACACGACGAATTCATGTTCAAGAAAATCCTGATAGCGAACCGCGGTGAGATTGCCCTGCGCGTGATTTGCGCCTGCAAGGAACTGGGCATCAAGGCGGTGGCTATCTATAGCGAGGCCGACCGTAACTCACTGCACGTGCGCTTTGCCGACGAGGCCATCTGCATCGGGCCTCCGCGGCTGAGCGACAGCTATCTCAACATTCCTGCGGTGATCAGCGCGGCCGAGATCGCGAACGTGGATGCGATCCATCCGGGCTACGGCCTGTTGAGCGAGAACGCTAACTTCGCCGAGGTCTGCCAGAGCTGCGGCATCAAGTTCATCGGGCCTCCGCCGGAAGTGACTCGGCTGATGGGAGAAAAAGAAAAAGCGCGTGCCACCATGAAAAAGGTGGGCGTGCCCATTCTGCCGGGGTCGGACGGGATTATCGCGTCGGCGGACGAAGCACAGGAATGGGCGCGCACGATCGGCTTCCCGGTGATTGTGAAAGCTTCGGCGGGCGGTGGTGGACGCGGGATGCGGATCATCCGCAGCAACGACGAGTTGCCCAACCTGTTTCATGCGGCGCAATCGGAGGCGGCAGCCGCGTTCGGCAACGGCGATCTGTACATGGAGAAGTTCATCGAGCGCCCGCGCCACATCGAGTTCCAGGTGCTGGCCGACGAACACGGCAACGTGATCAGCCTGGGCGAGCGCGAGTGCAGCATCCAGCGCCGCCATCAGAAGCTGGTGGAAGAGTCGCCGTCGGTGGTGGTCAGCCAGGAATTGCGGGAGCGCATCAACGGAATCCTGGTGAAGTCGCTCAGCGAACTCGGCTATATGAATGCCGGCACCATCGAGTTTCTGATGGATGAGGAGCACGAGCTGCACTTCATCGAGATGAACACGCGCATCCAGGTTGAGCATCCGGTGACGGAGTTGGTCACGGACGTGGACTTGGTGAAGTCGCAGATCATGATTGCGGCGGGCATGAAGATGAGCGAGGTCATCACCCAACCGGTGGTGTCACGGGGACACGCCATGGAGTGCCGCATCAACGCCGAGCATCCCGAGCGATTCACGCCGTCGGCGGGAAAGATCACGGCGCTCAACCTGCCGGGTGGAACGGGCATCCGGGTGGACACGGCTGCCTATGCGGAAGGCGTGATTCCGCCGTACTATGATTCGTTGATTGCGAAACTGTGCGCGCGCGGGAGTGACCGCGATGAGGCGATTTCGCGCATGTCGCGTGCGCTGGATATGTTTGTGGTGGAAGGCATCTTCACCAGCATTCCGTTGCACAAGCGGATCATGGCAGATGCGGACTTCCGCGCGGGCAACATTGACACGAAATTTATGGAGCGCTTCCTGACCCAGAACAATAATAAAGACGCCATGAAGCAGTAAGCGGTTATGCCAAAGAGCCTCCACTTAGTCAAGCTGTACGCCATCGTAGATGTGACCTGTTTTGCTCCGCCGCTGCGGACGATGAACTCGATCGTGGAGTTTGCCCGCGACTTGGGAGAAGGTGGCGTGACCCTGCTGCAATACCGCAACAAAGAGGGCGATACCCGGGCCATGCTGCGGCACGCGCGCGAAATCAAGCGCGTACTCGGCGGCAAGGTGACGCTCATCATGAACGACCGCACCGATATTTGCGTGGCGGCGGGTTACGCCGGCGTTCATCTCGGGCAGGACGACCTGCCCGCCGAAGGCGCTCGGCTGGTTGTCGGCGAAGGACGCGTCATCGGTGTCTCCACGCACAATCTCGAACAGGTCAAGGAAGCCGACGCGGGTCCGGCGGACTACATCGCGATTGGCCCGGTATTCCCCACAAGCGGCAAAAAGAATCCCGACGTCGTGGTGGGCCTTGAGGGAGTGCGGGCGGCGCGGGCCGCGACCAAAAAGCCGCTGGTGGCGATCGGGGGAATTACGCGCGCGAATGCGAAATCGGTCATGGAGGCTGGCGCAGATTCGGTTGCCGTGATTTCCGACCTGCTGAGTTCTCCACGGCGGGCGGCTGAGGAATTCCTGCGGCTGTTAGTGTAAATTCTTCCGAGACACCTTCCGAATCCGAGAGGTTCTTTGAGCACCGAAACCAAAACAGTTTCCCTCGCCTCCGGCGAAAACGAGTTCGTAAAAGGACTGGGCCTGACCAGCGCGACCACGCTGGTGATGGGCTCCATGATCGGCTCCGGCATCTTTATTGTGTCGGCCGAAATTGCGCGCGAAGTTAACTCGCCCGCGCTGCTGATCGCGGCGTGGCTGGTCACCGGATTCATGACCATCACCGGTGCGCTGGCCTACGGCGAACTGGCGGCCATGATGCCGCATGCGGGCGGGCAGTATGTTTACCTGCGCGAATCGCTGGGGCCGCTGTGGGGTTTCCTCTACGGCTGGACGCTATTTCTGGTCATTCAGACCGGCACCATCGCAGCGGTGGGCGTCGCGTGCGGCAAGTTTCTCGGCGTATTTTTCCCTTCGGTTTCCGCCAGCAACTGGATCCTGCACCTATGGCATGTGCCGCCGATCCCGATTGGGCCCATGGTGCTGGGCAACTTGGATGTCGGCCTGAGTACCCAGAACCTGGTCGCCGTGCTGGTGGTGATTTTTCTGTCGGTGATGAACATCTTTGGCGTGCGGTTGGGCGCGGCGGTGCAGAACGTCTTCACCTTCGCCAAGACCGCGGCCTTGCTCGGGCTGGTGGGACTGGGGATCTTCATCGGCCGCAACGCGCAGGCCATCGCCGCCAACTTCGGCGCGAACTTCTGGCACAACGCAGGATTCGCGGCGCTGCATCCGGTGCAGGTCGGCGTCGGAGGACCCATCGCGCTAGTGGGGACGGTCACGATCCTCGCGGTAGCCCAGGTGGGCTCGCTATTTTCCGCCGATGCCTGGAACAACGTCACATTCACTGCGGGTGAAGTGCGCAATCCCCAGCGCAATCTGCCACTGTCGCTGGCGATTGGTACCGGAGCCGTCATCTTCTTATATGTGATGGCGAACATGGTGTACCTCAGCGTGCTGCCGCTGGTGGGCGATCCGAACGGAACGACGATCATGGCGCGCGGCATTCAGCACGCGTCAGAAGACCGCGTGGCGACCGCAGTGATGCAGGTCATCTTCGGCGCGTGGGGCGCGCAGATCATGGCCATCATGATCCTGATCTCGGGATTTGGATGCAACAACGGGCTGATCCTGGCCGGCGCGCGCGTGTACTACGCCATGGCCAAGGATGGACTGTTCTTCAAGGGCGCAGCCAAGTTGCACCCCAAGTACCACACTCCGGCACACTCGCTATTGATGCAGTGCGTGTGGACGTGTGTGTTGTGCATCTCGGGTAGCTACGGACAGTTGCTCGACTACATCGTTTTCGCGGTGCTGGTGTTCTACATACTGACGATTGCCGGATTGTTCGTGCTGCGGGTGAAACGTCCGGACGTGCCGCGTCCGTACCGCGCGATTGGATATCCCGTGCTGCCGGCAATCTATATTCTGATGGCCGTGTTCATTGATATAGTGTTGTTACGTTATAAGCCGCAGTACACGTGGCCGGGGTTGATCATCGTGTTGCTGGGCATTCCCGTGTATTACCTATGGTCCAGTCGCGATCGCACAGAGAGGCGGCCAGCATGATCTCGGAGGAGAGACACACCGGAAAGACCGATCTGTTTAAGCGAAAGCCGATGAAGGTGCTGCTGTCTGAGGCGCACGAGCACGGCGCTCATAGCCTGAAGCGCGAACTCGGACCGGTATCGCTGGTGGCCCTCGGAATCGGAGCGATCATCGGAGCGGGCATTTTCGTGTTGTCCGGCCTGGGCGCGCACTACGCGGGGCCGGCGTTGATGCTCTCTTTCGTACTTTCAGGATTGGGATGCGCTTTTGCCGGCCTGTGTTATGCGGAATTCGCGGCAATGATCCCACTAGCAGGCAGCGCTTATACGTATGCTTATGCCACGCTGGGTGAGTTGTTCGCGTGGATCATTGGCTGGGACTTGACACTGGAATATGCGATGGGCGCCAGCACGGTGTCGTCCGGCTGGTCAAACCACTTCATCGAGTTTCTCAAGATATTTAAGGTCAACATGCCACTGTGGCTGGCCTACGATCATTGGACAGGAATCCGTACGGCGCAGGACACAGTGGCGCGGCAGATGGCTTTGTCGCAGAACCCTGGCATTACACCCGGCACCCAGGCATTCATGTACGCGGTGGATGCAGTCAAGGCAGCGCACTCGACGGAACTGGTGCAGAGGGCCCACGATCTGCTGAACGCGCCCAGCATTTTCGGAGTTGAAATTGGCTTCAACCTGCCGGCATTTGTAATCGCGCTGCTGATCACCTGGATCCTGGTAGTGGGCATCAAAGAGAGCGCCCGCTTCAACGCGACCATCGTTGCGATCAAATTGTCAGTCGTGCTGTTCGTCATCATCCTGGGCATCAAGTACGTCAACTTCTCGAATTGGGGAAGCGACTGGCATAGCTTCGCGCCTTACGGGTTTGCGGGCATTGGATCCGGTGCGGCCTACATCTTCTTCGCATATATCGGATTTGACGCCGTATCTACGACAGCGCAGGAAGCCAAGAAGCCGCAGCGGGACCTGCCCATCGGCATCATCGTTTCTCTCGTCGTGTGTACCGTGCTTTACATTGCAGTGGCTGGCATCCTGACTGGCATGGTGCCGTGGCGCGAAATCAACATCGAAGCGCCGATTGCGCGTGCGTTCCTGGACCGCGACCTGGTATGGGCCTCGCACCTGATTACCGCAGGCGCGCTGGCCGGACTCACCAGCGTGATGCTGGTCATGTTGCTGGGCCAAACGCGAGTACTCTACGCCATGGCGAACGACGGACTGTTGCCGCGGAAATTTTTCGCCTCCATCCACCCCAAATATCGCACACCGTGGAAGAACACCATCCTGGTGGGATTGTTGGCCGCCATTGTGGGCAGCGTGACTCCAATCGACGACATAGGCAAGATGGTGAATATCGGCACGCTGCTGGCGTTTGTGATCGTGTGCATCGCGATCATGATCCTGCGCAAGACCAATCCCGGCCAGGCACGGCCGTTCCGAACCCCGTGGGTACCGTTCATCCCGATCATGGGCATTCTGTTCAATGGCTACATGATGTACAAATTGGGCTGGGTGAACTGGGCGCGCCTGATTATCTGGCTGCTGATTGGGCTGGTCATCTACTTCTGGTACGGGCGGCACAACAGCCGGGTGCAGCACATGCCGGTTGACAGCGAAGAGGGTTCACGCTGGTAGTTCACCAATGTTTGGCTTGCCAACGCCCTTCCTTTTCGGGAGGGCGTTTTGTTTTGTGGCACGAACGTGAGCTGCGTCATTGCGCTAGCGGCGGACATCCCTCAGAATGGCTGACGTGAAGATCCCGTTCAATCTGAAGCTGCTATTCGTGTTACTGGTCGCGCTGGTGATCGGTGGCGTGCTGGGGTTTCACTTCATCGAAGGCTGGACGTTCTTCGATGGCTTCTACATGGTGCTCACCACCATCACCAGTATTGGATACGGCGAGATCCATCCGCTGTCGCACGCGGGACGCCTGTTCAACAGCTTCGTCATCATCACCGGCGTGGGACTGGTGCTGCTGCTGGTCGGGGGCGCCTCGCGCACTTTGCTAGAATTCGAGCTTCAATCAGTGTTGGGCAGGAGACGCATGGACCGCGAGATCAGCCGGCTGACGGGCCACTTCATCATCTGCGGAGCTGGTCGCGTGGGGAGAAGCGCGGCGCGCGAGTTGGCCCGCAAGCCGCTGCCATTCGTGGTTGTCGATACCAACGAGGAGAAGCTGCAGCGGTACGCTTCCGAAGGCTGGCTGACGCTGCAGGGCGACGCGACGCTGGCGCCGGTGCTGCAACAGTTGCGCATAGAACACGCGTCCGGGTTGGTGGCTGCGACGACCACGGACGCGATCAACATCTACATTATCCTGACCGCGCGCAGCCTGAATCCCAAGATCAAAATCATCGCTCGTGCGTCAGAGGAAGACGCCGAAAAGCACTTGCTGACGGCTGGTGCCGACTCCGTGGTCTCGCCCTATCGCTTCGCGGGATATCGAATTGCCCAAACGTTTATGCGTCCCAATGTCGTCGATTTCTTCGATACTGCGATGAATCAGAAGCGTCCACTGGAGATCGAGGAAGTCAAAGTGGACAAGGGAGCGCGTCTTGCAGGACAGACGCTGGAAGGTTCGCGCATCCGGCAGGAGATGGGTGTGATCGTGTTGGCCATCAAGGGCGAACACACTGCGATGCGCTTCAATCCCCCGCCCGACGAGGTAATTCACCCTGGCGACCACCTGATTGCCATGGGTGATCCAGACGGGTTGCGGCGGCTGGAAGAATCGTCTTCGGGGCCCGCATGAAAGTCACCACCGCGGCGGAGATGCGCGAGATCGATCGCGCCAGCACGGAAAAGTTTGGCGTGCCTTCGCTGACTTTGATGGAGAACGCCGGCACAGCGGTGGCAGAGTTCATCCTGGAAAATTTCAGGACCGCGGACCGCATCGCCGTGGTGTGTGGCAAAGGCAACAATGGCGGCGATGGCTTTGTTGTCGCGCGCCGGTTGCACCGCGCCGGACGAGTGGTCGAGGTACTGCTGCTGGCCGCGCCATCGGAGCTGAAGGGCGACGCGGCGACAATGTTCGAGCGGCTGCCGGTGCGTCCCATCATCGTGCAAAGCGCGCAGGAGCTGCAGGCGGAGTCGTCGCGCAGCCTGGGGAATTGCGACCTGCTAGTGGATGCGATTCTCGGCACGGGATTCAAGCCTCCGGTAAAGGGGCTATATGCCGAGGCGATTGCGATTTTGAACCGCGGCGGCAAGCCAGTCGTGGCGGTGGACATCCCGTCAGGCGCGGATTCCGACTCAATGACGGCGCAGGCGGGTGACGGAATCGCGCGGGCAGATGCGATCGTAACGTTCACGGCACCACGACCGGCACACGTGTTCGGAGAACTGACGCGCGGGGCGGTGATCGTTGCGCCGATCGGATCGCCCGATGCGGCCATTGAATCCAAGCTGAAGCTCGAAGTCACGACGGCGCACGACCTCGCTGCGTTTTTGGTGCCGCGTCCATTGGACAGTAATAAGGGGATTTATGGCCACGCGCTGATCGTCGGCGGATCGCTGGGGAAATCGGGAGCGGCGGCGATGGCGGGCATGGCGGCGTTGCGAGCGGGAGCGGGATTGGTGACGGTTGCGACCGCGAAGAGCGCGCTGCCCAACGTTGCGGGATTCGCAGCCGAATTGATGACCGAGCCGCTAACTGAAACCGACACCGGAGCGATCGGCAGCGCGGCGGTGAAGAGCGGCAAGCTGCAGCAGTTGGCGTCGACCATGACGGTGGTGGCGATCGGGCCGGGCATCGGACGGCATCCCGAGACCGTGGAGTTCGTGCATGAAGCGGTTCGCACGCTGAAGGCCCCGTTGGTGATCGATGCCGATGGGTTGAACGCATTCGCGGGCAAGACCGAGTTGCTCGATGGCAGTAAGCGCGCGCTGGTATTGACCCCGCACCCGGGGGAAATGTCGAGACTGGCGGGGATTTCGACCAGCGCGGTGCAGGCCGACCGGCTGAACGTGGCGCGCAACTTCGCGCGCGATCATCGCTTGGTGCTGGTGCTTAAGGGCAACCTCACGATCATTGCGCTGCCCGATGGTACGGCGTGGGTGAATCCAACGGGCAATCCGGGCATGGCGACGGGTGGTACGGGCGACATTCTGACCGGCATGACGGCGGGCATCCTCGCGCAGATGCCAAACGACGCGGCGCGTGCGGCGGTGGCCGCGGTTTACCTGCACGGACTCGCGGGAAACGTGGCGGCTGGGACCATGGGCGAACATTCGCTGGTCGCAACCGATTTGCTGACGGGATTGCCGGAAGCGTTTCGGCGCGCGACGCGGTGGGCGGCCGAGAGTGTAATGCGCATTCGCGGATGAGCGCTGAGGAATACATTACGCATTCAGCGGAGGAGACGATCGCGCTGGGGCGCGAGTTGGCGCTCACGCTGAAAGGCGCACGTATCGTTATCCTGCGCGGCGATTTGGGGGCGGGGAAGACGACGCTGGTGAAGGGCATCGCCGAAGGCTTGGCGGCCGCGTCGCAGGAAGACGTGACCAGTCCGACGTTTACGCTCATCCATGAATTCCACGGGCCCGAGGTGAACCTTTATCACGTCGATCTCTACCGCATCGAAACGGAGCGGGAGCTGGCGACGCTTGGACTCGACGAACTCTTCGCGGAGGAGGGCAACCTCGTTCTGCTGGAGTGGGGCGAGAAATTTCCGCGGCTGGTGAAAGAGCGCGATGTGGAGATCGCGATCGAGCGATGGGGCGAGCAGGAACGGAAGATTGTGGTGAGGGGTAGCTCGAAGACCTAGATCTCGCGTCCGAACATCTCGACCAGGACCGAGGAAACAGTTTGCGCCGTCTTGGGCGAAACGGTGCCGAGACGCTGAATCAGGCGGGCGCGATCGACGGCGCGAATCTGGTCCAACGCCACCTGTCCGGACTTGCCCTGGAACGTCAAGGCGATACGCGTAGGGTATGGCCGATGAGCCGTCGTCATTGGGGCGATGATCACTGTCTTCAGGTGATTGTTCACTTCATCGGGTGAGACGACCAGGCAAGGTCGCGTCTTCATGATCTCGGACCCGCGAGTGGGGTCGAGCGACACCAACCAGACTTCGTCAAGACGCGGCGGACGGCTTACCACTTCCATTCCTTGCGATCGAACTCAGTGGCTCCCATCGGGTCTAGCAGCAGCTCGTCGTGTCCCGCCGGCCCGGCATTTTGAAACGCCTCGATCCAACCCTGCCGCAGCCGCCGTCCCGGAGAAATCACCAGCCGATCGTTCTCGACCGATAAGTCCACGGTCCCTTCCAAGCCGCACTGCTCGATCAAGGGTTTAGGAATGCGAATCCCGCGTGAGTTGCCGATGCGAACGAGTTCCGTCTTCATGGTTGTCCCTTTTTGTAATTACATTGTAATCACGGACGACATTTGAGAGCAAGTCGAATCCCGCATCGACGGTCATGGTTGACAAGTGTTAAGCTACAGGCTACAGTCTTTCTGTGAGAATACGGAACTTCTCTCATAAGGGGCTGAAGAAGCTCTACGAGGACGACAGCGTAAAGGCCGTGCCACCCGATACGGTGGGTAAACTGCGGAAGATGCTGGCCTTCCTCGATGACATGGAAGACCCGGACGAATTGCATGCGCTCCCAGCGTGGAAGGCGCACACCCTGACAGGCGACCGTAAGGGTACATGGAGCCTCAGCGTCACCCGCAACCGGCGTCTGACGTTCCGCATCGACACGGCAGAGCACGAAATCTGCGACGTAAATCTGGAAGACTACCACTAGGACAGAAGGAGCCAACCCCATGCCTATGAAGAACCCGCCCCATCCCGGAGATTTCATCCGGTCGGAGATTATCGTTCCTGCTGGCCTGTCGGTCACGGCAGCGGCGGAGGCGCTGCGTGTTTCGCGGCCCGCACTCTCCAGCCTGCTGAACGGCAAGGCTGGCCTTTCGGGAGACATGGCGCTGCGCATCGAAAAGGCCTTTGGAGTAAAGATGGATACGCTGATGAGAATGCAGTCCTCGTACGACATCGCGCAGGCCCGCAAGCGCGAGAAGCAAATCCGTGTACGCCGCGTTCACCAGGTAGCCGAAGCTCGCGTGTAGATGACCTGCTCAAGAGTTGTTACCAAGTG
>Ga0207930_1000096_pt1 | contig 22140 bp, 17 predicted proteins | sample NGESurshal092012_7_FD_184477 | JGI IMG/M metagenome (GOLD analysis project Ga0207930, IMG submission 184477) | Arctic peat soil microbial communities from Barrow, Alaska - NGEE Surface sample 210-3 shallow-092012 (SPAdes) | ecosystem: Environmental > Terrestrial > Soil > Wetlands > Peat ... | reverse complement strand
CATGGGCCCCCGGACGCATGCGGCCTGGTTGGGCTCGACCGTTTTCGACGGGGCACGGGCCTTCGAGGGTGTGGCGCCGGATCTCGACCGGCACTGCGCCCGGGTCAATCAATCTGCCATCAACTTCAAGCTGAAGCCCGTCGTCGATACCGGAACCTGGCTCGGACTGGCGCGCGAGGGAATTGCCCGCTTCGATTCCAAGGCGGAGCTCTATATCCGCCCGATGTATTGGGCCCAGAACGGCAGCGGCGGCGGTGTGCTGTTCGACCCCGAAACCACCAATTGGTGTCTGTGCATTTATGTAGCGCCGATGCCGGCACCCACCGGCAGCGCTATCACGCTGTCGCCGTTCCGCCGGCCAACCATGGAATCCGCCCCGGTCGATGCCAAGGCGGCGTGTCTCTATCCCAACAATTCGCGCGCTCTGATCGAAGCGCAGACCCGCGGCTTCACCAACTGCCTGATGCTCGACATGCTCGGCAATGTCACCGAGTTTGGAAATTCAAACGTGTTCATGGCGAAAGATGGCGTGGTCTATACGCCGGCACCGAACGGCACGTTCCTCAATGGCATCACGCGGCAGCGGGTGATCGATCTGTTGCGCGGCGATGGCGTCACCATCGTCGAGGCCACCCTGAGCTACACTGATTTCCTGGGTGCCGACGAGATCTTCTCCAGCGGCAATTTTGCCAAGGTCGCGCCGGTCATCCGGATCGACGACCGCTCGCTGCAGCCGGGCCCGTTCTACCGCCGGGCCCGAAAGCTGTACTGGGACTTTGCCCACGCCTGACGCCGTGATTCCGGCCTGTCGTTATGGGCCGGCTTGTCGTTACAGGCCGAGCAGCTCACGCACGCTGGCAGGCCACTTCGCCAGATCGACGCCGTGGGTATGGAACATGGCGACCGCCAGACGATCCATTCCGAATGCCACGCAGCCGGTATGCGCCGGTTCACCCGTGACATCCCTGATGTCCCAGGTGAGACCGAAATGGTCGCGATGATAGTTGAAGCTCATGCAGGCTGTCGGCTGCTCTTCGGAACGCAACGGGATCAGCAGTTCGAATTTCAGGGATTGCTGCTTCTGGCTGACGGCCTTCATCTGGCCGACGCGGCCGAAGAACGGATCGCTGGCGTAATCGACCTTGAAGGTCAGGCCGAGATCGCGCGCAATCGACTGGGCGCGCACCATCCACCGTTCGCGGAAATCGGATACGTCATCGGGGCTTCCGATGCAGACATATTCGCGCATCCGGAAGGACTGCAGCCGGTCGAGATGGCGGGACGGTTCGCGGCGGAAGCAATCGGCCGCGACGTCAAAACGCAAACCGCCCTGCGGCAGCGGGCCTCGGGCCGCGGCAATCGGATAGACCGGATAACAGGCCGCGGGCGAGAGCACGAGATCGGCAGGGGAGAGCGACGTTGTCCAGTCGCCGCCGGCATCGAAGCGGCTGACAGCGGAGTGGATTTCGCGCTCGGTCCCGTGCAGGCCGCAGACACAACCAAGCAGGTTGGGGAAGCTCTTCAGATAGCCGGATTTCTCCAACTGTCCGCGGTTCATCACGGGTGGAAAGCGCATCACTTCGGTGTCCGGCTCGCGATGGCGTGTGATCAGGGCGGCGAGCCGTTCAACCATGTCCTCGTAGAGCGCGGTTCTGGCATAAACGCCGTCGGTTCCCATTTTGTGGAAAAGCGCACCGGCGAGGTGATCCAGTGGGTCCACCGGTTGTGACGTGACCTCCGATTGGCCCGTTCGTACGGCTACATTCATGTTCATGCTTCCATTGCTTTTGCCAAGAGGGCCCTTTCGCCTAATCGCGCAGGCTGGCGGGCACGCCGCTCATCAGGCTTGCGGTTGCGATGTTGGTCAGGATCCGGTCGTTGTTGATCATCAAGGGCGCCGAAAGGGCGTCGCGGAGATGCCGGCCAACGCTGAAGTCGCCATCATTGCGGTATCCGGACAGGCCGCAAGCGCGCATCGCGCTCATGACGGCGGCGACCGCAAGCTCGGAGGCTTCCACCTTGAGCAGGTTGATCGAGGACTGGAAGTCGAGCGAACTCAATGCGCGCTCGTCGTGCTCATGGGCCGCATAGCTATCCATGCTCGACGTAATCATGGCGCGCAGCTTCGTCAGCGTCATCTTCGCCGCGGTAAAATGTGCAGCGCCGGGAGGCATCTGGCCGCCCGATCCGCGCGCGGCTTTACGGATGAACAATTGCGCGCGCTCGACGGAAGCTGCGGCGATCCCGGCCCAGACCGAAGACCAGCACAGGTGAGCGACGGGCGTCATGGTCTGCGCATGGATTTTCTCATAGGCTTCCGGAAAGATCTGTTCGGCCGAACCAGTCGCCTTCAGTTCGAAACCCGCGCTGCAGGTTCCGCGCATGCCGAGCGTTTCCCATTCGAGACTGCGCTCCAGCGTGTAATCATCCTTGGTAAAGGCCACCAGCACCTGATCGGACCCGGCGGCGTTGTTGTCGCGCCGTGCGATCGTGACAATGCCGTCGGCTTGCGCGCCGTAGGAAATCACCGTGGCGTTGCGCACCAGCGATATCTCGGCGCCGGCACGCTCGACCGCGGCGGTGCTGAAGCGGATATTGCCACCGTTCTGTCCTTCGGTGGTCGACGATGCGAGCAGCAACTGTTCAGCCGCCACGCGGCGCATCAGCGTCTCGTGCCAGTTGCTGCCGGCCCCGTGTCGGACCAGGCAAGCAACCTTGGTCTGATGCATCGCAAATATCATCGCCGTGGAGGCGCAGGCACGGCCGAGCGTGTAGCACGTGTCGGCAACATCAAAGATTGATGCGCCGTATCCGCCGAACTCGGTCGGAATCAGGATTCCCAGAAGTTTTTGCTCGCGTGCGGCGTCGATGGCCGCTTTCGGGAAACGGGCGTGGCGATCGACGTCCTCGGCATCCGCCGCCGCTACGGCAGCGACCGCCGCGGTGCGCTGGATGAAGGAGGGGCTTTGATCGAGAAGGAACTGCTCACTGGTTTCGTCCGCCGCAGCGCTGCGGAACCGGGCTTCTTGCACGTTCATGGCCAATGACCTCGAGGGTTTGTCGGTGCGAAAATACACTTGCACAAACATCGCATCCGATCGCACAACAGCGTTTGATTGAGCTTCGAGGCTAGGGATTTAATTAAAATGCGTCGACGAAAATCAACGTAAATGCTTCTGGTTTCAGCGTTCACAGTTAATCAACGGCATTTTAGATAAATTTTAGATATTAACCCTCGTGCAATCACCGTTAGCGTTAAGAACAAAATGAGGGTTTGGGTAAAACGAGAGGCACTTTCTTTCAAAAGGTGCACGCGCTAAATACGACGCTCTTTATTCAGTTCGGTACCGTGCGATCGCACGACGACAAATGGAAAGTTGCGCATGCAAGCCGTTGGCGCCGAGGTTCAGGGTCGGATCCTCGCTCTCGTCGAGACGATCCTCAAGCAGAACTCAATTGCCGTTCAGGTTGATCCGGAATCGCGACTGGTCGACGTCGGGTTGACCTCGATGGATATGGTCAATCTGATGCTCGGCGTCGAAGCCGAGTTCGACTTCACGATTCCGCAGGCCGAGATAACGCCGGAGAATTTCCAGTCGATCAGGACGCTGGAATTGATGATCGTCCGTCAGCTCCAGCTAGAGACGGCTGCCTGAGAAGACGGATCAGCGGCGCGGTTGACGCGAAGTGGGTCGCCCTCATCCCGGAAAAGCGCCATTCTCAAGCGACCGGATAGTGCGAGCTCATGAATTGCGCCGGCTCGCATTGGTCGCTATCGCCGCGGCCGCGGTGCGGTTCTCAACACCCAGCTTGGCATAGATCTGCTCCAGATGCTTGTCCACCGTCCTTGGGCTGAGACCGAGGATTTGGGCGATGTCCCGGTTGGTCTTTCCTTTCGACAGCCAGGACAGAACTTCGCCTTCGCGGGTGGTCAACCCGAGTTCGCTGCTGAATTCCGCTGGCATATTGGCGCTGGAGTCCTTTGCCAGGCGCAGCAGGAATTCGTTCGGACCAAGCTTGCCCATATATTGCAGCCGAAGCTGTTCGTTGTTTGGAAATGAAGCCATCGCCTGAGTTTTCGATCCGGTCTTGGCTTTCTGGGCTTGTTCAAGCCATTGCAGCATGGCGTCCGGCAGCACCAGTTCGTCTTCCGTCGCTGCGGCGAGATTGTCCGACAATAGTTTCTGCGCCTGCGGCGTTGACCACATGATCTTGCCCTGTCCGTTGACGGCGAGCAGAAATCGTCCGGACACATCGAGCGCCGCGCGGGCGCTCTGGGTCAACCTGGCATTGGCGAGATGAACACGGATTCGCGCCAGCATCTCTTCGATCACAATCGGCTTGGTCACGTAATCCACGCCGCCCGCTTCGAGGCCGCGCACGATATGTTCGGTCTCCGCCAATCCTGTCATGAAGATGACCGGCACGTTGCTCAGGCCCGCGTCACGCTTGAGGCGCTGGCAGGTTTCAAAGCCGTCCATGCCGGGCATCACGGCGTCGAGCAGAATGATGTCCGGCGTGATCTGTTCGACGATTCGCATCGCCGCGGCGCCGTCCATGGCGACCATCACCGTCATGCCGGCGCCGTCAAGCGCATCGGTCAGCAGACGCAGCGTCTCCGGCGAGTCGTCGACGACCAGGGCGACGTCGCGTTTTTTGGACTCAGTGGTCATAGCTGTGCAGCGCTTTCAGGGTTGACATGTACTGATCGAGGTCGAAGCGGTCGATCAGAAAGCGCATGTGCGAGACAAATTCGGCATGTTCAGGATAGTCGGTTCCTATTTCATCGAGCTTGATCTGGATCGCGCGAATGTATCCCATCTGTCCAAGACTGATGAGTTCCTCCACATGCTTGAAATGCGGCCGCGAGCCGGTTTCCGGCTTCCATTGCGGCACTGCGACCTGATCGGTTTCGTACTGCCATTCGATCTTGAGCAACTGGCGGATCAATTCCAGCAGCTTCGGAATGTCGATCGGCTTCATCAGATAGCCATCGTGAAACGGCTGTGCGAGCGGCGTGCCATGCGCCTCCAGGGCGCTCGCCGAAACCATCAGAATGCGGGCGTGATGATGGCCGGTCGAGCGCAGTGTTTCCGCGACGGTCCACCCGTCCATACCCGCCATCGAGATATCAAGCAGAAACAGATCGGGCCGGCAATGCTGGGCGAGGGCGAGACAGCCGGGTCCATCCGGCGCGCTCAGCAGGATGAAACCCAGCGGCGTCAGCACTTCGCGCAGCAGGTCGCGGTGGACGGGATCGTCGTCGGTAATCAGGATCGTCTTGCGCGGCCCATGGTAACCGAAGAACGGGGCATCGATCGGCGCAGTTCGCGTCGGATTGGTGACTTCGGAGAGCAGCATCTTCACGCGGAAGGTGCTGCCGGTGCCGACGGTGCTGGTGACCTGAATGTCGCCGCCCATCACGCCCGCGAGCAATCGGCTGATGGTCAGGCCGAGACCGGTTCCGGTTTGCGGCTGTGAGACGCCCAATGCGCCGCGCTCGAACGGCGCAAAGATGCGTTCAAGGTCGGTTGCCTGAATCCCGGGACCGGTGTCGGCCACTTCAAACTCAGCGACCGGGCTGCGATAATGGACGACAAACTGGACGACCCCGGCCTGCGTGAATTTAATGGCGTTCGACAGCAGATTGATCAGGATCTGGCGCAGGCGTTTTTCATCGGCGAACACCACATAGGGCAGCACGTTCGGCCGCTTGAAAACGAAATCGATACCCTTGGCGGCCGCCTGCAGGCGGAACATCCCGACCAGCTGGTCGAGAAATTCGCTTAAGCGAACTTCGTCCCGCGACAGATAGAGCCGGCCGGCCTCGATTTTCGAGATATCGAGAATGCCATCGATCAGCCCCGACAGATGATCGGCGCTGCGGCGTACTACGCGCACCTGGTCACGCGGTTTGGGATGCAGGCTGGTATCCTGCTCCAGCAACTGGGCGTAACCGCTGATGGCGTTCAACGGCGAGCGCAGTTCATGGCTCAGTCCGACGACATATCGGCTCTTGGCGAGATTGGCCGATTCGGCGACCTCCTTGGCGCGCTGCAGCTCGGCGTCGGTGCGCTTGTGCGCGTCGATTTCCTGTATCAACAGCGTGGTCTGGCGCCTGGTTTCCGCCTCCGCCGCGCGACGGCTTTGCTGCGCCAGTACGAACAGCCAGGCGACCACGCCGATGATGATGGTGAGCGCGAAGAACACCTTCCAGAGCACGTCGGATAGCTGCAGATTGTCGACGTCAACCGTCGCCGATGTCTGCAGATAGATCATGCCGAGTGTCAGTCCGACCAGCCCCGCCGAAACCGCGAAGACGCCGATATAGTGTCCAAGTTGCGAATTGATCCGCGCGTAGATCGGCGTCGGCAGCAGCTTGCCGAGAGTATCCGAGACCTGCGCCTGAATCCGCGCATGCGGCTTGCAGAGATCGTGGCAGCGGGCATCGAGCGAGCAGCACAGCGAGCAAATCGGACCGGCATAGGCGGGACACGACGCCATGTCCTCGGGCTCGAAAGTATGTTCGCAAATACAGCACTGGATCGCTTCGAGATTCTGCCAGCTCCGCTTTGGCTTCCGTGCGATGTAATATTTGCCGTCGGTTGCGTATGCTATCAGCGGCGCGGTGACGAACGCCACGATCAGCGCGACGAACGGCGCCAGTGCCTTCGGCGTCGGTCCGAACAGGCCGTAGAACGCGCTGATCGAGACGATGGTGGCGATTGTCATCGCGCCGACGCCGACCGGATTGATGTCATAGAGATGCGCGCGCTTGAACTCCATGTGTTGCGGGCGCAGGCCGAGCGGTTTGTTGATCACGAGGTCGGCGACCAGCGCTCCGACCCAGGCGATGGCGACGTTGGAGTAAAGCGCCAGCGTCTGCTCGAGCGCTTTGTAGACGCCGATTTCCATCAGCAGCAACGCGACGAGCACGTTGAAGACCAGCCATACCACGCGACCGGGATGGCTATGGGTGAGGCGGGAAAAGAAATTCGACCACGCAATCGAACCGGCGTAGGCGTTGGTGACGTTGATCTTCAGCTGCGACAGGATCACGAAAGTGCCGGTCAGCGCCAGCGCCAGTTCCGGTTGCGACAGCACGTAGCGAAATGCCTCGAGATACATATGCGCCGGTTCGGCGGCATGTTCGGCGGAGACGCCATGGCTCAGGGCAAAGAACGCCAGGAACGATCCGGCCAACAATTTGAGCGCGCCGAGAATGATCCAGCCGGGGCCGGCGCTGACCAGTGCGATCCACCATGAGGTCTTCGAGGTGCGCCGGTCGCGCGGAAGAAAGCGAAGGAAGTCGACCTGCTCGCCGATCTGCGCCACCAGCGCGAACACCACCGAGGCGGCGGTGCCGAACAGCAACAGATCGAGATGGCCGGCAGGGTTGCCGTGCTCGCCGGGAAACTTTGTCCACTCCGCAAAAGAATGCGGATTGGCGTAAGCGATCGCCGCAAACGGCAGGATGTGAAGAATGATCCACAGCGGCTGCGTCCATAATTGAAAGCGGCTGATCAGGGTGATGCCGTAGGTAACCAGCGGAATGATCACCACCGCACTGACGAGATAGCCAATCGGACGCGGGATTCCGAAGCACATCTCCAGCGCGGTCGCGAGGATGACCGCCTCGATCGCAAAGAAAATGAAGGTGAAGGATGCGTAGATCAGCGAGGTGATGGTCGAGCCGATGTAACCGAAGCCGGCGCCGCGGGTCAGAAGATCGATATCGATGCCGCATTTGGCGGCATGATAGGCGATCGGCAAACCGCAGAAAAAAATAATGACGCTGACGACGAGGATGGCCGCGGTGGCGTTAGTGACGCCGTAATTGAGGGTGATGGTGCCGCCGATCGCCTCAAGCGCCAGGAACGATATCGCCCCGAGAGCGGTGTTGGCGACGCGGGCGGCGGACCAGCGCCGCGCGCTCTTGGCTGTGAAGCGCAGCGCATAATCTTCCAGCGTCTGGTTGGCAACCCATTGATTGTATTGGCGCCTGACGCGGTCTATCCGCTGCCGCCCTGCCACTTTGCACTCCTGACCCCAAGCGATCCCGCTCGCAAAATCCGCCTCAAAAATCTACGTCGCTATTTTGCGGTGCAATATACGCGATCTTGCGTATCTGTGCACTGCACAATTTCAGCAATCCTGCCTCATCCTTAGCGCGTCCTCGAACATAATGGGGTACTCATGTCAGACGAAATCAAACCGGGCCTGCAGTCGCCGCTCCGGCGCAAACTGCTGATGGGAATGGCCGCTTTGCCGGCCATATCGATGCTTTCGCGCCCATCCTTCGCCGACGTTCCCGCGACCTCGGCCGTCAATACCACGGGCCTTGCGGTGACGGATACCGACGTGACGGTGGGAATCCTCCATTCCGTCACCGGCACCATGGCGATCAGCGAAACCGGTTCGGTGGAGGCGGAAAAGCTCGCGATCGAGCAGATCAACGCGACCGGCGGCGTGCTCGGCCGCAAGATCAAGTTCGTTCAGGAAGACGGCGCCAGCGACTGGCCGACCTTCGCCGAAAAGGCGAAGAAGCTTCTGGTCAACGACAAATGCGCGGCGGTGATGGGCTGCTGGACGTCGGCTTCGCGCAAGGCGGTGCTGCCGGTATTCGAGCAGTATAACGGCATGCTCTACTACCCGACCTTCTATGAAGGCCTCGAGCAATCCAAGAACGTCATCTATACCGGCCAGGAAGCCACCCAGCAGATCATCGCCGGCCTCGATTGGGTCAACAAGACCAAGGGCTCCAAGACGTTCTATCTGCTCGGCTCCGACTACATCTGGCCGCGCACCTCGAACAAGATCGCCCGCAAGCATATCGAAGGCCATCTGCAGGGTTGCAAGGTGGTCGGCGAAGAATACTTCCCGCTCGGCAACACCCAGTTCAACTCGGTCATCAACAAGATCAAGCTGACCAAGCCCGACGTGATCTACGCCATCATCGTCGGTGGATCGAACGTCGCCTTCTACAAGCAGTTGAAGGCGGCCGGCATCGACCTGTCGAAGCAGACGTTGCTCACCATCTCGGTGACCGAAGACGAAATCGACGGCATCGGTGGTGAAAACATCGCTGGCGCCTATGCCTGCATGAAGTACTTCCAGTCGCTAGACAATCCGAACAACAAGCTGTTCGTGCCGGCGTTCAAGAAGATGTGGGGCGAAAAGACCGTGATCGGCGACGTGACGCAGGCCGCGTATCTCGGCCCGTGGCTGTGGAAGTTAACCGCGGAGAAGGCCGGCAGCTTCGATATCGACAAGATCGCGGCGGCCTCGCCAGGGGTCGAGTTCAAGGGTGCACCGGAAGGCTACGTCCGCATCCATGAAAACCATCACCTTTGGTCGAAGACTCGCGTCGGCAGGGCCAAACTCGATGGCCAATACGAGCTGGTCTATGAGACGGCCGATCTCGTCGAGCCGGATCCGTTCCCGAAGGGTTATCAGTGAGGCCACGGGCGCGTTAGCGCGTTCGCTCTCCGCACACTTCCTGGCGCGGGCTTGACAGTCCACGCCGCAAAACTCTCGCGTCGCGACGGCTATCGCGGCGCGGGTCTTCTCGACCACGGAGGACGGATCGATGTTCGGCGACTATTCGATTGGCGATCTCGGCGCGATTTTCGCGATGCAGGGTTTCGCGGGGCTGATCCTGTTTTCAGTTTACGTGCTGATGGCGCTCGGGCTTGCCATCATCTTCGGCCAGATGGGCGTCATCAACATGGCCCACGGCGAGTTCCTGATCCTCGGCGCCTACGTCACCTGGATGACCTCCAATCTATTCCAGGCGTATCTGCCGGGCTTGTTCGCCGGCTATTTCTTCCTCGCGATGATTCTGGCGTTTATCGCGTCCGGAGCCCTCGGAATGCTGGTCGAATGGGCGTTGATTCGGCATCTCTACAAGCGTCCGCTGGATACCTTGCTCGCGACCTGGGGCCTTAGCCTCATCCTGCAGCAGGCCTATCGTTCGATCTTCGGTGCACGCGAGGTTGGCGTCGAATTGCCGGAATGGATGCTGGGGTCATGGCAAGTCACCGATGCCATCCAGATTCCAATCAACGGCATGTTCGTGATGTGCCTCACCTTCCTGATCACGCTCGGCGTGGCCTTTATCATGTACAAATCGCGCTGGGGCCGGCAGGTCCGCGCGGTGATGCAGAACCGGGTCATGGCCGGCGCCGTCGGCATCAACACTGAAAAGGTCGACCGCTATACCTTTGGCCTCGGCTGCGGCATCGCTGGCGTCGCAGGCTCTGCCTTCACCATGATCGGCTCGACCAGTCCGACCGCGGGTCAGCTCTACATCGTCGATACCTTCCTCGTGGTCGTGTTCGGCGGCGCGGCGAGCCTGTTCGGCACCATCGCCTCGGCCTTCACCATCTCGCAGGCGCAGTCGACCATGGAATTCTTCATGTCGGGATCGATGGCCAAGGTGCTCACGCTACTGGCGATCGTCGCGATCCTGATGATGCGGCCGCAGGGGCTCTTCGCTCTCAAAGTTCGGAAATAAAAACAAGAAAGCACGGTCATGATCAACTCGCGCTTCTTCAATCGCTCTGAACTCATCGGCTTCGTGTCGCTGGTGCTGCTGCTCATCATCATCCTGCCGCTGACGCTGGACATCTTTCGCCTCAACCTTGTCGCGAAATATCTTACTTACGCTTTCGTCGCGATCGGCCTCGTCTTGTGCTGGGGATATGGCGGCATCCTCAGCCTTGGCCAAGGCGTGTTCTTCGGTCTCGGCGGCTACGCCATGGCGATGTACCTCAAGCTTGAAGCCTCCAGCGTCGCCAACACCAAGATCCAGTCGACCCCCGGCATTCCGGATTTCATGGACTGGAATCAGATCACTCAGCTGCCGTTCTTCTGGCAGCCGTTCCACAGTCTGACATTCACCATTCTGGCCATCCTGATCATTCCGGCGTTCTTTGCCTTCCTGATCGGTGCTGCGATGTTCAAACGCCGGGTCGGCGGCGTCTATTTCGCCATCATCACCCAGGCCGTCGCTGCGATCCTGACCATCCTGATCGTGGGCCAGCAAGGCTATACCGGCGGCATCAATGGGATCACCGACCTGCGGACGCTGCACGGGTGGGATATCCGAACCGATCATGCCAAGTTCATTCTCTATTTCGTCGAGGTGATCTGCCTGTTCGGTTGCATCATTGCGGCGCAGTTCATTCGGCTCACCAAACTCGGCCGCATTCTGGTGGCGATGCGCGACAAGGAGGACCGCGTCCGCTTCTCCGGCTACAGCGTCGCGAATTTCAAGATCTTTGCATTCACCCTGGCGGCGATGTTCGCCGCCATCGGCGGCGCCATGTTCACGCTGCAGGTGGGCTTCATGTCGCCGTCCTTTGTCGGCATCGTGCCCTCGATCGAAATGGTGATCTACACCGCCGTCGGCGGTCGGATGTCGATCTTTGGCGCGGTCTACGGCACGTTGCTGGTCAATTACGCCAAGACCAGCCTTTCGGAATCATTTCCGCAATTGTGGCTGTTCGGACTTGGTGCGCTGTTCATCGCGGTCGTATTGGCCTTCCCAGATGGTTTGGCGGGTATCTGGCGCGACCACGTTCAGCCCCGCATCGACCGGCTGATCTCGTCGCGCAAATCGAAATCCGGCAACGGCTGGACTGACAGTTCGGTTGCCGACGGCGCTCCGGCGGAGTGAGGAGATAAATCATGCTGATCGGTCACCAGCCCAAAGAATTTCTGCTCGCGGTCGAGGCGCTCACGGTCTCCTTCGACGGCTTCAAGGCAGTCAACGATCTTTCGTTCTATGTCGACGAGAATGAGATCCGGGTCATCATCGGTCCCAATGGGGCCGGCAAGACCACGGTACTCGATCTCATCTGCGGAAAGACCAAGGCGACCTCCGGTTCGATTCAGTTCCGTGGGCAGGAATTGACGAAATTGAAGGAGAACCGGATCGTGCAGGCCGGGGTCGGACGCAAGTTCCAGACGCCGTCGATCTATGATGACCTAACGGTACTGGAAAATCTGGAGATTTCGTATCCGCGCGGCCGCACTGTGTTTGGCGCGTTGATGTTCAAGCGCGATGCCGAGGTGCGTGATCGTATCGAGGAAGTCGCCGAGATGATCTTTCTGAAAGACAAGCTGAACATGTATGCGGAATTTCTCAGCCACGGCCAGAAGCAATGGCTCGAGATTGGCATGCTGTTGATTCAGGATCCGGACCTCTTGATGCTCGACGAACCCGTCGCCGGCATGAGCGTCAGCGAGCGGGTCAAGACCGCCGAACTGCTCAATCGCATCATCAAGAACCGTTCGGTTCTGGTGATCGAGCACGACATGAAATTCGTCGAGGACATCGCGCACAAGGTCACGGTGCTGCATCAGGGCCAGATCCTTTCAGAAGGCACGATGGAGCACGTCAAGAACGATCCCAAGGTCATCGAAGTCTATCTCGGGCACTAGGGCATGATCGCGGAAAATGGCGTCCGGTTTCGGGACGGGATCATGCTCGGCGAAGGACAAGGAGCACTTTGAATGCTGGCTATCTCCGATCTGCATGTCGCCTACGGCCAGAGCGAAGTGCTGCATGGCCTCAATGTCTCCGTCGCGCCCAACGAGATCGTCGCGATCATGGGCCGCAACGGCATGGGCAAGACCACGCTGATGAAGTCGCTGATGGGGATCGTGCCGGCCAAGAGCGGCTCGGTCACCATGGAAGGCACCGAGCTCGGCCCGTTGAAGAGCTATGAGCGCGTCGCCAAGGGGCTCGCTTATGTGCCGCAGGGCCGCATGATTTTCTCCACCATGACGGTGAAGGAGAACATCGAGACCGGGCTCGTCGCGTCCGGTGAAACCGAGGTTCCCGGCGACATCTACGAATTGTTCCCGGTGCTGCTGGAAATGAAGGACCGCCGCGGCGGCAATTTGTCGGGCGGGCAGCAGCAACAGCTCGCGATCGCCCGCGCGCTCGCCACCAAGCCCAAGGTGCTTTTGCTCGACGAGCCGACCGAGGGCATTCAGCCCTCGATCATCCGCGAGATGGCCCGCACGCTGAAGCGCATCCGCGACGAACGCGGACTGTCGATTGTGGTTTCCGAGCAGGTTCTGAGCTTCGCGCTGGACATCGCCGACCGGGTTCTCGTCATCGAGAACGGCGAGATCGTGCGCGATGATGCGCGCGAGGGCGTCGACGCCGCGCAGATCTCGAAATATTTGTCCGTCTAAAATCTGACCAACGCGTGTAAACAGGGGAGCTTTTGATGCCAGATACGCTGATCAAGGTCGATCTCACGAAATCGGCCTACGACAACGACAAGATTCACAACCGCTGGCACCCCGATATCCCGATCGTGGAGTGGGTCAAGCCGGGCGACGACTTCATCATCGAGACCGTTGACTGGACCGGCGGCTTTATCAAGAACAATGATTCCGCCGACGACGTGCGCGACATCGATCTGTCGATCGTGCATTTCCTCTCCGGCCCGATCGGCGTCAAGGGTGCCGAGCCCGGCGATCTGCTCGTGGTCGATCTGCTCGACGTCGGCCCGCTGAAGGAGTCCCTTTGGGGGTTCAACGGATTCTTCTCGAAGAAGAATGGTGGCGGTTTCCTGACCGATCATTTCCCGTTGGCGCAGAAATCGATCTGGGACATCAAGGGCCTCTACACGTCGTCGCGCCATATTCCCGGCGTGAACTTCGCCGGCCTCATTCATCCCGGCCTGATCGGCTGCCTGCCCGATCCGAAAATGCTGGCGACCTGGAATGCGCGCGAGGCCGCGCTGATCGCGACCAACCCGACCCGCGTACCTGGATTGGCCAACCCGCCATTCGCGCCGACCACGCATGCCGGCCAGGCCAAGGGCGATGTCAAGGCCAAGATCGCCGCCGAGGGTGCCCGCACCGTGCCGCCGCGCGAGCATGGCGGCAATTGCGATATCAAGGATCTGTCGCGCGGCTCGAAGATCTACTTCCCGGTCTATGTGCCCGGCGGCGGCCTCTCCATGGGCGACCTGCATTTCAGCCAGGGCGACGGTGAAATCACCTTCTGCGGCGCCATCGAGATGGCCGGCTGGCTGCATATCAAGGTCGACATCATCAAGGACGGCGTCGCCAAATACGGCATCAAGAACCCTGTGTTCAAGCCGTCACCGGTCACGCCGAACTACAAGGACTATCTGATCTTCGAGGGCATCTCGGTCGACGAGCAGGGCAAGCAGCATTACCTCGATGTGCATATCGCCTATCGGCAGGCCTGCCTGAACGCGATCGAGTACCTCAAGAAGTTCGGCTATTCCGGTGCGCAGGCCTATTCGATCCTGGGAACCGCGCCGTGCCAGGGCCATATCTCCGGCGTGGTCGACGTGCCCAACGCCTGCGCGACGCTATGGCTGCCGACGGAAATCTTCGACTTCGACATCATGCCGTCGTCGGCGGGTCCGATCAAACATATCAAGGGCGACATCCAGATGCCGCTCTCACAGGACAAGTAATCCCTGCGCGACGGGATGCGGGACGGCTGAGTATCTGCCGCCCCGCATCCTCCGTTGCGTTTGTGAAGCTGGGATGAGGAAAACGAAAATGCCGGTTTACGAATATCTCTGCGACGATTGCGGCCCGTTCACGGACATGCGGCCGATGGCGGAATGCGATGCGCCGCAGGACTGTCCGCGATGCGAGAGCGAATCGCCGCGCGTGATCCTGACCGCGCCGAACTTCTTCTGCATGCCTTCGGACAAGCGCAAGGCCCACGCCACCAATGAACGCAGCGCCAACGCGCCCAAGACCGTCGACCAATACAAGGCGACGCATGGGCCCGGCTGCGGCTGTTGCTCGACCAAGCCCTCGCGGCTCGTCAAGCGAACCCGCAGCGGCGCCAAGAGCTTTCCGACCGCGCGGCCGTGGATGATCAGCCATTGATGCCGTGCGGAGAGGGCTGTTGCCCAATCATGGTGGCATGCAGGAGGTAGCGGTCGGGGCCCGGCGTCAGTGCGTCGAATGGCCAACAGGTCGACAGTACCAGCTCGTAGTCGTCGCTAAGCGGACTAATTCCTGACGCATCAAAGCGCACGACCGAGCTGGCGTCCGCGAGGTAGCGGAACATTCTGCCGTCGCTTCGCGTGACATCGATCTCGTCGCCAACGACGACATCTCGCAAAAAGCGGAAATGCGTGTCGCGGTGCGCCGAATAGACCGCGGTGCCCCGCTCACCGGCATCCGGTGTCAATTCGACGTGGCCGGGACCGAAGGCGAGCGCCTGCCCGCTACTCCCGGCGAGCACAATGGTGCTGGCGTGAAGCCGTTTCACCTCGATGCGCGCGACCGGCCAGGTATCCGCCCATGACCATGGTTTTGTCTCGCGACCGGTGGCGATGGTTTCGGTAAAGGCCCGCTCCAGCAGAACTTGTGCAAGCAACGCTTTGGCGTGGATGTAGGCGCCTTGGCTGAACAGCACGAGACCGGCGAACGCGAGAACCGCAGCAGTGGAGAAGCGGGTCATTGCAATCCCTTGCGTGGCCCAGAGCCTTTTCCGTTCCGATTCAATCGCAACGGAGGCTCTGGTTCTTTATTTGACGCGTTTTCTTCACGCGAACCGGTATCCACTTCGCTGGAAAGCGCTCTTGAAAAGTCGCGCGCGCGGCCCTTGGGGGGCGGGAGGCCGCGCGCGCTTTCGGGAGGAGGTGGGGCGCCTCCTCCCTTCAGGCGGCATCAGCGCACAAACGTCTGACGCCGGTTGAAGCCGAGCAGGATCAGGCCAAGCCCGAGCAGGATCGAGCCGGCGATCATCTTGAGTTCGGCATCGGTTGCCGTCTTCGGCAGCCTGACCGTGTTGGGCGGCAGTGCGACCGCTGGGAGCGGCCGTTTCATGGCCGCGGCCTGGGTTCGGGTATCGCCCGCGTCGGCGCGCCGTTCCGTCGGCGCCGGCAGCCGCGGACGCTCGCCAAATACCTTGGCAAAATCCCAGCCCGCCGGCAGGTTGAGTGGCAGCTCGGTGAGCTTGAGCGGCTCTCCCTCGGGACGGCTTGGTGTCTTGTCGACCGCGACGAGGCTGGTCAGCCGGCTGACCAGTTGGTGCTCCAGCGCGAGCGCTAGAATGGTCTTGTCGGCTTCCTCCGGGCTCACCTGCCTTGTGGTGCGCGCGACCTCGGCATCGCCGATCTTGCGACGCGCCCATAGTTTGGAAAGGCCCTTGCCTTCGGCCGCGTTCGCGAGCGGAAAATTCACGATCCAGGGCCGGTCGCCGATGCGCCCCTTGATCTCGACCGATCCCGCAAGCTTGTCGAGCCTGGCTGCCAGCACCAACGGTTCGTCGCGATAGAGATCGGGAATTACCGCTGGCGTCATTTCGGCGGTGGTGTCGGAAAATTTCACGGTCAGACCGGTCACCGCGGGATTCTCGAGTTTGGCGAACAGGTCGCGCATGCGCTCCTCGACCTGATCGACCGAACCGATATGGGTGAAGGCTCCCCGCCCGAGCTCGGCGGCGCGCGTCATTAGATAAGTGTTCGGCGCGGAACCGATGCCGACCATGAAGACGCGAGAGCGACCGCGCATGGCCGTGATGGTTTCGAACAATTGCTGCTCGTTGCCGATCGCGCCGTCGGTCAAGAACACAACCTGGCGGAGACAGTTTGTGTCGCCATCGGCGTTGTCAGTCAGCGCCGAGCGCATCGCCGGCACCATTTCGGTGCCGCCGGCCGCCTGTAATGCATTCACGAACGACGTGGCGTTACCGATATGCGAGGCGTCGGCCGGGACGGAATTCGGGAACAGCACATCCATGGTGTGATCGAAGCGGATCACGTTGAAGCGGTCGCCGGGCTGCAGGCGACCGAGCGCGTAAATCAGGCTTGCCTTGGCTTGCACGATCGAGGTGCCGCCCATCGAACCGGAATTGTCGATAACGAAGATCACCTCGCGCGGCAGCGGCTTTTGTTCCGCTTGCTCCACCGAAGGGGGCGTGACGAAGGCCAACAGGTAGTCGGCGTCGCCGACATGTTCGCGGAACAGCCCGACCGAGGGCGCCTTTTCAGCGGACGGCTTCCAGGTCAACTCGAAGTCGCGATCGGCCGGCACCGGACCTTCAGCGAGCCTGACAATGCGCGTCATATTGTCGGGGCTTTCGACCTTGACGGCGTGGTGGCGGCTCTTCACTTCGCCGAGCGGAAAACCGGCCCTTAGGTGGACCGTAATCGTGACCGGATTGACCGGCGCATGTTGCGCGGGGTCAAGCACCGGAGGCGAGATGCGGTCGCGGTCCGGCACTGGATCCGACGTCGCCGAGCCCCAGCCGCCGCCGTCGGCCCGTATGTCTACGCTTTGTACCACTGGTGCTGGATTGTAGCGCGGGCCAACCACGAGCGGCACCCGCAACGAGAACTCATTACCGGATTGATGAACCGGCTCCTGATATTCGATCTGCACCAGCACGGTTTCGCCGGGGCCGATATTGGCAACCGAGTTGGTGAAGATGTTGGGCCGTTCCTGCTCGGTCAGGGCAGCCTTCTGTCCGTTCTGCCTGGCTTGCTCGTAAATGATGCGGGCCTGTTGTCGCTCCTTGATATCGCCGACAATGATGCGGTCGCCGACCACCATCTTGAGGGTATCGACCGCGCCGCCGGCCGGCAGCGGATAGACGTAAGTCGCCTCCACCCAGTTTGGCGTCGGGTTGCGGAAAATCTGTGTGACGCGGGCCCGGATCGTCGGACCGGAGACGGTGAGGTCGACATCGATACCGAGCCGGGTCGCGTCGGTGGCGCCGCCGTCATCGCTCTTCAGGAGCAGGGAGCCCGAGCGCGCGTCACTCAGTCCCGCAAAGGTCGCTTGCGGGTCATTGGCGGACCACACCGGTTCAAAACTCAGGAATAACGCCGCAAACCCGACGAGGATTACGGCGACGCCTTGCATCACAAGAAACAGCAGCAGCCTTAGCGTGCTCGACAGGCTCGAGCGGCTACCCATCTCAATCGGATCGCAGGTGGTCATTTTGTTAACTCCCAAGGGACGTTTTGAGGGACGTTTCGTCGTCCGGAGTTGTGCGGAATGGCCTCACTCGACGCGAGCATAATGATCGGCATAGTTCCGCCGTCGGCCACTTCGGCGCGCCCAGGCGAAGCCAGCCTTGTACGGTTTTGTGCTGAATTGTACGTCTGCTAGAGTGCGAGACGTTCGAACAGGGGTGACGATGCCGACGCCGGACAAGCAGCTTTCCGCCGAGCAAAGCCTTCAGGTGGCGGAGACCGTTCGCGAAGAAATCGCGCGCCGTCGGATCTCCCGGCAATCACTGGCCGAGCAGGCCAAGCTCAGCCTCTCGACACTGGAGAAAGCGCTCGGCGGACGACGTCCATTCACCCTGGCGACCACCGTGCGGCTTGAGCAGGCGCTCGGCGTCTCCTTGCGCAAGGCCCAGGAGGTGTCCGCGGCCCCGGTCAACGGCGACGTTGCGCCTGACAGCCTGGGAGCTTATTCGCGCCGTGCGGTCGCCTGGATTGAAGGGACCTATCTCACCGTGCGGCCGTCGTTCGGCGACAAGGCGGCGATCTATGCCTATCATACCGAGATCGCCTGGGACGCCGCGGCGTCATCGCTGCTGTTTCGCGAGGGCGAAAGGCTCGATGTGGCCTTCACCCAGTTCGGCGAAGTGGCCGTTCCCCACCAGTCGGGCTTTATCTATCTCGTCACCAACCGCAACGGACAACATCGCCTGATCACGGTATCGCGTCCGACCATTTCAGGCGAGATGTACGGCATCATCACGACGCTGCTGGCCGGGCGCGGCTCGCTGCTGACGCCGGTCGCGGCGCCGATCGCGTTCTTGCCTATCAAGAATATTCCGGGATCGACCGTGGGGCGGATTTCATCCGGCGACGCCAATTACGCAGTCTATCGCGAGCACCTGCGCCGCACCATCGACGAGCCGTTTGCGCTGTTCTTCCAAGGCTAAAATTAAGGTTAGATGGAGAAGCGAATTTCGCTTCTCCATTTGCCACCGCGACGCCAGGTTCAGCCCCCGATCTCGGCGCTGATGATGTCGCCGAACAGGTCCCATTTGCCGTTCTTGAACTGCATCATCTTGAGCTGCTCGATCGGGGCAAAATCGGTGGCGCCGGTATTGATCTTGATGCCGGGAAGCGTCGTATCCGGAGCGAAGTCCTTGAGGCTGGCGGCTTGCTTCATCACGTTTTCTCGGGTCAGGTCGTCGCCGGCCTGCTTCAGCACCTGCACCATGGTCTGCGCCGCGGTGTAGCCGTACACCAGATTGGTGTCGGCGATGTTCGCCCCCGGCATGTGTTTGTCGATGAAGGCTTTGAACTTCTTCATGCCTTCGTCGTCGGCCCATTGCGGGTCGGAGGCGTCCTTGAGGTAGCCCGCCGACAGGATGCCTTCGGAAGCCTCAAGGCCGGCGGGCTTCATGACCGCGCCGATCGAGATCGAAACGTCGGTCATGAGATGCATCGGCTTCCATTCCAGCTCCGCCATCTTCTTGATGGTCTGCGCGGCGAATTTCGGCGTCGAGATATTGACGAGCACGTCGGCGCCGGTGCCCTTCAGCTTGACAATGTGGGAATCGACCGAGGGTTCGGTGGTCTCGTAGCTTTCCTCGGCCACGATGATGCTGGATGCCTTGTCGCCGAACACGTCCTTCAGGCCGGCCACGTAATCCTTGCCGAAATCGTCGTTCGCGTAGAACACCGCGACCTTGGCGCCGGGTTTGGTCTTCAGGATGTACTTGGCGAAGATCCGGGCTTCGACGCGGTAGCTCGGCTGGAATCCCATGGTCCAGGGAAAGTCCTTCGGATCGTTCCACTTGCTGGCGCCGGTGGCGAGGAAGAGTTGCGGCACCTTCTTGGCGTTCTGATATTTCTGAACCGCGGTCTGGGTCGGCGTCCCGAGCGCGTTGAAGACCAGCAGCACTTCGTCGCTCTCGATCAGCTTGCGGACCTGCTCCACGGTCTTGGGCGGGCTGTAGCCGTCGTCGTAGGAGATGAAGTTGATCTTGCGGCCGTTGATGCCGCCGGCGTCGTTGATCATCTTGAAGTAAGCGTCCTCGGTCTTGCCGATGACCCCATAGGCTGAGGCGGGGCCGCTATAGGCCTCGACATTGCCGATCTTGATTTCGGTGTCGGTCGCGCCGGTATCGTACTTCTTCTGTGCGAGCGCGCCCTGGGTGGTCAGCAAAGTCAGGGTCGTTGCGGCGGCCAGCGAGATCAGGCTTGAGCCGAGCAAGGACAGTTTCTTATTCCTCATGGAGAGAACCCTTCATTGGATGGAAATCGACGATGGATATTCGGAAACGGGTGGCGGATGGGGCTTACGAAACGGCGGTTTTGAGCTCATCGATCGCATCCGGAGAGCCGAAATTCTTCCGTAGCGTCGGTTTATGGATCTTGCCTGTCGCGTTGCGCGGCAGGGCTTCCACGAACTGGATCAGGCGCGGGCATTTGTAGCGCGCCAGATTGGCCGCACAATGCGCATGAATCTCCGCCGCAGCAAGGGAGTGGCCCGGCTTTACCGCCACGATTGCCATCCCGACCTCGCCCCATTGCTCGCTGGGAATACCGATCACCGCAGCTTCGGCGACGGCGACGATCTGATGCAGAACATTCTCGACCTCGGCCGGATAGACGTTCTCGCCGCCGGAGATGTACATGTCCTTCCAGCGATCGACGATGTAGTAGAAACCTTCTTCGTCAATGCGTGCGGCGTCTCCGGTATGTAGCCAGCCGTCGGTAAAGGACGACCGGTTGGCGTCCGGCCTGTTCCAGTAGCCGGGCGTGATGTTCGGTCCCTTGACCCAGAGTTCACCGATCTCGCCGACGGCGGCGTCGGACCCGTCGGGCAGAACGATCCGCACTTCGGTATGCAGGACCGGTTTGCCTGACGACCCGGCCTTGCGCGCGGCGTCCTCCCGGTCGAGCGTCAGCACGGCCGGGCTGGTCTCGGTCATTCCGTAACCCTGCTGCAGGGCGACGCCACGCTGCTCCCACACCTTCAAAAGCGGGACCGGCATCGGCGCCCCGCCGACGCCGCCGATGATGAGCCGGCTGAAGTCGGAATTTGCGAAGGCCGGATGCTGCGCCATGAACTGATAGATCGACGGCACGCCGAAAAAGCAGTTGATGCCCCGCTTGGGATCGCTGATCAGTTCGAGCGCGGCCCCGGGATCGAAGGCGCGCATGATCAGCGCGGTGCCGCCCGCATGCAGCACCGGGTTGGTGTAGCAGTTCAGCCCGCCGGTGTGGAACAGCGGCAGCACAGCCAGGAACACCGATGCCGGCGAGATATAGGCCGGACCGCCGAGATTGACGCAATTCCAGAACGTCATGCCGTGGGTGATCACAGCCCCTTTCGGCTGGCCGGTGGTGCCCGACGTGTACATGATCGTCGATATGTCATCGAGCGTTACGCTTTCGGTCTTGTCGAGCGGCGCCGAGGCCGCGATCGCCGCTTCATAGGAACCGCCGGCGCCAAGCAGGAGGGTCGACGGCGTTTCGCAGAGTCTCGCGACCGCAAGCGCGTTATCGCTGAGGTCGGCATCATGGACCATGACCCTGGGCGTCGCATCGTTGACGATGAACTGAAGCTCCGGGACGGTGAAGCGGGTGTTCAGGGGCAGGAAGATCGCGCCTAGCCGCCCGCAGGCGAACTGCACCTCCAGCGTGTCTGACGTATTCATGGCAAGCACGGCGACCCGATCGCCGCGCGCCACCCCGAGCCGGTCCCGCAGATGGGCGGCAAGACGCGAAATCCGCGCATCGAATTGCGCGTAGGAGAGCCGGCGTTCGCTGGCGAGATCGACAACTGCCAGTTTTTTCGGCGTCCGGCGGCCGAAATGGGCAATCCAGTCATAGTGGCGAACCGGCAAAATCTCCTCCGAAGGTCCAGCGGTCCGATGCCGCCTGATGCCGCTTGATCTTGCGCCCTATCTTCCAGATGAGGGGCCGTATCGCAATATGTCTTGCGTTGAATGGCTGGCCGATGGCCTGATCGGCCGTCCCGGCCCGCGGCCCTAGAGCGGGATGGCTTTTGATTGAATCGGTTCTGCCGGCGCGACTTACTTCACCTCTCCCCTTGCGGGAGAGGTCGGATCGCATCGCCAGATGCGATCCGGGTGAGGGGTTGCGATCTATCGTTAGGCCGTAACCCCTCACCCCAACC
>Ga0207930_1000095_pt1 | contig 22206 bp, 20 predicted proteins | sample NGESurshal092012_7_FD_184477 | JGI IMG/M metagenome (GOLD analysis project Ga0207930, IMG submission 184477) | Arctic peat soil microbial communities from Barrow, Alaska - NGEE Surface sample 210-3 shallow-092012 (SPAdes) | ecosystem: Environmental > Terrestrial > Soil > Wetlands > Peat ... | reverse complement strand
ACGCTGAACATCGTCAACGGCGAGTCCGGCAATATTTTTGACGAACACTACAACGATCAGTGGGACGCGTACTACCACGGTCGCACGTTTAGTTTGCCATTTTCGCCGGAGGCCGTGGACCGAGCGGCACAGCATCATCTGCAGCTTCGGCCGCAATGATCCCTGCAGGGTAAAGATTGGCTGTAAATGCGATGGGCGGCCGTGTTGGCCGCCCATTTCAGTTCCAGAAAAGCTCCTGGCCTACGGATCAACCTGCACAACCCCGTACAGCGCACCTCGGAACGAGAGCTGCGTGGGCTGCAGTTGTCCGGTGCTGGTGTCGTATATGTGCAGTACACTTCCCTCGATGACGTACATCGTATTGCGTTTGGGGATCGACTGCATCCCCGTCACCGGTCCATACGGCTGACCCGGAGGAGCGGCCTGGTTGGTTCCCACGTCCACGATCGACAGGCAGCCGGTGGTGACGTTAACGCAAGTGGCGGCACCGATATACAGCTTGGCGTTGTTCGACACCGCCATGGTGGTGTGGGTGCCATCTCCGATAGCGACGGAATTGGTCGTAGTGCGGGTCATGCCGCTGACATTCACCACGTCAAACGTGCCGGTGGATCCGCCGGGATATCCCGCCACATACAGATTTGTGCCCTGCAGCAGGCCTACGCTGGCGCCGCCAACCGCAACCGTTGAGCTAATGGTCTGAGACGCGACATTGAAACTCATCACCGACGGCGGACCTGCCGTGGATCCGCATTCCGGCCCGCAATTTATAACGTACGCGGTGCTGCTATCGCTGCTGAAAAACGCATTGACCGGACGGGCAAAGCCGGAAATCGCCACTGCCGTCGGGGCGGTGGCCGTAGGGTGAATCAACCACATGGTGTCCGCATTGCTGGCGAAGACCAGCAGCGTATTCCCGTCGGGACTGATCGCGACAGTGCGTGCCGAAGGAACACCAAACGTACCAATGATCGAGCCGGTTGAGACGTTGATTACCTGGACGCCACCGGGAGGAGAATTGGTGATGAGGGCGTTCGGCACTGGAACATAAATAAACTTCGAGTCCGGAGAATATAGAGCCATGGTGGCATAGTCCGCCATGGTCACGGCGCCGTTCGTGACTTCCGTCGAATTGGTGATGAACGTAAAGGTGTTGCTCATCGGATCGTAGACCAGCGTTTCCAAATCGTCGGGACTCAGGACTGCAAACGTGAGCGAGGTGGTGACTGTAATGTTCACGGCTGTCCCAGTCAGGCCCGGGCCCGTCACCCCGGTGTTATTGTTGGTCGCCGTGTAATAGGCAGTCGTATCGGTCTGACTGTCCATGATTTGAATATTTCCGGAGTATTGATTGGTAATGAATGCCCGGTTCTGGAGCTTGCTTGGGGCGTTAACCGTCACATTTCCGTTGGGTCCGGTGACGCTGTTGTTACTGCTGCAGGAGGCGATGATCAGGAGTGGAACCAGAGTTCCCAGAAGGAGTACTGCCCGCTTCAAACACGTACCTCGCTCATACTGTTGATATAACTTGAGTTGATGAGTTTCTGCCAAATTATAACAGAGCCCGTAAGGCCATCTCCGCCAGTTGCGCGCGGTGGCCTTATGAGTCGGTTTGCGATAGAGTTTCAGTAACATCCAACTGTCTTCCACCAAAGAGCACAATGCCGACCGACCTGATAACTCGATTGCAAAAAGGAGCCGTCCTCTGCGACGGCGCCATGGGGACCCTGCTTTTGTCCAAAGGGATCTTCATTGACCGCTGTTATGACGAACTGAACTTGTCGCAACCCGACCTCATTCGCGGCATCCATCTGGAGTATCTGCAGGCCGGCGCTGAGGTCATTGAAACAAACACCTTCGGCGCCAATTCGTTTCGCTTGTCGAAACATGGATGTGTGGATAAGTTGGCCGAGATGAATCGCAAAGGGGCCCGTCTGGCTCGCGAGGCCGCCAAGAGCTTTGACGCCTTGGTCGCTGGAGCGGTCGGTCCACTAGGCATCCGCATCGAGCCGCTGGGCAAGATTGCCCTGTCGGAGGCGCGCGAAGCTTTTCGCGAGCAAATCGCGGCCCTGAACGAAGAAGGAGTCGACCTCATTATCCTGGAAACCTTCGTCAACCTCGAAGAGTTACACCAGGCGATCCTGGCCGCGCGCGAAGTCAATCCCAAGCTTCCGGTGGTGGCGCAGGTCACGATTGATGAGGACGGCAACTGTCTCGACGGGTCAAGTCCCGAACACTATGGCCGGCAACTGGAGGAGTGGGGCGCCGACGTCATCGGCATCAACTGCAGTGTTGGCCCGGTGCCCGTGCTCGACGCCTTGGAGCGAGTACGCACCGTAACTACCGTACCGCTTTCGGCCCAGCCCAACGCCGGCATGCCGCGTTCGGTGGACGGCCGCACCATTTTTCTGTCTTCGCCCGAATACATGGCGAATTTCGTCCCGCAATTCGTGGACGTCGGAGTGCGGCTGGTAGGGGGCTGCTGCGGTACTACGCCACGGCACATCCATGAAATGAAGGGCAGGCTGAAGATGAGGCCCGCCCCCGCGCCCATCGTGATTCCCAAGCCGACACCGACAGTGCGTCCTGTGGATCCGCCGCCCATAGCGGAACGCTCACAACTCGGACGCAAGATTGCCAATGGCGAATTTATCGTCATGGTCGAGGTGGTTCCTCCCAAGGGCACAGATGGCACCAGGGAAATCGAGGGCTCCCGCTATCTCAAATCGGTGGGCGTCGATGCCGTGAACATCCCCGACAGCCCGCGCGCCTCGGCCCGTCTCAGCAACCAGGCGCTTTGCCTGATGGTCGCCCAGCAAGTGGGGATTGAGCCGGTGCTGCACTACACCTGCCGCGACCGCAACGTGCTGGGCATTCAGTCGGACTTGCTGGGCGCCAGCGCTCTGGGAATACGCAATCTGATTTGCATTACCGGCGACCCACCCAAGATGGGCGACTATCCTGACGCCACCGCAGTGTTCGATGTGGACGCCATCGGCCTGGTCAACATCGTGCACAATCTGAACCACGGGCTCGACATCGGCAGCAATCCCATAGGCAGCGGCACCAAGTTCGTGATTGGGGTCGGGGCCAATCCTGGCGTGCCCAACATCGACGAGGAAATTCGCCGCTTTGAGTACAAAGTCCAGGCCGGAGCCGAGTACGTGGTGACGCAACCTGTTTTCGACTTGCGTCTCCTGGAGGATTTCCTGCGCCGCATTGAGCACTGTCGGATACCCGTCGTCGCAGGCATCTGGCCGCTGGTCAGCGCCCGCAACGCCGAGTTCATGAAGAACGAGCTGCGAGTCTCCGTCCCCGACGAAATCATTGCGCGCATGTCCCGGGCCGCCACCGCCGACGCCGCCCGAGCCGAAGGCGTGGCCATCGCCCGCGAAATGCTCTCGGCCGTACGCAACATGGTGCAGGGGGCGCAGATCAGCGCTCCCATGGGACGCTACTCGTCAGCCATGGACGTGCTGGAAGCGCTGGGCAGTTCGAAGAGCTCTTCAGTATAGGCGCACTGGCAAATCTGTTTCACAATTTGTCTAAGGAGTTCCTCATGAAGTCGCTGGTGTTCGCGCTGTTTGCCGTGCTGCTCCCGACCATGTCGTCAGCGCAGGACTTGCCCGTGCTCGTGTCCACGGAGATGCCTGAACTGTTGACAATTTACAAGGGCCTCCACCAGCACCCCGAGTTGTCGCACCAAGAGAAGCAAACTTCGGCTTTGCTGGCCGACGACCTTCGCAAGGCCGGCTTCACTGTCACCGAAAACGTCGGTAAGTACGACGATGGAACACAGGCTTACGGAGTCGTTGCGGTCATGAAGAACGGCACCGGCCCCACCGTATTAGTGCGCACTGACTTGGACGCCCTGCCTGTTGAAGAGAAGACCGGGCTCCCGTACGCAAGCACCGTGCGTTCGAAGAACGAGGTCGGCGACGACGTCGGCGTGATGCACGCCTGCGGACACGACATCCACATCACCACCATGATTGGCGTCGCCCGCGCGCTGTCGCAAATGAAGAGCCAGTGGCATGGCACGCTGATTCTGATCGGACAGCCCTCGGAAGAGCGCGTGGATGGCGCGCGCGCCATGCTAAAGGACGACCTCTATTCCCGCTTTGGCAAGCCGGATTACGCTCTCGCCTTGCACGATGACTCCACGTTCGAGGCGGGCAAAGTCGCAGTGGTAAGTGGCCCGGTGCTGGCTGGTTCGGCATCAGTCGATGTGATCATGCGTGGACTGGGCGGGCACGGCGCAAGGCCCGAAGCAACCAAAGACCCGGTGGTGATGTCCGCTCAATTCATCAATGCCATCCAGACTATCGTGAGTCGGCAGATCGCGCCCCAGGATCCGGCTGTCGTCACCGTGGGGTCGATCCACGGTGGAACCAAGCGCAACATCATCCCTGACCAGGTCACCATGCTGCTGACGATTCGAACCTTCAGCGATCAGCTCAAGAGCACCATCATCGCCGACCTGACGCGCACGGCGCAGGGCGTGGCGCTCGCTGCGGGAGTACCCGAGAACCGCGCTCCCATCGTCACCAACCACGAAAGTGAAAGCGTCCCCGTAACCTACAACGACCCAACGCTCACGGCGAAATTGAAGCCGGTGTTTGTGCGTGTACTTGGCGCTGAGAACGTTTTGGAGCGCAAGCCAGAAATGGGCAGCGAAGACTTCGGTCTGCTCGGCTTGGAGAACCATCAGATTCCGGTCTTCATGCTGCGGGTTGGCGCTGTCGCTCCGGAAAAAATGGCGGAAAGCCAGCGTACCGGCCAGCCGTTGCCGTCGCTGCACTCGAGCCTGTTCGCGCCGCTGCCCGAACCGACGATTCGCACTGGCGTCATCGCCATGACCGCAGCCGTTGTGGACCTAATGAGCAGATGATTGCTTCGACACGTTGAGCGGCTGATCGGCGGAAGATAGTGCGAAAGTACTACCCCCAGCTCTGTCATTTTCTCGAATTCTTGTTGATCGCTTTTTGCCGATCGGGGATAGAATGTCCGAGGGAGTCTAAGCTTGGCCAAGTTTGAGGAATCTCTCCAACGCCTGGAAGCGATCGTAGCTGAACTGGAAAAGGGAGAAGTTCCCTTGGACCGGGCGCTGGAACTTTTTGATGAGGGCATGAAGCTATCGGGTTCCTGCCGCAAGGAACTCGAAGCCGCCGAAGGCAAAGTAGAAATCCTGCTGAAACGCGATGGCAAGCTTCAGCCGGAAGCCTTCGAATCCATGGCCCAATCTGGCGACGCTGGCAAATCCTAGGTCGCCTTAGCGTTGTTCTTCTCTTCGCAGCGATGCGCTGCACCCTTCGTCGTTTGTCTGGCTGCGCCGTCCGTCTATATCGGCTCAAAAGAAGGGGTGTTGCCATGGGGCCAATCAATATCGTTCTCGCTCACCGCGACCCTGCACTCACTGAAAACCTGGTGCGATCGATTCAAAGACAGTTCTGCGATGTTGCAACTGCCAATAATCTGGACGAAATTCGGGTTACGATTACCCGAGTCAGAGCTCCGCTCGCGATCGTGGATCTCGAACTCATCGACTTCTCCCAGCTAGGAGAACTTTGTCACGAGTTTCCCGGGACCGCATTTGTTTGCACCCATCGCCTCGCCGACGATGCCATGTGGTCACAGTCCCTGGCCATGGGTGCCGTGGATTGCTGCCTCGCCGGCGACGTGCCTAAAATCCTGCTGGCGTCGGACCGCTTCGTAGCGATCAACCAATCGCAGGCGCATTCTGCCGCCTGACATGCTTTTTCGCGGGCGTCACACCGGCGCCCGCTTGACTGCGTCCCCACTGCCGTTTAGCTTGGAGAGTTCACCCGAGTCAGTGTGCATTGATATCTCTCCGGCTATTTTCCGTACTCCAACTCCGTCTTCGCAGGACTAATTCCCTGTTTCTCCTTCCTCTACTGGCCGGGCTGATCGCCTGCATGCCGCTGTTCGCCGTCGCCCAGACTACCCAGACGACCAAGAGCGCGCTGACTTCGACCGCGATGGACGAGTTGCCCGCCCGCATGAACGCTGTCGGTGTCGCCCAGCAGACGGGAGATGTCGCCAAAATCGCCGAGGCGAACCGCGGACTGATTGCGGTCGCGCTGCGCGCCATGGCCGAACTCAAATTGTCCCAGGGAGACACCCAGCAGAGCATTGACCTCTATAAGCGCTCCCTCGAATTCGAGAACACTCCTAACGCGCACATTGCCCTGGCGCTTGCCTACATGCGCGCCCAGCGTACCGACGACGCGCTGGCCGAGATCGGACCGATTCTCAAGGCCGATCCCAAGAACGCCGACGCCTGGAACGTGCAGGGCAAGCTGTTGATGGACAAAAAAGAATATCGCCCGGCTGCCGAGTCGTTGACTCGCTCGCTGGAGTTGCAGAGCAATGTTTTTGTGGCCTACGCGCTGGCCACGGCCTACCTCGATCTGCACGAGACCGACAAGGCCGCGGCGATCTTCAAGCAGCTCTCCACCGCCACCGGAGATAACGCGAGCGTGTACATCATGACCGGCCGCGCCTATCAGAATGCGGGCATGATGGACGACGCTGTGCGCGAGTTCACTCACGCTGCCCAGATCGACGCCAAGAAGTCGCGCGCCCACTACTTCATTGGACTCGTCTACATGACGCAGAACGAGTGGGTCGCTACTCCCCAGGCCCGCCAGCAATTTGTTGAAGAAGTCAAAGTGAATCCCAAGGACTTCTTTGGCAACTTCTTTCTCGGCTACATCGACAACGCCGAAAAGAACTACGACGCCTCTGACCGCTATCTGAGCGTCGCCGCCGCTGACAAGCCCGACTGGCCCGAACCCTACCTTTATATGGGCCTCAATGCTTACGCCCGCCACGACGATAAAGAGGCGGAAGCGCTTCTGCGCAAGGCCATCGCGCTGACCGGAGATGACAAGGCCCGCAACAACTACCAGATCCGACGGGCTTATTACGTATTAGGGCGGATCTGCATCGTGAGCGGTCGCAAGGACGAGGGCGTCGCCTACACCAAGATTTTCTCAGAGATGCAGGACAAAACCATGGCTGACAGCCGCGCCAATACTCCGGCCTCCAAGACTCAGGGGACGATGGGATCCGGCATGGCCGGTGAGCCCTCCGTGCCTACGACGGCAGTCCTCGACCCCGGCGCGCAGCCCGGCGAAAAGGCACGGCAACTCTCGCCGCAAGAGAAAGCTGAAGTCAAGACCGCCGAACAGCGGTTGAGCTTGCTCCTCGGCAATTCGTACAACGACCTTGGGACCTCGGAAGCGCGGCAGAAGCAGTACGCCATGGCACTGGGCTACTTTCAACAGGCGGAAAAATGGAATCCCGCCGTTCCGCACCTGATGCGCAATATCGGATTCTCCGCTTTTCGCGCCACTGATTACTCCGAAAGCGCACGCGCCTTGAAGGTGGCCGTCCAGCAGGAACCCGGTGACAAAATCATCCCGCCCATGCTCGCCATGGCGCTGTATTCCAGCGAGCAGTATGCGGACGCCGCCAAGGCCTTTGAGCAGGTCGGTGATGTTGCCTACGCAGATCCCCGCGTCGCCTGCGCCTGGGCGTCGTCGCTGGCGCATACCAACCAGTCCGACAAGGCTGCCGCGATCCTCACACGTCTGTCGCAGCAACCGCTGGCCCCGGACGCGCTCCTGCTCGTCGGCCAGGTGTATGGCGAGATGGGCAATCAGCAGCAGGCGCTCGCCACATTTCAGAAGGCGATCCAGGCAAATCCGTCTCTGAAGCGGGCACATCTCGACTCCGGTCTGGCTCAGCTTCGTCTCAAGCAGCCCGCTAAAGCCATCGCCGAATTCGAGGCCGAAATAAAGCTCAACCCTGACGACGCAGAAGCGCAATACCAACTCGGCAAGACCCTGCTGGAACAAGGAAGCACGAAAGACGCGATACCTCACCTGGAGGCCGCGGCCAAGCTCAGTCCCAACTTCGAAGACGTGCATAACCAGTTGCAAATTGCATACCGCAAGGCCGGCCGCATCGCCGACGCCAATCGCGAAGCTAAAATCGCCGCCGACAGCAAGAGCAAGCCTGCCTCGAAGAACGCGCCGAATTAGTCACTAACCACTAGGAACTGACCACTAGCCACTTGCTTGTTATACTTCCCTCTTAATGCTCAAGGACATCCTCGAACAAGGACGCATTGTCACCGACCAGTCCCTGGAGCGCCTGCTCCCGCCGCCCACGCAATATCCCACGTCGATCCACCAGGCGATGCGCCACAGCGTATTCGCGGGAGGCAAGCGTTTGCGTCCCATCCTCTGCATGGAGGCTGCTCGCGTGGTTGCCGGTTGCGTTCCACCCGGCGTCGAAGAACTTGGCTCTGCGCTGGAGATGCTGCACACCTATTCGCTCATTCACGACGACCTGCCAGCGCTCGACAATGACGACTTGCGCCGCGGCCGGCCGACCTGCCACAAAGTTTTTGGCGACGCCATCGCGATTCTCGCCGGGGACGGCCTGCAAACCTACGCGTATGAAGTCCTCGCCAAGTTAGAGTGTCCTGCCGAGGCGCGCGTCGCCATCATTGCGGAAGTCGCGCACGCCACCGGCACCATCGACGGCATGATCGGCGGACAAGTGATGGACCTTGAGGCCGAGCACCAGCATCCTGACGCCACGACGCTGGAGTACATTCATCGTTCCAAGACCGGGGCGCTGCTTACCGCCAGCGTCGTCACCGGTGGACTCTACGCCGGAGGCGATGCTTCGCAGGTGCAGAGCCTACGCGACTTTGGCATGAACATCGGACTGGCCTTCCAGATTGTCGACGACGTGCTCGATGTGACCCAGACTTCGGAGCAACTTGGCAAGACCGCAGGTAAAGACACCGCGACCGACAAGGCAACCTATCCTTCGCTATTTGGAATCGAGGCTTCGATCAAGAAAGCCGACGAACTGGTGACGAAGGCCAACGACGCGCTCGACCGTTTCGGAGAAAACGCCAACGACCTGCGCGAGATCGCAGCCTTCCTGGTGGAGCGCAAGAAATGAGCGCTCAGCCTCTTGACGTTCTCGCCATCGCCGCCCATCGCGACGACGTGGAACAAACTTGCGGCGGCACGCTGCTGAAGATAGCGCGCCAGGGCGCGCGCACCGGCATCCTTGACCTCACCCAGGGAGAGTTGGGTACGCGCGGCTCTGCCGAATCTCGCGCCAGTGAAGCCGCCGACGCAGCCCGCATCCTGCAAGTTGCATGGCGCGAGGCCCTCGACATTCCCGATGGCCGGGTCGAAAACACTTACGCCAACCGAATCAAGATCGCCCGCGTAATCCGCGAGCAGTGCCCACGCGTGGTCATCCTGCCCTACTGGAAGGGCCGCCATCCCGACCACTACACCTGCGCGACGCTGGGCTACGAAGCCTGCTTTCTCGCGGGTCTCTCGCGGCTAGGACAGACGCCGGCTACACATGACATCAACCCTTTCACGCTGCGTGCCCTATGCAGCCTTCCTCCGCACCGCCCCTTCAAGATCGTGTACGCCACGCTCTACTACGACGTACGCCCAACATTTGTGGTGGACATTACCGCCGAGTTCGAGGCCAAGCTCGAATCCATCTTCGCCTACAAGGAGCAGTTCGCCGACCAGGCCGCCGGCAGCAAAGACTTCCCCGCCCACGCCGAGATTCGCGAGCGCGTCGCCTCGATGGCGCACTTCTACGGCATGATGGCCGGCGTAAAGTGCGGCGAACCGTTCTTCCAGAAAGAAGTCGGGCTGGTGGATGACTTGCGGTTGGTGCCAGTGCAGTCGATCTGAACAACAATTTGGAGTTTCCAGTTTCAAGTTTCGAGAAACATCGATCCCGGCTCATCAGCATTCGGCGCCCAAACACCTGTTGCAAGAAACTCGCGCCGTTAAATTGAAATGCCGGGTTTGACTCGAAACTTGAAACTAGATTCTCATCGCCACCGTCACTCCATCCCTCAACGGAATGATCGTCGTATACCAGTTGGGCGACTTGTACACCAACTCATTGAACTCCACGATGGCACGCGTGTTCTTGTCGGGCTCATGGTCAGGTTTCACATCAGGATTGCCCGCCGCATAGCTCACGTCACCACGCCACAGCGTGTTGTCGGTGACGAATAGGCCGCCACGCCGCACCCGCCCCGGAGCCATGCGCGCGGCCCGCGGATAGTCGTGTTTGTCGATGTCCAGAAATAGAATGTCGAACTGCTCCTTGCGCTCCGACAGCACCTCCAGCGCATCGCCCACGTGCACCTCGATGCGATCGGCCACACCGGCCTGCTTGAAGTAGCGGCGCGCCTCGTCGGAATTCTTGCGGCTGCCATCCGTATAGTGCACCTTTCCACCGTCACCCACGGCCATGGCCCACCAGATGGTCGAGTAACCCACCGCCGATCCCATCTCGAACACCGTCTTCGCATTTATCAGCCGGGCGTACTGGTAGAACAACCGTCCCACCGCCGGCCCCACGATAGGAATGTCGCGTTCCTTCGCCTGCCGCTCGATTTCCTGCAGCGTCGCGCTGCGCTCCGGCAGCATGGCATAGAGGTAGTTCTCGACCTTCGGATCAGTGATCATATGGGCTTTTCGCTAATGCTAATTACCAGTTACCAGTCACCTCTTGCCGTGCCCTATCCCAACGTCTGTCCCGCCTGCATCTCCACCACTTCCGGTCCGCCTACACCCAGCAGCGACTTGAGGTGCACCGGCCGTCCAATCAGCGGGGGAAACGTCCCATAATGCATGGGAATGACAAACTTCGGTTGCAGCAATTTGCAGGCGTAGGCGGCCTCGCGCGGACTCATCGTGAAGAGATCGCCTATCGGCAACAATGCAATCTCCGGCGCATACAACTCGCGAATGATCGCCATGTCGCCGAACACGGCCGTGTCGCCTGCGTGATAGAGCTTCACGCCACCCGGCAGCTCAAGCACGTAGCCGCAAGCTTCGCCGCCATAGACGATGCTGCCGTCGTCTTCCATGATGCCGCAGGAGTGTACGGCCTGGGTCATCGTAATCTTCACCCCGGCCACCGTCTGCGTGCCTCCTTTATTCATGGGAGCAATCGACTCCACGCCCTTCTTCTTCGCCCACATGCACAGCTCGAAAATCCCGACTACGGTAGATTTGTGCTGCTTCGCGATCTTCACCGCGTCGCCGATGTGGTCGTTATGGCCATGGGTGCAGATCAACGCGTCGGCCTTTTTCACATCGCGCTCGTCTTCCGGACACAGCGGGTTGCCCATCACCCACGGGTCCACGTACACGCTCTTGCCATCCGCGGTTTCAATGCGGAAGGTCGAGTGTCCCAGCCAGGTCAGACGGTTCCCTTGTAGATTCATGATTCCCCCGTGCGTAGTCGAGAATGATTGCCAATGAATTATCGAGCTTGCGACTGGATCCAGCCGCGATATCCGCCTGAAAGCGAAATCACGTTGTTAAATCCCATGCGCTTGAGGCTGAGCGCGGCCAGCGCTGACCGAAAGCCTCCCGCGCAGTACAAAACTATCTTGCGGTCCTTGTCGGTGGTGATTTTATCGATGTCGCGCTCCAGAATTCCACGGGGCATGGGGACCGCACCCGCGATCGTGCCTTTGGCGTGTTCGTCCGGCTCACGCACATCGATGAGCGTGAAGTCTTCGCCAACCTGCTGCATGCGCAAAAGATCGCCGGGGCCAATCTCCTGGATTTGGCTCCTTGCTTCGTCGACAATTTGCTTAAACTCTGGCAACGGCATTCCCGTTCTCCTGCTCCGTTCTGCGATTCCGCTGGCGTGGAGAATTCTATTGCCTGGATAGCGAGGCCGCAACCACCGTCCACGATACACCGTAAACCTGCGTGGGATGCGCCCCTGGGCGATATCCACATTACTCGCTGCTATCATGTGGGTTGAGTTCTGGCGTAATGACGACCTCCACGCAACCCAACATTTCACCCGCGTTCGACCGCTACCTGCTGGAAGTGGCCGATGCGGTGAATACCACGTTGGACCTCAACACGCTGCTGCAACGCATCGCCGAGATGCTGAAGCGCCTGCTCGATTACGAAATTTTCGCCATCCTGCTGCTCAACGAAAAAACCCAGGAGTTGCGCGTGCGCTTCCAAGTGGGGCATCCCCCGGAAGTCGCCGAGCGCATTCGCATCAAGGTTGGTCAGGGCGTTACCGGACAGGCCGTGCTCCGTCGCGAGGCGGTCATGGTGAACGACGTTTCGGCGGAGGAGAATTTCATCAACTCCGCGCCCGGCGTCCATTCCGAACTAGCGGTACCACTGATCGCCAAGAACAAAGTGATCGGCGTGCTGGACGTGGAAGCCGCGCAGGCCAACGCCTTCACCGAGGAACACAAGCAGCTACTGACGCTGTTTGCTTCGCGCATTGCAGTTGGCATTGAGAACGCGCGGCTCTATACGCAGGTCGCCCGTCAGGCGCGTCAGCTCACGCTGTTGACTGAGATCAGCCGCGAGTTGACCTCGATCCTTAACGTGGATCAACTCTTGCAGCGCATTGCCGACCTGGTGACCCGCATCATCGATTATCAGATGTTTTCCATTCTCCTGGTCGACCCCACGGGCACTGTTCTACAACACCGCTTCTCTCTGCGCTTCAAAGAGAGCGTGCACCTGAAGCACGAGATCCCAATGGGCCAGGGCCTGGTGGGCTACGCAGCGCAAAATGGACAGGCGGTGCTGGTTCCCGACGTCAGCAAGGACCCACGCTACATCAAGGCCAACCCGGAAACGCGATCCGAACTTTGCATTCCGCTGATCTACAAGGAAAAGGTCATTGGCGTGCTCGACATCGAACACACCCGCCGCGGGTACTTTACCGAAGACCACGTCCGCATTATGACCACCATGGCGGCGCAGGTCGCTATTGCCATTGAAAATGCCACGCTCTACGAGCGTATTGCGCGCCAGGAGCAGCGCCTGGAGCACGACTTCGCGCTGGCCCGCGAACTTCAGTTCCGCCTGTTGCCGCAGAAGCTGCCAAAGTTACGGCACGCGGAAGTGGCGGCACGCTTTGCTCCGGCCCGTCAGATCGGCGGCGACCTCTACGATTTTCTCAAGTACAGCGGCCACGGCAACATCGGCATCGCGGTTGGCGACGTCAGCGGCAAAGGCGCTCCAGCGGCCATCTACGCGGCGCTGGTCAGCGGCATCACACGCTCGCATTCGGCGGAAGAACCGAGCGCCGCCGGCATGCTCGAGGCCATCAACCTTTCACTCGCCGAGCGCCCCATCGACGGCCAGTATGTCTCCATGATCTACGCCATCTGGGACGACAGCCAGCGCCGCTTGCAAGTCGCCAATTCCGGGCTGCCCCGTCCCCTGCATCTGCGTGACGGAAAGTTCGAAGAGATTCCCGTGACCGGGCTGCCGATAGGTTTGTTCTCCAGCGCCACTTATGACGAAAGCAACCTGCACGCGAAACCGGGCGATGTGTTCCTGTTCTTGAGCGATGGCATCACCGACGCCACCAGTTCGGCAGGCAACATGTTTGGGCGCGGCCGATTGGAGAAAGCCGTCCTCAAGAACGCCGACCGCAGCGCCGACGAAATCGCGCAGGCCATCTTCAGCGCAGTGTCGGAGCATGCCAAGGGAGTCGAGGCGTTCGACGATCAGACCATCGTGGTACTCAAGGTGAAAGGAACTCCCGCCAAGAAGTGAGCGACTCTCGTCCGCAGGAACGCCCGCCCGCCTTCACCTATAGCCGGAACGAAAGTTCGCGGCCCTCGTCTCCGCGCGAACTCTTTGCCGACGAAGTCCCTCTCCGCCAACTTGCAGAGCGCTACGGAACTCCGCTGTACGTCTATTCGGCGACGACCATTCGCCAGCGTTACCAGCAATTCGACGAGGCTTTTTGCGATTGCGAACACACTCTATGTTATTCCGTGAAGGCCAACTCGAACCTGTCGATCCTGAAACTGCTGGCTTCTCTGGGCAGCGGCTTCGACATCGTGTCGGGCGGCGAACTGCGGCGCGTGCTGCACGCCAGCCGCAAGTCTTTGTCCCAGGTCGTCTTCTCCGGCGTTGGAAAGTTGCCAGAAGAAATCGACCTCGCGCTGCGCTCGGGCATTCTGTTGTTTAACGTGGAGAGCGCCGCCGAACTCCAGATGCTCGGCGCTCGCGCCACCCACCTGCGCAAGACGGCCAAGTTCGCGATCCGGGTGAATCCTGACGTGGACGCTCGCACACACCCCTACATTTCAACGGGACTGCACGAACATAAATTTGGAGTGCCCATGCGCGAAGCTCCTGAGCTCTATCGCCAGGGCGCAGCGTCGCGCCACCTGAAAGCCGCTGGCGTCAGCGTTCACATCGGTTCGCAGATCGTTGACGTCGATCCCTTCCGCGAAGCCATGGACCGCGTCGCTTCCCTGGTTCGCGTCTTGCGCCAAGAGGGACATGACATCCGCTACGTCGATGCAGGAGGTGGACTGGGGATCTCGTACGCGAAGAATGCTAAACTGAATTTTCCCGCCCGGGTGAAGTCGTACGCGTCTGCGATTGTTCGTCCGCTGAAACGCCTCGGTGTTCATGTACTACTTGAACCTGGACGTTCCATCATTGGTCCGGCGGGAGTCTTGCTGACTCGCCTCATTTACCGCAAACAAAATGATGGCAAGCAGTTCTTCATAGTGGACGCTGCCATGAACGACCTCATGCGTCCTTCGCTCTACGGGGCCCATCACGAGATCGTGCCCGTCGCACTCGGTGCCAACAGCGACACGCTTTGCAAGGTCGATGTGGTCGGGCCCATCTGCGAGAGCGGCGACTTCTTCGCCCGCAACCGCGAGTTGCCCCCGGCGCAAGAAGGAGATCTTCTCGCCATTCTCGACGCCGGAGCGTATGGCATGTCACTAGCGTCGAACTACAACACTCGCCCGCGCGCCGCGGAGGTCCTGGTGGACGGCAAAAAAAGCCGCCTGGTGCGGAAGCGCGAAACGGTCGCCGATCTTATGGCACTTGAGCGCAGGTAGTACTCCCCACTTCGGCTCCATACTATTTAGTTCTTGTGTTACCGCGATTTTCCCGATTGCCTTTAGCCGCGAGTTGGCCTATCCTCGCTTTCCATTGGAGAGCCCATGCAACCCAACCAATATGATGCCGCGACTTCGACCGCAGTGTGTGTCTGGTGCTATTCCCAATACTTGAAAAGTACAAGCAGGGCTCGGGAAGGACAGACATTCTGCTCGAAAAAATGCGAAATCGAGGCACGATTCTGGCTGCACGATAACTTGAAACCGGCAACTGAATAATTAACCGGGCGCGGCTCGTCAGTCGCGCCCTTACCAACATAACTTCTACATGGAATCGGGCAGGCGAACGCTACCCTCGTTGACCGCGGTTCGTAGTTCTTTCACTAACCACTATCCACCAACCACTAACCACTACCTCACCGCTGGCCCCACTTCAATTTGTTGCGCAGCACATCGAAGAAGGTCCGCCGCAGGCGCATAAGTTTCACCTTGTGGCCGGCACGCTGACAGAAGACCCGGTCTCCCTGTTCTACCGGAAGGCCGATCTGTCCGTCGATGCTGAGGAACGCCTGTTCTTCGCCGGTCTCGACTCGCAGCTCGATCTGCGACGTCTCCGTCACCACCAGCGGACGATGGGTCAACGAGTGCGGACACACAGGCGTAACCACGAAAGCGTCCACCGAGGGCATCAGCACGGGCCCGCCCGCCGCCAGCGAATAGGCGGTCGATCCCGTCGGCGTCGCGATGATCACGCCGTCGGCCTTGTACTGAAACACGAAGTTGCCGTCAATGTAGAGGTCAAACTCCACCAGCCGCGAGATTGCGCTCTTGTTCACTACAACATCATTCAGCGCAAAGTTTTGCGAGATGCATTGCGCATTGCGAACCAGCCGGCAATCGAGCACCGAGCGCTCTTCCACGGGACACTGCCCCTGATCGATGGCCTCCAGCGCCACGTAGAGTTCGTTCAGCGGTACTTCGGTCAGGAACCCCAGCGAGCCCAGGTTCACCGCCAGGATGGGCACACCTTCGTGCGCCACCGAGCGGGCCGCGGAAAGCAGGGTGCCGTCACCTCCCAGCACCAAGGCAAAGTCCGGATGCTTCTTTCCGATCTCTAAGCGCGAGATCACCTGCTCGCAGTTGGTGTAGCGGGCGGTTTCTTCGTCCATGTAAAGCTGATAGTCGCGCTGGCGAAACCAGCTCAGCAGCTCGGGCAGGATGGCGCCCAGCTCCGTCTTCCCCGGCTTGGAGATAATCGCGGCTGACTTCATGTCTGTGAAAAAGTTCCCTGCCAGTGTAGCGCACGCGCCGCGCATTTGGCAGAGATCGGCATGTAGAAGACACGCCAGCCGTGCGATTGAGCAGTACTATAAGTTAGTCTTGGAAGTTCGAGCGAAGGAAAGACCTGATCGCGAAGGCGCTTCGAAAAGCCAAGCTGGAGTATTCAGTCGAGTGTTCGAGCGTTACACAGAAAAGGCCCGCCGCGTAATCTTCTTTGCGCGCTACGAAGCCAGCCAGTACGGCTCTCCGTACATGGAGACGGAGCACCTGCTCCTCGGCATCCTGCGCGAGGACAAGGCGCTCACCCGTCGCTTTCTTCGGTCTCCTGGCACGGGCGAAATGATTCGTAGGCAGATTGACGCGCACACCACCATCCGGGAGCAAGTGCCTACTTCCGTCGACTTGCCCTTGAGCGACGAATTCAAGCGGATACTGGCGTATGCGGCCGAGGAGGCCGAACTGCTCGCCCACAAGCATATCGGGACCGAGCATCTGTTCCTGGGGTTGTTGCGCGAGGAGAAGTGTTTTGCCGCTGAAATTCTGCACGAACAAGGACTGAGGTTATCAAGTGTGCGCGAAGAACTTGCGCGCAGCGACGACGCCCCCATCGCGGAGCCGCCTTCAACCCGTTCCCATCTCTCAATCGTGGCGATCAGTTCGATTCCAGCGGGCGCCGAAATCGAAGTTGACAGTGCTTTCTTGGGACACACTCCCGCTGAAGTGCCCCTCGTAATTGGCGAAAGGATGATAACCGTCACCAAGCAAGGCTATAGGCCTTGGCGAAGAATGTTGCAGGTTTTGTCGGGTGGTAAGCAGACTATATCCGCTGAGCTTGAGCAACTTCCTCAGTAACTGCGAACCACTGTCAGGATCGCGAGAATCGCGCGAGCAACAGAAACTCCCGATTCCCCTCGGTCCCCAGGATGGGGGACTCGATCACCTCGATCTCCGCCCCGCCCAATTCCGCAACCGTCGCCCTCACTCGCTCCACCGCCGCTTGGTGCGCCTCGGGGTCGCGTACGATTCCGCCTTTCCCTACATTCTCGCGCCCTACTTCGAACTGCGGTTTCACCAGCACCACCAGCTCGAACCCGCTGGAGGCGACCCTCGCGCACCGCACTACCGCAGGCAGCACCAGCGTCGCGGAGATGAACGACACGTCCATGGCGATCAGGCCAATCGGACTTCGCTGCGCGGCGTCCGGCCAAATCTGTTCTGACGTGAGATAACGAGCATTGGTTTTCTCCAGCAGCCTGACCCGAGGATCCCCTCGCAGTTTCATGTCAATCTGCCCGTATCCGGTATCGACAGCGATCACCTGCGCTGAGCCTTGTTGCAGCAGGCAATCGGTGAATCCTCCGGTGGAAGTTCCGATGTCTATGCAAACCTTGTCGCGCACATCAATGTGCCAGTGTTCGATTGCCCGCGCCAGCTTCAACCCTCCCCGACTGACGAACGGCATCTCGTCACCGAGTATTCGGATGACCGCCTCGTCATCGACACTGGCGCCGGATTTCTCGATCTTCTGGTCATTCACGAGGACGCGGCCCGCCAGCACCAGGGCCTGAGCGCGCTCGCGAGAAGTTACCAGGCCACGCTGCAGAATCAGTTTGTCGAGCCGAACCTTCATCGCGTCAGACTAGCACGTCGGATTTGCCACTCGCCGATTCGATTCTTCTCCGACTACTTCGCGCTTCGAGGTTAGCCTCGCATCGCCCCGCGCGCATCCGCACTTGGTTCGGTGCAGAATGTTGAAGACTCACTATTGCGAGCAACTTAGCTTTCTCGGAATGGGTGATTTCCACAACGTTATTCACATTCGTGTTGAAAACTGTGACGAAATATTAATCCCGCGCTTGCAAACTGCACGCGTCTCTTCACCACTACCACCATCGCGGCGCGGGCTTCCCCACTTCCGCGTCGCTTTCGCCTCCGAACCCGTGGCAATTCGCTTGCTATACAATGATCGTTCTCGGAGACCCGCCAGAATGGCCGCCACTACAACCAATCGCCCCAAGTCAGCCGGGCGAGCCCCCGATCCGGTGATCGAAATAGTTTCAGCAAAATCTTCCCTTCCCACCGACGCCTCGCCGTCGAATCCGGTGGTGTTGCGCACACTCTACTCGGTAATGCTGAAAACCCGTTTGCTGGAGGAACACGTCCTCGCCTTGCTTCGTGCGGGAAGGATTCCCGGTGTACCGGTGCCCATTCTCGGAGGCGAGGCCACCGAAGTCGGCGCCTGCATTGGTCTGCAGCCGGACGACACTTTCGCCACCACGCAGCCCAAGCTGTCCACCCAAGTGATCAGTGACACGCCGCTCCAGGGGGTGTTTGCTCAGCTGTTCAATTTCGAGAAGGAATATCTTGGCGCGCATCCCTCCACCGACGCCGCTACACTGCGGGTGGTTCCGCAGACCGCAACCATTGAGGGACAATTCAACATCGCTGCGGGAGTTGCGTTAGCGTATCGCCGGCAAAAGAACACGGACGTCGTAGTAACCATGGCCGATGACGGTCTCGCGGCCCTCGGTTTCTGGCATGAAGCCGCCAGCATTGCCGCCAGCCAGCGACTGCCCATTGTCTTTGTGGTCGAGAACAGCGCGCAAGCCCATCCTGACACGGCCAATGTTTTCCGGGCTGACCAAGACCTGCGCGATCGCGCCGAGGCTTACGGTTTCCCTGGCATCACCGTCGATGGGAACGACATCGTCGCCGTCTGGCGCGTCACCCAGGAATCTATCCATCGCGCTCGTAGCGGCGCCGGGCCCACCCTCATCGAGTGCCGCACTTGGCGCTGGCACGCCGAGGCGGATCAAGACTCTGGGGCCAAGGGCAACTCCTCGAAGGCGCGAAGGCAGCACGACCCGCTCCATCACATGGAGCATTACATGAAGAAGCGCAGCCTATGGAAGCAATCGTGGAAAGACAATCTCGTCGAGGAGTACCGCGCTGCCCTTGCCAACGCGGTCGCATTCGCGGAAGAGTCCTCGCGCTCGCTCTAGGTCGGTGCAGGGCCCGCCTACTTACCGGAAGAAACTACCCTTTCGGCAGCAGCACCAGGATCAGCGTCGCCAGCGGCCCCAGCAATATTGACAGCAGGAACCACAGCAGTCCGCTCTTCTGTTTACCTTGCGCCAGACCGGCGTTGATCAGCGCCAGCGTTCCCCATCCCACGAAATACTCCGGAGCGAAATTCATAACTTTCCCCCAAACAGCACGAGCGCGGAATCTTCCGCGCTCTGCCGTAATCGTTGATGTAGCTTCCGTCTTTACAGCTTCTCGTAAAAATCGCACGCCGAGCACGAAATATACATGCCGCCCGGAATATCGCGCTCGCGATCTTTTACCCGCTTCACGATGCGGGTGGGCTTGCCGCACTTGGGGCAATCCGTGCTCTTGGTGGTGTCCATGACCTTCTTGCGATCTGCAGTTTTTGCGATTTTCGCCATTGCTCTCTCCTCAAGTAATTCTTCCGGACAGATATTTCCCGCGGTCGGGCAACACTGGCTTGATGCGGAGGGCAACACGTGACGGCCGAAGCGGAAAGGCGCGGCCAGCGCGAGATGCACATGTCTCAAGCTCACGCCCCATGTGGAGCGGCTTCGACTGCAGGCGGGCGCGCGTAGCGCCACTCTCTATTCGCCGGGTACCATCTGATTTTACATGAGAGTCAAATCTTGCGCTCGACTCAGACTGCATTAACCGCGGACGTCTTCCCGCGCGAGAGTAACACAGGTTTTCGTGCCACAGGCTTCTGCGGCAGTTGGGGCGCCACAGATCTTGCGGGTCTTATATCGAAAACCGGATTATACTTCTGACCTCATTGGAGTTCGATCTTCTCAATTACTAACGCGCTCGAACCTCCTCGTTGAAAGACCTTCCCGGTGGCCGTGACCTTTTGTCCTGCGAAAGGTAGAAGCTTTTCGTTTTGCCCGCTCGACGGCGTAGTGTCGGCAATGGGCCAGTAGATTGTCCCGTCGTTTGTCAGGATCACCAGCGGAGATCCCGCCTTCGCACAGGCAATGGCGCAATCCTTGCTGATGGGCTGCTTGAGGCCCTTGGTGAATGCGCATGCTGAATCCAGAACATAGCCCTTCACCGTGATGGGCTTCCCGGCATCGTAACCTGTAGCCAAAACAGCGACCGTCAACACGAAGGCAAGTGTGAGTTTCGAAACCACACGAAGATTCATTTGTGTCATCCTTCCTGAAATCAATACTGAGGTTTCTCAAAAGCTAGTTGCAACCCTTTCGCAGCGCAATACTGCAAAGGCACTACGGGGGAACCGTCTTCCGAACCGCTTACAGGACGCTCGTTTGACCACCCTCTTTCACCCCTGCTACGTTCATTAGTTCGTCTCTCCCCGGGCTTTGATCTGGGTGCCCCCGTTCTACCGCCCGTTTTTGGCGGTAGGGCGGGGTCGCAAAAGTCACGATTCCAAGAGGTTACATAACATCATGGCCATCAAATTCAAGGGCGTCGATTTCATCGAGCTCGACTCACTCCTCTCCGACGACGAGCGCCTCGTTCGCGACAACACCCGCCTCTTCATCGAAGAGAACATCATCCCCATCATCGAGCAGTGCAACCGCGACGGACGCTTCCCCAAAGAACTCATCAAGCCCATGGGCGAGCTCGGCTTCTACGGAGCCTCCCTGCAAGGCTACGGCTGCGCCGGCATGTCCGCCGTCGAGTACGGCCTTATGACGCAGGAACTCGAGCGCGGCGACAGCGGCGTGCGTTCCTTCGTCAGCGTGCAGTCCGGACTGTGCATGTATCCCATCTACGCCTTCGGCAGCGAGGAGCAGAAACAGAAATACCTGCCCAAGATGGCGCTCGGAGAAATCCTCGGCTGCTTCGGCCTCACCGAACCCGACGCCGGCTCCAACCCCGGAGCCATGCGCACTCGCGCCCGCAAAGACGGCGACCACTACATCCTTAACGGCGAAAAAATGTGGATCACCTCCGGCTCCATCGCCGACATCGCCATCATCTGGGCCAAAGTCACCGACGAAGACGACCGCGTCCGCGGCTTCATCGTCCCCACCGGCACCCCCGGCTTCACGTCCGCCGACGTGCACGGCAAGTGGTCGCTGCGCGCCTCCGTCACCTCCAGCCTCTCGCTGCAAGACGTCCGCATCCCCGCCGACTGCCTGCTGCCCGGCTCCAAGGGACTCGGCTCGCCACTCAGTTGCCTCAACCAGGCGCGCTACGGCATCGCCTGGGGAGCCATCGGCGCCGCCATGGCCTGCTACGACTGCGCCCTGCAATACGCGCAGTTCCGCAAGCAGTTCCGCGACATGCCCATCGCCGGGCACCAGCTCGTGCAAGAGAAACTAGTCTGGATGATTAGTGAAATTACCAAGGCCCAACTACTCGCACTACAAGTAGGTAGATTGAAGGATGCAGGCAAGGTAAAGCCCTACCATATCTCGATGGCGAAGCGTAACAACGTCTGGATGGCTTTAGAGTGCGCCCGCATGGGACGCGACATCCTCGGCGCCAACGGCATCGCCGACGAGTACCCCATCTTCCGCCACATGGCCAACCTGGAGTCCGTGAAAACCTACGAAGGCACCCACGACATCCATACCCTAATCATCGGCGAGCACATCACGGGAATAGCAGCGTTCTGACGTGCGCACACCTGTGACGCAAGTCTGATTCGTCTGAAGAAGGCTATCGCATGCTGAGGCGATACGCGCCAAGTGTCAAGGCCTGCCGGAATTGCGAACGTCCCGTACTTACCCTGAGGTGGATTTCGAAGTAACTAAGTATCTAGACAGTTTCTCAGCGACGCTGACCAGCAACTCCGCACGTTTCGCGCTACTGGAGGTCTTTAACGGCTTTGATGGGTCGAGCGCTGCTTGAAACTGTGCAATGTCTGTTTCTTTGTAGCTACTCGCGATTACGGGGATCCAGAAGATAACGAGTCCCTTTCGCTTGGCTGCCGTGAGCAACTT
>Ga0207930_1000092_pt1 | contig 22529 bp, 19 predicted proteins | sample NGESurshal092012_7_FD_184477 | JGI IMG/M metagenome (GOLD analysis project Ga0207930, IMG submission 184477) | Arctic peat soil microbial communities from Barrow, Alaska - NGEE Surface sample 210-3 shallow-092012 (SPAdes) | ecosystem: Environmental > Terrestrial > Soil > Wetlands > Peat ... | reverse complement strand
TCTTTATAAATATATATACGATGGCTATCGCAGTTCACAAATAGAGGACCTCCCGCCGACCGCAGAGGCCCAGCGCGCCGTGACCGTGCCGATCAGGCGCCGAGCGCGCGCGCGATGACCATCTGCTGCACCTCGTCGGTGCCCTCGCCGATCGTGAGGATCTTCGCGTCGCGGTAGAAGCGGCAGACGGGGTACTCCTCGATGAAGCCGTAGCCGCCGTGTATCTGCACGGCCTCCTCGGCGCAGCGAACGGCCAGGCGGCCGGTCTTCAGCTTGGCCTGCGCCGCGGTCAGCGTGAAGTTGCGCTTGGCGTCCTTCTCCAGCGCGGCCTTGTAGACGAGTAGCCGCGCCGCCTCGATCTCGGTGGACATGTCGGCGAGCTTGGACTGAATCGCCTGGAACTTGGAGATCGGCTTGCCGAAGGCGCGGCGCTGCTTGGCGTACTTCAGCGCCTCGTCGAGTGCCCCCTGGGCGAGGCCGACGCCCATCGCGGCGACGCCGATGCGCCCGATGTCGAGGATGTGCAGGAACTGCTTGAAGCCGGCACCGCGCGGCCCGAGCAGGTTCTCCTGCGGCACGCGGCAGTCGTCGAAGGACAGCGGGCGCGTGTCCGACGCGTTCCAGCCCATCTTGCGGTACGGCTCTCCCTGCGCGTAGCCGGGTGTGCCGTTGGCGACGATTATGTTGGAGATCTCGCGTGTCGCGCCGTTGCCTGGGCCATCGCCATCGCCGGTCACGGCCGTGATGCAGACCACGCCGGAGATATCGGTGCCGGCGTTGGTGATGAACTGCTTGGCGCCGTCGATCACCCATTCGCCGTCGTCCAGGCGCGCCCGCGTGCGCGTGTTTCCGGCGTCCGAGCCGGCGTCGGGCTCGGTCAGCCCGAACGCGCCGAGCAGCTCTCCGGCGCACAGGCGCGGCAGCCACTCGCGCTTCTGCTCCTCTGAGCCGAACAGGTAGATCGGCTGCGTGCCCAGCGAGGTGTGCGCGCACAGCGTGATCGCCACCGAGGAGTCCACGCGCGTGAGCTCCTCGACGGCGAGCGCGTACGCCAGCGTGTCGCCGCCGCCGCCGCCGTACTCCTCGGGAAAGGGGATGCCCATCAGGTTCAGCGCGCCGAGCTTGGCGACGATCTCATAGGGAAAGGACTTCGTGCGATCGAGCTCCTCGGCGACCGGCGCGACCTCGCCCTCGGCGAATTCGCGCACGGTGCGGCGGATCAGCTCGTGGTCGGCGGAGAGGTCGAAGTCCATCGGCCGACCATTCTCACAGCTGGCGCCCGTCTACGATTGCCGCCATGGGCAGAGCTCGCTGGATTCGCCACTACCTCACCACGCGCGGGCGCTCCTACCGCTATGGCTCCGATCGCTCGCAGACGGGCGATCTGCACCTGCCCTCGGGCGCCGGCCCGCATCCGGTGATCGTGCTGATCCACGGCGGCTCGTGGCACAAGCGCTACGGCCGCGCCGTGATGCGCTCGCTGGCTGCCGATCTCGTGATGCGCGGAAGCGCGGTGTGGAACATCGAGTACCGGCGCATCGGAAACGGCGGCGGCTGGCCGCAGACGTTCGCCGACGTCGCCGCGGCGATCGACCGCCTCGACGGCCTGCACCCGTCGCTGGACCTCGGTCGCGTGCAGCTGCTCGGCCACTCCTCCGGCGGCCACCTCGCGCTGTGGGCCGCGGGGCGCACGGCGCTGCCGACGGGCGCGCCGGGCGCGATCGCCGGACGCCCGCGCGTGCCGATCGCCCGCGCGATCTCGCTGGCCGGCGTGTGCGACCTGGCCGGCGCCTACCGCGACCGATCGAAGATCGGCCAGCACGGCGGCGCCGTCTGGGCGCTGATGGGCGGCTCGCCGGATCGGCTGCCCGAGCACTACGACATCGCCGATCCGCTGCGCCGCGTGCCGCTGGCGATGCCGGTCCTGCTCGTGCACGGCGTGCTCGACAAGACCGTCTCGGTGCGGTTGAGCCGGAGTTATGCCGCCGCGGCGAGCGAGGCGGGCGGGGACGTGGAGCTGGTGGAGATCGAGGGCCAGGACGGCGGTCATCGCGAGTTCATCGACCCGCCCAACGCGGCGTGGGCGACGGTGGTGGCGCGGCTGGCGACGCAGGCCGTCGGGGCGGGTGCAGAGCGTGCGGGGGCTAGGAGCTGAGCGAGCGAGCGAGCTCGACGAGCAGGCGCACGCCGTAGCCTGAGGCGCCCTTGCCGGCGTAGGTGCGCCCGAGACCCCAAGCCGAGCCGGCGATGTCGAGGTGCGCCCACGGCACGTCGCCGACGAAGTTTGCGAGGAACGACGCGCCGACGATCGTGCCCGCCTTGCGCGCTTCGGGCGCGTTGTCGAGGTCGCCGTAGGTGCCCTTGATCAGCTCGTCGTACTCCTCGTGCAAGGGCAGGCGCCAGACGATCTCGCCCGTGCGCTCGCCGGCCTGTGAGACCTGCTCGGCAAGCGCGTCGTCGTTTGCCATCAGCCCGGCGTAGGTCGAGCCGAGGGCGACGATCACGGCGCCGGTGAGCGTCGCCAGATCGACGATCCGCTCGGCTCCCTCGCCGACGGCGTGACAGAGGCAGTCGGCGAGCACCAGCCGGCCCTCGGCATCGGTGTTGTTGACCTCGATCGTCTTGCCGTTGGATGCCGTGACGATGTCGCCCGGCTTGACCGAGCGGCCGCTCGGCAGGTTCTCGGTCGCGCCGACGACGGCGACGAGCTTGACCGGCAGATGCAGGCGGGCGATCGCCGCGACCGCCTCGATCACGGCGGCGCCGCCGGACATGTCGAACTTCATCTCGGCCATTTTCGCCCCGGGCTTCAGCGAGATGCCGCCGCTGTCGAAGGTCACGGCCTTGCCGACGAAGCCGAGCACCGGCCCGCTCGCGCCGTCGCCCTCGTAGCGGAGCGTGATCAGCGCCGGCTCCTCATAGGAGCCCTGGGCGACGGCGGCAAACGCGCCCATGCCGCGCCCGACGATCTCCTGCCGGCCCTCGACCTCGACCGACAGGCCGTCGATGTCGCGCGCGAGCGCCTCGGCATACCCGGCGAGCGCCGTCGGCGTCAGGTCGTTGGCCGGCCGGTTCTGCAGGTCGCGCGCGGCGTTGACCGCCTCGGCCACGAGCGCCGACGCGCTGACGACGTCGGTCAAGTCCTCGCCCGCGGAGACGATCAGTCGGGCCAGGCTCTTGGGCTTGGCGTCGGCGTCCTGCGCGGAGGCCGACTTGTGGCGCTCGAAGCGGTAGTCGGAGAGGATCGTCCCCTCGACGAGCGCTCCGGCGACGTCCGCGCCGGTTTGCGCGGGGAGCTCCCAGCAGAGCGCCTCGGCGGAGAGCTCGCGCGCACGATCGCGCGCCACGGCGGCGGCCACGCGTGCGCGCTCGGCGCTGAACTCGCCGCGCTTGCCCAGGCCGACGAGCAGCCAGCGGGCGTCCGGCGTGTGCGTGAGCGCGAGCGACTGAAACGCGCTGCGCGCCTCGCCGCTGGAGAGCAGGCGGCCGACCTCCGCCGGCGCCTGAGTGCCGGGCTGCTCGCCGTCGAACACGCCGAGCACGATCGTGTCAGCGCCGCTGGCGCTGCCGGGCTGCGTCGTGGCCGAGACCTCCATTCGGTCGAGCACGATAGCCGGATCGCTAGGATTGCCGTCCTCTCAAAGCTTTTTCGATCGAGTCCCCCTAGACACTGGAGAGCCCTGTTCTCATGCCAAAGACCGTGATTCTCGCCAGCGCGCGCACCCCGATCGGCAAGATGGGCGGTGGGCTCGCGACGCTGGAAGCGACCGAGCTGGGCAGCGCGGCGATCGAGGCGGCGCTGGAACGCGCCGGCGTCGAGCCCGAGCAGGTCGAGCACGTCGTGATGGGCCAGGTGCTGCAGGCCGGCCAGGGACAGATCCCCTCGCGCCAGGCGCAGATCAAAGCGGGCATCCCCAAGGAGGTCTCCTCGGAGACGATCAACAAGGTCTGCGCTTCGGGGCTGCGCGCCTCGGTGATCATCGACCAGGCGATCCGCGCGGGCGACATGCAGGTCGGCGTCGGCGGCGGCATGGAGTCGATGTCCAAGGCGCCCTACCTGCTGCCCCAAGCGCGCTTCGGCTACCGCATGGGCGACGCGAAGATGCTCGACGCGATGGTGCACGACGGGTTGACCAACCCGTTCTCGGGCAAGCAGATGTTCGTCGAGGCGACGGAGATCGGCGACGAACTGGAGATCACGCGCGCGGACCTCGACCGCTGGGCGCTGCGCTCGCACGAGCGCGCGCTGGCGGCGATCGACGAGGGGCGGATGTCCGACGAGACCGTCTCGGTGACGATCAAGGGACGCAAGGGCGACACGGTCGTCGACGTCGACGAGGGCCCCCGCCGCGACACCTCGCTGGAGCGCCTGGCCGCGCTGCCCGGTCTCCTCGACAAGGAGGGATCACACACCGCCGGCAACTCGCCCGGCGTCAACGACGGCGGCGGCGCGCTGGTGCTGTGCTCGCAGGAGTGGGCGCAGGCCAACGGCAAGCAGGCGCTGGCGGAGATCGTCGCGCACGCGCAGAGCGCCAACGACTTCGCCTACCTTGCGACGACGCCCGCGAGCGCCGCGAAGAAGGCGCTGGAGAAGGCCGGCTTGCAGCCGGGCGACATCGACCTGTGGGAGATCAACGAGGCGTTCGCCTCGGTCACGCTGAACTCGATCCGCATGCTCGGCATCGACGAGGAGCGCGTCAACGTCAACGGCGGCGCAGTCGCGCTGGGGCACCCGATCGGCGCCTCCGGCGCGCGCATCCTCGGCAGCCTCGTGCACGAGCTGCGCAGGCGCGGCGGCGGCTACGGCTGTGCGGCGATCTGCTCGGGCGGCGGCCAGGGCGACGCGGTCATCCTGAAGGTCGGGGAGTAGCTCCCCAGCCCGCGGGAGATCGCCGGTGCAACGCTCCGACGCCGCTCACACGCAGACGACCGAGGATCAGCTGGGCTCGGCCCGCCCCGATCGCAACCCGATCGCCGAGGAACGGGCACGGCACAACGGGCAACCCCGCCCGGCCGCCTTCTTCGATCTCGACAAGACGCTGATGGCCGGGTCGTCGGGCATCTTCTTCGCTCGCGCCGCGTATGAGACGGGCATGATCACGCGCACGCGCCTGGCTCGCGACGCTTACGAAAACCTGCGCTTTCGCCTGCGCGGCTCGACCGACGATCGCGCCGACGACGTGCGCAAGCGCGTCGGCGCGATGATCGCCGGGGTGGCGGTGCGCGACCTGCAGCGCCTGTCGCCGCGCGTGCTCGCAGGCGTGCTGCCGCGGCTGTATCCGCAGATGCTCGAGCGCGCCTATGCGCATCAGGACGCCGGCGTGCCGGTCTACATACTCACCGCCGCGTCGCAGGAGATGGCCGATCTGCTCGCGCACGTGCTCGCTTTCGACGGCGGCCTGGGCTCGCGCTCGGAGATCGTCGACGGGCGCTACACGGGCAGGCCGGCGGGGCCGTTCAACTACCGCGAGGGCAAGGTCCTCTCGATGCGCGAGCTGGCTGAGTACGAGCGGATCGACCTGCAAGCGTCGTTCGCCTACTCCGACTCGGAGTCCGACCTGCCGATGCTGCGCGCTGTCGGCCAGCCGATCGTCGTCAATCCCGACGCCGAGCTGCGACGCATCGCCGCAGAGGAAGGCTGGGAGGTGCTGCGCCTGGACCGGCTCGGACAGCGCCTGAAGGTGATCGCGGCGCTCGGCGCCTTCGCGGCGCTCGGCGGCCTCGGCGGGCGGGCGCGAGACCACGTGGCAGCGCGCGCCGCGCGGCGCGCATAGGCTGAGGGCCAGATGCCCACGCAGACACAAGGCAAGATCCGCGTCGTCGTGGCCAAGCCCGGCCTCGACGGCCACGACCGTGGCGCGAAGATCATCGCGCGCGCTCTGCGCGACGCGGGCATGGAGGTGATCTACACGGGCCTGCACCAGACGCCCGAGCAGATCGTCGAGACGGTGATCCAGGAGGACGCCGACGCGGTCGGTCTGTCGATTCTCTCCGGCGCGCACATGACGCTCGTGCCACGCGTGGTCGAGCTGTTGCGCGCGCAGGACATCGATGACGTGGTCGTGACCGTCGGCGGGACGATTCCCGCCGAGGACATTCCCGAGCTCAAGGATCTCGGCGTGGCCGAGGTCTTCACGCCTGGCGCGCCGACGCAGGCGATCGTCGATTTCATCCGCCAAGCAACCGCCGCGCGCGACTGATTGACTCGTCAGTCAACCGGGCAAACAAGTAGAATCCCCCTCAACAGAACCCAAGGAGTTACCTGAGAATGAAGATATGCGTCCTGGTGAAGGAGGTCCCGGACGCCGCCGTCGAGAAGAAGATCAACCCCTCGACGGGGCGCATGGACCGCAACGGGGAGAAGAATCTCAACCCGTATGACACGCACGCCATCGAGGCTGCGATGCAGATCAAGGAGGGCGGCGTGGTTGCGGTCGAGGAGATCGTCGCCGTGACGATGGGCCCCGACAGCGCAGTGCGCGCGCTGCACAAGGCGGTGTCGCTCGGCGCCGACCGCTCGGTCCATTTGTCAGACGAGGTCGTCGCCGGCTCCGACGTGGCCGCGACCGGCTACGCGCTGGCCAAGACGCTGCAGCGGGAGAGTCCCGACCTGGTCCTGCTGGGACAGCAGTCCGACGACGGCGAGTGCTACACGATCGGCGCCGTCGTGGCCGAGCACCTGGGCATGCCGTCGCTGACGCAGGTGATCAAGATGGACATCGAGTCAGAGGCACTGCGCTGCGAGCGCCAGGCCGAGTACGGCTACGACACCGTGCAGATCAAGCTGCCGGCCGTGATCTCGGTCGGCGACGCGATCAACGAGCCGCGCTATCCGTCGCTGAAGGCGATCATGGGCGCGAAGAAGAAGCCACTGGACAGCGTCACCGCCGGCGACGTGGAGATCGACGCGAGCAAAGTGGGCGGCGAGAACTCCGCCGCCCAATGGGTCGCCGCGAAGGCCCCGCCGGCGAAGGCCGCCGGCGAGATCATCGAGGACGAGGACACCGGCGAGACGGTCGAGAAGATCGTCGCCTGGCTCGACGAGCGCAAGCTCATCTAGTCGTGGATGAGCGAAAGGAACTGAACTGACATGGCAAACATCCTGGTCTACGCGCTGCACTACGACGGCGCGATCAACAAGAACTCACTCGGCGCCGTCTCCGAGGGCGCCAAGCTGGCCGCCGAACTGGGCGGCGAGGCACACGCGCTGCTGCTCGGCGAGAACGTGCCGCAGGAGCTCGCGGCGACGCTGGGCAACTACGGCGCCAAGAAGGTGCTCGTCGCCGAGGGCCCGGAGGGCCTGGCACAGCCGCTCGTCGACGCGATGGCCAAGGCGATCACCGACGGTGGCTACTCCTACGCGCTGTTCGGCGGCGGACTGCTGGGCTTTGAGATCGGCGCCGGCCTGGCCGCCCGTCTCGGCGCGGGCGTGGCGATGGAGGTCACCAACGTGCGCGCGGAGGGCGGCGAGCTGATCGCCGAGCGCCCGATCCTCGGCGACTCGGCGATCTCGGAGATCAAATACCGCTCCGACGTCGGCATCATCATCGGCCGCCTCAACGCGTTCGAGATCAAGCAGAGCGGCGACGGCGACGCGCCGGTGGAGAAGCTCGACTTCGAGCTCAGCCCGCACGCCTCGCAGGCGACGATGGTCACGCGCGGCGAGCAGCGCGGAGCGGACGTCGACATCGAGGGCGCGGACATCCTCGTCGCCGGCGGCCGCGGACTGGGCAAGGCCGAGGGCTTCGAGCTGGCCGAGGAGCTGGCCAAGGCGTTCGGCGGCAACAGCGCCGTCGCCGCCACGCGCGCGGTCGTCGATGCCGGCTGGTACCCCTACGCGGCGCAGATCGGCCAGACCGGAAAGACGGTCGCGCCGAAGCTGTACCTCGCGGCGGGTATCTCCGGCGCGATCCAGCACAAGGTCGGCATGCAGGCCTCGGAGAACATCGTCGCGATCAACAAGGACGCCAACGCGCCGATCTTCGAATTCTCCGACCTCGGCATCGTCGGCGATCTGAACAAGATCCTGCCCAAGCTCATCGAGGCCGTGAAGGCCAAGAAGGCCAGCTGAGCGATGTCCGCCCACAACGGCTCGAGCAACGGGAAGGTCGCCCCTGACGCGTTCCCGCCGCCGGTGGACTCGCAGAAGGAGTTCATCAAGCGCGGGCTGGACGACGAGGACGAGCTGATCGAGGTCGGCGTCGCGATCGTCGGTGGCGGGACGGCCGGCCTGGCGTGCGCGAACCGGCTGCTGGCGCTGCTCGGCGACGACCCCGAGACGATGGAGCGCCTGGGCGAAGTGCCCGTCGCGGTGGTCGAGAAGGCCAAGACGTGCGGCGGGCACAACCTGTCCGGCGCCGTCATGCGCCCGGGCCCTTTGCAGGAGCTGTTTGGAGACCTGACCCGCGAGCAGTGGCGCGAGGAGGGCTTCGCCTTCGGCGAGGTCACCAAGGAGGCGGTGTACCTGACGCCAACCTCCAAGCTCTCCGTGCGCATTCCCACGCCGCCGCCGTTCAAGAACCACGGCAACGAGGTCGTCTCGGTCTCCGCGCTGGCGCGCTATCAGCAGCGCCGGGCCGAGGAGGCGGGCGCGTACATCCTCACCGAGACCTCTGCGACACAGCTCGTCGTGGAGGATGGGCGCGTGGTCGGCGTGCGCTCGGGCGACAAGGGCCGCGGCAAGGACGGCGAGCCGCTGGGCAACTTCGAGCCGGGCACCGACATCAAGGCTCGCGCGACGGTCCTCGCCGAGGGCTGCTGGGGCCATCTGACCGGCGCGGCGATCCGCGAGTTCGACCTCGCCAAGGACCGCGAGCCGCAGGTCTGGGAGCTCGGCGTCAAGGAGGTCTGGAAGGTTCCCCAGCCACTGGACCGCCTGATCCACACGATGGGCCCGTGGCCGCTGAAGATCTCCTCCAAGTACGGCCAGATCGGCGGCACGTGGATCTACCCGATGACCAACGCCAGCGGCGAGCACCTGATCTCGATCGGCTTCGTCGTCGAGCTGGAGTACGCCGACGCGACGACGTCCGCTCACGACCTGCTGCAGACGTTCAAGACGCACCCGCTCGTGCGCAAGATCCTGCAGGGCGGCGAGCGCATCGCCTGGGGCGCCAAGGCGCTGCCCGGCGGCGGCTACTGGTCGATGCCCAAGCTGTCGATGCCCGGCGCGCTGCTCGTGGGCGATTCCGGCGGGATGGTCGACACGATGGCGCTGAAGGGCGTGCACCACTGCATCAAGTCGGGCATGATCGCCGCCGAGACGATCTACGCCGCGCTCAGGCACGGCAGCAGCGACCTCTCCGACTACGAGCAGGCGATCGACGACTCCTCGGTGGGACGCGAGCTGTGGGAGGTCCGCAACGCGCGCCAGCCGCTGCAGAAGGGGCTGCTGATCGGTGGCGCGCTCAGCGGGCTTCAGCAGATCAGCAAGGGCAAGCTGCCCGGCCGCGCGGACTGGCACCGCAACGATGCCAAGCCGATGTTCATCGGCAACACCAAGGACGCCTACGTCAAGCCCGACGGCAAATACACCTTCGACAAGCTCTCCTCGGTGTTCATCACCGGCAACGCCACGCGCGACGACGCGCCGAACCACATCCGCGTGCAGAAGCACGTCCCGCGCGAGATCGCCGAGACGTGGCGCTGGATGTGCCCGGCGGGCGTGTACGAGATCCCCGAGGACGCGCCCGAGCACGGCGACGTGGACGTGATCGTCAACTACACCAACTGCGTGCAGTGCGGGGCGATCACCGCCAAGGGCGGTCGGCTGACGACGCCCGAGGGCGGCGACGGGCCGCTCTACCAGATCCTCTAGGCACGGTCTGGGGCGGCTCGGCGTCCGCGCGCGAAACATCGGCGCCGAGCCCGTGTTAGGGGGATGCATGAAGTTGACGTTCCCCAGCCCGCCCACCCGTCGCCACGCTCTGCGAGCGGTCGCCTCGGGCGCGTGCGCGCTGGTGCTGGTCGGTGCGGCCTCGGCGAGCGCGCAGAGTGGCGAGTCGGTCGCTCAGACGCCGCCGCCGCCGAGCACTCCCGGCGGTGTCACGGCGACGCTCGAACAGTGCGTCACCTCGCCGGTTCAGGCCGAACGCTCGGCGACCTTCACCGGCGAAATGACGGCCGTCGCGGGCGCGGCGCGCATGGCGATGCGGATCGACGTCGAGGAGCGCCTGCCCGGCGAAACGGAATTTCACGCCGTCAGCGCCCCCGGCCTCGGCGTGTGGCGCTGGGCCGATCCGAAGGTGAAGATCTACAAGTACCTCAAGCAGGTCACGAACCTGTCCTCGCCGGCCTCCTACCGCGGCCTCGTGCGCTTTCGCTGGATGAACGCCAAGGGCCACGTGATCAAGCGCGCGGAACGTCTGACGGCGCGTTGCCTGCAGCCGGCCTCGCCGGCGGCGCCGACGCCGACGACTCCAGGAGCGCCTTCGCCGACCCCGGCGGGCGCAACGCCGGCCACGCCGAGCGCGTGAGACCGGATGCGCGTGACCGCACGGCGCCGGGCCGCTAGAATGAAGCAACGATGAAGGCCAAGATCCACCCCACGTACAGCCGAGCCCGCGTGCACTGCACGTGCGGCAACGAGTTCATCACCCGCGCGACGCAGGACGAGCTGCGCGTGGAGGTCTGCTCCAACTGCCACCCGTTCTACACGGGACGCCAGAAGCTCGTGGACAGCGGCGGTCGCGTCGAGCGCTTCCAGCGCCGCGTGGCCAAGGGCCGCATGCACTCGGCGCAGACTCGGTCCGCCTAGCAGTCCGATGTCCTCGCGCGTGGCCGCCCGTTCTACGACGCCGGTCGCGCCCGACAGCCCGGTCGACGGCCTCCTCGAGCCCGACGTCTACGGCACGGTCGACGAAGCGCCGATAGCCGCGCCGGGCGGCATCGACGCCGATGCCGACGGCCAGCTGAACGCTCGCCGCGACGCCCCCGTGGGCGGGCAGGCCGTGCTCGAGGGCGTGATGATGCGCGGTGTCTCCAATTGGGCGGTCGCAGTGCGCAAGCCGACCGACGAGCAGCTGGCCGAAGGCGAGCGCTCGCCGGAGGAGGCGGCGCTCGGGGAGATCGAGGTCACGGCCTTTCCGCTGGAGTCGGCGCTCAGGCGCCACCGCCTGCTGCGCCTGCCGATCGTGCGCGGGGTCGTCGCCTTGGGCGGATCGCTGGCGATCGGCTTTCGCGCGCTGGAGGTCTCCGCCAACGCCCAGCTCCCGCCCGACGAGAAGGACGGCTCGGCCGAAGAGATTCCCAAGGCCGTGTGGGCGGGCACCGTGGTCGTCGCCCTGATCGTGGCGATCGTGCTGTTCTTCTTGATTCCCGTCGGGCTGACGAGCCTGATCAAGGATCAGCTGGGGTCCTCGTTCTTGTTCTGGTTGATCGAGGGCGTCGTGCGCACGAGCATCTTCCTCGGCTACATGCTGCTGCTCTCGCGCCTGCGCGACCTGCGCCGCGTGTTCGAGTACCACGGCGCCGAGCACAAGACGATCTCCTGCTTCGAGGCCGGCCTGCCGCTGACGCCGACCAACGCCCAGCGCTTCTCGCGGCTGCACCCCCGCTGCGGCACGAGCTTCCTGCTGGTGGTGATGATCGTCGCGATCTTCGTCTTCGCGCCGATCGGCCTGCCGGCCTGGTACTGGCTGGTGGCGACGCGCATCCTCGGCGTGCCGCTGATCGCCGGCATCTCCTTCGAGCTGATCAAGTTCGCCGGTCGCAACCGCAGCCGCCCCTGGGTGCGCGCGGTGATGTGGCCGGGTCTGAAGCTGCAGCTGCTGACCACGCGCGAGCCCGACCTCGACCAGCTGGCGGTGGCGATCGCCGCGCTGCGCGCGGTGCTCGACCGCGAGACGCCCGGCGAGCTGTCGGCCGAGGATCTCGTCGGCGTCGAGGTCGTCGCCTAGTAGTCCCAGCACCGCTCGTGGCGGTCGCGGCGAGCGCGAGTGCGCCCGCGCCCGTGGGACAGCGGCCGTGCGGCAGCCGCGCAGGAGGCTCATAGACTCAAGGGCGCGATGATCGAAGACCTCGTCAAGCAGATCGAGACGCGCTTTGCCGAGCTCGGCCAGCAGATGACCGACGCCGAGGTCATCTCAGACCGCGAGCGCTATGCCGAGGTAGGTCGCGCCTACCGCCAGCTGGAGCCCGCCGCCAAGCTCGCCGCGCAGTGGCGCGAGGCCCAGGACACGGCCGGCGGCGCCGAAGAACTGCTCTCGGAGGAGGGCGAGGACTCGGAAATGCGCGACGAGCTGACGCGGGCGCGCGAGCGGATCGAGCAGCTCGAGGAGGAGATCCGCATGGCGATGGTCGAGCGCGACCCCAACGACGACAAGAGCGTGATCGTCGAAATCCAGGGCGGCGCCGGCGGCGACGAGGCCGGCCTGTGGGCCGGCGATCTCTACCGGATGCTCGTCAAGTACGCCGAGCGGCGCGGCTGGCAGCCCGAGGCGATGGACGTCGGCGACGGCAAGTACACGTTCGCCGTCAAGGGCGACGGCGCCTACTCGGTGTTCAAGTTCGAGGGGGGCACGCACCGCGTGCAGCGCGTGCCCCAGACCGAGTCCCAGGGACGAATCCACACCTCGACGGCGACCGTCGCGGTGCTCCCCGAGGCCGAGGACGTCGACGTGCAGATCGACCCCAACGACCTGCAGATCGACGTCTATCGCTCATCCGGTCCGGGCGGGCAGTCGGTCAACACGACCGACTCGGCCGTTCGCGTGACGCACAAGCCGAGCGGGATCGTCGTCTCGATGCAGGACGAGAAGTCCCAGCTGCAGAATCGCGAGAAGGCGCTGCGCGTGCTGCGCGCGCGCATCTACGAGCGCGCCCTGGCAGAACAGCAGGCCGAGCTCGCCGCCGATCGGCGCTCGCAGGTCGGCACCGGCGACCGCGCGGAGAAGATTCGCACCTACAACTACGGTGAGCGGCGCGTGACCGACCATCGCATCAAGCTGACCGTGCACAACCTCGACGACGTGCTCGAGGGCCAGCTCGACGAGATCACCGCCGCGCTGCAGGGCGACGAGAAGCGCCGGCGCCTGCAGGCGCAGGCCGCCGCGTGAGAGCGCGCGCACGCGGCACATCCGTTCGCGACGCCCTCGACGGCGCGGTCACGGCGATCGCGGCGGCCGGCTGTCAGACGCCGAGGCTCGACGCCGAAGTGCTGCTCGCGCATGTGCTCGGCGTCGCCCGCGAGCGCCTGCTGCTCGACCGCGAGCTCGTCGTCGCCGGCAGCGCGGTGCGCGCCTTTCAGGACGCCGTGCGCCGGCGCGCGGTGCAGCGCGAGCCGGTCGCCTACATCGTCGGGCGCCGCGGCTTTCGCCGACTCGATCTCGCCGTCGATCCTCGCGCGCTCGTGCCGCGCCCGGAGAGCGAGCTGCTCGTCGAGCGCGCGCTGGCGCTGGCCACCGGGATTAGCGTCCTCGACGTGGGCACCGGCAGTGGCGCTGTCGCGCTGGCGCTCAAGGACGAGCGCCCCGACCTGACGGTGACCGGCAGCGACGTCAGCGACGACGCGCTGGATCTGGCGCGCGCCAACGCCCAGCGGCTGGGACTGGACGTGCGCTGGCTGCGCGCCGACCTGCTGGCAGGCCTGCCCGAGGAGTTCGACGCCGTGCTCGCCAACCTGCCCTACGTCGCCGAGTCCGATCGCGCGCGACTCGCCCCGGAGATCCTCCGCCACGAGCCGCCGGGGGCGCTGTTCGCCGGCGCCGACGGCCTCGACGCGATCAGAGCGTTGCTCGCGCAGCTGTCGGTGAGGCAGCGCGTCGCGTTCGTCGCGCTCGAGGTGGGCGCCGGGCAGGCGGCCGAGGTCGCCGGCTTGGCTCGCGCGTTGGGTTATGCAACTGTTGAGTGCGTGCACGACCTTGCGGGTGTCGAGCGCGTGGTGACCGCCGAGCGCGTGCGACCATGACCCCGTTGCTGAGCAGCAAGCACACCGAGGGCCTGCGACCATGAGCCCGTTGCTGAGCAGCGAGGATGCCGAGCGCCTGCGCGCATGCGTCGTCGGCGGGGGAGTGGCCGTCTTCCCGACCGACACCGTCTACGGAATCTGCTGCGATCCCGACGATGCGGCGGCCGCGCGACGCATGTACCAGCTCAAGGGCCGGCCGGCGACGCGGCCGGCTGCAGTGATGTTCTTCGCGCTCGAGCACGCGCTGGGGGCGCTGCCGGAGCTCAGCGATTTCGAGCGCGGCGCACTGAGCGCACTGCTGCCCGGACCGGTGACGGTCCTGCTGGAGAACCGCTCGTCGCGCTTTCTCCCCGCCTGTCGCAGCGACCCCGCGACGGTTGGCCTGCGAGTGCCGTGGCTGCCGCAGAGCCTGCACGCCCTCCACGCGATCGCCGAGCCCGTGATGCAGTCCAGCGCCAACATCTCCGGCGAGCGCGACGCGCGCACGCTCGAGCAGGTTCCGCTGGCTGTGCGCGAGGGCGCCGACGTGGTGCTCGACGGCGGCACGCTGCCCGGCACTCCCTCCACGGTGGTCGATCTGCGCGACTACCAGGCCAGCGGCAGCTGGTACGTCCTGCGCGAGGGCGCGCTGGCCGCCGAGGCCGTGCGCGAGCTGCTGCGCGGCGCCGTTTGACCCCCGATCCCGTGCTCCTGCTAGCCTCGTCAGAGCTGCCGCGACTGGCGCCTGAGGTGGGATCGACCACCGGGAAGCGGCGAGCGATACCGCCGCGCGCCTGGGCATTTTCAGTCTCCACCGCCTGCTCAAGGAGGGCGTCGTGTCCGAGCTAAGCCCCGATTACTTCAACCGCCCGCTCAGCGAGGTGGATCCAGAGATCGCCGAGGTGCTGCGCGGTGAGCTGCAGCGCGAGCAGCGCACGCTCGAGGCGATCGCCTCGGAGAACTTCGTGCCGCGCGCCGTGCTCGAGTGTCAGGGCTCGGTGCTGACGAACAAGTACGCGGAGGGCTACCCCGGTCGGCGGTACTACGGCGGCTGCGAGTGGGTCGATGTCTCCGAGCAGCTCGCAATCGATCGTGCCAAGGCGCTGTTCGGCGCCGAGCACGCCAACGTCCAACCGCACTCCGGCACGCAGGCCAACACGGCCGTCTATCACGCGCTGCTGGCGCCGGGCGACACGATCATGGGGCTGTCGCTGGCGCACGGCGGCCACCTCACGCACGGCATGAAGATCAACGTGTCCGGCCGGCTGTACGACATCGCCCCCTACGAGGTCGACCGCGAGAGCAGCCTGATCGACATGGACGAGGTCGCTCGCATCGCGCGCGAGCGCCGCCCGAAGATGCTGCTCGCCGGCTGGTCGGCCTACCCCCGCCAGCTCGACTTCGCGCGCTTTCGCGAGATCGCCGACGAGGTCGGCGCGCTGCTGATGGTCGACATGGCGCACTTCGCCGGGCTCGTCGCCGCCGGGCTGCACCCGAATCCGATCGACTTCGGCGCCGACGTCGTCACGACGACCACGCACAAGACGCTCGGCGGCCCGCGCGCCGGCGTCATCCTGTGCAAGGCAGAGCACGCCAAGAAGATCGACTCGGCCGTCTTTCCCGGTCAGCAGGGCGGCCCGCTGGAGCACGTGATCGCGGCCAAGGCCGTGACCTTCAAGATCGCCGCCAGCGAGCTGTTCGCCGAGCGCCAGCGGCGCACGCTCGACGGCGCGCGGGCATGGGCGCAGGAGCTGCTCGGAGCCGGACACGGCATCAACGTGCTGACCGGCGGCACCGACGTGCACCTGGTGCTCGTCGACCTGCGCGACTCAGAGCCGGCGCTCACGGGCAAGCAGGCCGAGGATCGTCTGCACGCGATCGACATCACCGTCAACCGCAATGCCGTTCCGTTCGACCCGCGCCCGCCGATGGAGGCCTCGGGGCTGCGAATCGGCACGCCGGCGCTGGCCACGCGCGGCCTGCAGCACGACGACTTCGTCGAGGTCGGCCAGATCATGGCCAGCGCGCTGACCCCCGAATACCGGTCGCGCTCGCACGAGCTCGCCGAGCGTGTGCGCGAGATCGCCGAGCGCTATCCGCTGTACGAGGAGATCGCCCAAGCCGGCGTCCTCTGAGGCGCGACCGTCCTCGCCCGGCGCTCGTGACCGCCGGCAGGTGCGGCTCCCCCCGGCGGCCCTCGCCCGTCCGCTGCCCGGACGCTTCGCCCGGGCGCCCGCTGCTCGCACGGGCGTCCGGTCGGCGGTGTGTGCGTTTACATTCGCACAGCGTGATAGCCATCGTATATACGTCGTAAATACCATGGCGCACGCAGTCGCCAAATCGAGCGCCCGCCTGCGCTGCGGCAAATACCATGGCTATCGCTCTCCGGCGAACGACACACGCCAACCGTCAACGCGGACGGCGCGCCGCGGCCACGCCGCTCAGCTGTGTGCCAAGCGCCGCCGTCCGTCGGCCTGCGGCGGCGGATTGGCGTGCGACCCCCACGCCTGCGATGCTTTTCTGAATTAGATGGGGCATCTGACCGAGCTCGACGCGCTATATGCGTTTCTCGTGGCCGCCGCCATAACGGCGCTGCTCACGCCGCTGACGATGCGCTTTGCGAGGGCCGTCGGCGCAATCGACGAACCGCGCGAGCGGGGCCTGTCGGAAAGCCCGACGCCGCTGCTCGGCGGGCTGGCGATCTTCGCGGGAACGCTCGCCGCCGGGCTGATCTGGCTGCCGGCCGGCTATGGCTCCGAACACCAGCTGTGGCACGGGGTGCTGCTGGCCGCGGCGGTGATCACGCTCGTCGGAGCGCTCGACGATCGGTTCGAGCTGCCGCCGGTCGTCAAGCTGGCCGGCCAGATCGTCGCGGCCGTGATCGTCGTGCACTTCGGCGTGGCCGTGAAGGCGATCACGCTGCCGTTCGTCGGCACGCTCGCGTTCCCCAACGCCGGCGTCACCAACGCCGGTCCCGTGCTCACCGTGCTCGGCCTGGTGGCGATGATGAACGTCGTCAACTTCTCCGACGGCGTCGACGGGCTGGCGGCGGGCGTGTGCACGATCATCGCCGGCGCGATGACCGTGATCGCGTTCGACCTCGGCCGCCAGCAGCCCGGCGTGCTCGCGGCGATCACCGCCGGCGCGGCGCTCGGCTTCCTGCTCTACAACTTCCCGCCCGCGTCGAGCTTCATGGGCGACTGCGGCGCCAACCTGCTCGGGCTGATGATGGGCGTGATCACCGTCGAGGGCGCCATCAAGACTGCAGCCGTCGTGTCCTTCGTGCTGCCGCTGATCCTGCTCGCCGTGCCGTTCCTGGACACGACCTTCGTCGTGCTCAAGCGCCTGAAGTACAAGCAGCCGATCTACCGTCCCGACAGCGAGCACATCCACCATCGCATGGCGCGCATCGGCTTCTCCAGCCGGCGCACGATCGCCTACCTGTACGCCTGGACGCTGATGCTCGCTGGCCTCGCGCTGGCGTTGCGCTTCGTCCCCTACAGCGATCACAAAGGCCATCTGCACACCGGCTGGACGCTGGTGATGATCGGCCTCGGCCTGATCGCCGCCGCGGCGAGCGTCTACCTCGTGTACGTGCTGGAGATCCTCAAGTTCCGGCGCCTGGACGCGATGCGCCTGCGCCTGCTGCGCCCCGACGCCTCAGCGACCGAGATCGAGCAGGGGGTCGCGCACCACCTGGAAACGGGCGAGATCGATGCCCTGTCGGTGGACGAAGACGCGCACGTGAACTCGCGGGCGCGAGGGGAGGAGCAGGGGGTCGGCGAGCGGCAGGTGGATGAGGATCGCGTACGCGCAGAACAGCAGCGTCGCGGCGCGCAGCCGCCGATCGCCGCTGACCGCGGCTAGCGGCAGAGCCCAGATCGCATACCAAGGCAGCAGCCAGGCTGTCGACAGCAGCAGCGCGAGCGTCGCCCAGCCGGCGGCCACGCGCCAGTCGGCGCCTCGGGCGGTGCGCCACAGCGAGTAGCCGAGCACGGCGACGAACAGCGCGGCGAACACGTTGCGCCACCAGTCCGGCGTTCCGCTCAGGCCAAACAGCCTGGCCGTCTCGGCGGGCACGCTGTGCACGGCGACGAGCTGCTGCTGCTCGCCCACCGCGTTGAGGAAGCCCAGCGCATGCGTGCCGAAGCCGATCAGCCCGATTCCGCCGAGCGCCAGCAGGCTGAGCACGGCGGCGCCCGCCACTCGCCCGCGCTCGCGCCATCGCCGCGGTTCGAGCACGAGGAACGCCAGCACCAGGCCGGCGGTGACCTTGATGCCGACGCCGACGACAAGCGCCCCGGCGGCGGCGCGAAAGCGCGGGCTGGTCCCGGCCGTCAGGGCGAGCGCCGCCGCGAGCATCATCACGATCAGCGTGTCGTTGTGCGCCCCGCCGACCGCCAGCACGAGCAGCACCGGGTTCAGCCCGACGAACGCGGCGGCCAAGCGACGCGAGTGGCCCAGCTTCCCGGCGGCGCGCGCAACCAGCGCGACGGCGGCGAGGCTCGCCGCCACGGCGACCGCCTTGAACGCCCACAGGCCGCCCGCCAGCCCGAGCGGCGCCGTGGCGTAGCTGGCGAGCGTGAACAGCGGTCCGTAGGGGGAGTGCTTGTAGGGCCAGCCGACGAACCAGAGGACTTCGTCGCCCGAGGCCTGTGCTGCCACGTGCGTGTAGGGATCGAGGCTGTGCAGAGCTCCCAGGCGCGCGAAGCCCAGATAGCCGAAGACGTCCTGGGAGATCAGCGGCGGACCCAGCAGCAGGATCACGTGCGCGGCGACGATCGCCGCGACGAGCGCGCCCAGCGGCAGCGTGCGGGCGAGCGCCAGCACCAGCAGGTAGCTCGCGCACATGATCAGGATCAGCGTCTGAAAGCCACCCGAGCCGAGGCTCATGCCAAGGCCCGCCAGCGGCCCCGCCAGCCAACCCGGCCATCCGCCGCTGCGGCCAGGGACGTACTGCGACGGTTCTCCGGCCGCACCGGCGGCCGTCAGGAAGACCGTCACGACGATGCCCAGCAGGGCGAGCAGGCCGAGCGCGCGCGCGATCACGGCGGAACCGCGCGCCGCCGGGCGACCGCTGCCGCTCAGGCGCCGGTCACGGCGGCGGGCAGCCTCGATCGGCACGCTGGGTACAGCCGGGGCGGACGGCATCGATCCCATTGTTACGTCTACTGGTCAGGCAGGCGTGTGATGGGGAAGCTAGAATCCCCTATGCAGCCGCGAATGCGCGTGCCCCGGGATGCCAACCGGTGTACGTGTGTGCGGCACGTCAGCCTCCCGGTTCAGGGCGCGCTGCCTTCTACATGCGACTTCACTGCCGCAAATCGACATCGCGCCGGGCCCCCGGGCCGCGTCGCGTCCTGATCCTGTCCGCGGACGTGGGCGAGGGTCACGCGGCCGCTGCGCGCGCGCTGGCCGCTCAGCTGAAGGCCGCGCCGCAGCCAACCGACGTCACCGTGATCGACGGCCTCGCAGCGATGGGTCGCGTGCTCAAACCCGTCGTCGAGGACGGCTACCGCGTGCAGCTTCGCTTCATCCCGTGGACGTACACGATCATCTACGGGCTGCTCCACCACGTCCCGCCGGTCCGCGCGCTGGCGACGCGGCTGCTGTGCCTTCTCGGGTCGCGTCCACTGGCGCGCACGATCGCCGAACACGAGCCCGACGTGGTCGTCTCCACCTACCCCGCGGTGACCGTCGTGCTCGCGCGACTGCGGCGCACCGGCGAGGTCGAGTGCCCCACCGTCGCCACGATCACCGACCTCACCGGACTGTTCTTCTGGGCGCAGCCGGGCATCGACATGCACATGGTGATGTACGGCGAGTCGCTCTCGCCGGTCGAGCGCATCGCCGGGCGCGACAGCGTTCGCCTCGTGCAGCCGCTGATCTCCGACGAGTTCCTCAAAGTCCGCTGCCCGCTGCAGGCGCGCCGTGCGCTCGGCCTGCCCGAGGAGGGCCGGATGGTCGTCGTCTCCGGTGGCGGATGGGGAGTCGGCGACGTCGAGGGCGCCGTGCGCGAGTTCATCCGCGTGCCCGAGGCGAGCAGCATCGTCGTGCTCGCCGGGCGCAACGAGCCACTGGCGGCGAGGCTGCGATGCAGCTTCGCCGGCGAGCCGCGCGTGCACGTGTACGAGTTCACCGAGAAGATGCCCGAGCTGCTCGCCGCCGCCGACGTGCTCGTGCACTCCACCGGCGGCGTGACCTGTCTGGAGGCGATGGCCGCCGGCACCCCCGTCGTCTCCTACGGGCTGCCCGTGGGCCACGCGCGGGTCAACACCCGCGCGATGGCGGCGCTCGATCTCGTGCGCCTGGCCAACGACACCACCGAGCTGCGCGAGCACGTGCGGGCGAGCTTCGCCGGAGCGGCCGATGCCCCGCCGCGCCCCGCCGCCGACGAGGGCGCGATCGCCAAGAACGCCGTCGCGGCGGACGTCGTCCTGCAGGTGCCGCGCCGCGTGCGCCCGATTCCGCGCTGGCGGCTGCGCACGGTCGCCCTGGCCACTCAGCTCGTGCTGCTGTTGGGGGTCGGCTCGTGGATGATGTCCACCGACGAGGTGACGGCGCTGGCGAGCAAGATCCTGCACGTGCACCCGCTCGCGACGGTCAAGACCAGTCAGCCGGACGTCGGCCTGATCGTGCACGTCCCCTCGCGCGACGTCTCCCAGGTCGCCTCCGAACTGGCGCGAGCCGGCATCCACGTCTCCTTCGCCGACAATGGCGGCGCTCCCTCGCCGCGGCTGATCGCCAAGCTGCGAGCGCTGGGCGACGAGGTCGTGCCGGAAGTGCCGGGGTCCTCGGCGTTTCGCTGGGTGCGCACGCGCGGGCTGCTGCATGCGCAGGCTCGCGCGCTGGGCCTGCACCACCGCTTCTACTACCTGCAGCCGCGCGGCGGCCTGACGGTCGGCCAACTGGTGCTCGCGCGCACCGACGGCGCCACGCCGGTGTGCGGCGCCGAGCGCCTGAGCGCCGCCGGTCCGCTGCCTCAGCGCCCGGCGCGCGCCGGCGACGTGCTCGTCGTCGAGCTCGACGGCTCGCCCGCCTCGGTTGGCGGGCTGGAGCGGATCGTCTCCTGGCTGGGAGGCAAAGGGCTGGGCGCCGAGCCGCTGGCGTGGCTCACCCGCTCTCCCTCCATCAGCGCGACCAGCAGCGGCGATCGTGCAAGCAGCGCGGCTCCGGCGATCAGCAGCGCCAGCGAAGCCGACAGCGGCACCCCTGCGAACGGCGTGTCGGCGAAGCTCTCGCCGAACAGCAGCGGCGCGACGACGATCGGGATCACGGTCTGAGTCACGAACACGACCGGCGCCACCTGAATCGCCGGTCGCTCCTGCAGCGCGCTCATCTCGCTCAGGATCGCGATCCCCGAGGCCGCGGCGGTCGACACGCCCCACACGGCGGCGAGCGCCACGTGTCCCTGCGCGAGGTCGTCCGATGCCAGCTTCGTCGCGATTCCGCTCCAGCCGCCCGCCAGTCCCGCGCCGACCATCGTCACACCGGCCGGCGGATGCATCACCAGGCGCAACGCGTACGGGAGCAGGCTCGCCAGGGCCAGCCCGGCGAGCACGATCGTGATCGCCAGAGCCTCTGAGCCGTGGCCGGTGGTGCGCGGCGGCGCCGCCAGGCCCGCGCCCACAACGCCGATCACGATCGCCGCCATCGCCACGTACTCCAGACGTCCGGCGTGCTCGTGCAGCATCCGCTGCGCAAGGAACATCAACACGAGCAGGCCCGCCGCGAGCGCCGGCTGCACGACCACCAGCGGCGCGAGCATCAGCGCGACGATCTGCAGCGGCCAGCCGAGGATCGACAGCGCCAGGCCCACCAGCCAGCGCCCCCGGCGAACGAGTCGCCAGGCGAGCGCCAGGCGCAGATGCTGCGAGTGGGGCGCCTCCTTGGCGTCCATCGCCTGCAGGGCGATCCCTAGGCTGTAGAGGGTGGACGCCCCCACGGCCGCTCCTATGCCCAGCACCAGATCGACCATGTCTGTCCACGATCATCGCAGCCCCGGTCCGCCGATCGCCACAACGGTGGCCGCAATGGCGATCGCCGGCTACATGCTCCCCGGGCTCGCCGCCGCCGTACCCGCGCTGCGCGGACCGCTGGGGGTGGAGGACCGGACCGCCAGCGGCCTCGGCTACGCGCTGACCTTCGACGACGGCCCGCACGCACAGGGCACGCCGGCCGTGCTCGAGCTGCTGGCCGGCGCCGGCGTTGCGGCGACGTTCTTTCTCGTCGGCGAGCAGGTGCAGCGCAATCCCTCGCTGGCGCGCGAGATCGTCTCAGCCGGGCACCTCGTCGGCCTGCACTGCCACCGCCACCGCAACCTCCTGCGCCTGACGCCGCGTCAGGTGCGCGCGGACATCGATCGTGCGGCGGCGGTGATCGAGGACGCGACAGGTCTCACGCCGGCGCTCTACCGCCCGCCGTACGGCGTGCTCAACGCCTCCGCGCTGCGCCTGGCCAACGCGCGCGGCTGGCGCACGCTGCTGTGGAGTCACTGGGGGCGCGACTGGGAGCGGCGCGCGACGCCCGAGTCGATCGCCGCGCTGGTGACAGCCGGCGCCGACGAGGGCGCCGTGCTGCTGCTGCACGACGCCGACGACTACTCAGCGCCGGGCTCATGGCGGCGCACGGCCGCCGCCCTGCC